>Ga0213882_10000062_pt1 | contig 52846 bp, 47 predicted proteins | sample BarmaccoBMER_R09_FD_160106 | JGI IMG/M metagenome (GOLD analysis project Ga0213882, IMG submission 160106) | Barbacenia macrantha exposed rock microbial communities from rupestrian grasslands, the National Park of Serra do Cipo, Brazil - ER_R09 ...
TGCCGGCGACCGGGTCACGGTGACCACGGGGCAGGGCAGGAGCTCCTTCGTGGTGCTCGGGGTGCGCCATGCTGGTGACCCGGTGCCACCGGCCTTGGCCAGCGGCCATGGCCGGCTCACCCTGGTGACCGCTGATGGGCCGACGTGGTCGCCTACCGGTGTGCTTCGCGTGGACGCGCAGCTGGTCAGCGCTGCCCAGCCCCCGCCCGCTCAGCTGCCCTCCCTGGCGCTGCCGACCGCTGACGCGGCGCTGGCCGGTGACAGCTCGGCGCTGCTGGGCGTCGTGGGGTGGGCGGTGCTGCTGGTCCCGGCGGCGATGGCCACCGTCTGGGTCCGCTACCGCGCCGGGTGGAGGCAGGCCTGGGTGATCGGCGTGCCGGTGCTGGTCGCCCTGGGCCTGAGCGTATTCGACGAGACCGCGGCGCTGTTGCCGAACCTGCTGTGACCGACCCGAAATCGGGGAGCCCTGACGCAATGACCCCAGACGCAATGACCACAGTCACGCCCACCGCGCAATTGCAGGCTGTTCGGGGGGGTGGTGGGTTGGCGTCGATTGAGGCGCGGTCGGTGTCGGCGTGGTTCGGTGAGCGGAAGGTGTTGGATCGGGTGTCGTTGGTGATGCCGGCGGGGTCGGTGACCGCGTTGATCGGGCCTTCGGGTTGTGGGAAGTCGACGTTTCTGCGGGTTCTGAACCGGATGCATGAGCTGGTTCCCTCGGCGTCGTTGGCTGGTGAGGTGTTGTTGTCGGGGTCGGATATCTATGACGCGCGGTGGAAGCTGACCGATGCTCGGCGGGCGATCGGGATGGTGTTTCAGAAGCCTAACCCGTTTCCGGCGATGTCGATCGCGGACAACGTGACGGCGGGGTTGAAGCTGACGGGGGCCAGGGTCTCTCGGGAGCAGCGGGAGGAGCTGGTCGAGGAGTGTCTGACCAAGGCGGGGTTGTGGGGTGAGGTGCGGGAGCGGTTGCGTCAGCCTGGGGGGGCGTTGTCGGGTGGGCAGCAGCAGCGGTTGTGTATCGCGCGGTCGTTGGCGGTGCGTCCGCGGGTGTTGTTGATGGATGAGCCGTGTTCGGCGTTGGACCCGACCTCGACCCGGCGGATCGAGCAGACCATCGCCGAGCTCGCGCGTGAGGTGACCATCGTGATCGTCACCCACAACATGCAGCAGGCGGCTCGGGTCTCTCAGCACAGTGCGTTCTTCCTCGCCGAGGCGGGCACGCCGGGGGTGGTCGTGGAGGCCGGGTCCACCACCCAGGTGTTCGGCTCGCCCGCCGATCCCCGGACCGCTGACTACGTTCAGGGCCGCTTCGGCTGAGGACCGGGAGGATGGCATGGCTCACAGGGACTCGCCGGGGTACCGGGTGCTGGTGGGGGGTGGGCGCCGCGTGCGCGTCATCGTGGTGGTGGTCGGTGTCCTGGTCGGTCTGGGGGTGCCGGTGGTGGTGCTGGGTGTTCCGGGGCTCACCGCCGGTGGGCGGGTTGTTCGCGTTGCCGGGGACCCGGCGGGGCTGGGCGTCACCGGGGCGTTGCCCGGGTCCCCGGTGTCCGGTGATGCCGGGCCGGGCCCCGGGTCGTCGGTCGCGGGGTCGTCGGTCGCGGGGTCGTCGGTCGCGGGGTCGTCGGGGGGTGGGGTGGGGGGTGGTTCCGCGGGTGCGGTGGCGGCCTGGGTGGCGGTGGCGCCGAGTCTGTCGGGTGGGCCGTGGGGGATCCCGGGTGTGATGCTCGGCGCCTACCAGCGTGCCGCGCGGGTGTTGGCGGTCTCGCGGTCGGGGTGTCATCTGTCGTGGGTGGTGTTGGCCGGGATCGGCAGGGTCGAGTCCGGTCACGCCGAGGGGGGGCGGGTGGATGTCGCCGGTAGCACGCTGGGGGTGATTCTGGGTCCGGTGCTGGACGGGTCGGCGGGCACGGCCGCCATCGCCGATACCGACCATGGTGTGCTGGACGGGGACCCGGTCTGGGACCGGGCGGTGGGTCCGATGCAGTTCATCCCCTCCAGCTGGCGCGCCTGGGGTGTGGGGAGCCCGGACAACATCTACGACGCCACCCTGGCGGCCGGTCGCTACCTGTGCGCCGGGGGCGCTGACCTGGCCGACCCCGCACAGCTGCGCGCGGCCGTCCTGCGCTACAACCACTCGGCGGCCTACGCCGATGTCGTACTGGGATGGGCACACGCCTACCTCACCGGTGTCATCCCCACCCCCTCCGCACCCGGACCGCTCCCCCCCGGCACCACCGGCAACGGCGGCCGACCCATCACGGCTGACAGTGCCCCACCGGGGGCGGCCGTAGCGCGACCCACCCCACCGGTGGCGGCACCCTCTGTGACGAGACCCCCCACCACGACATCGACTCCGCCGCCACCATCGACGACCACCACGACGCCTGCGCCGTCGACGTCACATCCGCCGCCATCACCGTCCGCGACCACCACGCCGCCTCCGGTGACCACCACGACGGCCCCGGTGACCACGCCCCTGCCGTCTCCCTCGCCGACGACCGATCCTCCGTCGACGAGCGCGATGCCGGCGGGACCGTGAGCGGTCCGCCCGAATCCGGCTCTAGCCTTTCAGCCTGGCTACTGGGTGGGTGGCCAACGCCGATCCACCGGCTGGCACCCCGGTTACTCCCACCCTCAACCGGTGCCGGATCGGACGTCGTCGGCATGTCAGCGGCGATCTCGGGCCCCCGCTTGACTACCGATGACGTGCCGTGACGCTGACGACAGCGAAGCTCCCGAGCCGGTAACGGAGAAAGCGGGTCGGCTTCACTGAGCTCTGCCCGCTGGCGGCGTCTCGATCGTACTCGGTCGGCACAGGTTGCGGCGGCGCTCGGTGATCGGCGCGGGCGAGGTCCGGCCCGGAGAAGCCCCTGGGGGGGCTGGTGTGCGGTCGCCCGTTTGAGGGCGCCAACCTGGTGATGTTTCGCAGATGCGGGCTATCTACGCATGAAAATCCGCTCAACCGAGGTCAAAATCCATCCTTACGAGTGATGACAAGCTTGCGTTACAACTGTAAGTAGCTGTCCCTTGTGGGGTTGGTAGCAATCCTTTCCTCCACCGTAAGACTGCGGCCGTTCACTCCCGCGAGGGAGCGTCTCCCCGTCAAATCGGTGTGCGAGGGAGAAGCGATGGCTGTTGCTCGGTTCCAAGTGGTCTCGGTGGCGCGCTCTGCGCACGTGCCGGTGCTACGTGAGCCGGCCGACGGTGCCGGGTCGTGGGCGGAGACCCCCCACCCCCGGGAACGGGGATTCACCTGGCGGTTCATGGCCGCCAACAACCGCACCATCGCGAAGTCGGCATACACCTCTCCCGACGTGGAGTCCTGCTTGGAGGAGATCCGCATCTTGCGACAAAGCCTGGCGCTCGCCGTGGGAGAGACGCCGCGAGACGGGCACAGGCAGTGGGTGTGGCGAGTCCGCCTGGCCGACGAGGTCGTCGCCACGGCGGTTCGCGGCTATCCACGTCAGGTCCGCGCCCGGATGATGTGTAACGCCTTCTTGAACCTGGTCGCCGAGACGGCGGGCACGGCGCCGGTGCGGGTGATGTACCGGTGACCACCGTTGTGATGGCGCCGCCGTCCGGGCTGGGCCCTGCGGAGTCGCCGAGGAAGGTACGGGCCGCCTCCGTTGGTGCGGACCGGGTCTTCGGGCTCACGTTGCGGGGCGCCGGCCTGGCCGTGCTGATCACCATAACCGGGATCGGGCTGTTCCTCCTCTACAAGGGCTCCTCCGCGCTCGCCGAGGATGGCCTGAAGTTCCTCACCACCCAGGCCTGGGAAACCGACTCGCACAACTTCGGCATCGCGGCGGAGATCCCCGGCACGCTGCTGATCGCCGTGGTGGCGGTCATCTTCGCGGTACCGCTGGCCACCGGGGTGGCGCTCTACATCTCCGAGTACGCGCCACGGAGACTGCGCCAAACATTGATCAACCTGGTCGACCTGATGGCTGCGGTACCCAGCATCGTGTACGGGCTGTGGGGCGTCTACTTCCTCCAGCAGAGGGTTATCCCGGTGGCCAAGTGGATCTCGACGACCTTCGGCTGGTTCCCGCCGCTGGCCATCCATGGCGTCAACCCCGACGACCCGTTGCAGACCCCGACCGTCTACGAGAACTCGACGTTCATCGCCGGGATCGTGGTGGCGTTGATGATCATGCCGATCGTCAGCTCGCTGATGCGGGAGTCCTTCGCGCAGGCTCCGGTCGGCGAACGGGAGGGCGCCTACGCGCTGGGCGCCACCCGGTGGGGGATGATCCGCAGCGTCGTGCTGCCGTTCGGCTGGGGTGGGATGATCGGCGGCACGATGCTCGGGCTGGGCCGGGCGATGGGGGAGACGATCGCCGTCTACATGGTCATCAGTCCGGCCCCTCGGCTCCAGCCGGAGATCCTGCGCAGCGGCGCGAACTCGGTGTCCGCATTGATCGCATCGAAGTTCGGTGCCGCAAGCCCGTTCGGGCTCTCCGCGTTGTTCGCCGCCGGGCTGGCGCTGTTCATGCTCTCCCTTGTGGTCAACTTCGGCGCGTCGGCGGTCATCGCGCGCACCCGCTCCGGCCAGCTGAGTGATGCCTGAGATGACGACGACGACCCCCCCGCACACAGCAGGTCGCCCGGCGCTGGATGCGCCGGCAGTCCCGGAGGCCCCACCCGCCGTGGAGGCCCGCCGCTCGACGGCGGCCCGTGGCCGCGCCGATGTCATCATCATCATCGGTGCGGCGGTGGCCGCGCTGAGCCTGGCGGCCCTGCTGGTCACCCGCATGGTCCCGACATCCAACCTGGCCGTCTTCGTGGTGATCGCCTACCTGCTGTTCCTGCCGCTGTACGGCGTGCTGGTGTCGCTCGAGGACGACGGCCGCACCGTCCGCGACCGGATCGCCTCCGTGGCCGTGCACAGCCTCGCGGTGCTCGCGCTGCTCGCGCTGGTGCTCATCATCGTCTTCACGTTCTTCCGTGGGGAGCCGGTGCTGGTGCACCTGAACCTCTACATCCACGATATGCAGAAAACCGGCCCGCTGGACCCGCTCACAAGCGGGGGCATCGTGCACGCAGAGGCCGGCACCCTGATCGAGATCGCGATCGCGCTGCTGATCACCGTGCCGCTCGGGCTGACCTGCGCGGTGTTCCTCAACGAGGTCAGGGGGGTCTTCCCCCGGGTCGTGCGCACCGTGGCCGAGGCGATGACCGCGTTGCCTTCCATCGTGGTCGGGCTGTTCATCTTGGCGCTGTGGATTCTCACCCTGGGGTTTCCCCAGTCCGGTCTGGCTGCCGCACTGGCGATCAGCGTGATGATGTTCCCGATCATGATCCGGGCCTCAGACGTGGTGCTCCGGCTGGTGCCCGGCTCGCTGAAAGAGGCGTCCTACGCGATGGGTGCCCCGAGGTGGCGGACCGTCTGGCATGTGGTCCTGCCGACCGCCCGGTCCGGACTGACCACCTCGTTACTGCTGGCCACCGCGCGCGGGATCGGCGAGACCTCCCCGGTGCTCCTCACCGCCGGCTATGGCAACAGCCTCAATCTCAACCCCTTCTCTGGGCCGATGGTGTCGCTGCCGCTGTTCACCTTCATCTCTGCCAACTCGCCGCAGAAGACGATGGTCGACCGCGCGTTCGGCGCCGCCACCGTGCTGCTGGTGCTGGTGCTGGTGCTGTTCGCGCTGGCCCGGGTGCTCGGTGGCCGCCAGGCCGGCGAGCTGTCCACCCGGGTGCAGCGCCGCCGCGCCCAGGAGTCGTTGCGCGATCTCGAACGGTTCGTCTCCCGAGACCGCACACCAAAGCGGATGGGTGCCCAGATGGGTGGTGGTCATGGTGGCTAGCGACAGGCGCAACCGGGTGGGCTCTGGGTCGCGGCGTAGTGCGGCGTTGCTGGCGGTGTTGGCCGTCGTGCTGGGGACGCAGTGGATGCTCGTGCCGAGCGCCGGTGCGGCCGGCTACGTCCCGATCAGCGGCTCCGGGTCGACCTGGAGCCAGAACGCGCTGGACCAGTGGCGGCGCGACGTCAACAACAACTACGGCATCACGGTGAACTACTCGCCGGACGGCTCGACCAGCGGTCGCAACGACTTCAAGACGGGCCAGGTCGACTTCGCCGTCTCGGAGATCCCCTACGGCCTGAGTGACGGTGGGACGCTCGACACGCTGCCGACGCGGAAGTTCGGGTACATGCCGATCGTCGCGGGCGGCACCTCATTCATGTACAACCTCAAGATCGGCGGCAGGCGGGTGACGAACCTGCGGCTGTCCGGCGACACCATCACCAAGATCTTCACCCAGCAGATCACCAACTGGTCCGACCCGGCGATCAAGGCCGACAACCCGGGGCTGACCCTGCCGGCCCTCGCGATCGTGCCCGTGGTCCGCTCCGACGGCTCGGGTAGCACCGCGCAGTTCACCGCCTGGATGGCCAGCCAGTACGGCGGGCAGTGGGACGCATACTGCCACCGGGCCGGACGGAACGTCACGCCTTGCGGGTTCACCTCCTTCTACCCGGTCGCCAACAACTCCATGGTGGCCAAGGCGCAGTCGCAGGGCGTGGCCGGGTTCGTCGCCCAGGACGCCAGCGAGGGCGCGATCACCTACGTCGAGTACTCCTACGCCCTCGCCACCAACTTCCCGGTGGTGAAGGTCCTCAACAAGGCGAACTACTACATCGAGCCCACGGCGGGCAGCGTCGCCGTCGCGCTGCTCAACGCCAGGCTGCACCCCGACCTCACCCAGGACCTGAGCCAGGTTTATGTCGGCACCGACCCGCGGACGTACCCGCTGTCCAGCTACAGCTACATGATCCTGCCGAAGGACCTCTCCTCGAACTTCAGCCTTGAGAAGGGCGCGACGCTTTCCACGTTCGCCGACTACTTCCTGTGCCAGGGCCAGCAGGAGGCTGCCGCGTTGGGCTACTCGCCACTGCCGATCAACCTCGTGCAGGATGCGGTCGACCAGGTCAACCAGATTCCGGGCTCGACCCAGAAACTCAACAGCAACAACCTGAGTGGGTGCCACAACCCGACGGTCTCCCCGAACGGGGGGAATCTGGTGGTCCAGAACGCGCCGCAGCCCAGCCCGTGCGATCGCCTGGGAGCGTCGACGCAGTGCGCCACCGGCACCGGCGGGGCGCAACAGTCGACGCCGACCAGGGGTGGCTCGGGCGGTGCCGGCACCGCTGGGGCGGCGGGTGGTGGGAGCGGCGGGGGGTCGGGTGGCGCGGCGGCTGGGGGAGCGGGCGGCACTGATGGGACGGCCGCCGGCGGCGCCAACGGGACACTCGCGGCCGGAAATTCAGGAAGTGCGGCGACCACGGGGATCGACCCGAACACCGGGCAGGTGATCGATGGCGCGACATCGGCCGGTGGTTCCAGCTCCTCTGACGTCTCGGCCGTGCCGGTGTCGGTCGATGCCGCCGACAACCGGCGCCAGATGGTGCTTGCGGCGCTCGCCGTGGTCCTGGTCCTCGGGCTGATTTTCGTTCCTCCGCTGGTGGCACGGACCATGCGCAACCGGGCCGAACCCCAGGAAGGACCACTGCGATGAGCGGGCGTCGCGTGGTCGTAGCGCTGCTGGCGATGATGCTGGGCGCCGCCGTGGTCAGCGTCCTGCCCGGTGCCACGCCGGCTTCCGCGGCTGGAGCCCCGCCCGGCTCGGCCATGACCAAGTCGGGGGACGCCAAGTTCCCTGGACTCCAGGTCACCGTGAGCCAGACTACGAACCTCATCAACCAGGTGGTCACCGTCTCCTGGACCGGCGGGGCGCCGACGAGGCCGCTCGGCGCGTTCGGGGTGAACTACCTGCAGATCATGCAGTGTTGGGGTGACGGCCCGGGCGCCCCGGATCGCACTCAATGCCAGTACGGCGGCTCGAACACCGGCTCAGCACCCGCTGGCGCGTTTGTGCGGTCGCGGCAGGTCTCCTACGGCCCCGGCCTGGTCGACCCCGAAGAGAAATTCAAGCTTCCGGCGGGCACGTTCGGTAGCGCGTTTGTGCCGTTCTGGGCGGTGGGGACGCCTCAGCCGACCAGCGCGGGCACCTCGGACACTAATGCCTACTTCGACTCTCAGGTGACCAACGAGGACCCGCTGGCTCGCACCCATAGTGACGGCAGCGGCGTGGAGTACTTCGAGGTCCAGACAGTGCGCCAGGCAGCGGGCCTGGGTTGTGGTGACCCGGTCACCACCGGCGGTGTCCTCACGGGCCGGTCCTGCTGGCTGGTGGTCGTGCCGCGGGGGGACACCGAGGTGGACGGTTCGACTCGGGCCGGTGACGCCGGCCATCTGCTGGACTCCTCGCCGCTGAGCCAGTCCAACTGGGACCACCGGATCATGTTCCCGCTGGACTTCCTCCCGGTGGGCCAGGCTTGCCCGATCGGCGCGCCCGAGCGTCGGATGATCGGCCACGAGATGGCGACCGACGCGGTCGGCAGCTGGCAGCCGGCGCTGTGCGCGGGCGGCGGCACGCTGTACAGCTACACCCAGCTCACTGATGACGTGACCCGCAGCCAGGTGATCGCCGGCAGCTCGCCGGGCCTGGCGCTGGTGACCACCCCGATCTCCCCGGACCAGGCCCCGGCGGGTCACCCACTGGTCTACGCGCCGGTCGGGCTGTCCGGGCTGGCTATCGCATTCAACATCGAGCACCAACCGCCTCCCCCCGACGATCCGAACGCGCCCCCCACTCCCGAGCAGAAGCTCGACGGCCAGCGGTTCACGTCCATGAAGCTCACACCCCGGCTGGTCGCCAAGCTGCTCACCCAGTCCTACCGCAATGCGGTGCTGGCTCCGCCCGACTCCATGAAGAACAACCCCAAGGGCCTGACCGTCGACCCGGACTTCCTCGCGCTCAACCCCGACTACCAGGGGTTCGCGTTCTCCACCACACCGCCGGACGCGCTGGTGCAGCTCGGCAGCGCGGACGTCACGTCGCTGTTATGGAGCTGGGTGAACGCCGACCCGGACGCTCACGCGTTCCTCACCGGCACTCCCGACAAGTTCGGAATGGTGGTCAACCCGCTCAACGTGAACCTCACGCTGCCGACATCGACGTTCCCCCGCAACGACCAAAGCTGCGTTGACAGCGACCTCGGCAACGGGGTCACGGGCAGGCTCTGCACGCAGGATGCGCACCCGTTCACACTGGACATGCACGACGCCGGCCGCTCGGCCGGCCGTGGCGACAGCAAGGCGCAGACGCTCACGGTCGGAAGCAACGGCAAGACACCGACCCCGACGAAGGTCGCCCGGCAAGCGCCTGGCCAACGGGCACTGCTCGCAGTGGTGGACACCGCGACCGCCGCCCGGTACGGCCTGCCGACTGCGGCGCTGCTGAACGCCAAGGGTCAGTATGTCACCCCCACCACCGCGAGCCTGCTGGCCGGGGAAGTGGCCATGAAACCCAGCGCCGTACCAGGCGTGCTCGCCCCCAACCCCGGCGCAACAAACCCGGCGGCCTACCCGCTGACCGCGCTGAGCTACGCGGTCACGTCGCCATCGGCGTTGGACGTGGCGGCTGGCAAGAACTACGCGGCGTTCCTGCGCTACGCGGCCGGCCCCGGCCAGCAGCCGGGCATCGCGCCCGGCCAGCTCCCGCTAGGTATGGCGCCGCTGCCCGACGCACTCAAGGCCCAGACGATCGCCGCTGCGGCGACCATTGAGGCGCAGGCCGGCAAGGCCCTTGGCGGCCCACCGGCGCCGCAGCCTCTCAGCGCCGGCGGCGTTCCCGGCGGCTCCACCGGCTCCACCGGCTCGTCCGGAGGCCCCAGCGCGACTGCGGGCATAGGTGGAGGCACAACATCCCCGGGCGGTGGGTCCGGTGTACCGAGTCCGGCAGCCGTCCCGCAGGGTGGCAGTGGCCCGGCGGCCAAGGTGCCGAGCGTGGCCCAGCAGCCGGTCGCCGGAGTACTGCACACGCCGGCGCTGTCCGCGCCTGCGGTGGGCGCGCTGCTCCTCACGACCCTCATCTCCGGCGCTCTGGCGGCGACATCCTCGCCGATCCTGCAGTCGCCGGTCATCCACCGGCTCGGCGCTGCGGTACGCCGTCGCCTGCGGAGGGGGGTGACGCCACCCGAGCGGTGACCGGGAGTGTCCGCTCCCGGCCACCGCTCGGCCGACTCTCTGTTGCAAGACGTCAGTGACCACGTGGTTTGTACGCCGCTGACGAATGTGCCCGGACGACTGTCCGTGCGTCCCTGCGTTGAAAAGGATAGCACCACATGCGAAAGAGGAGTCTCCTCTTGGTCGTCGGCGCCTGCCTGGCGGCCCTGTCACTCACTGTGGGCTCGGCTCTGGCCGACCCAGCCGGCCCTCCGACATTCCGGAACCTGAACGGTACCGGTTCCGACACCACCCAGGGCGTGATGAATGCACTGTCCAATGTGGTCACGATCGGCGGAACCAAGCAAATCGGGTCGTGGGATGCCGCCACCGCACCGGGGCAGACGTTCACCGATGGACCCACGCCGGCGTGCACCAATATCACCCGGCCGTCCGGTTCGAACAACGGAATCATCGCGCTGGTCAATGATCGGAATGCGGGGACTCACTGCCTGCAGTTCGCCCGCTCGTCGACCGACAACCACACCAGCCATACCGGAGACCACCTGACCTACATCCCGTTCGGGACCGACGCGGTCGCCTACGCCATCCAGGGGCCGGGTATAAGCCCGGCAGGCAGCAGTATCAACAGGAACCTCCCCGTGTCCGTTCTGCTGAGGATCTACCAGTGCGACCCCGCCTTCGCGAGCATTCACCCGTTGCTGCCGCAATTCGGCTCGGGAACCCGGAAGTTCTTCCTGGAGAACATCCTCCACGTGCCCAGCGGTGATGTGGCGAACTACGCCGACGCCGGGGGTCTGTTCCCCTGTGTCAGCGACAAGGACAGTAATGGCAATCCGCTGCTGGAGAACACCGGCAACCTGCTCACCGACCCCAGTCAGATCGAGCCTTACTCGGTCTCGTCGTATATCGCGCAGACCACTAACAACGTGCCGGACGTGCACGGTTTCGCTCTGCTCGGAAACATCGGGGGTGTTCCGTCGCTGGCGATCAACACCACTGCGGCTGGGGTCCGTCCCGTCTTCAACGTCGTTCCCAACGTGCTCGTCCAAGGCCCCTCGAATAGCAGGACGGTGTTCGTCGGACCGAACTCCCTGGTGTGCCAGAACACCGCCACGATTCTCAAGCTGGGATTTGCCACCAACCCGGCGACATGTGGCGACACCTCGATCCAGTCCGACAACAGCCTGGGGACCGACACCGTGGGTCCAGGTGAGTAGTCCGGATCTCTCGCCTGAAAACGTCCTCTCTCTAACAGGAAGAGTTCAACGTGCGTAAGAACAGATTCTTGGCTCGGTTTGTGGCGGCGCCCGTGGTGGTCGCTGTCGCGGCCGGGGGATCGTTGCTCCTTGGTGGGGCGGCCAACGCCGCGCCTTTGGGCACTCTGACCTTCACCCCGCCGACCGGTAGTGACACGACGATCATCACGGCCACCACCTCTGGTGGTTGTGACCAGGCCTCCAGTGCCGCCGACTTGGAGGTCACCGGCCCGGTGGGTTCCGCGAGCCCGGTCTTCCCGCCCGGCACCGTCATCACCGCGACGCAGGAGAACAACTTCTCCACGACCGACCCGTTCGGTGTCCCGGAGGGGCTCTCCCTCCATGATTCCGCCGCTGTCCTGAACAAGACGCTGGTGGCTGGTGAGTACGACTTCACCGTGACCTGCCAGGACCAGTTCACGGGGCAGCTCTTCGGCACCTTCACCGGTCCGGTCTTCTTCACCGACCCGACGCACTACACCACCGGCGCCGCACAGCCGCCGTCACCGTCTCCCACGGCGTCGGCGTCACCATCGGCCAGCGATACCACCACGCCGGAGCCGAGCCCGAACGGTATCGCGGCTATGAGCACACCGTCTGCCCCAGGCAGTGGGACCCACCCCCTCATAACCACGGGCACCCTGGTGAGAAACGATGCTCCGATCACGCTCATCTTTCTCGGAGGTCTGGTTCTCCTCGCCGCCGGTCTGATGTTCGTTATCTGGCTGCGACGCCCGAGGAAAGCGGTCCTGGGTGATGACGACGACACAGCCGGTCGGCCGCCGAGCGACCATATACAGCCGACCTGAGACAGGTCGCCCCAGTGGCCCTTGAGCGGCCGAACGCTCGCGTTCAGGCTTTGCGGAAGACCCAGCGGCGCAGGAGCAGGAACCGCAGCAATGTGGCGGCGGCGTTGGCGGCGATGAGTAACGCGAGCTCGACCGCAGCCGGTGGCGCGCTGTGCAGGGAATGTGCCACCGTCAGCGTGCCGCTGGTCAGGCCCAGCGCGAGCCCGAAGACGATCAGACCCTGAAGCTGCTGGCGCGTCCGCCGCTGGTTCCCGACGACCCCGAAGGTGAACCGCCGGTTCAGCGCCGTGTTCGCGATCGCGGTGAGCAGCAGGCTCAGGAAGTTGGCGCCCTGTGAACCCAACGGGTCGCGCAGGAGGAGGAACAGGGCCAGGTAGGCCAGGGTGCTGACCACCCCGACGGCGGCGAAGCGCACCAGCTGAGCGGTCAGCCCCGCCGGCACGCCCGGTGTGGCCGGTTCCAGTGGGGCCCGGCCCAGTTGCGCGCGCAGGTCGTTGATCGGCAGCTTTCCGGTGGCGAAGGCGCGGGTCAGCCGCGCGATGCCGCGGATGTCGGCCATCGCGGTGTTCACGATGTGTACGCGGCTGTCCGGGTCGTCGATCCAGTCGACCGGGACCTCGTGGATGCGCAGCCCGCTGCGCTCGGCCAGGACGAGCAGCTCGGTGTCGAAGAACCACGCGTCATCCTCGACCAGTGGCAGCAGGTGGGTGGCGACCTCGCGCCGGATGGCTTTGAACCCGCATTGCGCGTCGGAGAAGTGGGTGGACAGGGTGTGGCGGAGCATGAGGTTGTAGCTACGGGAGATGAGCTCGCGTTTCGTGCCGCGCACCACGCGGGACCCGCGGTGCAGCCGCGTTCCGATGGCGAGGTCGGAGTGCCCCGAGACCAACGGCGCGATCAGCGGCAGCACGGCCGCGAGATCGGTCGAGAGGTCGACGTCCATGTAGGCCAGCACGGCCGCCTCCGACGTCGACCAGACCGCGCGCAGCGCACGCCCACGCCCCTTCTCCGGCATATGCACGACCCGTACCGACGGGAGCTCCGCGGCCAGCCGGTTCGCGATCTCGAGCGTGGTGTCGGTGCTCGCGTTGTCGGCGACGGTGATCTGGAACGGATAGGGCATCCCGGCGCTCAGGTGCGCATGCAGCCGTCGCACGCTCGGCTCGAGGTCGGTTTCCTCGTTGTAGACCGGAATGACTATGTTAACAACGGGCAACGCGGGTGGCCGCGAAACATCAGAGGTGTCGGCCGGGACGAGGTTTCCGAGGGTCACGCTCGAAACGATAAAATGGAATGTCAATGCCCCTATCGGTCGCGCTCTGTGGGTTGCTCGTCACCGGCGCGGAAAATCGCAGGTGAGACCCCCCACCGAGACTGGCCGTGGTCGTGACGGTACCGGGGTTTCGGTGCGCGTTGATCGTACCTCAACAGCCTTTCATAAGCGCGTCTGGTTGCCGTCGATCGCCGTTCACGCCGGTCTTGCAGAGTGCCTGTGCGCGGTAGTCGGGTCGATGGCCCGTCCCGGCTGCTGCGAAGCTACGCAGGCCCGCCTCCCGAGCTGAACGGAATGGAGTGTCGCGTGGCAGGTTCAGTCCGATCACGACTCCTCGACCGCTCGGCGCCTGATGCGGAGCACGCCCCGGGCCGGCCCGCGAAGGCAGCCCGGCGGCTGCTGAACGTGCCCCCCGAGCTCCTCGTCCTCACCTCCCTCGCCGCGGTGACCCGCCTGGCGGCGATCACCCGTCCGCGCGCGATCGTCTTCGACGAGGTGTACTTCCGGGCGGACGCGCTGTACTACCTGGACGGCAGGTACTACTTCGACCTCCATCCACCGCTCGGGAAGCTCCTGCTGGGTGGCTGGGCGAAGCTGTTCGGGGTCACCGCCACGGCGCAGGGTACCGATCCCGCGGTGGCGCTGCGGGTGCTGCCGGCGCTGGCCGGCACGGCGCTCATAGCGGTGTTCTACCAGCTCATGCGCGAGCTGACGGCCAGCCGGCGGGTGGCGACATTCGGGGCGGCGCTGCTGCTGCTCGACAACGCGATCCTCGTCGAGTCCCGGTTCATCCTCATCGACAGCATGCTCCTGCTGTTCGGCATCGGTGCCATCACCTGCTACCTCGCGTCCCGGCGTCACACTGGACGGGCGCACTGGATCCTGCTGACCTCCAGCGCGGTGCTGGCCGGCATGGCCGCCGCCACCAAGCTGACCGGCCTGAGCGCACTCGGTGTGATCGGGCTCGTGTGGTTCGCGCAGACGCTGCGGCGTCGGGTCAGCTGGCGGCTCGTGTTTCCGCAGGCGGCGGTCCTGCTCCTCGTCCCCGCGCTGGTCTACGTCGGCGTCTTCGCCGTCCATTTCCAGCTGCTCCCGGACAGCGGCCCGGGCGATGCGTTCATGTCCCAGCGCTTCCAGTCCACCCTGGTCGGCAACGCCGCCTACAACCCCGCCGTACGCATGTCCTTCCCCGACCGCTTCATCGAGATCAACAAGGCGATGCTCCAGTACGAGGCCTCGCTCGACGGCAGCCACCACCCGTACAGTTCCACCTGGACGAGCTGGCCGCTCCTGAAGCGCCCGGTCTACTACTGGACCGGCGTCACCGACACCGGCCGGCACGAGTACATCTACCTTCAGGGCAACCCGGTCATCTGGTGGGGGCTGCTGGTGGGCGCGCTCGTGGTCGCGGTGGGCTGGATACGCCGCCCTGAGCTCTTCGAACGGCATCGCGGCGTGCTGGCCTTCCTCGGCGTCGCGTGGGCGGCCAACTTCCTGCCGCTCTCCACCATCCAGCGGCCGATGTTCCTGTACCACTACTTCTTCGCGTTCATCTTCTCCATCGCCGCGGTCAGCATCGGGCTGGGTCTGCTGTCCGGCTGGATGACCGATGGCGAGCCGGTGTGGCGGTTCCCCTCCCGGCGTTCGGCGGCCCTCTACGGGGGCATCCTCGCGGTCGCGCTGGCGGGCTTCCTGTTCTTCGCGCCGATCTCCTACGGGCTTCCGCTCAGCGATGCCGGCCTCGCTGCCCACCTCTGGCTGCCTTCATGGCGCTGAGAGAGGCGAACCTCACCCCTTGCGGCAGAGCGCCCAGGTGCTGAGCCCGGGTAACCCGACGCCCGCGCGGAAGGCGAGACCGGACAGCGCATTGTCGGCGGCGAGAGCCGCGGTCACGGCCGCCGTGAGGGTCGGGCCATGGCTCCAGCCTCCGACGCCCATCTCCTCTTCAACCCCGGTGGCCCCGTTTCTCTGGTCACCTCCCAACCCCTCGACCCCGGGGCTTGGCCGAACTCCGCGCAGAAGCTCGAACAGCTTCTCCACCGCGCGCGGCAGGAGCAGCCCATGAAAGAGGCCTCCACCACGAACTCGCTGTAAATCGACCTGCGTGAGCAACCGGTGCAGGTCGGCGGGGCGGTAGCGCCGGTAGTGCCCGAGGAACAGGTCATGGCGGGTGTAGAGCGCCTGCCACGCGGGCACGCTCACCAGGACCGCCCCGCCCTGCCGTAGCCTGTCGCGCACCAGGCCCGCGAGAAGCGCCCGGTCGTCGTCCACGTGCTCGATCACGTCGAGCAGCAGCATCAGGTCGAACACGCCCTCCGGCGAGTCCCGCGTGAAGCGCACGCGCGGGGTTCCTCCTCCGGTTTCCCGCTCCAGCCTGCGCAGGTGCTGCTCGGAGTAGTGGGGGTCGAAGCAGACCACCTCGCCCCCATGCGCCATGGCGGCGGCGAGCTCGCGCGCGACATACCCGTCCCCGGCGCCCACGTCGAGCACCCGCGACGCCCCGTCAAGCACCCCCTCGTCGGTGAGCAGTGTGCGGAAAAAACGGGCGCGGGCCACTTCCCACGGGTGGCGCTGGGCGGGCATGCCACGCATCTCGCGCAGATCCATGGGATCGGACGATACCGCCTGCACCATGCCGTCGTTCGTGAATTGCTGTTGAGGCACGATCAATGCTGAGGTGAACCGTTTCAGCCGCGTGCCCGAGCTCAGGCCCTGCGAAAGACCCAGTGGCGCAAGAAGAGGAACCGAATCAGCGTGGCGGTGGTGTTGACGGCGATGAGTAGCGCGAGCTCGACGGCGGCCGGTGGCGGTCTGTGCAGTGAATGGGTCACGGCCAACATGGCACTGGTCAGACCCAGGACGAGTCCGAAGACGACCAGGCCCTGAAGCTGATGGTGGGTCATCCGGTGCCGTCCGAGGACCCCGAAGGTAAACCGCCGGTTCAGCGCCGTGTTCGCGATCGTCGTGAGCAGCAGGCTCAGGAAGTTGGCGCCCTGTGAACCCAACGGGTCGCGCAGGAGCAGGAACAGGACCAGGTACATCACGGTGCTGAACACCCCGACGGCCGCGAACCGCACCAGCTGACCTGTCAGCCCCGGGGGCACGCCCGGTGTGGCCGGTTCCAGTGGGGCCCGGCCCAGTTGCGCGCGCAGGTCGTTGATCGGGAGTTTGCCGCCGGCGAAGGCACCGGCCAGCCGGGCGATGCCGCGGATGTCCGCCATGGCGGTGTTCACGATGTGCACGCGGCTGTCCGGGTCGTCGATCCAGTCGACCGGGACCTCGTGGATGCGCAGCCCGCTGTGCTCGGCCAGGACCAGGAGCTCGGTGTCGAAGAACCACGCGTCATCCTCGACGAGCGGCAGCAGGTGGGCGGCGACCTCACGCCGGATGGCCTTGAACCCGCACGCCGCGTCGGAGAAGTAGGTGGACAGGGTGTGGCGGAGCATCAGGTTGTAGCTACGGGAGATGAGCTCGCGTTTCGTGCCGCGCACCACGCGGGACCCGCGGTGCAGCCGCGTTCCGATGGCGAGGTCGGAGTGCTCCGAGACCAACGGCGCGATCAGCGGCAGCACCGCGGCGAGATCGGTCGAGAGGTCGACGTCCATGTAGGCCAGCACGGCCGCCTCCGACGTCGACCAGACCGCGCGCAGCGCACGCCCCTTGCCCTTCTCCGGCATATGCACGACACGTACCGACGGGAGCTCCGCGGCCAGCCGGTTCGCGACCGCGAGGGTCGTGTCGGTGCTCGCGTTGTCGGCGACGGTGATCTGGAACGGATAGGGCATCCCGGCGCTCAGGTGCGCATGCAGCCGCCGCACACACGACTCAAGGCCTTTCTCCTCGTTGTAGACCGGAATGACGATGTCCACAACGAGGAGCGCGGCGGGCTCCGGGACACCGGAGGTGTCGGCCGGTGCGACGTTTCCGAGGGTCACCCTCGAAACGATAAAAGGGGATGTCAACGCCGCTGTCGGTCGCTCTGTGTGGGCTGTTCGTCACCCATGTGGGAAACCGCTGGTGAAACGCCCGCGCCGGGGCGGGCCGCAGTGGTGGCGGTAACCGGGTTTCCTTGAGCGTTGATCGTACCTCAACGGTGTTTCATGAATGCGCCTTGCTATCGTTAATCGCTGTTCGATGGTCGTTCACGCCGACCTTGGAGAGTTCCTCCGCGCGGGAGTGAGCTCGACTGGTTCCCCGGTTCACGCGAAGTTCCGCTGGGCCGCCTCGCCGAGCCGCACGGAAATGGAGTTGCGCTGACCCCGCTCGTCTCCGCCCTCCTCGTAGCCTCCGCCCTCCTGCTCGGAGCGGCGGTCGTCTGGTGGCTCCGGCTACCGCTCTACCCCTTCGAGGCCGCGGCGCTCACCGTCGTGGTCGGTCTGTTCGGTTGGACGTGGCTGGCGTTCCTCGCCGCGCTAGTGCTGCCGTACCGCCTCGCGGTCCCGCTCACCGTCGGCGTCAGCGCGCTGGCCGCCGTCGCGTTGTGGTACCCGTGCCGGCGCGCCTGGCCGGGGTGGCGCCCGCTGGAGGGCGGGCGGTCGGGCTGGGTCCTCTGGGGCCTCACCAGCCTGGGCGTCACGGCGCTGCTCGGCACACTGTTCTGGACGCACAGCCTCCCGGCTGACTCGACGGGGGTGTACACGGCCGGGGCGACCTGGGGCGACTTCGGGCTCCATGCGGCCATCATCAGCCACCTCGCGGTGTTCGACCGGATGCCGATGGACCTGCCGGTCGCGAGCGGGGCGCACCTGACCTACCCGTTCCTCGTCGACCTCCTGTCGGCCCTGTACCTGCGCGAGGGCTGGAGCCTGCACCTCAGTCTCCTCCTGCCCGGTGTCCTGCTGGCGCTGGCCATCTGCCAGCTCCTCCTGTCGGTCAGCCTGCGGCTGTTCGGTCACGTCGGCGCCGCCGTCAGCGGTCTCGTGTTGTTCTTGCTGACCGGCTCGGCCGCCGGGCTGCCCGTGGCCTACGCCGACTGGCGGCACGGCGGCCAGAGCCTGCTGGGTTTCCTCTCCCACCTCCCGCGTGACTACACCGTGCTCAGCGCGGAGAACGGCGACGTCACCAACCTCGTCACGGATGCCCTGCTGCCGCAGCGCGCCATCCTGTTCGGCTTCGGGGTCGCGCTCACCGTGCTGGTCCTGCTGCACGCCGCCCGGAACACCGGCGAGCGACGGTACCTGCTCCTCGGCGGCGTCCTGATCGGCCTGCTGCCGATGGCCCACCCGCACACGTTCATCACGTGCGGGGCTGTGCTCGTCGCCTTCACCGTGGAGGCCGTCCTCCGTCAGCGCCGGGTGCCGTGGAGTCATCTCGCCGCGGCCGGGATCGCGCTCGCCCTGGCCGCACCGCAGCTGGCCTGGCAACAGCTGGCCAACGGCGGCGGCACCGGGGGGCGGTTCCGGCTCGGCTGGATGGTGGGCGGCGGTGAGTCGATCTGGGCCTTCTGGTGGACCAACTTCGGCCTGACAGGCATCCTGTTCATCACCCTGCCGCTCCTGCTGCTGCGCCCGGCTTGGCGGCACTACCTCGTGTGGTACCTGCCCTTCCTGGGGATTCTCGCCGTCACCCAGGTGTACGCCTTCCAGCCATTCGAGTACGACAACCTCAAGATGATCTACTACGCCTATCTCATGGCCGGTCTGTTCGCCGGCTTCCTCGCCGTCCAGGCGTACCGGGCGAGCCGCTGGAGCCTCGTGCTGCTGCTGCCGGCCGCACTCGTCGTGGCGGTTCCGGGCGCGTTGTCCCTCACCCACGAGTTCCAGATGCGCTACCAGTTCGCCGACACCGCCGACGTAGCGCTCGCCGGCTGGGTCCGCGCCAACACCGCGCCCGACGACGTGTTCATCGGCACCGACCGGCCCACCGAGCCGGTCGCGACACTGGGCGGGCGGTCGATCATTCTGGGCTATCGGGGCTGGCTGTTCAACTTCAACCTGCCCTACGCGCAGCGTGAGGCCGCGGTCAGCGCGGCGCTTCAGGGACGTGTCGACGACCCGATGGTGCGCAGGTTCGCCCCCGGTTATCTCTTCGTCGCCGCGAACGAGGACAAGTCCTGGACGATCGACCGGAACTCGCTCGCGCGCCTGCCGGTCGCCTACCACAACGCGGAGTGGACGGTCTACCGGTTGGCCGCCGCCCGATGACGCCGCTAGCCGGGCCGCGCAGTGGTCGATGGTTTCGTGACGGACGGATATGCGAGCAAGATCGTCGAGTTGGCTTCGTGGTTCGCGATGCGGAATGCCGGAAACGGTGTTGACTGACTCGTGTATACGCCGACCCGCCTCCGCGTATACACTGAGGCTTGGCTCTCCGCTTGAGTGACTGCCCAGGGCGGCAGGGCCGGGATGACCTGCCGGATGCGGTGCTGCTGCCGGTCTGTCCCCGACGACGCCGTCCGCGATGGGCGGCGGACCGGACCGGCAGCGCTGCTCAGCCCATTCCGGCTTCGGTGCTCGGCCCCGGCCTTGGGCGCCATCCCGGTAACCGATGAGACAGTATCCGGGCAGCCATCGCGCATATCCGTGGACTGACCGGAGCAGAGCCGGTGAGTCTGCTCGGTACCAGCTTCGCCGGCGACATCACCGGTTGTTTCGCGGCCAAGTGTCCAGGACTGCTGACCCGCCTGGTCATGCTCAACCCGCTGCTGAACTACAAAAAGCGCTTCGTCGACGACAAACCCTACTGGTCCCATGATCAGATCCATGAAGGGGCAGGTCGCGAGCTGACGGAGCAGGGTTCGTGGCCCACTCTCCGGCCTTCAAGCTCGGTCGGTCGTTGCTGAACGAGGTATTCTGGTTTCTGCCGCACACGACGCTCAGTGAGGTTACCGTGCCGACACTCATTGTGCACGGTACCAAGGACACCTTTGTCTCCGTTGAGTCCTCCCGCGCTGCCGCTGCTCAGCTGGCTTGCGAGCATAAGCTGGTGGAGATCGACGGTGCCCAGCACGGTTTTACGGTCCATGATGACCCGCGGTATCGCGACCCGCGAACCCAGGAGTGGCAGGCGTTCGTCATCGGTGCCGTGACCGAGTGGTTCATGACTGGCACCTGAGTTGCACTGCTCGCTACGAGAGCACTGCCTCCCGTAACTCACGTACGGCCGCACGGCGCGCCCACGGCTTGAGCGTGGCAAGCACCTTAGTGAGTTCGCGCACGGTGCGTTGCCGACAACTCGTCGAGCGCAAGAGTTCTCGACTCCAGTTGCAACAGCACAGATCGACCATCCACTACTGCTGGCGGCAAGACCCGTTGCGTTCGGGTCAGAACGTCCATTGGCCGATCGCGTACCGCCACATCAGCCACCCCTGGAGCGTCGCACCGGCGAAGACGAGAGGGACGAGCACCGGGAGTGGGCGACTGAGCCGTGCGCCGACCATGAAGAGCGGATACAGGGCGAGCAGGTAGCGGGGGAGACTGATCAACCACGATGACGACAGGATGAGGATGAAGGCCGTCCATCCGTACAGCGTATCCGGCAGTCGCAGGCGCCGTATTCCAAGGCCGAGGAGCGGCAACGCGACGAGAGCTCCCGCGAGGCGCCCGCTGTATATGAAGGTGAATATGGAGTCGTTGCCTCCCGCCACGAGTGCCACGATCGCCTCCCGCACCGGCTGCCAGGGCGGCGCGGCCTGGTTGGACCAGTGCGTACGCTGTACCTCAAGAAACCACAGTGGGTTGCCGTAGACGATCTGGTTGATCGTCAGGTACGTCAGGAGACCTGCCGCGGCGAAAGAGACCCAGGCCAGCCTGCGGACACTATCGCGTATAGCCGCCCTTCTGGCGAATACCTCGGCGAGCAGGGCCGGCGCCAGCGCGACACCCACCACACGCGTGCCTGTCGCGAGAGCGCCGGCCACTCCGGCCCCCGCCCAGGCGCCGGTGCGCGCGGCATAGACGGAGGCGAGTACGGCGAAGAGGAACAGCGCCTCGCTGAATGGTGCGGCGAGGAAGTACGCGGTAGGGAAGGAGAAAAGCAGGAGCACCGCCCGCCATGCCGTCTCCTCGTCAGCGTCGAGGGCGACGAGCCTGAAGAGGAAATATCCCGCTCCCACGCTTGCCGCGAAGGACACGACGAGCGCCGAGAGCACGAGGTCCCGCAGAGCGAAAGCGACGATGTGCACCGCAAGAGGGAAGAACGGGAAGAACACGATGAAGAACGGGTCGTCGGTGTTGGGTGGTGGCGAGGACTGGACGTATCCGACCTCGGCGAGCCGGAGGAGATGGGGCGCGTCCCACCGGTTCCACAGCTCGAGCGCGTTCGTCCACACCGGCTGGTTATGCACAGCGAGTGAGCCCAGGCCGATGGCCTCAAGCCCGATGCGGATGCCGGCGCAGAGCAGCGCGAGACGCCCGAGCAGACTCGGGGTGGGGGTGGGCACCCGGGGATGATAGGGACGCGCGGGGGACGACCGGGCCATGGTGCGCTGAACGTTGGGTGGCCGGCTGCCGTACAGGAGCCCCCCAGCCGGCGCCGCTCTCGGCCACCGATGAGGGTCCGTGACCTACAGCGGTGGCTTCTCGGGGAACACCCGGTTGACGTTGGTGACATAGCGACCACCGCTGATGTCGCCGGGCACGACCAGCCGCGGACCGTCGGCATCCAGTGGGTTGCCGTCCTCGCTGGTCGCCAGGAGCACGTTCTTGTTCTCGAAGCTCGGGTCGATCTCACCGTAGGCCCCCAGCGCTCGGTAACCGCCGGTCGCGCTCACGCTGACATAGTGGCGCAGCTTGTCGTTCTTGATCGCTGGGTCGAACTGTGGGGCCGCCTGGGGATCACGTCCACCAGCAGGGGACCGACGAAGACGTGACTCTCGGAGCCGTGAGGGCCCTTGAATGTCACGTTCACCGTCTTGGACGGCAGCGCCCGCAGGCTGGCCACATCCAGGATCTGAGGTCGCGTGACGTGGCACACCACCGCGCCACCACCCCGGAGCTGGTGATGGGTTCGACACGGTGGGCCACGGGTGCCGGCGAAGACCGGCCCGTGCTCGTTCTCGCGCCGCATCAGAGGGGTGCCTCGCTCTCCGGCGCTCACCCGTGCCGGCGCGGCTCCGGGTCGACAGCCCTGTCCGCACGTGGTCCCCCGGGCACTTTCCGTGGTTTTCCCTAGACGGGTCCTGTGTGCGAATAAGCACTGGGAGTGATTCACCGGAATGCCGCGCTGAGTGAGCCCCTCACACGTCGTGTACCGGCGCAAGAACAGATGCACTCTATTATGCTCATGCTACGTCGTTTGGGGTGTTTCGGCCGCTCCGGTGGGTGGTCGGCCGGCCGGAGCCCAGGGAAAGGTGGGATATGCCTCACGTTACGGACGGTATGCCGGCCACCCCGCTGTGGGGGGCCGGGTGGACGAAGAGTAGTCACAGCAACCCTCATGGGAACTGTGTGGAAGTCGCGGAGCTGACCGGTGGGAGGATCGCCGTGCGCGACTCCCGGTACCCGGGAGGCCCCACCCTGGTCTGCGCCCGCGCCGAGATGGCCGCGTTCGTTCAGGCCCTGAAGGAGGGTGAGTTCGACGAGATGACCGGATGATCCCTCGGTCCGGCTCGGTCCGGGACACGGAACCTCCGCCGGGGTTTCGGGTGGCCTGACAACCGTCTAGGGTGAGGCCATCCGTAGTGCTTCACTCCCAGGAGGAATGGTGAGGGCGGCTCGGTCGGACCATGATTCGGTCAGCGGTCACGCTCAGGTGGGGCCGCAGGGACCGACCGCGCTGCGTATCGTGTTGGGCAATCAGCTGCGTCAGCTCCGTGAAGCGAGCCGAATTACCACCGGAGCCGCTGGCCAGGCGATTCGGGCGTCCCATGCCAAGATCAGCCGCATGGAGCTGGGGCGGGTCGGCTTCAAGGAGCGTGACGTGGCGGATCTGCTCACCCTCTACGGCATTACCGACGAACAGGAGCGAGGAGCGTTCCTGGCGCTGGCCCGGCGGTCCAACGTGCCCGGTTGGTGGCACCACTACAGCGACGTCCTGCCGAGCTGGTTTGAGATGTACCTGGGCCTGGAGCAGGCCAGCTCCGTCATCCGCACCTATGAGCCCCAGCTCGTACCCGGTCTGCTGCAGACTCAGGAGGGCGCTCGGGCCGTTATCCTGCTCGGCAACGCCGGCGAGTCCGCCGACGATATCGACCGCCGGGTCGCACTGCGGATGAAACGTCAGAGAGTTCTCACCCAACCTGGGGCGCCCAGCCTGTGGGCGGTGGTCGACGAAGCGTCACTATGGCGGCTTGACGGGCGTTCGGCGATGCAGGAGCAGATCCGGCATCTGATCGAGATGGCCGAGCTCCCCAACGTCACACTTCAGGTGATGCCGTTCTATTCCGGGGCGCACGCGGCGGTGGGTGGTCCGTTCACGATCCTGCGTTTCTCCGAACCCGATCTACCGGACATCGTTTACCTCGAACAGCTGACCAGTGCCCTCTATCTCGACAAGGACCATGATGTCCAGCACTACCTGATGGTCATGGACCGCCTGTGTGTCCAGGCGAAACATCCCGCCGAGACGATCAGGTTCCTGAGCAGTACCCTCAAGGAGATCTGAATGCGCCGCAGCCCCTACCGTGGCTGTCGCCGGTGACCGGGACGGGGCTCGCCGGTCGCGGCTCAGCGCGCCCAGACGGCGCGGCTGCTGATCGAGACGAGCTCGCTGCCGATGAGTGACGTCGCTTTCGCCGCGGGCTTCGCCAGCGTGCGGACGTTCAACGAGACCGTGCTCGATGTCTTCGCCCTCGCTCCGACCGAGCTGCGAGCTCGAGCCGCACACAGGCACCCGCCGGCCACGTCCGGATCTCTGGTGCTGCGGCTGCCGTTCCGCGCGGCGAGGTCGATCTCGGCCCCGCGAGCGACTGGTACGAGGCTCACGCCCAGCTCGCGCGCCTTCCCGGCATCGGCCCTGGACCATCGAGACGATCGCGGTGCGCGCTCTCGGCGACCCGGACGCCTTCGTGCCCGCAGACCTGGGAGTCCGGCGCGCCGCCCGGGACCTCTGCCCGCGACCGCCGAGGGGCTGACCGGCCGCGCCACCGCGTGGCGGCCCTGGCGCGCCTATCCCGTGCAGTACCTGTGGGCGACCTGCGACCATGCCATGAACCGGCTACCGGCCTGACGAAAGGACCACTCGTGGACCATCGCGTACATACCGTGGTGGACAGCCCCGTCGGCACGCTCACTCTGATAGCTGCGGACGGCCGTCTCACCGGCCTCTATATGGACCGGCAGCGGCACCGGCCGCCGGTGGAGACGTTCGGCGAGCCGGACCCCACGCCGTTCACGGAGGTGGTCAGGCAGCTGGAGGAGTACTTCGCGGGGCACCGCACCGAGTTCGACCTACCGATCACGCTCACCGGCACCCCGTTCCAGCGCACCGTGTGGGCGGCTCTGCGGGAGATCCCTTACGGCGAGACAGCGTCCTACGGCCGGCTCGCCGAGCGGATCGGACGTCGCGGTGGCGCCCGGGCGGTCGGCCTCGCCAACGGCCGCAACCCCATCGGCATCATCGTGCCCTGTCACCGCGTCGTGGGGACCACCGGTGACCTCACCGGCTACGGCGGCGGCCTGGAACGCAAGCGCCATCTGCTCAGCTTCGAGCGACACAGTCCCGCACGAACCTGTAAGCCGTATGAGACGGTTCCCCGCATGGGATGGTCGGGGTAAGCTACGGGCCCCTCCCGTCGGACTTGCGCGGGGTGACGAAGCTGAAGGGTTGCGGTTGTTCGAGCTGAGAGACGTGTTGCGGGCTACCCGCGCTCGAGTGCGACAATGTGGACCCACCGGTTTCACCCAGGCGGTGATCAGCAGCAGGAGCGCCGAGGAGGGCTCCCTGTTCGTCGCTCTTCCTGGGGAGACACGGGACGGGCACGACTACGTTCGTGACGCCATTGGTGGTGGAGCTGTCGGTGTTCTCGTCAGCCGGGAGGTGGACGTCCCACCCGGCGTCACTGTGATCGAGACACCCGATACGCTGCGAGCACTCCAAGACCTTGCGGGTGCGTTACGGCGACGATACGGTCCGCGGGTCGTCGCCATCACCGGTAGCGCGGGAAAGACTACCACGAAGGACATGGTCGCCCATGTCCTGCGGTCGAGGTTCGAGGTGTTGAGGAGCCCGGGAAGCCACAATAACCACCTGGGCGTGCCGTTGACCCTCTCGTCGCTGGGGCCCGCGCATTCCCATGCCGTTATCGAGGTGGGCACCAACCATAAAGGCGAGGTCGGTAGGCTCGCCGCGCTCGTCACCCCGGACGTCGGTGTCGTCACCAACGTGGGGTACGCCCACATCGGTAATTTCGGCAGCCAACAGGAGATCGCGATGGAGAAGGTGAGCCTCTTTGATCACGTCCCCGTCGGTGGCGCTTGCGTCATCAACGGGGACGACGCGCTTCTCGGCGCTGTGACCGAGCGGTCCCTCACTGGATCCGGGAAGCGGTGCGTCTCAGTGGGTTTCAGTGCTCGCAACGACGTCTGGGCAGAATCGGTCACGCGGTGCGAGAATGGCATGTCGGGTGTGGTCAGGCACGCGGGGGAGTCTGCGGGTTTCTTTGTGGGTGTTGTCGGTCGCCATTTCGTGTACTCCGCTCTGCTGGCGATAGCGGTGGGCCTTGAGAACGGGATCCACCTGGAAAGCGGCACTGAGGCCTTGAGGTCTTTCGTCCCGCCCTCGGGTAGGTCGACACTGGTTCGGCTGCGGCCGGACCTGGTGGTCCTCGACGACAGCCACAACGCGAGCCCCGACGCGGTGCTCGCCGCGCTCAGTCTGCTGGCGGAGCTACCGGGGAAGGTAAAGGTGGCGGTCCTGGGTGAGATGCGGGAGCTGGGACAGCAGACAGCGGAGCTACATGCCCTGGTGGGAGCGAGGGCCGCCGCTGTGGCGTCCCATCTGGTCACGGTCGGCCCGGATGGCGAGCTGATGACCGCCGCTGCTTTAGGCGGAGGCTTGGACGCGAGCAATACGTGGTGCGTCCCCTCCGCTGGGGACGCGCTGCGCCTGGTGCAGCGGATACTCGCCGGCACCACCGACGCCTCGGCGGTCCTCGTGAAGGGAGCGCGGTTCACGCACATGGAAAGGGTGAGTTTGGGCCTGGGCGGGAGGAACGTCGGCTGTGGGCTCGGGGACTGCCGGCTGTACATCCACTGCTCCACCTGCCCTCAGCTGGAGGGCGGTGGTGAAGCCCGACTGTGTGTGAGTAGCCGCCCGACGAGCTGACCACCGGCGATGACCGTGACTGTATCTCGGGGGCCCTGCGGGTGACGCCGCCACCTTGAGGCCGCCACCTGAGGCCGCATGCATGCCCTGCGGGCTCGCTCCGGGAGCGCGGGATGGCCCCGGGCGGCCCGCGCTCCCGGAGCACCTGTCAGGCCGTCGAGGTGACCAGGTCCTCGTGGTGCTCGACCTCAAGGGGGGTCGTGTGCTCCTGGAGCATTCGGGCGTCGGAGGGCTGCGCCTGGTGCCGCAGCACGAGGTAGCTCCCCGCCTCCAGGTGACGGCTGTACTTGGGTACGTGCTTCTTGGCGATGAAGTGCCCCAGTACCGCGCCCACCCCTCCGCCGGCCGCAGCTCCCTCGGCGGCGGCGAGCGCTCCCGCGGCCAGCGGGCCCAGCACCACCAGCGCGCCCACGCCGGGCACGAACAGCAGCGCGGCTCCGGTCAGCACACCGAACAGCCCACCCACCCACGCGCCGCTCTTCGCTCCCGTCTTGGCCACATCCCCCGTGGTGACGAAGCCGTGGACCTGCGTCTCACTGTGCAGATCCTGGCCCACGATCGACACCTGCTCGGCCGGCACCCCCTGCTCCAGCAGGGTGCGCACCGCCTCCTCGGCGTCCTTCATCGACTCGTACACACCCACCACCGCATCCGTCGACTCGCTCATGCGCCGAACCGTCCCTTCTCGTCGCTCCGTTGTGGATCAGTTGCCTGGTCATGTTCCTACGCTCGTGCGCAACCCGGTGGCTCCCCCAGCGGACCACAGGCTGGTACGACAGTCTCACCACGGCTGTCTCACCACGGCTATCTCCTGCGCCTGGGGAGCAGGCGTCGCAGTACCACCAACACCCCCAGCGTGACCGCCGCGGCGGGTATCGGCCGTCGGCGCACCGCCTCCCTCAGGCCTTCGATACGCCCAGCCACCGGTGAAGGGAGCTTCGCCAGCGCCTGGTGGGTCAGACCCTTCGCCCGCAGTGTCGCCTCGTCGGCCTTGTCCTGCAACGTTTCGGTGCCCTTATGCAGGTGCTGCCTGACCTCGTCCACCCTGGCCTGCACGGTTTCCTTGCTCTGGTGCGCCTTGTCCATGACGCGTGCAGGCAGGTCTATCTCCTCTGCCAGCGCTTCGACAGTGTCGGCGAGTTGCTCACGGGCATGCGCGATGGCCTGGCGAATCTCCCCGGTGGCCCTCCCCGGTGGGGGTTGCGCCGGTTGAGCGGGTTGAGCCGTCCCAGTCGGGGTGGGGTCGGTGAGCTCAGGTGAGGTGGTACTCATCGGTTGTATCCCTTCTCTGAAGGTCTGTTGTCCGAATGTCGACGCTCATGCTGTAGCACTCAGTTACCCCCTCTCAACCCTCAGTAAACACCGGGTCCCCACCCCGGGGTCCGGTCGGCGGTCACGAGCACAGGCTGCCAGGGCGCCCTAGTCTGATTGGCGTGCCCACTGTGCTGCTTGTCGAGGACGACGCCGGCATCGCCGAGCCGCTGTCCCGCGCCTTGCAGCGGGAGGGCCACGAGGTGGTGGTGGTCTGTGACGGCCACACCGCGCTGGCCCGCGCCCAGCAGCCCGAGGTCGACCTGCTGGTGCTCGACCTCGGGCTGCCGGGGATGGATGGTCTGGACGTCTGCCGCCGGCTGCGCCGGGTGCGCCCCGAGGTCGCGGTGCTGATGCTCACCGCCCGAACCGACGAGGTGGACTTCGTCGTCGGGCTGGACGCGGGCGCTGATGACTACGTGGCGAAGCCGTTCCGGTTGGCCGAGCTGCTGGCCAGGGTGCGTGCCTTGCTGCGCCGCAGCGCGCCGGATGCGCTGGAGGCCGGTGGGGTGCGGATGGACCTCGCCGGCCACCGGGTGCTCATCGAGGGTGCCGAGATCGCGCTGGCGAACAAGGAGTTCGAGCTGCTGCGGGTTCTGCTCTCCCGGCCGGGGCAGGTGGTCAGCCGGGAGGAGATCCTGCGCGAGGTGTGGAAGGACCTCGAGCACAAGAACTCCAAGACGCTGGATATGCACATGTCATGGCTGCGCCGCAAGATCGGCAGCAGCCGGATCGCCACCGTCCGGGGAGTGGGGTTCCGCTTCGACGCGCTGTAGAAAAGCTCGATGACCGGCGTAGCGTTCCGTCGTGCGGTGGAGGATCCTGCGGTCCACGCTGATCGCGGTGGCGATCACCGGGCTCGTGCTGGGCGGCCCCCTGGCGTTCGCCTGCTGGCGGCTGGCGGAACACAGCACCGCGGTCGATCGGCTGCGTGCGGTCGCGCTGGTCTGCCTGCTCGTGGGGCTGTCGGTGGGGATCGGCGCGGCCATCGCCACTGTCACTGCCCGGCGGCTGGCGGGGTCGCTGGCGGACGTCGCTGACCGGGCGGCCCGGCTGGGGACGGGGGATTTCCGCCTCGCGCCGGCCAGGTACGGCATCCCAGAGCTCGATCGGGTCGCGGATCTGCTGGACACCTCCGCGGCCGCGCTGGCCGAGCTCATCGCCCGGGAGCGGGACCTCGTCGGCGACGTGTCACATCAGCTGCGTAGCCGGCTGACCGCGCTGCAGCTGCGACTGGACGAGCTGGCCGCCTATCCCGACCCCGATATCGCCGAGGAGGCCGAGGCTGCGCTGGAGCAAGCCGAGCGGCTCGGAGCGGTGCTCGACGACCTGTTGCGGGCCACCGAGGAGGCTCGGGCCGCCACCGCCGAGCCGGTGGAGCTGGCCGAGCTGCTCGGCGAGGTGCTCGCCGACTGGCAGCCGCAGGCCGACGCCGACCGGCGGACACTGCGGCTGCGAGTGGCCGACGGGCTGGTCGCCCGGGTCACACCCGGCAGGTTGCGCGAGGCGCTCGGGGTGCTGATCGACAACGCGCTGCGGCACGGTGCCGGCGTGGTGACGCTGTCCGCGCGGTGGACCGGGGTGGCACCAGACCAGATGGTCGTGGTGGAGGTGACCGACGGTGGCGAAGGGGTGCCCGAGGAGCTGGCCCCGCACGTCTTCGACCGGGGGATCTCGGGGGCGTCCTCGACCGGCGTCGGGCTGGCGCTGGCCAGGGCGCTGGTCGAGGCCGACGGGGGACGTCTCGAGCTCAGCTCCGCACAGCCCGCTAGGTTCGCGGTCTATCTGCGGGTACCGCGGGACAGTCAGGCCACCGCCGGCTGAGCCGGCAGTCCGGCCACCGCCGGCTGAGCCGGCAGTCAGGCCACCGGCACCTGGCGGCGCACGTTCTGGTCCGGGAAGACGTACCTCCGGAAGGCCCACCACCGGAACGCCATCGCCAGCAGCGTCCCGATCACGTTGGCGCTAGCGAAGTCGGCGGCCTCCTGGGCGAGCAGGCTGACCTGGGGGACCCGCAGGTCCAGCACGTACCGCGATATCCACAACGGAGTGGCGTTGAGTACCAGTCCGATGCCACAGACCAGGAAGAACAGCGTGGCCTCGTGACGTCGCTCCCGGCCACCCCGGGTGCGGAAGGACCACTCCCGGTTCAGGACGTAGGACACGATCGTCGCCACCAGCACGGCGACGACCTTGGCGGTGACCGGCTTGGGTTCCAGCACCGTCATCTTGAGCAGTGTGAACAGCGTGATGTCCACGATGTAGGTGATCCCGCCGACCATGGCGAACTTCACCAGCTCCCGGTGTCGGACCGCGATGTCGCGGTAGGGCTGCGGGATGCGGATGAGCACCGCGTCGACCATGGACATCCGCGAAGTGTACGAACCGTCGGCTAGGAGGTCCCACTCCAGTCGAACCAGGCGCCCCTGGGTTGAACCACCCCGGGTCTGATGGAAACGCTGGTGGGCTCCGATGAGGCGGGGCGAAGCGCCGTTGCGACGCCAGGTGACCGCGTGCTCCCGGGTTCAGCCGACTCGACAGAAGCCGTCCACCGTCGTCGCCCGCACCTGAAAGACTGTTGCGCACCGGATGCCGGGCGGGGATGGAGGCGACGGTAGGGTCACCACGTCGGAACCCACCGGTCCCCGCGACGGTGCACCGAGGGCGCTCATCCCCCTGCTGGGCTTGCGACAATGCGTAACACTGACAATGCGTAACACCACCGTCCCTCGTCAACCCGGGAGCTCGACATCATGGATAGCCTCGTTCGACTTCGCCGAGATATCCATGCGCATCCCGAGCTGGAACGCCAGGAGCGCCGAACCACGTCTGTGGTTGCGGCTGCTCTTGCCGAGGCTGGTCTGTGCGGCCGTGTACTGCCTTCTGGGACCGGTCTCGTCGTCGATATCGGAAATAAGTCAGGCCCAACGGTCGGCCTGCGTGCCGACATGGATGCTCTACCGATTCGTGACAGCAAAGACGTACCGTACCGCTCGCAAGTCCCCGGCGTCTGCCACGCGTGCGGTCATGATGTACACACCACGATTCTCGTCGGCGCGGCCATTGAGCTGGCACGGTCCGGCCTGGCTGACCTCGGTCGTGTACGATGCATTTTCCAGCCTGCGGAGGAGTCGTCCGAAAGCGGCTCGCTCGACATGATCGCGGCAGGTGCGCTGGATGATGTGGACTGCATTTTCGCCCTGCATTGTGACCCAAGTTCCCAGGTCGGAACCGTGGGGACTCGGACCGGCTCGATCACGTCGGCCATCGACCACCTGGCTGTGAACGTCACAGGCATCGGTGGGCATTCCGCACGACCCCATCTGGCCTCGAACCCGATTCTCGCTATCGGCACCATGGTGACCGCGCTGTCTGATGTCGTCAATGCGCAGCTTCCTGAGCGCGAACGCATACTGATCGGTTTCGGCACGATATCGTCGAACGGCGCCAAGAACGTGATACCGTCATATGCCGGGGCTAGCGGTGCGGTCCGGATCCCAGGCGCCTCCGTTTGGCCTCGGGTTCCGGGCCTGGTCAGAACGGCGATCGGAAACATCATCGAGCCGTTCGCGCTTGATTACGATATCAACTATACGCGCGTCTGCCCCCCGGTCGTGAACGACGCCGAGGCAACTAAGCTCATCGACCAAGCGGCTATCTCCGTCGTTGGCGAGGAAAACGTGTACGCAACGCCTCAGAGCTTCGGTGGTGAAGATTTCTCCTGGTATCTACAGCAGGTTCCGGGCGCGATGTTCCGCCTAGGGGTTCGGCCTCCGGGTGTTACGACTCAGGTCGATCTGCACTCCGGTCACTTCGATGTCGACGAACGTGCGATCGCTGTCGGCGTCAAGATGCTCACGAGGATCGCTATGAGCGCGGTCCGTGCCGGTCGGTAGCGCAGCAAGGCCACGTAGGGACGATCCGGGGCCACCATCACCGCCGTCAGTCGTGGGTGCGGCAGATGCGGACGAACATGTCGCGGAAACCGGCGATGCCCCCGTACAGGGCACCGATCTCGAGTACCTGGATCCGCTCCACCGAGTCCGCGACGGGGGACTGCGCCGGCGGAAGGTTGGCCCGCGCGTTGGCGAAGGCTTCCTCGAAACTGAGCTTCTTCGAGAAGCCGGTGGCCTCGTCAGCGCCCTGCGGGCACGGCCGGTTGGCATTGTCGCCGACGGCTCGTAGGTAGAAGTCGAGTTCCTCGCCGCATTTTTCGATGTCAACCTGGTCGGTGCCATCGGCGTGATGAATCGTCACCGTGGACTGGCCTTCCGGGAAGCGGACCGTCATGGCCTCGCGGTAGGGGGTGACGCGCTGGGGCCAGATGCCGGGTCGCGTGCGGCGCAGCACGGTGAACTGCGGAGGAGAGATCTGCAACGGGCTCTGGACGATGTCGACGTCGAAACCGGGCGTGGGCAGCTCGCCATCAACGATGATCAACACATACTGTCGAGCGCGGAAGGCGCGGAGCCGGGTCCGCTGGGCAAGCCCAGAGGCAACTGTCATAGCTTCCCCTCGTGGGTGGCGGTGTGGTCTGCTGTAACAGAGCCACCCCGGGGCACGCTGATACACAACCGCGTTGGTTTTCATCCGATCACAGCAGGCTCCAGTGCCACGACGTCCACTCATCCCGCACCGCCGCAATGGCCGAGGTCACCCACAGGCGCAGGTCGGGCAGCCCGCGGCACACCAGATAGCCGGTACTGAGCGCGATCGTCAGCACGACGACGATCAGCATTCCTCGATGCGCGAGGTAGGCGATGGTCGGATCCTGCGGTCCCGGCGCGGTCATGCGGCCTTCTCCGGTTGCTTGGTGTGATCGAGCTCACCAGGGAGCAGCCGCAGGCCGGCGCGAGCCATCAGCCAGGCGAACGGGTTGGCTGGCGACATCGGACCACCCGCCAGCGCGACGCGCACCGACGCCACCAGGAAGTACCGGACCTCGGCGAAGTCACGCTCGGCGGCGAGCACCAGGTTGTCCAGTCCGGTCTCCCACAGCCAGGCCCGGACCGCGTGCGGACGCAAGTCGCGGGCCGGCGGGAGGTCGGCCAGCAGGTCGGCCTTGACCACAGCGACCGCCAGCCGCTGGTGGGACGTCCGCACGCGGTAGTCCCGCAACCGGCTCGCGGTCACGTGGTACACCTGCTCGGGATCGTCCACCGCCGCGTTCGCCCGCGCGAGCATGACCTGGCCCAGCTCACCGAGCTGGTCGCGCACCCACGGGATCGAGAACGGATCGACCACGAACACCAGACCCTGCGCGTGGTCGAGGAACAACAGCTCGCTGTTGTCGCTGCGGTCGAGGGAGAACTCGCCGGCGGCGTCGAACAGGTGCAGCAGGGCTTTGCGCCGCGCCGCGGTGACCTGTGCGGTGATCGCCGTCGGCAGGCGGGCAGCCGGCGTCTTCACGGTGTCGGCGTCGCTGCTGATGATCTCGGCGCCGTGGTCGAAGGCCCGCCCGCTCTGCTCGTCGGTGAACTCGACCGAGGCGCCCGCCTCGGCCGCCTGGTCACGCAGGGCCAGCAGACCCGCGTAGACCAACCGGGTCTTGCCCGCTGAGACCGGGCCGAACACCGACAGCCGGATGTCCCGATGGACAGCGGCGCCGGCCCGCAACGGCTCCCGGCAGTTCGGGCAGCTGGCCCGCAGCCGGTGGGCGGCCCTGAGCACCGTGGTCGGCAGGACGGCGCCGCAGATGCACCGCCGCCACACCGCGCCGAGCAGCCCCGGACGGATGTCGCGATGCAGCTGTCCGCATCGGGCGCACGGGAAGGCCGGCAGCGCGCAGACGTAGTAGCACGACGGGCAGCTTCCGCTCGCCCTTCGCAGCCGACGCATCAGGTGGTCACCACCGCGCAGCACGCCGGCCACGAGCAGCCAACCGGCCGTGACCACCAGCAGCGCCGACCCGCAGGCCAGCAGGATCACGCCGGCCGCGGCCAGCGCACCGATGCTGACCATCAGCCACACCGGGTAGAGCGCGAGCACCACCACGGCCCGGCCCAGCGGATGGTCCACCTGGAGGCCGATGTTCCGGCACCTGCGCCATCCCGCGCCGAGGGTGCCGACGGTACGGCCCCACATCTCGCGCAGGTCGACGCGACTCTGCGCCACCAGGTAGCTGGGCCACGCCGGGTCCCGACCGAACGGGCGCTGCGCGGGCAGCCTCGGCAGGTTCGAGGTTCCCTGGCTCACGTCCTGCGCGGTGATCGTCCGCGGCCGCCACCGCCGGTACCCGGCTAACGTGAGCAGAGCAACGGTGCAGCCCCAGAGCACGCCACCGAGCAGACCCACCGGCAACACGATCAGCAGCGCGGGAATGACGAACCACATCACTGCCGCGACTGCGGCCCAGACGGCGGCGTAGATCGCAAAGAGGGCGGCGAGGAGCCCGAGCAGATAGAGCACTGCGGTCACGTCTCCCCGCGCCCGAGGTGGAACGGCCAGCGGGACCTCCTGGGCCGCACGTCCCGCGCCGCCTCCCGATAAGCCTGGGACAGCTCTGGGTCGACGCCCGCCAGCAGCCCCTCCACCCGACGCGACCGCTCGGGGTCGACGCCGCGGACCCACCTCTGGAACCTGGTCCAGAACCGGGTCGGCTCGTCGGGCAGGGACTCATGCCTGCTGACGAGCAAGGCGACGGCCACTGCGGTGTCACCTCGCAGGCCGCCGTTCGACCGGTCGTCCCACAGCGCCGGGAGTTCGCGCAGCAGGAAGGACTGCAGGCAGCCGCCCGCGCGGAGCGCCACTGTCGGGGTGTGCGCCAGCGGAGCATCGTCGAGCACCGCACGCAGCACCTCCGAGCGGCGAGCACGGAGCACCATCTCGGTGACGGTGCTCAGCCCCGCCGCATCGTGACCGGCCTGCTCCGGGTCGGAAGCGGGCACCGACACCAGCCACCGCCGCAACGCCAGGTCCTGGGACCACACCTCCGCCAGTCGACTGTCAGAGGGGCTCGACTCCAGCTCCGCGAGCCGGTCGAGCCCGATGCGCTGGTCCTCGGGTCTGCCGCGGTCCAGCGCCGCCGCCACCACCCTGGCGTCCAGCGCGGAGCTGGGGTCGGCGATCGGCAGCAGGATCGGCCACCAATGCTCACGAACGGCCCTGGTGAGCGCGGGGGAACCCGGCCGCTGGGCGAGCTCGTCGCGCAGCTGGTCGACCAGCATCGCCGCGCACGGCCACCCGGCCGGATCGAGGCCGGCGCTCGGATGATCCGCCCACCAGGTGACGAACCGGTGCGCGGCGTCCCGGAAGTTCGGCACGCTGGGCTCGACGTGGAACCTCGCCGAGGTGCGCAGCAGCAGGTCCATCCGATCCGGGGGAACCCGGGTGGCGGCGTGCTCGACGACGGCGGCACTTGCGCGCCCCTCGTCTGAGGTGACGTCGCGGCGCGGCAACGGCGTGGGGTCCACGTCCGCTCGTCGCCCCGACACGACCTCCTCGACCTCGGCGGCCAGCAGCCTCACCCGGATGTGACCGGCCGGCTCGCCGCGCGGGCCGTGCACCCACACCGCGTTGTCCAGCTCGCCGAGGGTGCTCGCGTCGGCCGAGGCGGCCAGCACCGCCGCGGCGACCGGCTCGACGATGTCCTCCAGCGCCGATGGCGGCGCCGCGGCCAGCCAGCCGGCCAGCACGCGCGCCTGTCGCTCGCATGGCACCGGTTCGCCGAGCACGACGACGGCGCCGGCCAGCCGGTCACCTGAGCCGGCTCGCACGTCAGCGGCCGAGGTGGAGCCGTCGAGGAGTCGGTGGCGTCGCCACGCGAACTCGTGCGCCAGCTCGATCGCGTCCACGACGTCGAAGGGATCGGCGCGCAGGAACCTCGGCGCCCAGTACGCCGCGGCGTCGGTGTGCTCGTCGACCGAGTGTGTCCCGGAGTCCAGGTCGAACACCACGAACTCCCGGTCGTGACCCAGCTCGGCGAACGGGCCCGCCCAGTCCGGATGCAGTCCCAGCACGTCGTGCCGGCTGTAGCTCGGGTTGATGGCGAAGACCCGGAAGCCGAGTCGCAGGGCACGGGGCTGGGGCAACAGCAGCGTGCCCGCGGCGATCCAGCCCAGGATCGCCGCGGCGTCCTGACCGACGAACAGCACTCGGCGATGATCCGGTTCCCGCGCCCGGTCGAAGGCCGAGCCCACCGCGATGAGCCAGTCCTCGGCGTCCGGCTGACCGAGCACCCAGTCCCGGACCCCGTCGATGCCCCACGGCCCCGGCTCCGGCTGGGCGGCCACCGGGTCGCATTCGGTGCTCGCCGAGGGCCGCACCGACCACCACGGCGCATCCCAGAGCTGGGCGGGCCGGACCAGCCCGTAGGCATCCGGGTCACGGGTGGTCACGGCGTGGGTGAACTGGTTGCCCTCCCGCACCCCGTTGGCCTCAGCACCCAGGTAGACGCCTCGCGCGGTCACGTACATCCCGTCGAACACATGGGTGAGCGAGGGCGGGTAGGACGCGACGGCGCGATGCTCGCGCATCCAGGCCACCGGGGCCTCATAGAGCGCGGACCGCTGGACCAGGGTCATCGCCTCGTGGCTGACTCCGGGGGACACCGACTGGAACTGGAACCCCGCCCCGCCGCGCAGTCCCTGCCCCGGGCGGCAGTCGGTGTAGTACAGGGACCCGAACCCGTCGCCGGTCATGTGCCCTTCTTTTCGATGATCTTGAAGAGCCCCAGCAACCAGAGCAACGGCTCGTCGACCCGGAACGGCCGAACACCGCCCGGGTCGATGGTCCCGCGGTCGTAGTCGGGCTCGGCGCCCAGCGAGGACACCGCGAAGTGCCGGAACGTCCTGTAGTGCGACCGCAGGTGAGCATCGATGTCGTCGGCGTCCAGGTCGGTCAGCAGCGCGCGCAGGTGCTCGTCGGTGTCGCGGCCGTTCGTCTCGTCGTAGAACGGGCCGGTGACCGGTTGGCGCAGCAGGGGATGTCCGTCACCGAGCATCCGGTAGAAAGCATCGATCTTGGAGAACACCACCGCGATCGGGATGGAGATCTTCGCCTTCGCGCTGACCCCGTGGCTGGTCCTGAGCAGCTCGGTGATCCGGGTGAGCACGGCCAGCGGTGGCTCGGCGTCGCGTCTGCCGGTCGCCGGCACGGCGATGCGATCGTGGCATCCCGCCAGCGTGAAGGGATCGAGCAGCACGATCAGCCCGTCCGCACTGGCCAGGTACGCCTGCGCGTTCACGAACTCCTGCCGGGTCATGTCCTCGCCCGCCGCGTCGTAGAACGACAGCGTGGTGGTTCGGTGCGTCTGGCGGCCGATGAGGTTGCGCCGGGGCTGGCGCCACTGCAACACCAGTGGAACCTTGATCCCGTCCGGGGCGCTCGCGGTGGACTCGAACAAGGTGCTCTCGGCGAACAGGGACTGCTCGTAGCCCTTCAGCCAGTCGCCCACCGAGCCGGGGCCGCCCTGCTGTTCCCCGGCGAACCAGATGTCCGCGTCGAACCGACGGCGGATGTTGTGCCGCAGCTCGTGCGCGAGCACGGTGGTGTAGACGGTCTTACCGGCGTTCTTCCCCCCGACCATCCCGATCAGCGGGCTGCGGTTGTCGGCGAAGTTGGCGGGCAGCGGCGTCCGGCAGACCTGGCAGACGCGGATTCCGCTGGAGCCCAGGCAGTCCGGACACGGCGCCAGCCGCTGGGGCAACGGAGATCTCGACTCCGGCGGTGGGAAGGTCGGCCAGGAGGCTGCGGCGAACCCGGTCAGCTGCCGCCTGGCCTCGTCGACCGACCTGACACATCGGGTGCGCCCCGGCGCGGGACGCCCGGTGCACTGGAAGCGCAGCTTGGCCAGGTCGATCCGGTGGTAGCAGTAGGGACACGCGACGACGGTCATCACGACACCTTCAGCTGCGTGGTGGGCGGGTCGATCAGCCGCGGGCCGGCGCTGTCCTCCAGGAAGCACCGGACCCAGTAGGGCCTGCGCACTCGCGGGAGCTCGGCGCGCAGCGCGACCTCATGGCCCGCCGCGAGGTCCAGCCCGCTGCGCAGCACCACCCGCCCGTCGGTCGGGCGGCGCGGCATCACCGGGCCTGGAGCCACCACCACCAGCACCACCGCGTGGCCCACCGGCTGGGTCGCGGTCAGCCGCACCCGCACGGTCCCACCACCGATCAGCGGCCGGCGCACCATGTCGACGGTGTAGCTCACGGCGGGCGGGAGGTCGGCGACGGTGAGCTCCGCCGCCTCCGACAGGCGCTCTGCACCCCCGGCGGCCACCACGCTGCGCACCTGCACGTCGAGCCGGTCCGGCCCGGCGCGGATCCGGCAGCCACCCGCGTCCAGATACCGCTGTCTGGTCAGGCGATACCGTCCGGAGTCGGTGGGGGTGCGCCAGCGGACCTCGACCGTGCCCGCCTGCTCCGGCCATGACCAGGACAGCACCACCTCCGGACCCAGCCGCTGGTGTCGAAGGCCGGTCACCGGCAGCGCCGGTCCGCGGCTGGTCGCCCTGGCCACCACGGCGGCCGAGCGCGCCTCGCTGCCGTCGCTACGCAGGTAGCGGGCGACGAGCGTGTAGACGTGGTCGGCACCGTCATCGCCGTCGGTGCCGACGCCGTCGCGGAACGTGGTCGTGCTCGCGGTGGGTACGGCGATACCCGTGAGGCCGGCGCCCCGGTGTACCTCGACGGCCAGCACATCGGGGTTGACCTGCCAGTGACCCTCGACCGAGCCCTGCTCGGCGGTCAACCGCACGTTGTGCACCGGTGGGAGGACCTCGCTCGACACCCCGGCCGGGCGCGACCAGACACCTTCCTCCGTGGCGGCGAACACCGCGTAGCCGACAAGGTGGCCGGCGGGTGCCCTCGGGTCGACGAGCACCGTCGCGGCCTCGCCCCCGACCAGGGGGTTCACGAGCACGGTGCCGTCGTCCGGGTCGGCGGGCACCCGCCCTCGCCGGCGGACCACCCGGTAGCGGGTGTCCTCGCCGTGGCTGGCCGGTGCCCGCCAGGACACCCGGACGCCGACGCCTTCGAGCCGCGCGGACACCTCCAGCACCGGCGGCGGCGGGATCCTGCCCAGCTCACCGGCGATGTCCTCGTCGTCGGTGGCCAGCACCGCCGCCTGGCGCAGCCGGTGGCGCGCATCGGCCTCGTCACCGGTACGCAACGACTCGTGCGCGCCCTCCCGAAGCCGGCGTACCTGGTCGGCGTGCCGGCGCACCTGGTCCTTCGCCGCGGTCGCCTCCTCGGGATCGGTGAGGGCCGCCAGGGCCTGCTGGGCGGCGATCAGCCGCCCCTGCGCGAGCAGCTCCGTGATCGTGCGGAGATCGGTCGCCGGGCTGGTCACGGTCTCGTGGAGCACGCTGAACACGGCTTGGCGCGCTTCCGCCGGATCCAGCCGAGCCTGGTGCAGCTGGGTGAGCAGCGCGGTTGGCGGCGCTCCTTGCCGGTGATGCTCGCGGACGTCGTCCAGCAGATGGAACAATGTCAGCTTACGCAGGTCGAGGGCCGCCTTGGCCGCGCCGCTGAGGATGCCGAGCGCCTCTCGGGCGGCCTGGTTGCCCGACCGCTTGTTCTCCCGCGCCGTCGCCGAGTCGACCGCCTTTCCAGTGAGCCCCTCCGGCTGCCCGGGCGTGCAGCGAAACGACTCGAGGATCGCGAAACCGGTGAGCCGCCCGTGCAGCAGCTCCGCGATGGTGGCCACCTGCGCGTCGGCGAGCTGGGTGCGCAGCGCGCGGTAGACCGTGGGCGGCAGCCCGCTGGAGCGGGGGAGCTCGGTGGGTGTGCTGACCGAGACGCCCGCCTTGCGCAGAGCGTGCGCCGCCTCGTCCGGGGCGAGTGCGGCGGAGGTGGCCCGCATGGTGGCCGCCAGCTGACCGTCCGTGATCAGCCCGAGCTCACCGAAGCTGGTGCGCAGCGTGGCCGCCAGCTCGTCGATCTCGCCCTGCCGAGCGCCCGCTCTGGCCTGCTGGTGGCGCCGCCACCAGCCGATCGTGCCCAGCTGGGCGCCGTGCGTCCGCTTGAGCTCCTCGTCGGCCCGCAGGAACGCCTTGTAGAGGTTCTGCGTCCGGGGTGACTTGCCGGTGGACTGCGCGCCCTTGTTCCAGTGTGACCTGACCGCCGCCAGCCGCTGGGCCAGCTCCGCATCGGACATCCCGGGCTCGACCGCGTAGCGCGAGAGGAGGTCGTCCGGCAGCTTCCCTCCTGTCCATTGCCGCAGCGGCTTGATGACGGCCGTCTCGTATGCCTGGGGGTCGAATCGGGACATCAGCTGGAGACCGTGATCCCGGAGACTATCTTCGTGGCCTCCTCGACCTGCTCGGCGCTGAGCACACCGACCCGGACCTCGACCGTCAGGTCGTTGCCGGTGGAGCGCTCGGTCGCGGTCAGGGTCAGCAAGCCCTCGGTGTCGACCCGGAGCGCGATGTCCACCGGAGATCCGGCGGGCAGCGCCGGCGGGCAGGTGATGGAGCCGCGCCCATCGTTGAGCGCCTTGTTCTCGGCCAGGTCCGGGCCCGCCACCACACCGGACTGCTCGTAGAGCTCGATCTGGACCTCGCGCTGGCCGTCCAGCAGCGTGGCCACCTCAAGCTCGCGGACCCCGGTGGGCAGCGTGTCGTTCGCATGCACCAGGTGCTGGACGTAGTGCTGGAGCGGCTTGCGGCGCCAGCCCGGGTCTGTGGTGTTCACCAGCTTCACGCCGAACGCCTTGGGCAGCACGGTGCGGGTCTCCTTGGCGGCCAGGCCCTCCAGGGTGGTCGTGGCGATGCCGGTCCGCGCGGCCACCTCCTCGACCGCCTCCGTGACGCGTGACCGGGCGTCAGAGGCGGAAGCGGCCTGCCGGCGGGCGGTCTCCAGCTCCCGGTGCACCACGCGCCCCAGCGCGTAGAGGGCCGCGCCCTTGGCCACCGCGAGCTCGGGGTCGTGCAGTCTGGGTTCCCAGCCGAACTCGGCGCGAAGTCGCCGCGCCACTGCGGGCATCCTCGTGGAGCCGCCGACCAGAAGGACATCCTCGACGGTCGCGCCGGGCGACTTCTCCTCCAGCGTCACCAGGGTGCGCCGGACGATCTCGATGGTCTTGTCCAGCAGGTCCTCGGTCACGGCCTCGAACTCGGCCCGGCTCACCTCCACCCGGGTGGCCGCACCCGCGCCGCGCAGCGGCACCGGCCTGGACTCCGCCCGGGACAGCTGCTTCTTGGTGTCCTCCGCCACGATGGCCACCGACTGCAGGAACTCCTCGTCGTCCTCGACGTCGGTGCCCGGCCCGACCTGGTCGCGGAACTTCGCCAGCAGGACGTCCCGCAGCCGGGCGTCCCAGTCCGCGCCGCCGAGGTGGTCGTCGCCGTCGGTGCAGACCACGACGATCTCGTCCTCGGCCACCCGGATCACCGTGGTGTCGAAGGTGCCGCCACCGAGGTCGTAGACGAGGATCGTCCTGCTCTGCGCGCCGGTGGTCGCCTCGTAGTGCAGCGCGGCGGCGACCGGCTCGGGCACGATGCCGATCACGTCGAGCCCGGCGATCCTCCCGGCGTTCTTGGTCGCGTCCCGCTCGAGCATGCCGAAGTAGGCGGGCACCGTGATGACGACCTTGGACACCTCGCTGCGGGTGTGCTCGGCGGCATCCCGGGCCAGTTGCTTGAGGATCAGCGCGGAGATCGACTCCGGGGTGTAGGTGACGTCGTCGAACTCGAAGGTGGCCTCGGTACCCATCTGTCGCTTGATCAGCGACACCACCCGGTCCGGGTAGGTGACCGCCGAGTTCTTGGCGACCGAGCCGACCACCACATTGGACTCGTTCTCGAAGAAGACCACTGACGGCGTGGTCTCCAGGCTGTCGACGTTGCGGCACACCGCCGGTTGGCCGGTCTCGGTGACGTAGGCGACCGCCGAGTAGGTCGTGCCCAGGTCGATGCCGAACACCCGCAGGTTCTGGTCAGACATCCGCGTTGTTCTCCTGTCGTTCGCTGCGGTTCGCTTCAGCGGCCCCGACCGGGGCGGGCGGTGTCCAGCGTCGCACGTGCACGCGGGCCGGCATGGTGACCCGGTCGGTACTCGTATCGACGTAGCCCTCAGCCACGACCAGCGCGACCGTGCCGTCCTCGTCGGGGCTTTCGGCGGCGACCAGCGTGACCGCGCGATGCTCTCGGGCGGAGAACCGCGCACCGACCGACGGCCGGATGGGCAGGATCGCGCACCGCTCCAGCGTCAGCTCCACGCTGAGGGCGAAGGACTCCAGCAGCGCCGCCGCCTGTCTCTGGTCGATCTGGGACAGCGTCGTGGCGTGGTGCAGCAGATCCGCGCGCAGTCGTTGCAGGTCCGTGACGACCGGGCGCAGCAGCGAGGCCCGTTCGCCCGCCCTGAGGCGCTCGACCTCGGCGTGCAGCTGATCGATGACCCGCTCGCGGGCATGGGCCCGCGTATGGTGCGCCCGGACCTGTTCGGCGAGCTCGCTGACCGATCCGGCCAGCGCGGCCACCGGGTCAGGTGGCGGGTGAGCTGCCGCGTGAGGTTCCGAACCATCCTGTCGTTCCGGATCGCCGGCGGCGTTCCCCGCGCTCTCGCCGGCCGGCCGCGAGGCGGTCTCGACCCCTTCGGAGTCCCCGTCGTGGACAGGGCCGACGCTGTTCGCCGCCTCGCTCACACAGCCACCCCCTTGACTCCCGTCACCGTCAGGTACATGTCATCGCGGTCGCGTCGATCCTCGTGACAACGCTGTCACAATTGTTCACCCAACCGGTGTTCGACCGTGCGCCGGCCGGAGCGGATGACGGGTTTCTCGCCCCTGACGTCGAACTGTCCTATGTGCGGCCGCACTCCGGTAGATGCACGCCCGAGATCGTCAACGATCAAGCTACGGCTGCACCGGGTACCAGTGACATGGTGCCGCCGGCGCGCGCAGCGCCGCGGTCCTTCAGCGCGGCCTGTCCGGGGTGTTCGCGCGGATCTGGTGAGTGGAGCGCTTGCGCCGTGCTTGCGGATAGGTGGCTCACCTCAACGGGTAGAGTCGTCGGTTCGTGGATCCTCGCACCGGCTTGCCCGTCGTCGGCATGGTGGGCGCCGGGCAGCTGGCCCGGATGACCCACCAGGCTGCTGTCGCGCTGGGCCAGTCACTGCGGGTGCTGGCCACCGGTCCGGATGAGCCGGCGGCACTGGTGGCCTCCGATGTGGTCTGTGGCCGGCCCGACGACCTCGCCGCGCTGCGTCGGTTCGCGGTGGGCTGCGACGTGCTCACCTTCGACCATGAGCACGTCCCCACCGAGCACCTGCGGGCGCTGGTCGCCGAGGGGGTGCGGGTGTATCCGGGCCCGGACGCGCTGCGTCACGCCCAGGACAAGCTGGTGATGCGCCGGGCGTTGGCTGCACTCGGCGTGCCGGTCCCGCCGTTCCGGGAGGTGACCCGGCCGAGGGACGCCGTGCTGTTCGGCGCCGAGCATGGCTGGCCGTGTGTGCTCAAGGCGGCCCGCGGCGGCTATGACGGGCGCGGCCTGTGGATGCTCGCCAGCCCCACCGACGCGCGCCGGATGGTGGCGGAGCTGCTCGCCGCGGGTACCCCGTTGCTGGTCGAGCAGTGCGTGGCGATGCGCGGTGAACTGGCCGCGATGGTGGCCCGCTCGCCGTTCGGGCAGGGCGCGGCGTGGCCGGTGGTGCGGACGGTGCAGCGGGACGGGATCTGCGTCGAGGTGCTCGCCCCGGCACCCGGCCTGGACACCGAGCTCGCGCAGGCCGGCCAGCAGCTGGCGCTGCGGGTGGCGGGGGAGCTGGGAGTGGTCGGCGTACTGGCCGTCGAGCTGTTCGAGACGCCCGGTGGACGGTTAGTGGTGAACGAGTTGGCGATGCGGCCGCACAACAGCGGGCACTGGAGCATCGAGGGTGCGGTGACGTCCCAGTTCGAGCAGCATCTGCGGGCAGTGCTGGACTATCCGTTGGGGTCCACCGCGCCGCGCGCCCCGGCGTGCGTGATGGCCAACGTGCTGGGTGCCGGCACCCCGCCCGTGATGGGCACTGACGAGCGGGTGCACCACCTGATGGCGCGCTACCCGCAGGCGAAGGTGCACCTGTACGCGAAGCCGGAGCGGCCCGGGCGCAAGATCGGGCACGTCACGGTGTGCGGTGAGGCGCCGGTGCCGGTGCGCGAGGTGGCGGTCGCCTCGGCGGCCTTCCTGGCCACCGGGACCTGGCCGGACGGCTACCCGGTGCACGGGCGGGGGCGGGAGACGGCGTGAGCCTGGTCGGTGTGATCATGGGCAGTGACTCGGACTGGCCGGTGATGCGCGCCGCCGCCGGTGCCCTCGACGAGTTCGGCGTGCGCCACGAGGTGTCGGTGGTCTCCGCGCACCGCACCCCCGCCCGGATGCTCGACTACGCCCGCGACGCCGCGGACCGGGGGCTGAAGGTGATCATCGCTGGGGCGGGTGGAGCGGCGCACCTGCCCGGGATGGTGGCCTCGGCGACGGTGCTGCCGGTGATCGGGGTTCCGGTGGCGCTGGCGCACCTGGACGGGCTGGACTCGCTGCTGTCCATCGTGCAGATGCCCGCCGGGGTGCCGGTCGCGGCGGTGTCGGTCGGCGGGGCGCGCAACGCCGGGCTGCTCGCGGTCCGCATCCTGGCCGCCTCGGACCCGACACTCGCGCGGCGGGTAGTGGCCTTCCAGCAGGAGCTGGCCCAGCGGGTGCTGGACTCCGACGCCACGTTGCGCGCCACGCTCGAGGAGGGTCCGTGAACCCCGACTTCGGTCTTTACCAGCTCGGTGCGGAGCACGAGGCGCTGCGGGAGACGGTGCGGGCGCTGGCCGAGAAGGAGATCGCCCCGCACGCCGCGGCGGTCGACGAGCTGGAGCGGTTCCCGCACGAGGCGCACGCCGCGCTGGTGCGCACGGGTTTCCACGCGGTGCACGTACCCGAGGCCTACGGCGGTCAGGGCGCGGACTCGGTGGCGACCTGCATCGTGATCGAGGAGGTGGCGCGGGTGTGCGCGTCGTCCTCGCTGATCCCTGCGGTGAACAAGCTGGGCACCATGGGGCTGTTGCTGGCCGGCTCGGAGGGGCTGCGCAAGCAGGTGCTGCCGTCGCTGGCCGCGGGGTCGATGGTGTCCTACGCGCTGTCCGAGCGGGAGGCGGGCAGTGACGCCGCGGCGATGCGGACGCGGGCCCGCCGTGATGGTGAGTACTGGGTACTCAACGGCACCAAGTGCTGGATCACCAACGCCGGGCAGTCGAGCTGGTACACCGTGATGGCGGTGACTGACCCGGCCAAGGGTGCCGGCGGGATCAGCGCCTTTGTCGTCCACCAGGACGACCCGGGGTTCTCGGTCGGGCCCAAGGAGCGCAAGCTGGGGATCCGGGGCAGCCCGACCCGCGAGATCTCCTTCTCCGACTGCGCGATTCCCGCCGACCGGATCATCGGCGAGCCCGGCACCGGGTTCAGGACAGCTCTGGCGACCCTGGACCACACCCGCCCGACGATCGGGGCGCAGGCGGTGGGCATCGCGCAAGGCGCGGTGGACGCCTCGGTCGCCTACGTCACGCAGCGCAGGCAGTTCGGCAGGCCGATCGCCGACTTTCAGGGTGTCCAGTTCATGCTGGCCGACATGGCGATGAGAACCGAGGCGGCCCGGCAGCTGGTCTACGTCGCCGCGGCACGCGCCGAACGCGGTGCGGGCGAGCTCGGGTTCATCTCCTCGGCGTCGAAGTGCTTCGCCTCCGACGTGGCCATGGAGGTCACGACGGACGCGGTGCAGCTTTTCGGTGGGTACGGCTATACCCGGGACTTCCCCGTCGAGCGGATGATGCGCGACGCGAAAATCACCCAGATCTACGAGGGCACCAACCAGATCCAGCGCCTCGTCATGGCCCGCGCCCTGCTCAAAGGCTAGATCATCGATCTTGACGCCGGTCCGGTCGCCTCTGGTTTCCATGATCAGGCCGCGTCCAGGCCGTCAGCCGACGTCAGGCCGAACACACCGTCGATCGCCAGTCGCGCTCGCTCGTAGCTGGAGGGCACGAGGTGTGTGTAGGTCCGCAGGGTGAAACCGGGATCGGAGTGCCCCAGGTACTCGGCCAGCTCCTTGATGGACACGCCCTGCGCCAGCAGCGTCGAGGCGTAGAAATGCCGTAGCGCGTGCATCCCGTCCGCGCGCTTGCGGTACTTCAGGCCAGCTGCGCGAAACGCGCCCTGCCATACGACCTTGTGAAACAAGTCGCCCGTGTACACCCGGCCACCGGAGCCGGTCAGCAGGAGCCGAACCGTGACAGGATCGCCGCCTGGCTCACCCCAGGGCAAGGTGACTTCTGTCGAAGGGAACGCCCGCTCATGTGCGCGCGTGGCCGCGAGTACCCCGGGCGACAGGGGAACACGCCGCTTCTTACCGCTTTTGGGCGGCGCGAACACCAACGTCCGACCAACCACGCGGATCTGACGCTGCACATGCAAGGTCGTACCGTCCTCGTCGGTGTCATCGAGGGACAGGCCGAGAATCTCGCCTTGGCGTAAGCCGCAGCCCGCGCCGACCGCGCAGACGATCCGAAACCGATCCGGTAGGCCACCCTGGATGGCCCGCAATCGTTCCTCGGGCCACACCACAATGTTGGAACTGGGGCTGGTCGGCCGCTTGATGCTCTTGCCCCCGCATGGGTTGATCGTGATCAGCTTGTCCTCAACCGCCGAGTCCATGATGGACGACAGCGTGGTGAACAGGACCGTCTTGTAGTTCTGGCTGAGCTTCTTCTCGTCCAGTACGCCGAGCCAGTCCCGCACAGTGGCGGTCTTGATCGAGTTGACGGGCAGGTCTCCGAAGTACGGGTAAATTTGGCTCGTCAGTCGGCTCCGCAAGACCTCCCGAGTCACCCCGTCTGGCGACTGTCCTTTGATCCAGTTCTCGGCCTGCGCCCTGAACTTGATCCGACCGGCCCGAGGATCGACGTACTTCCCCTCTCGCTTGCTCGACTCGACCTCAAGCAAGAAGGCTTCGGCCTGCTTCTTGCACCTGTCTGGGTACATCTTCGATTTCTCGTTGCCGTCCGGGTCGAGGTAGCGGACCTTGTACCGTAGGCCCGTGCCGCACAGGTTGGTCTTGACTCGGATGGCCTTACCGGTGGCGGGGTCGTTGACGGCCTTGTACCAGCGATCTTGTATGTGTCCCATGGCAGTCTTATCCTGTCTGTCGAATTGCCGAAGGATTTCTAGGCCGCTTGCGTCGCCCAGCGTTTGACGACCGCCGGGTCGTATCTCAGGTAACGGCCGACCTTCCGGACTGGCGGTCCCTCGCCGCGCCATTTCCACTGGTAGAGCGTTTTAACCGGCACGCCGAGATAGGTGGACACGTCTTCGACGCTCCACAGCCGGTCGATCGAGCTCGTCGAGCCCATGTCATTCCCCCTGGTCACGCGGCGTCCGGTTGAGTTGCCGAACAGTTTTGGTCGGGTGGTGGCCCGGTGGTGGCGAGTTGGGCGGCGGTGTATTCGGTTTTCCATCGCTGTCGTTCAGCGACGGCACGCAGGAGCAGCACGGGTCGGGGTGGGACGTCGGGGTCAGCGGGTCCGGGGCGTTCCCACACGTAGGGCCCGTCGTCGGGGCCGTGCGCGGGGTGGATGCCGGCCTGGCCGAGGAGTTGCCGAACGAATTCCCCGCGCTCAGCGCGGTGGTCATCGAGGGTGTCGAACGTGTCACTATGTAGTACATGACTGCTAGCGCGTTCTCCCGTGGCACCGTCCGCCGCGCCGCCATCTACTGCCGGATCAGCCTGGACCGGGCAGGCGCCGGCCTCGGCGTCGCGCGGCAGCAGGAAGACTGCCGGGAACTGGCCGAACGGCTGGGCTGGCCGGTGGCCGACGTCTACGTCGACAACGACGTCAGCGCCTACTCGGGTAAGCCGCGTCCGGCGTGGCAACAGCTACTCGCGCACGTGGAATCCGGCACGGTCGATGCGGTGCTGTGCTGGCATGTCGACCGGCTGACCCGCAGCCCCCGCGAGCTGGAAGACGTCATCGACCTCGCGGACCGGCACGGGCTCGCCCTGGCTACCGTGACTGGCGACATCGACCTGCAAAGCCCGACCGGGCGGATGGTGGCCCGGTTGTTGGGTGCCTCGGCTCGGTATGAGTCCGAGCACAAGGGTGAGCGGCAGCGCCGCCAAATCCAGCAAGCCGCCGAAGCTGGTCACCAGGTCGCCGGGGGTAGGCGTCCCTACGGCTACGCCCTAGAACGCGGCACCGGGCGGATCACAGCCACCGTCGATCTGGTCGAGGGGCCGATCGTTTCTGAATGCGCGCGCCGGGTGTTGGCCGGTGAGGCCATCGCGTCGATCACCCGCGATCTCAATCAGCGTGGTGTGCTCACCTCAGCGGGTAACTCGTGGAACCGGACCACGTTGCGGCGGATGTTGTGCTCCGCGCGGATCTCCGGGCGCCGTGAGCACATTCCCACTGATTCCTACGAAGGCGTGAGGCCGTTGGTCGGCGAGATCGTGAGCACCGAATCCGACTGGCCTAGGATCATCAGTGTTGCGGAGTCCGACCGGCTGCGGGCATTGCTGACCAGGCCAGACCGGCGCCTCACCACCGGCGGCGCCCGTAAGCACCTGCTATCCGGGATCTTGCACTGCGCACGGTGCGGGCAGCCGATGGTGGGCCGGTCATCCCGTGGCGTGCTCCGCTATGTCTGCAATAAGAACCCCGATGGCGGTAAAGGCGCTTGCGGTCGAATATTCATCACCAGCGCACCCACCGACGACCACATCCGCAACCTGGTGTTGTCCGCGCTGGACTCGCCCGAGATGGTGGCCCGGCTGCGGCACCGCGACCAACCCGAACCGGACCTGCATGCCCGGATCCGGGCCGACGAGGACGAACTGGAGGCGCTGGCCGCCGACCACGGCAACGGCGAGATCTCCCGTGCCGAATGGCGGGCCGCCCGCGGCCCGATCGTGGTTCGCTTGGACGCCGCCCGCGAACGGCTGGCTACCAGTACCCAGACCACGGCGCTGGATGGGTTCGTCGGTACTTATGAGGACATGCTCGCCCGCTGGACTGGCGCCAACGTGTCGCAGCGCCGAGCGGTGATCACCGCGGTGCTGGAGAAGGTGATGGTGCACCCGGCGACGGTGATGGGGTGCAACCGGTTCGACTCTGACCGGCTCGAACCGTTGTGGCGGGGCTAGCAGCCCATCCGCTTAGCCGCCTCGGTTCCGTCCGCTTGCTGCTGGTGCGGGTCCGTCTTCCTCACCGCTGGCCATCGTCGTCCTCCTCCGTGTCCTGGTGCTGGAGTGCCGCGATGTGCGCCCGCACGGTCGCGGTGAGGGATTGAAGGCGGTTGAATGACTCCACACAGTCCACTAGGGCGGTGGGGGGGACTCCCGCGTCGGACGCCTGTTGCAGGGCTTCCCTGATTGGTCTGAGCACGTGTTCGTGCTCGTCCTCCTGGTTCATTGTGAAGCCGCGACCGCGGTGCGGGCGGTTCTCGGAAAGAAATCGGGAGTGGTGCTCCACCACGAACGGTCCGTCGTTTGGCGCGAGCAGTTTCTCTCCGGACGCCCAAGTCCAGACGTCGCGTCCCGAAGCTGCCCTCGCCGGTGTCAGCTGCACCTCTGTGTCTTCGGCCTTGCCGGGTAGCAGCAGCCGGTTGGGGGTGACGCGAAGCGCGAGGGCCAGCGCGACCAGGTCGTCAGGATCGACGCGCCGCTGTTGGCCCTCCAGCTTGGCCAAGACGTCCAGTGTCATCGGCCGCCCGAGGCCGGCCAGCAGCCGCCCGAGCTCCGTTTTGGTGTACCCGCGGTCCGTGCGCAGCGCCGCGACGTTCTCCGCGACCCGCTGCCCGGTCGGGCCGGGCGGGATATCTCGACTCGGCATAACGACGGATTGTATCCGCATACTTGACGAATCCGCAAGGACGCGAACAGTATGCATCCAGACACGTGATAACAACAGATCATAGTCGTCATAATGACGGTTCAGGAGGGTGGTCATGAGGCGGACCACAGTCAGGCCGGAAGCGCTGATGGACGCCCCGGCGCTGGCGGAGTACGTCGGTGTGCCCCTCACCAGCGTGTACCGATGGAACAGCCAATCGACGGGCCCCCGGCGGATCCGGGTGGGCAAGTACGTCAGATACCGGCGGGCCGACGTGGACGCCTGGCTGGACCAGCGCTCCAAGGGTGGCCCAGCTGGGGGCGGTGCCGCGTGAGACCTCCCCCGTCTCCTGAGCTACGCGCCCAAGTACGCGCCAAGGTGGCCGCCTCTCGCACCGCCCAAGGGCTACCGCCGGTGGTGACCGACCCGGCCACCCTGGAGCGCGTCGCCGCTGTGTTCCGGTTGATGCTCCCGGCCCCGGTGATGCGCTCACCGCGCACCCGCCGCCGGACGGCAGCAGCCCGCCGGCCTCAGGGTGGTGCCGCGTGAGCCCTCCGACACAGCGAAGCGGGGCGCCACCGCCAGGTGAACGCCCCGCTCCGGAGGATTCCAGCCGCCGCCGAGCCGCCAGACAAACCCAGAGTAACCCGCCAGCCCGACACGCTGTGACCGACGTGCCCGCGTTGGAGCTGGAGGGGTGGGCCGCGCGCTACGCGACGTCTGGGCTGCGCCTCGCTGTGCTCCCGCTGCATTCCATCCGCGACGGCCGCTGCACCTGCGGCGGGGCGGCCTGCAAATCACCCGGTAAGCATCCACTGACCCGCCACGGTAAGGACGACGCCTCCACCGAGCTCACGCAGGTCACGATGTGGTGGGAGCGGTGGCCCTGGGCCAACATCGGGATCCGGCCCCCGGCCGGGGTGATCGTGCTCGACGTCGATCCACGCAACGGTGGCGATACCGCGCTGGAGCGGCTGACCCGTCAGCACGGACTGCTCCCACCGACCCTGACCGCCCGCACCGGATCGGGTGGTCAACACATCTGGGTGACCTACACCGGGCAGGCACGGGGGCAGCTGTGCCGTGGGGTGGACGTCAAGAGCGTGCGGGGCTATGTCGTCGCCCCGCCATCTCTGCATGCCAGCGGAGAACGGTACGAGTGGCAGGTGGTCATGCACCCGGCCCGGGCTCCGCGCTGGGTGCGGCGCCTGCTCGCCCCGCCGTCGTTGCCGGTGCACCGTTCCCCGAGCACCGGCGGTGGTGACTGTGACGCTGGGCTGATCCGGACCGTGGCCAACGCGCCCGAAGGTAGTCGTAACCAGATCCTGTACTGGGCGGCCTGCCGAGCCCATGAACGCGGCAGCCCCCCTGCGCTGTTGGCTGAACTGTTGGCCGCCGCGATGAATGCCGGGCTATCCGAATCCGAGGCCCGCCAGACCATTCAGTCTGCGGTTCGCCGCTCGCAGGTCGGTGCAGTGTGACGGTTCCCGATTTTGCCGATGCCATCCGTCCCGAGACATCACCGACCGGCGCTGAGCTGCTGGACCGGTTGCATGCCGAGCTGACCAGCTTCGTGATGCTGCCTACCGAGCACGCGGTGGACGCGGTGTGTCTGTGGATCGCGGCCACGCACGCGGTGGCCGCGTTTGAGTTCGCGCCCCGGTTGGCGATCACCTCACCGGAAAAACGGTGCGGGAAATCCCGGCTGCTCGACGTGATCGAGGCGACCTGCCATGACCCGATCGCCACCGCGGACACCACCACGGCCGCGCTGGTGCGCAGCATCGGCCGGGACACCCCGCCCACGGTGCTCATCGATGAGGCCGATGCCAAGTTCGGGTCGAAGCGCGCTGCCGAACAGAACGAGGACCTGCGTGCGTTGCTCAACGCTGGGTTTCAGCGCGGTCGCGACGCCCGCCGCTGCGTCGGGCCGATGTCCAAGGTGGAGCAGTTCCCCACGTTCGCGATGGTGGCGCTGGCCGCGATCGGTGGTTTGCCCGACACCATCACCGACCGCGCGATCAACGTGCGAATGCAGCGCCGTCCGGCTGGTCGCACTGTCGCGAAGTTCCGGCTGCGCCGCGACAAGCCACGGCTGCGGGCGCTGGGCGACGACTTCGCCGAGTGGGCCGGTACCGTCCTCGACGCGCTGAGGGTCGCCGAGCCGCGCCTGCCAGTGGATGACCGCGCCGCCGATACCTGGGAACCGCTGGTGGCGGTCGCCGACGCCGCGGGCGGTAGCTGGCCGGCCCGGGCCCGCGGGGCGTGCACGGCGATGACCGCCGAGGCCGAGCAGGCCGACACCGAGGCATCGCTGGGTCGGCTGCTGCTGACCGGTGTCCGGGAGACGTTCACCACCACCAGACTCGCCGAGATCTCCTCCGCGGAGCTGGTGACGTCCCTGCGGGCCATCGAGGACGCACCCTGGTCGGCCTTCGACCTCGATCAACGCAAACTCGCCCGGCGTTTGAGCGAGTACGCGGTGACCCCCGACCAGATCTACGTCACCGGGCCGAACGGAAAGCGGCGACAGGCCCGCGGATACCGGCTTACCGATTTCACCGACGCGTTCGCCCGCTACCTCAGCGACCCCTCGGACGACTCTCGCCCCGATGCGTCATCGAGTGTCACACCGTCATCCGGGCAGCTCACCCCGGTGACGGACAACGAGCGTGTGACGGACACAAGCGTCACACGGACCGCAAGCGTCACCGGGCTGAGCAGCGCAGATGACGAGGTGACGGACCATGACACACCCAATCCACAAACTACGGAGCCTCGCTGCACCACGTGCACTCAACCACTGCTGCTGCGCACCCCAGGACGCAAGCAGTGCGAGCGATGCCCTCTCAAGGAAAAGCCGTGACCGACGACCAGCACCACCGACTGCCACCACCGAGCTCCCGGCCGCACCGTGCACCCAGACCGCACCGTGCACCCAGACCGCCACGTCTGATCAACAACACCGCCGGTTGGCCCGTCCAAGCCACCGGTATCCGCCTCAAAGCACTGCACCGTCACGCTCAATCTGGGCACCGGGAGACCGACGGCGCAGGGACGAAAGACAACTTGGTGTCAAGTAGTGAACGCACCACCAGCTTCAACCAGCCTCGACCAGGAATGTGTTGAGGACTTCGGTCGGTTTCTTCCAGTTGAGTGTCTGCCGTGGACGGT
>Ga0213882_10000063_pt1 | contig 51923 bp, 47 predicted proteins | sample BarmaccoBMER_R09_FD_160106 | JGI IMG/M metagenome (GOLD analysis project Ga0213882, IMG submission 160106) | Barbacenia macrantha exposed rock microbial communities from rupestrian grasslands, the National Park of Serra do Cipo, Brazil - ER_R09 ...
AGCTCGAAGAGGTTGGCGGTGGTGATGTCGCCCTTGTCTCGGCACACCGTGATACCGGGACACAGCCGCGCGACGGCGTCCATCTCGGTAGATGCAGACGTACATGGCTCCGTCGCCCCTCGGTCGAGTGCTTAGGCAAGGCTGAGCACAACAGATCATCGAGCCGGCGTCCAGTCCCGTCCGCGCCTGACACTGTCGGTGCTGGTCACCACCATAGAGATGCGGGATCGCCGCTCAGGAAGGCGTCAGCGCGGTGGTGGGTCTGCGGCCGATGCTGCGGACTTCGAAGCCGACCCGGCGCAGCACGTCGGCGTCGAGCAGGTTGCGGGTGTCGACCACGATGCGGCCCTGCGCCAGCTCGGCCAGCCGACCCCAGTCCAGTAGCCGGAACTCGGGCCATTCGGTGAGCACCACCAGGACGGCGGCGCCGGAGGCGACCTTCAGCGGGTCATCGGTGACCTGCAGGTCGTCGGTCACGCCGGGCACGGCGGCGGGCACCCCGGGGTCATAGCCGATCAGATCGGCGCCTTCGGCGGCCAGCAGTGCGGCCACCGTCAGGGCCGGGGAGTCACGCAGGTCATTGGTACCGGCCTTGAAGGTCAGCCCGAGCAACCCGACTCGTTGCCCGGCCAACGACCCGCCGACGGCGTTGCGCACCTTGTCGACCATCCGATGCTGCTGGTGGGTGTTGGTGTCCAGGCTGGCCTGCAGCAGCGCGAAGTCGAAGTCCACCGCAGCGCACACCTGGAGCAGCGCGTGAGTGTCCTTGGGCAGGCAGGACCCACCCCAACCAGGACCCGGCTGCAGGAAAGCCTGCCCGATCCGCCGGTCATAGCCGATACCCTCGGTGACGTCCAGCACGTCGGCTCCGAACCGCTCGCACAGCTCGGCGATCGTGTTGACGTAGGACAGCTTCATCGCCAGAAAACAGTTCGCTGCGTACTTGACCATCTCGGCGCTGGCGGCGTCAGTGAGCACCGTCGGTGCACCCAGCCGGGCGTACAGCGCCGCGACCCGCTCCGCGGCGTCTTGGGCGTCGCAGCCCACCACGATGCGATCGGGGTTGAGGAAGTCCTCCACCGCTGAGCCCTCCCGCAGGAACTCGGGGTTGCTGACCACCGCCACGTCCGGCCGCTCCAGCCACCGCGCGGTGCGCGCCGCGGTGCCCACCGGCACGGTCGACTTGTTGACCACTACGCAGCCCGCCGGCAGTAGTGCCCGCACCTCGGTGGCCACCGCCTCCACCGCTGACAGATCCGCCGCACCGCCGGTAGCCATCGGAGTGGGCACGCAGAGGAAGATCACCTCCGCCGCGTCGGTCCCCTGGCCGACCGCAGCGGCGGCTCCCACCACGAACCGCAACCGGCCGGCAGCCAGACCCTGCGTCACCAGCTCGGGCAGTCCCGGCTCCAGGATCGGCACCTTCCCAGCGGACAGCCTCGCCACCTTGGCTTCGTCCACGTCGGCGCACACCACCCGATGCCCTAGCGAAGCCAGGCACGCGCCGGTGGTCAGGCCCACATAGCCGGAGCCGATCACCGCGATCCGACGCACGAACATGCGTCTCCCTTCTCACGCTGTGTTGTTCCATGGTCGCATACGGCAACCGGGTCAGAGGTCGCCGGCGTAGGGCACGTCGTTCACCCGCTCAGAGCTCATCCACAGCCGCAGCGCGTGGGTGGCGCGCACGTCGTCAGCGTTGTAGGTGAGCAGCCGGGCCCGCTGCGCCAGATCCGGTTCACCGCCGCCCAGCCCGACAGCGTCGAAGTACCAGCGCATCGAGTTCTCCCCACCGGCCTCCGGATCGTGCCAGGAGAACCCGGCGGCGGCCGGGGCGATCGTCTTGAGGCCCTTACCTCGTGGGCAGAGGAACTCGGCGTCGACCACCCCGTACAGATCCACCCACGCCTCGGAGGAGATGAACTCCCGCACCGCGGCGGCGGTGGGAATCCCGGGGGCGCCGGCGAAGCGTTCGACGGAGGAGAGCATCCAGCGGTTCTCGGCCTGCTCGTTGTAGCAGTAGGCGGCCAGGCTCAGACCGCGCTCGGCGGCGCGGGAGCGGACGTCGGTCAGCCAGCTCCAGAACGCCGCGAAGGACCGCGCCTCGTCAGGCGTGGGCACCGGCTCCCAGGTGGCGAAAGCGCGGTAGCCGCCCGGCATCCCGATGTCGGAGCCGGACAGCAGGCAGCCCCACAGGTAGGCTCCGGCCTCATCGAAGCTCTCCATGTCCACGTCCACCTCGACGTCGGCTCGTCGCATGACGATGCGCCGGTGACGCCGCACCAGAGCGAGGTCCCGCTGCCAGGCCCGGGCCAGCCACACCGCGTCACGGAAGGACATCCCGACCATCGGCGCCGCTGGGTAGCCCACCGGGTCCAGCGCGGCCAGCGCGTCCACGGTGCAGACCCCGGCCGCCCGCAGCGCCCTCGTGTCCTCCACTCCCCGCAGCACCATGCTGACGTCCCGGGACGCCCGCAACGCCGGACCGCAGGTGGGCCACCACGGACAGGAGCGGCATTCGGTGACCCGGGACGGCTGGGCCAGCGGCTGCCCCCCGGTCGCGGCGGCCCGCGCGACAGCCAGCCGATCGGCGAACCGAGCGTCGTACTCGACCATCGCGGTATGACCGCCCGACCAGGTGGGAGAGTCCAGGTCGTACCAGACCACCACGTCGGCCTCCAGCCCGATCACCCCGCCGACGGCCCGACCGCCGGTCGCCAGCCCGGCCGCCTGCAGCAGCCGGAGGGTGTGCGCCAGGCGCATCTGGTCCCGGGACTGGGGGCGGACCTTGCGCTGCGGGTCGGTCCTGGCCGCAGCCAGGACAGGCTGGGTGAGCGGGCTGGTCCGGGCCCCGGAGCCGGGGTCGGTGACCTTGTGCCGCACGACGATCACCGGAAGGTAGCCGCCGCGGTGGCGCACCAGCAGCTCCGCGCCGCCGCGCCGGCCGCCCGAGGGATCCGCCGGCAGTAGCCCGCCCCAGACGAAGGGCACACCCTGAACGAGCAGGGCCAGGGTGGCGGCGCGGCGCTGTTCGGCGGGCAGCTCGGGCGGGACCTCCACCCAGTCAGCACCGTGGTGCTCAGCCAGCCGGTCGGCCACCGAGCGGCGGTGGGCGGCGGTGTCGGCGATCCGTCGCTGAGTAGTCGCATCCAGGGCCGCGCGCGGTGCATCGGCTGCCCCGGGGTCGTGCTCCAGATGCACCCGGCGCCGGCACCGGGTCACCACAGCCGCGTCGAGCAACACTACCGAGTTCACGCCGTCAGACTAGATCGAGGGACCGACAGTCAGCGTTTCTCCGCGCCGACCTGCACCATGTTCGTAAGGCTGACATGGCGTCATTCCGTCAGACGCCGTACAGCGGCCGCAGCGCCGGGCGCCTGGAGCAGCACGTCGAGCGCGGCGATCGCGCGCCCGGCACGGTGTCGCAGCTCGCGACGGCTGATCCAGCCCTGCCTGCGGTACCGGTGGTCCTGGGCGAGCATCACCAGCACCGCGAGCGCCTCCGCGAACTCCTCACGCCGGTGCATCGGCAGCTGGCTGATGAACTCCAGCTGGGCATCGACGACGCCGTCCAGGAAGGCGGCTTCACGCGACGCCGCGCCGCGGCGGCGCCACCTGAAGCGCTCCCGCCCTGCCACCATGTGCACCGCCCCCTGATAGTCCGGTTACCCACACCATCGTCAGACGGGCGCCTGGCGTTAACCGCCGGCACGGCGTCCCGCATCGATCAGACGCCGACACCTCGGTACACTCGGATGAGCTGGCACAGCTCACGGGAGTCCGAGTTGTTGGGCAGGCGTGCCAACTCCTTCTCCAGCGGTTTGAGCCGGTCGAGCACCCGCGTGGACTTCACTGTGGGCACCGTCATCAGGGTCTTGCGGGCGACCTGGATACCCTGGGTGACCTCACCGTCCCGCAGGTAGCTGGTGGCCAGCGTGGTCAGATTGAACGTCCGGCTGCGGGCTGTGCGGTTGTCGTAGAGCGCCAAGGCCTCGTGAAGCGCGGGGATCGCGGTGGCCGCATGGCGTGGCTCCGCAGCCGAGAGCTCAGAGTGCACCGTCCCGATCATCGCGAACATCTCTCGACTGTCGTAGTCATGAGCCCAGTTGGGCAGCTCGTTGTGCAGCTCAGCCCGAGCCAGCTCGGACTCGGACCGATCGAGCAGCTTCTGGGCCATCACGTCGTCACGCAGAATCGCGTACGCCCACGCCTCGTTGGCGCACAACAGCGCCACAGCCCGCTCCGACCCAGCCCGCTGCGCGGCGATCTGGCCCAGCTGGAACCACTTGAGGGCCTCATTGGCATCTCTGTCGTGCAGATAGATCCGGCCGACCCAGAACATGATGCGAGACATCACGATCGAGTCGCCGGCCTGGTTGGCATACTCCAGGGCGGTGGCGTAATGGCCGCGCGCGGCGTCCCGCAGTCCCACGTCGAAACTCGTCCAGCCGGCCAGACCCTGCAGTTCGCTCAGCGCCCTGAACAGCCGCCGACGCACGTCGTCCTTGGTCGACGCGCCCAGCAGGCGCTGGGCCCAGGACAGCTGGGCGACGACCGCGTCTCGACAGTTTCCGCCGCCGAACTCGTAGTCCAGCGCGCGCAGAGCCCTGGTGGTCGCCTCCACCTGCTTGACGTCCATCAGACCGATCTGGCTCGGCATCGGCGTCTGGGCGGGGCTGGACAACCATGGCCCACGATCGGCCCCCAGTGCCGCAGTGCCGAACAGCATGGCAGATCCATGCGCTAGAAGATTCCGTCGCTTCACGAGCTCTTCCTTCTCAGCATACGCATCGTCGACATTGTCGGGGGGTCCGACCATGCTCGTCGCCGTCGCCGGGTCATAGGACAGGCCCATGTACCCTCGGGGGATGCCCAGGCCGCCGGAGATCCGCACCAGCACGTCGTAGGCCATGACCTGCCGACCCTTGAGGATCTCCGAGACCTCGGACTGGGACTGCCCGGTCAGGGCCGCGATATGCCGTTGGGAGATACCCACCCGCCGGAGCAGGCGGTACACGGAGCTGATGTCGCGATTCGCCAGCGCCCGCTTCATCTCCGGTTCGTTCCACGTCTCCAGAGACAACCGGGCGTCCTGTCCGCCGGTCACGTTCATCTCGGCCCCCTTGTCGTCCAACGGGCGACGTGTGCAGAGTAGGCATGCTCCACGTCGCCCGTGAAGAGCACTTCGGTGAAGCTGGATAGCGCGACAGGTCAGCTCGCGCCGTCCACCGTCATAGCATGCCTGGTCGGCGCGCCACCGCGCATGACGGGTGTAAACCGGCCGGACACCTTTGTAGATTGATTGCGGCGGCACGGCCAGAACCTCGTGTCACGAGACATTATCGGTACATCGCCTGGACGGCGGGAAGGTGGCGAGGTGGACCGGATTCTGGGCCGCATGCTCCAACAGTCGGTGTGGGAGCGACTCGACATGCTCGAGGAGCTGGTCAGCAGCGCCGATACCGGGTCTCTGCTGTCACTGGCTCGCAGTGAGCTGCCCCGTTTGACCCATGGGTGGCGCGCTCTGCTCGCCACCCATGCGCCGGATCCTCGGGGTCGCTGTCCGGAGTGCTCGAGCCGCTGGCGCCCCAGTGCCGCGCCGTGCACCGTGTGGCGGGCCGCGCACGAGCACCTCGTCTCGGCCGAGACCGGGTCCGCTGAGACTGCGGCCACTGGATCTCTCCCCGCCAAGGCCAGGGTCCCTGCTGGAGCCGGCGCCACGCGCTGATTGTCGCTGATTGTCACCGTATGTCAACTCCATAGAGCTGGCGGTCTCGCTGCCGTTCGTGGGGCTCCCCCCCACCCACGAAAGGGCCTGAGCAGCCGCCATGTGGCCGGTGATCCGGCGAACGTCCGTGCCCCCGACCGAGATGTCGAAGGATCACCGGCCACCCCACACCTCCCACCGGTGGTGCTGCACGCCCCGCGTACCGCCGGTGGGAGCGCCACACCCGGGGACCTGGGCGAACCTCCAGCCACCGGGCACAACTCCAGAGCCTGGATCCACGCCGCTCCCCACCGAGTTGGAGTGCCGCGCCGGTGGAACCGTCGTTGCCTGACCGACCGCCACCGTCAACGTTGGCCCGATGACCGCCGGATCCCGTCGCCCGGTGCACTGATGTGACCTCACCAGCGCAATGCGGGCCCGGGAGTCCCCCGTCCGGCGCCGGACGCGTGCAGCGCAGGCACCCGCAAGAGGGGCGGGACCGTTCGAGAGGAACGGTCCCGCCCCGCACTCTTATGGGGGCCGCTACTGTCGAACTCAGCACTGTCGAACTCAGCGCAGGGCGGGCGGCCGCAGTGCGGGCGGCCCACGGCGGGAGGTTCACTCATGGCGAAGATCCTGATTCTGACCGGAGACGCCGCGGAGTCGCTGGAGGTCATGTATCCCTACCAGCGGCTACGCGAGGAGGGTTACGAGGTCCACATCGCGGCGCCCACCCGTAAGAAGCTGCAGTTCGTGGTGCACGACTTCATGGCGGGCTTCGACACCTACACCGAGAAACCCGGCTACACCTGGGACGCGGACCTGGCGTTCGCTGAGGTCGATCCCGCCGACTATGTCGCCCTTGTGGTCCCGGGTGGGCGAGCACCGGAGTACATCCGTAATGACGCCGACTGCGCACGTATCGTCAAGCACTTCTGCACCGCCGGCAAGCCGGTGGCACAGCTGTGCCACGCGGCGCTGGTGTTCGCCGCAGCCGGAGTCCTGGCGGGCCGGCGAACGGCGGCCTACCCAGCGCTGGAACCGGACGTGACGGCGGCCGGGGCGGAGTTCGTGAACGGTGCCGCAGTCGTGGACGGCGTGATGGTCTCCGCGCGGGCCTGGCCGGACCACCCCGAGTGGATGCGCGAGTTCATCCAGATCCTGCGCGCCAAGTCACCTGCGGTCTGACTCATCCGGGTCTGACTCATACGGGGTCTGATTCGTCTGCGCCTGATTGCTTTGGTCCTGACTGCTCTGGGATCTCACTCCCGCGGCCCCGACTCATCTCGCGCATCGCAACCGGGCACGGCGGCCGTCGAGGTCACGGGAGGGCGGCCGACTCGCGCGGCCGACCCAGCCGCGCCAACAGCCGGATCAACGGCGTGCCGCAGTGGTGCCTACCGATTTTCACGAGCTTATAGCCTCCGATCGGCGGGTGAACACGACAGAAGGACGCCCATGGCACAGCGCAAGACGGTCCGGTCCCGCCGACTGGGCAAGCAGATCCGGCGGCTCCGCGACGACGCTCAGGTTCGACCAGCACGAGATGGCGGCCTTCATCGCCGGCGCGAAGAACGGGGACTTCGACCACCTGCTGGAGTAAACCTCAGCGACACTGTGCTCATGGTCGCGGGTACCTTTGCGCGCGACCATGAGCACAGCACAGACATGAGCCGCGTGCTGACGGCAGACCGCGGGGAGGGAGACTTTCGGTGTCGAACCCGTCAGCACGATCGCCCTTGTGGCTGCTGGAGCAGCTGCTGCGCCGCTTCTACCTGGTGGTGGTAGTGGCCGTGTGCCTCGCGATCGTCGTGAGCCAGACGGCCCTCTACGGTGCCGTGGTGAACAGCTGGGACTGGCTTCTCGTGAGCGGTTTCGGCACGTGGTTGGCGGCCGTGTACTTCCAGTTCCTCCTGCCGGAAAAGCTCACCGAGACCCTGACGCGGCTGGTCAACCGGGGCGTTCTCACTGGGAACAGAGACCTTGCCGAGTTCCTCGCGATGCTGCATCACAGGGCTCGGCGCAGCGCTCTTGCCTGCTCCGCCGCTTTCGCCGCTGCGATGCTCGTGGCCTGGGCCGTGGCTTTCCGGCATCAGCTCGGTAGCCACGCCTTACTCGTCACATTGGAGATTATCGCGACGGTACCGGTGGGCTTGTTCGTGGGCCGGGCAGTCAGCTATGGTCTGCTAGCCCGGCGGCTGAAGGAGGAAGGCTTCACCCTCACCCCCGACCCCGACCACCTCGACGGCGCCGCCGGGTTGCGCCCGGTCGGCGCTCTCTACTTCTACCAGTCAAGGCTACTTGCGGTCCCGGGTGCGTTTCTGGCCACATGGTGGCTCCTGATTCCGTTCTCGGGTGGCCGTTACCTCAATTGGCGGGAACCCTATGCGGGACTACTCCTCGTTGTCGTAGCCACCGAGATCCTCGCCTTTATTCTGCCGATGCTCTCGTTTCGTCGGCTGATGCTGCGCCGCAAGAACGAGCTGACTCGCGAGGCGGACGAGTTGAGTCGACTGTCCGTGCGAGCGGAACCTGACGAGACCGTCAACGAGAGGCGGGTCAAGCGGTACACGGCAATCGAGTCCATGCCCACGTGGCCGGTTGACGGTAAGCTTCGCCGAATGTTCGGGTTGCGCAATGCGCTGCTCGTGGCACCAGCGTTGGCCCAGTTCCTCGGTGCCTCCCAAGCAACCCAGCATCTGATCGAGAACCTGCAGAAAGCCCTCTACGGCTGACTTGGCCCGACTCGGTGCTGCCCCGGGCGAGCGCAAGGCTCGTCTTCGACCAGCACGAGATGGCGGCCTTCATCGCGTCGGTCCATCGGCCCCACCAGTCCCACGGGGAGGTATGTGGATCCACTGCGGACGTGCCACCGGTGGCAACTCTCGGCGCAGAGTTGCCACCGGTGGCACGTCCGCGCACTGCAACACTCCTTCTCCGGAGGTCACCGACAGTGACATCGAGTGCCTCCTGCCAGCTCAACCGCCCGCTAGCCGTCAACGTGGTCATTCGCCGGGCTCCCGAAGGACCTCGGCAACGCCGGCTGCCGGTAGCTCACGGTAGAGGGCCAGGCTCGTGCTGAGACTCTGCTCCGCGACGAGCCGCAGCGTCTCGTGAGTGCACAAGGACACCCGCTCACCTGGTGTGCGGGTCCGGGCGGGGACCGCCCGCTGCCGTCCGTACTTTTTTACTCACGCCCCGACTGCTAGGTTATCCTGTATTAGGTAAGGCAACCCTGTTCTGGAGGAGATCTACGCTGAGGGGGACTGTGTCGCACGTCGCGATACCGGGGAACGGGTCGGCGGGGGTGGTCGGAGCTCGCTGCGCGCACCCACTCGCCGAGTCGGTGGCGGCGGTGGACCGTGCGGTGACGTTGCTGTCTTTCCGGATGATGGACACGTCCCACTCCCAGCGGTGCGGTGCCCCGTGGATCAGGTGTGACCACGCCCTGTCTGATCCTGACTTCTTCGCGCGGTGGCGGGCGAGGGTCGCGCAGCGGCTGGCTGAGCAGCACTGCCCCCCCGCCCAGACGACCGCCGTTCCGGAGAAGACCACCGCCGGTTATGTGCTGCAGTGGTACCTGGTCATCCCGAGCTACCTCGGTGGGTTGTTGTTCCACTCCGCCCGGAGGGTGCCCTCGCTCTCGCCGCGGCAGCTCGGCTTCCGGCTCGATTCGGCGGCGTTGCGGGAGGTGGCGCTGCGCCCGGGCCGGTTCTGGTGCCTGCCCGGTGATCGCGACGCCGGCCATCCCGACGCCGTGCCGGTGCTCGACGAGGTGGCGCTGGGTGCGGTACTGCGCCGTCAGGTGATCGCGCACGCCACCCGTTTCCTCGCCGTCTACAGCCCCCAGGTGCGTTTCGGGCGCCGCACGCAGTGGGCGGCGGTGACCGACGCGCTGGATAGGGGCCTGCTGCTGGCGGGGCGCTCGTTCGGGTCACCGCGGGCCGGTGCGGCGGATGCGCGGCTGGTGCTCGCCGACGGCGAGAAACCGCTCACCTCGCCCTCGACGATCTGCCAGGTGACCGATGAGCATGGGCGCCTGCACTGGACCCGTCGGCGCGGCTCATGCTGCTTTCTCTACGCGCTGCCCGGAGTCGAGCATCCGTGCGGCAGCTGCCCACGGGTCGGTGACGCCGAACGGGCCCGCATCTTCGGCACGATCAACCCGGTCTGAGCTCGTCGCGGCCCGTATGATCAGAGTCTGTGGAACCTCGACCGCGATCCGAGACCGCCGCATGAAGTTCAGCCTCTGCCTGACGCCCTCGCACGCGTGGGCGGACGTGCTGCGCATCGCTGAGCACACCGAACGCAGCGGCTGGGAGGGGGTATGGTTCCCCGACCACTTCATGCCGTCGGAGGGCGAGCCGTCGCGGCCCGTTCTCGAGTGCTGGTCGACCTTGGCGGGTCTTGCGGCGGTCGTTCCCCGCGTCCGGCTCGGGGCGCTCGTCAGCGGCAACACCTACCGGCACCCGGCGGTACTCGCCAACATCGCGGTGGCCGCGGACCACGTGAGCGGGGGACGGGTCGTCCTCGGCATCGGCGCCGGGTGGCAGGAGAACGAGCACGCCGCCTATGGAATCCACTTCGGCTCGACCGGACAGCGGCTCGACCGACTCGAGGAGGCGTGCCAGGTCATCCGCGACTTGCGCGACCGCGACCACGTCACCTTCCATGGGGAGCATTACCAGCTGACAGACGCGTCGATGCACCCCAAGCCCGTGGGCCGGCTTCCGCTGCTCGTGGGCGGTGGGGGCGAACGGCGCACGATCCCGATCGCGGCTCGTTATGCCGACGAGTGGAACGCGTGGGCCACGGTGGAGACCTTTGCGCACAAAGCCGGGATCCTGGAGCGCGCCTGCGAGCGAGCCGGTCGTGACCCCCGCGACCTGCGTCGATCCACACAGGCGTTGCTGGAGCTGCGCGCTCCAGGGCTGCCGCGGCGACCTTTCCCGGGCCGGCTCCCGGTCGTGGAGGGCAGCGTGGAGCAGCTGCGCGACACACTCGGCCGCTACGCGACGGCCGGCGTGGACGAGTTCATCGTGCCGGGCTTCCGTCCGCAGCACCCCGACGAGACGATCGCGCTCATCGACGTCCTGACCAGCGAGGTGCTCCCGGCGCTGCCCGGTTCATGCACACCTCACCAGGGACGGCCGCCATGCCCGAAGTAACCGAGCAGCAGGCGGCCGTCGAGTACGGCGGCGGCTTGGACGAGATCAGCCGGGAGATGGCGACGCCGGAGTTTCACCGGGACCCCTATCCGCTCTATGAACGGATGCGCCGTGAGCATCCGGTCTACCGCGGCTCGCGGGGGATCTGGTACCTCACCCGTTACGCTGACGTCGATGCCGCTCTGCGCGACCAGCGGCTATCGAAGGACCATGCGCGGATGCGACGCCGGCACGCGCGGCGGGCCGGCGGGGAGGATCTCGACAGGCTCCGAGATCGGTTCGGCCGCTCGATGCTGCATGCTGACCCGCCGGACCACACCCGCCTGCGCAGGCCGGCCCACAAAGCGTTCACCGTCCGGCGGACCGAAGCCCTGCGCCCGCGGATCGAGGCGATCGTCGATGAGCTGCTCGATGCCGCCGTCGCGGCGGGGCCCGCGATGGAGCTGATCGGGGCGCTCGCCTATCCACTGCCGATAACGGTGATCTGCGAGCTGGTCGGTGTCCCACCCGGTGACCGCCACCGCGTCCGGACCTGGTCACGACAGCTGGTGAACCAGACCGAGGCCGCTCCGGCTCCCGATGCCCGGCAGCGCGTCGAGCAGGCGGCCGACGAGTTCGAGGAGTACCTGCGGTACCTGATCGACAAGCGGCGTGCCGAGCCGACCGACGACATCCTCAGCGCGCTGGTCGCGGACAGCGGTGCGCGGCTCACGGAGAATGAGCTGCTCTCCACCTGCTACCTGTTGCTTGTCGCGGGCCATGAGACGACCGTCAACCTGATCGGCAACGGCATGCTCGCGCTGCTGCGTCACCCCGACCAGCTGCGCCGGTTGCGACAGGATCCGACGTTGATCCGCTCGGCGGTCGAGGAGCTGCTGCGTTACGACAGCTCCGTCCAGATGGTGACCCGCATCGTCGTGGGCCAGGTCGAGATCGGCGGGCAGACGTTGGGCGATGGCGAGCTCGTGTTCGCGGTGCTCGCCGCGGCCAACCGCGACCCGGACTGCTTCCCGTATCCCGACCGACTGGACCTGGGCCGCGCCGACAACCGGCACGTGAGCTTGGGCAACGGGCCGCACTTCTGTCTGGGTGCACCGCTTGCTCGTCTCGAGGGTGAGATCGCGATCGGCGCGCTCGTGCGTCGGCTGCCGGCGCTGCGGCTCGACACCGACACCGTTGAGTGGCGGCCGAAGCCGGCGTTGCGCGGCCTCGAGCGCCTACCGGTCGCGTACTGATCGACACGCGCCCGCCGTCGAGCATGGACCAGCGAACCACCCTCACAGCGATCCTGATCTCGGCGGTCGCCGCCGTCGGCGGCTTCCTCTTCGGCTTCGACACCGCAGTGATCAATGGCGCGGTGGACTCGATCCAGGTCGCCTTCAGTCTCAGTCCCGCCCTCACGGGTTTCGCGGTGTCCTGCGCGCTGCTCGGCTCGGCTCTGGGTGCGTGGTACGCCGGCCGGACCGCTGACCACCTGGGTCGGGTGCGGGCCATGGTCGTCGCCGCGGTGCTCTTCGCGATCAGCGCGGTCGGGGCCGGGCTGGCTTTCTCGGTGTGGTCCCTGATCGGGTGGCGGTTCGTCGGCGGTCTCGGTGTCGGGATGGCCTCGGTGATCGCTCCGGCCTACATCGCCGAGGTCGCGCCCTCACACATCCGCGGCCGGCTCGGCTCGCTGCAGCAGCTCGCCATCGTCTCCGGCATCTTCGTCGCGTTGCTGTCCGATGCGTTCCTGGCCGACCTCGCCGGCGGGGCGAGCCAGCGGCTCTGGTTCGGGGTGGCGGCCTGGCGGTGGATGTTCCTCGCCGGGCTGCTCCCCGCTCTGGCTTACGGCGTGCTGGCCCTGCGGATCCCGGAGTCGCCGCGGTACCTCGTGGCCAAGGGAGAGCTGGTCCGCGCCGGTGAGGTGCTGCGCGAGGTGTTGGGCTCCCGCAGCGTCGACGCCGTGCAGCGCAAGGTCCAGGACATCGCGGCCAGCCTGCGACGCGAGGACCGACACCCACCGAGGTTGTCTGACCTGCGCGGCTCTCGCTGTGGGCTGCTGCCCATCGTGTGGGTCGGCATCATGCTTTCGATCTTTCAGCAGTTCGCCGGCATCAACGTGATCTTCTACTACTCGACCAGCCTGTGGCGTTCGGTCGGGTTCAGCGAGTCCGACTCGCTCACGATCACCGTCATCACCTCGGTGACCAACGTCCTGGTCACCCTGGTCGCCATCGCCATCGTGGACAAGGTCGGTCGCAAACCGATGCTGCTCGGCGGATCGCTGGGCATGGCGGTGACCCTGGCCACGATGGCCGGGTGCTTTTCGCAGTCACTCGGGAGCGGCAAGGACGTCAGCCTGCCCCAGCCGTGGGGAACGATCGCGCTGGTCGCCGCCAACCTCTACGTCGTGTCCTTCGGCACGACCTGGGGCCCCGTCGTCTGGGTGCTGCTCGGCGAGATGTTCCCCAACTGGATCCGTGCGACCGCGCTCGCGGTGGCCGCAGCCGCCCAGTGGTTGGCGAACTTCGCGGTCACGACGACCTTCCCCATCCTCTCCGGCCTCGGTCTGTCCTTCGCCTACGGCCTGTACGCGGCGTTCGCCGCCCTGTCCTTCCAGTTCGTGCTCAAGGCAGTCCAGGAGACCAAAGCCCGCGAGCTCGAAGACATGACGTGACCCGCGAAGGGTCTCATGGATGCTTGTGCACGCCGGCGGCATTCAGGCGATGAGCACGGCGCGGAAGTCGTTGACGTTGGTCAGGGTGGGGCCGGTCACGACCTGATCGCCCAGCGCGGCGAAGAAACCGTGCCCGTCGTTGTCGGCCAGCGCAGCCGCGGCGTCCATCCCGAGCCGCTCGGCGCGGCGCAGGGTATCGGGGCCGACCAGCGCCCCGGCCACCTCCTCCACCCCGTCGACGCCGTCGGTGTCACAGGCGATGGCGTGCACCCGCGGTACCTCTCGCAGAGCCAGGGCCAGCGACAACAGTAGCTCGACATTGCGGCCGCCGCGGCCGGCGCCGCGCACGGTCACGGTGGTCTCGCCGCCGGAGAGCAGCACGCAGGGCGCCTGCGCCGGCTGGCCGTGGCGACGCACCTGACGGGCGATCCCGGCCAGCACGATCCCGACCTCCCGGGCCTCGCCCTCCAGCGAGTCGCTCAGGATCACCGGGGTCACCCCGGCCCGCCGGGCCACCGCCGCGGCGGCCTGCAGGGACTGCTGCGGGGTGGCGATCACGTGGTTGGTGACGCGGGCCAGCCGCGGGTCGTCGGGCCCCGGGCAGCCCGGAGTGCTCTCCAGGTGTGCCCGCACCGCCGGTGGCACCGGCACGCCGCGGGCCACGAGCACCGCCAGTGCCTGCGCCGGGGTGGACGCCTCCGCCACGGTGGGCCCGGAGGCGATGGCGGCGGGATCGTCACCGGGCACATCGGAGATCAGCAAGCCCACCGTGGCGGCCGGGAACGCCGCCGCCGCGAGCCGGCCGCCTTTGATCGCCGACAGGTGCTTGCGCACCAGGTTCATCGCCCCGATCGGCGCCCCTGACCGCAGCAGCGCCGTGCTGATCGCCTGCTTGTCGGCCAACGTGATCCCCGGCGCGGGCAGCGCCAGCAAGGCCGAGCCGCCACCGGAGATCAGCGCCAGCACCAGGTCGTCCGCACCGAGCCCGGACACCAGCTCCAGGATCCGGCGGGCGGCCCGCCTGCCCGCGGCGTCGGGCACCGGATGCGCCGCCTGCACGATCTCGACGCGCGAGCACGGCACCGCGTGCCCGTAACGGGTCACCACCAGCCCGCTCAGCGGGCCGTCCCAGGACCGCTCGACCGCCTGGGCCATCCGCGCCGAGCCCTTACCGGCACCAACGACGACGACCCGCCCGCCCGGCCGCGCCGGCAGGAACTCCGGAACCCGCCGCAACGGGTCCGCGGCCGCCACCGCCGCATCGAACATCGCCCGCAACAACGCAAACGCTCCCGCCCCTCGCCCCGACATGGAGACATATCGGGGCGAAGACGGGTCCGATAACCCCGATATGTCTCCATGTCGGGGGTGGGCACCGCTCATGCGACGCGGCAGGAGGGGGGGTGGCCGGTGAGGAAGGCTTGTAAGTCGGCTAGCACCAGCATGCCCATCGCGGTGCGGGTTTCTCGGGTTGCGCTGCCCAGGTGGGGTAGCAGGACGGCGTTGTCCAGCTCTCGCAGGTCCCGGGGGATCTCGGGTTCGTCCTCGTAGACGTCGAGCCCGGCGCCGGCGATCGTCCCGGATCGCAGTGCGGCGATCAGCGCCTGCTGGTCGACGACGTCGCCGCGGGCGCTGTTGACCAGGAACGCGGTGGGCTTCATCCGGGCCAGTGCCGCGGCGTCGATGAGGCGGGCGTTCTCGCCGCCGCCGGGCATGTGCAGCGACACGAAGTCGGCCAGCGCCAGTACCTCCTCGACGGTGTCGACCCGGCGGGCGCCGGGGATCCCGTGGTCGGGCTCGAAGTCGACCGGGTCGTGGAAGACCACCGGCATGCCGAAGCCGAAGTGCGCGCGACGGGCCACCGCCACCCCGATCCGGCCCATGCCCAGGATGCCCAGCGTCTTGCCGGTGACGTCGGCGCCCATCATGTGCGTCGGACGCCAGCCGGTCCAGCGCCCGGCGCGGACCTCGCGTTCCCCCTCGCCGGCCCGGCGGGCGACCATCAGCAGCAGGGTCATCGTGGTGTCCGCGGTGGTGTCGGTGAGCACCCCCGGTGTGTTGGTGACGACGATGCCGGCCCTGGCCGCGGCCTCGATGTCGATGTGGTCGTAGCCGACGCCGAAGTTGCCCAGGAACGTGGTCCGCAGCTCGCCGTCGAACAGCTCGGCGCCCAGCCGGTCGGACACGGTGGGCAGCACCACGTCGGCCTGCTCCAACGCGGCGCGCAGCCCCTCGGGCCCGAGCGGGACGTCCTCCACGTTGAGCCGGACGTGCGGGAAGCGCCGCACCAGCTCCTCCTCGACCGGTGCCGGCCAGCGCCGGGTGACGACGATGACGGGTTCATCCACGGCGGTCCTCCAGCAGCTCAGAGTCGCGCCGCGGCAGACCGTGCTCGGAGAGCACCCGCGCCACGGTCTCACCGATGCACGACGGGTTGGGTGCCATCGTGATGCCGGCGGCGGCCAGGAGCGCCGTCTTCTCCTGCGCGGACTCCCCGGCGGCGGACACGATCGCGCCGGCGTGGCCCATCCTGCGGCCCCTGGGGGCGGACAGCCCGGCAATGTAGGCGATCACCGGTTTGGTCATGTGATCGCGCACGTAGTCTGCGCCCTCGGCTTCCTGCGGGCCGCCGATCTCACCCACCATCACCACCGCGTCGGTGTCCGGGTCGGCTTCGAACAGTTCCAGATGGTCACGGAACGACGTCCCGTTGACGGGGTCGCCGCCGATGCCGACCGAGGTGGACACCCCGATGCCCAGCGCCTTCATCTGGGACGCGGCCTCATAGCCCAGCGTGCCCGAGCGCCCGACCACCCCGACCCGTCCGGGTAGGTAGATGTGGCCTGGCATGATGCCCAGCAGCGCCCGTCCAGGTGAGATGGTGCCCGCGCAGTTGGGTCCGGTGAGCGTCATCCGCGCCTGGGCCTTGTAGCGCCGCATGTAGCGCTTGACCCGCATCATGTCCTGCATCGGAATGCCATCGGTGACGCACACGCAGAACCGGACGCCCGCGTCGGCGGCCTCCATGATGGAGTCGGCGGCGAACGGGGGCGGCACGAACACGATCGAGGCGCTCGCCCCGGTCTGCGCCACGGCGTCTTTCACGGTGTTGAACACCGGGCGGTCCAGCACGAAGTCGCCGCCCTTACCCGGGGTGACACCGGCGACCACGTTGGTGCCGTAGTCGATCATCTCCTCGGTATGGAAGCGTCCGATGCGGCCGGTGATGCCCTGCACCACCACGGGAGTGTGCTCGTCGATCAGGATGGCCATGATCCTCCCGGTTAGGCGCTGGCGCCGACGGTGCCCACGACGGCGACGGCCTTGTAGGCCGCCTCGGCCAGAGTGTCCGCCGTGATGATGGGCAGTCCGGAGTCCCGCAGGAGCCGCCGGCCCTGCTCGACGTGGGTGCCGGCCAGCCGCACCACCACCGGGATCTTGACGTCGATCTCGGTGAACGCGGTCATGATGCCCTCCGCGACCCAGTCGCAGCGGTTGACGCCCGCGAAGATATTGATCAACATCGCCTTGACGCCGGTGTCCCGCAGCACCGCGCGAAAGGCCTTGAGGACCCGCTGTGGCGACGCGCCACCGCCGATGTCCAGGAAGTTCGCCGGCTCCCCGCCCGCGATTTTGATCATGTCCATGGTCGCCATCGCCAGACCGGCACCGTTGATCATGCAGCCGATGTCGCCATCCAGGCCGACGTAGGCCAGCCCGCGGTCGGCCGCGTGGCTCTCCCTGGCGTCCTCCTGGCTGCGGTCGCGCAGCTCGGAGATGTCGAGGTGGCGAAACAGCGCGTTGTCGTCGAAGGACATCTTGGCGTCCAGCGCGACGATGCCGCCCGTGCCCGTCACGACCAGCGGATTGATCTCCAGCAGAGTGGCGTCCAGGTCCCGGAAAGCCCGGTACGCGCGTCGGAAGATCCTGCCGGCCTCGGCGATCTGCGCCGGTTGCAGGTCCAGCGCGAACGCGATCTCCCGTGCTTGGAACTCCAGGAACCCCGCAGCGGGGTCGATCGTCGTGCGCATCAGGGCCTCGGGCTTGGCGGCCGCCAGCTCCTCGATCTCCACGCCGCCCTCGGCCGAGGCGATGATCACCACTCGCTCGATGCGGCGGTCCAGCACGATACTGAAGTACAGCTCGCGGGCGATGTCGATGGCCTCCTCGACGTACACCCGGTAGATCAGCCTGCCGCGCGGCCCGGACTGTCTGGTGACCAGCCGCCGGCCGAACATGCCGTTCGCGGCTTCTTGCACCGCATAGTCGGAGTGACACAGCCGCACCCCGCCGGCCGCACCGCGGCCACCGGTGTGGACCTGGGCCTTGACCACCCAGGCTGACCCGCCGATCTCGGTGCACCGGTAGGACGCCTGCTCGGGGCTGTAGGCCAGACCACCGCAGGGGACGGGGACCCCGAAGCGGGCCAGTATCTCCTTCGCCTGATACTCGTGGATGTCCATGGCCGCCCCGCTAGCCCGCATTCACCGACTGGGCCCGGCTGGTGGCCCCCTCGGTGGATGCGGCCCGGATCGCCTGGTCCAACTCGATCACGGTCTGGGCCATCCGCGCCGAGGCTGCGTCGATCATCTTGCCGTCCACCGCCGCAGCGCCCTTGCCCTGCGCCGCGGCCTCGGTCAGCGCCTCGACGATGCGCCGCGCTCGGTCGACCTCAGCCTGCGGTGGGCTGAACACCTCGTTGGCCAGCTCAACCTGGCTGGGATGGATCGCCCATTTACCCTCAGCGCCCAGTGCCGCCGCTCGCCGGGCACCGGCGCGGTAGCCCTCGGGGTCGGAGAAGTCGCCGAACGGGCCGTCGATCGGGCGTAGCCCGTAGGCCCGGCAGGCCACGATCATCCGCGACAGCGCGAAATGCCACTGGTCACCGGGGTAGTCCGGGTTCAGGCCCCCGATACTCACCGTGCGGGCCCGGTTACTCGCGGCGTAGTCGGCCACCCCGAAGTGCAGCGCCTCCAACCGGCCGGGACTGCTCGCGATGGCCTCCACGTTCGCCATCCCCAGAGCGGTCTCGACCAGCGCCTCGATACCGACCTTGTTCGGGTAGCCTTTGCCCTGCTCCACCTGGTTGATGAGCGTCTCCACGCAGTACAGGTCCGCGGGCACCCCTACCTTGGGCACCAGGATGGTGTGCACCCGCTCCCCCGCCTGCTCCATCACGTCGATGACGTCGCGATACATGTAGTGGGTGTCCAGCCCGTTGATCCGCACCGACACCGTCTTGCCCCTGGCTGCCCAGTCGATGTCGCGCAGCGCCTCGATGACGTTGCGGCGGGCCCGCTCCTTGTCAGCGGGGGCTACCGCGTCCTCCAGATCGAGAAACACGACATCGGCCGCGCTGCTCGCGGCCTTGTCGATGAAGCTGGTGTTCGATCCCGGCACCGCGAGCTCACTACGGTGCAACCGCGGCTGACGTATCGGGTGAAAGGTGTGGCTCAACGGGCTCCTCCTTCGGAGGAGCCCGGGTCGGCCTCCAGCGCGGCGGTCGCACCGCGGTAGTAGTCCTGGGCCGCCGCGACACCGGCTCCCAGCTCCACCTTGGCCCCGGCGTCGGCCAGTGACATCTCGGCGCTGGCCAGCGCGGCAAGGCACATCACCTCGTTGAGGTCGCCGAGGTGGCCGATCCGGAACACCGTGCCCGCCACCTTGGACAGGCCGCCACCGAACGACGAGCGGTAGCGGTGGAAGCCGATCCGGCAGACCTCCGCGGCGTCCACGCCCTCCGGGGTGCGGATCGCCGTGACGGTGTCGGAGTACCACTGCGGATCCAGCGCACACAGCGACAGGCCCAACGCGCCCACCCCGCGACGGACCCCCTCGGCGAGCCGGTGGTGGCGCTGGAACACCCGCAGCAGGCCTTCGTCGAACAGCAGGTCCAGCGAGCACCGCAGGCCGTGCAGCATCGGTGTGGGCGGGGTGTAGGGAAAGTAGCCGAGGTCGTTGGTCCTGAGCATGTCCTCGAAGCTGAAGTAGCAGCGCGGCATCGTCGAGGACTTGTGCGCCTCCAACGCCTTGGCGCTGACCCCGAGCATGGACATCCCAGGGGGCAGCATCAAACCCTTCTGCGAGCCGGTCACCGCCAGGTCGACGCCCCACGCCTGCTGCTCGAACGGGATCGAGCCCAGTGAGGACACCGCGTCGACGAACAGCAGCGCGTCCGAGCCGGCCGCGTCCATCACCCGCCGGACACCGGCGATGTCGGAGGTCACCCCCGTGGCCGTCTCGTTGTGGCAGGCGAAGACACCCTTGATGGTCTTGTCCTCGGCGAGGTGACGAGCGTAGTCCTCCAGCGGGACGCCCTCACCCCACTCCCGGTCGACACAGATCACGTCGAGACCCAGCCGCTGCGCCATACTGGCCCAGAGCTGGGAGAACTGACCGAAACGCGACATCAGCACCCGGTCGCCCCGGTTGAGGGTGTTGCTGATCGCCGCCTCCCACGCCCCGGTACCGGAGGACGGGTACATGAAGACCCGGCCGGTCTCGTTGGCGAAGACCTTCTTCAGGTCGGCGAACAGCGGCAGCGTCAGCTCGGGGAAGTCCGGTGCCCGGTGGTCCTGCATCGGGACGTTCATCGCGCGGCGCACCGCGTCCGGGACGTTGGTCGGACCGGGGATGAACAGGTGCATGGGTCCGTTCGGCATGGTCGTCACCGCCCTTCGAGGCTGGGTGCTTGGGGGCCGGGTGCTTGGGGGTGGGGCGCGAGCTGTGGGTACAACGGGTAGCGCGTGGTGAGCACCCGGGTGCGCTCGCGCAGGGACGCTCGCGCGGCCTCGTCCGGATCTCCGGTGAGCGCGTTGGAAATGATCTTGCCGATCTCGCGGAAGTCGTCCTCCCGCAGGCCCCGGGTGGCCAGTGGGGATGCCCCGATCCGCAGGCCGGACGCGACGGCCGGCGGTCGGGGGTCGAAGGGCACCGCGTTGCGGTTGACGGTGATCCCGATCTCGGCGAGCCGGTCCTCGGCCTGCCGCCCGTTCAGCGGGGACTCCCGCAGGTCGGCGAGCACCAGGTGGGTGTCGGTGCCGCCGGTGAGCACGGTGAGCCCGCCGCCGAGCATCTCCTCGGCGAGCGCCCGGGCGCCGGCGCGGGTGCGCCGCTGACGCTCCCGGAACGCCGGCGACGCGGCGATCTTCAGCGCCACCGCCTTGGCCGCGATCACATGCATCAGTGGGCCGCTCTGCCAGCCCGGGAACGTCCGCGAATTGATCTTCTTCGCGAACTCCTCCCTGCAGAGGATCATCCCGCTGCGCGGCCCGCCCAGCGTCTTGTGGATCGTCGTGCTGACGACGTCGGCGTAGGGCACCGGGTTGGGATGCTCACCGGCGGCGACCAGACCGGCGAAGTGCGCCATGTCGACGACCAGGTAGGCGCCCACCTCGTCGGCGATCTCGCGGAAGCGGGCGAAGTCCAGCTGCCGGGGGTAGGCCGACCAGCCGGCGAGGATCATCTTCGGCCGGTGCTCCTTCGCCAGCCGGGCGAGCTCGTCCATGTCCACCAGCGAGGTCTCCCGGTCCACCCCGTAGGGCACCACGTTGTAGTGCAGCCCCGAGAAGTTGAGCCGCATGCCGTGGGTGAGGTGCCCGCCATGGTCGAGCTTCATCCCCAGGAACGTGTCACCGTGCTCCATCAGCGCGCTGTAGACGATGGCGTTGGCCGAGGCGCCGCTGTGGGGCTGCACGTTGGCGTGCTCGGCTCCGAACAGCTCCTTGGCGCGGTCGATGGCCAGCTGCTCAGCCACGTCGACGTACTCGCACCCGCCGTAGTACCGCCGGCCCGGGTAGCCCTCCGCGTACTTGTTGGTGAGTACCGAGCCCTGGCAGTCCAGGACAGCCTGCGGCACGAAGTTCTCCGAGGCGATCATCTCCAGGGTGTGCTCCTGGCGGGCGAGCTCGCCCGCGAGCACCTCGGCGATCTCAGGGTCGACCTCGGCGACCGGCATGGTGAAGAAGTCGGCGGGCAGAGCACTCATTGGCGAATCCTCGGCTCGTAGGGCTGTGACCTCGTAGGGCTGTGACTCTGGTGGGACGGGGACCGTGTCGATGGAGAACCCACCACCGCCGAGGCTGGCGAACCCGTGATCGGCGAACCCCCTCCCCGGGCAGCATATCGACGGGGCACCCGGACAGACAGCCCTCCTCGTGAACGCTCCCGGGCCCACGCCTGCTCACCACCGGGCCTCGCGACATCCACGAACCGGCGCGACGGTCGCAGCCACGCGGATCGCCGCGAGGACCATGCGTACCGCCTCGGACGTTCGTCCTGATCTGACGCCATCCTGATCTGACTCGGCCAGTCTAGGGTGGGAGGCATGACGACAGCACGGCCCGGGTGAGATCCTCGTCGAAGTAGGGGAGCATACTTGTGAAGTCGGGACAGGAGTTCACCTCGAGTATGAGCGGACCATGCGCCGTCCGCAGAATGTCGATTCCGGCATGGCCGAGCCCGAGGGCGCGAGCCGCTTCTTCGGCCAACTCGCGCTCGTTCGGTGTCAAGTCGACGGGATGCTGTGTCGCCCCGCCCGCGATATTGCTTCGCCACTCGTTCCCGGCGGCTGTCCGTAGAGTCGCCGCCAGCAGATGCCCACCCGTTACCACAGCTCTGATGCTTTGCCCGTAGAATTCCGTAACCTCCGGCTGTAGGATGAGAGCGCCCGGCCCCTCGGACTCAAGTTCGTGGAAGGCCCGAGGCAGAAAAGCGGCATGCTCAGCGCGACGAACCCATCGGCCCTGTGCGCCGTGGGTGCGTTTTATGACCACCGGGTACCGGATCTCTCCCGCCACAGAGAGCGCACGTTCCAGGTCGAGGGAACAGATAGCGCTCGGTACCTGAGGAAGTGAGGCGTGCGACAACCGTACCGCTGTGGCCGCCTTGTCGTCCGCTGTCAGCACACCGTCGACGGGGTTCTGCGTGTACGCTCGCCGAGAGAGCACACGGAAGGCGTGTACCGCCGCTGGGTACCCGAAAAAAAGATAAGGGGCAAGGCTGGTGACGTCAATGGCGCCCGCCGTATCGCGGACCGCCGCTTCTCCGTTCAAGCTGATGTCGACGGTGAGCGTCGGGAGGTCGATAACCCGGACAGGAATGCCGAGTTCGGCGGCCGCCGCAACAAGCCGAGTAGGCACGTTCGCGGCATACGGGTTGCGCGCGATGCCAAGCGTCATGTGGCAGTGCCTCCCAATCGGCCTCCCAATCGGCCTCCCAATCGGTCTCCGAGCCGGCGTGTCATGGCGAGTTGGAGTATAGCGCCCGCGACGTCTTCGCCGGTCGCGGCAGAAATACCGGCGAAGCCGGCCCATGCGTCAACCTCCAGGACCCGAACGGTTCCGTCGTCGTCCTCGATCAGGTCCACGCCTCCATAGTCGAGTCGGCAGGCTTCCAATGCCGCCACCGCGGTGGATGCCGCCGGGTGATCCAGCGAAAGCCGGGTAGGGGTTGCGCCAAGCGCGAGGTTGGCCCTGACCTCGCCGGAGGCCGCTTGGCGCTGCATTAATGCCACACAAGCACCACTCACCACGAAGGCACGCAGGTCGCGCCCGCCTCCCCCAACCAGAGGCTGGGCAACGTAGTGCTCCCTCGCGAGCGACAAAGGAGACCGTTGCCCACAGCCGCCCTCCCAGGCCGTCAAGAGCTCACCCGCCGACCCGAAAGCGCGGATTCCCTCACCCCGAACCCCGTGAGCCGGCTTCAGAATCACGCCTCGATGATCCGCAAGAGGCTGCATGGCCTCTTCGCTCGGTTCGACGAAAGCGATCGTGTGGACGATCGGCACCTGGGCGCGGTGCAACGCGAGATAAGTCAACAACTTGTCTCGCGAACGGTATGCGGCGTCTGGTTCGTTCAGGACGACGGTCCCTTCGGATGCCCACAACTTCAATGCGGGAGCCACGATTCCTTGAAATGCCGCGACCGTACGGTGCAGGACGACTCCCGGTCGTACCGGCTTGCCGTCATAACAGCCCGAGATCTCCCCGTCCATGCAGTGAACCTGAAGCCGGTGGGGTTCCCAGGTTGCGAGCCGGATACCACAGCTCCGCGCGGCTTCGCATAACAACCACCAGTTAGAACGTCGCACACTGGGATAGTGCAGCACCACGATGTCCTCCATCGTGCGGATTGTACATGCCCTAAGCTGCCGGTACGATAGCGCTCATGACTTCGGAGACCGTTTTCGGCGACATCGTCCCCCTGGTCCCAGAGGAGGAACTGCGTGGCGAAGAACTCGAACATCTGCGGCGGCTGGCCGGCGGCCGGCGAGAGCGCGAGCTGAGCCCGAAAGGCCAGTGGGAGCTGGTTCGGGGAGACGGGCCACTCTTTTCCGCTCCACACGAGGCGGCACAGCTGCGCGATGGGGTTGATAAGATCGCTGAGCGAGGCACGGCTGATCTCGCATTTGCGCTGGCACGCGCCACCGGTGGGTCCGCGCTGGCTACGGTGGATCGTCAGCTCGGTGACCCGAATTGGGATGTCGGCCACCCGTATGTTGCGCGGGCCAGAGCGTTATCTGGAGAGTGGCCGACTATTGATCTACATATGATGCGCCCGAGAGGACCGGAGATCTGCATCGGTCTCGGACCGGAGCCAAAAATGAGCGACGGCCTGTGGAGGCCGATTATGGAGGAAGCTGTGATGAGCGGGCTGAGGGCGTCGGTCAACTGGCCCTTCGCGGCTGGTCCCAGGACCGTAACCGGCCAGCTGCAACGTGAGGGTCGACGAGCGATTCAGCTGGAGCTCTCCTGTGAGTGCTATGATCCGAGCCACCCCGCGATGCGGCGCGCGTGGAGTTCCCTGGCGCGCGCCGCACGGCGGCTGGTGTAACATATTCTTCACGTGAAATGCCGCGATCGTACAGTGCGGATGACTCCTGGTCGTACCGGCTTGCCGTCATAACAGCCCGAGATCGGCCGGTACGCTGTTCATGGTGATGAGAGGGCGGGAAGCTCCCACTGGTGGGGGCTGTCCGGGCGATCGAGCCAGATGGTGTGACGGCCGTGGTGGACGGTGAGGCCGAATCGGTCCCGGGTGGGTCGACCGATGTGGCGCCAGTGGTGATGCGCGGTTTCGATGCGGTCCCAGAGTGGGACGGGTCCGCCTCGGCGCACGGTGTGGACGCCGTCTGTGCCGGTGGTGTGGCATGCCCAGGAACCGTCACCTTGAGCGATCCAGGTTTCGGTGGGGTTGCCGTTGTTGGGGGTGAACGTGAGGTGGTTCCATCCCCCGCCGGGGAGGGTGAGTGCAGTGAAGAATTCGAAGGGGTCGGCCTCGTCGGTGACGATGTCGACGGGAAGGGTTGTGGGTCGCTGGTCGCCTCCGTCGTCGATGGCGCGAAACGCCCGATCGGCCGCGTCGTGGCGGTCTAGGTGGCGCAGCGGCATGAACCCGCCGAAGTCGGGCAGCAAACGGCCTTGCGCGCAGCCGTCTGCTTGCACGGTGAGTCTGGCCAGCAGGCCACCACAGTCGCGCCGGTCCAGTGGCAGCACGATGATGCCACCAACACGGGTCTGCGCAATCCATTCCCGGGGTACGCCGGGGATGCCGACGGTGGCGATGATCCGGTCGAACGGTGCGCCAGCTGCATACCCCTTAGTACCGTCTTGCACAGCCAGGTGGGGCTGGTAGCCGAGTTCGGTGAGGCGGTCCCGGGCGGTGCTGACCAGGCTCGGGTCGATGTCGATACTCGTCACATGGTCGCAACCGGCACGGTGGCACAGCAGCGCGGTGTTGTAGCCGGTTCCGGTGCCGATTTCCAGAATGTCGTCTCCGGGCTGGACGTCCAGGGCTTCGAGCATCGACGCCATTAACGAGGGGGTGGTGCTGGATGAGGTGGACACACCGGTGACCGGTTGACCTCGCCGAGCGGTCTCGGTGCGTGTGTCGTCCCCGTTGAGTTGGGTGATCAATGGATGGTTGCTGTAGACGCCCTCCGCCCACGTGGGGCTAGAGGATTCCACGAGTACCCAGCTTGAGAGTTCGGGAATTTGCGTGAAGTAGTACGGCACGAAGGGGCCTCGGGGAATTTCACGAAACGCCGTGAGCCATTCGGGATCTGACACGTCGCCGCTCGCGGCGAGCGTATCGACAAACCTGGCTTGCAGCGAGTCGATATCAGTCACGGCTGTGAACGTCCTTCCAGCGCGTCAGCAAGAGCACATGCGATGGGCATTCCGGTTTCCTCTCCGATCCAGGCCCACTGGCCGTTCGGGTGGCACTCCAGGAACCACCACCGGCCGTCCGGGGCCACGACGAAGTCCAGTGCCGCGAACCGTAACCCCAGAGCATCGAGCAGAGTGCCGACCTGTGACCGCACGACGCCTGGAGTCTCCGTCACCGCGTACGAGATCGACTGATACTGTAGTCGGACCGCCAATCGACGCGCGCCGCCCCCGATGCGGCGTTGATACACGCAGCGAAGAAGCGACCGTCCACGACGGTCAGCCTGACCTCGTGTTCTTTCGGCACCCATTGCTGGAACAGATGCATGGTCCGAGAAACGTTCGGGTCCGCGCTCTGATCCGCGGTGACCCTGGTCGTGAATACGTGTCGGAAACCCTCCTCGTCAGAAACTCCGGCGCCGCCGCCAAGCGGCCGTACCGCCGATGCGGGCTCGGGTGTCGTCTCGATACGACCGTAAGCCCGTCCCAACGGGAAGTGGTCCGATGACGGAAAAACGGCTAGTGGTCCACCCTCCGTGGATCATGACCACCGACACCGAGGCGGTTACGCAGGCTGTCCAGCTCCCACATCCGACGCGGGGCACGGCGGGAGAGGGTGAGCACCAGGTCCCGGGCGATGGGGTCGTTACGGACCCGGGTCGGCGCGAGTCGGTCCGCAGTGTCCAGGTGGCGGATCGCCTCGTTGTCCCTGTCCCCCTCAGCTTATGCCCAGGATCGTGCGAGGTCGAGGTGCAGCGCCGCGCTGCGGTCCTTGCTGCTGAGAATGTCCAGGTCGATCGGCTCACGCTCGACGCGCTCGGCGACTTCCGGGCCTTGCCCCAGCTCCGCGCCGATGCAGACGCGCCATACGTTGACGTTCGTGGGTCCGAAGTGCTGCCGCAGCCCGTTGCGCTCGCCGGTGAGCATGGCGACCCGGGCGGCCTCGTCGAGGTGCTCGGCAGCGGCAGTGGCATCGCTGTCCCGCGCCGCGAAGTGGGCTCCCATGAGGTGCAGCAGCCCGAACGTCTCGGCACCGAGGGTGTCCTCGTCCCGGATCGTGGTCAAGCGCTGGGCATCATCGAGCGCGTGGTCCAGCATCCGCACCGCGCGGCGCCGGCCGCCAGTGCGGGCCACCGAAGGCGCCCGAGCGAACACGGCGAACGCCTCCAGCTCGGGCCGCTCGGTGATCCGGGCCGCGTCATAGGCGCGCTGCGCCGCCAGCTGTGCCAGGTTCAGGTAGCCGAATGTGGTTGCCAGCACGAAGGCGTGATACGCGGTCTGAGTAAGCAGCTCGGCCGCGCGCTGCCGTTCCCGGCCATCGCCGGCGACCAAGTGGACCTGCAACTCGATCAGCGCAGCGTCGATGTCCTCGCCTGAGGACCGGTAGCTGGCGGTGTCCCTCAGCTCGGCAGCTGATCTTACCCAGCCGTCGAGTGTGTCCAACGGACGCGGTTGGACATCGGGCACATCATCGAGGGCGGCCTCGTTGAGCCCGCGCCCGATCGCAGCGATCACCCTCTTGGCACGGGCGCTCTCCCGGTCCGGTGGGAGGTAGGGCTGCCCGGTCAGGTCGGCCACGGAGCAGCCCAGCGCCTCGGCGAGGTCCTCGATCAGGCCCCGCCGGTTGAACCCACGCCGGCCCAATTCCAACATCGACAAGTAGCCCTCGGTGATACCGGCCAGCCCGGCCGCCACCTCGAGGCTCAACCCACGACGACGGCGAATCATCCGAGCGCGCGCACCGATCACCTGCGCGTCCTCAGCGTCCATGAGATCCCCCTCCCCGCCAGGCCTTCGCCGATGCCCCGGGGAGCTCGGCTCGCGTCACGGACGCAGCCAGTGCAGTGCCGTGCCGAGGTCGGCCACCATGTGTAGGCGAATCCCGGCCGGCGTGGCGCCACCGTCTGGGGCATTGCGCCGGGTGCTTTGTGTGCCGTTTTCTGGGGGCACGAGCGCGTGCCGGAAGCCCAGTCGGGCGGCCTCGACCAGGCGTCGGCGCAGCCCGGTCACCGGCCGTACCTCGCCGGCCAGCCCGACCTCCCCGATCGCCACCGTGTGCGGGGGCAGCAGCAGGTCACCTGCCGCCGACGCGACGGCGAGCGCGACGGCGAGATCTGCCGCCGGCTCCACCACGCGCATCCCGCCCACCGTCGCGGTGTACACGTCTGACCCCGCCAACCGCACTCCCCCTCGGCGCTCGATGACCGCCAGGATCATCGCCACCCGAGACGAGTCCAGGCCGCTCACCGCGCGGCGGGGGTTGGCCAGTGCGGATTCGGCGACCAACGCCTGGACCTCGCCCAACAACGGCCGTTTGCCCTCCACCACGACCGTCACCGCCGTGCCGGGCACCGCGCCGTCGCGGTGGGTGAGAAAGAGACCGGACGGGTCGGGCAAACCGGTGATGCCGTCGTCGGTGAGCTCGAAGCAGCCGACCTCGTCGGCGGCCCCGAACCGGTTCTTGATCCCCCGAACCATCCGCAGCGTGGAGTGCCGGTCGCCCTCGAACTGCAGCACCACGTCGACCAGGTGCTCCAGCACCCGGGGGCCGGCCACCGTCCCGTCCTTGGTGACGTGCCCGACCAGCACCACCGGCAGTCCGCGCTGTTTGGCGGTGCTGATCAACGCGCTGGTCACCGCGCGGACCTGGGACACCCCGCCTGGGCTGCCCTCCACACCGGCGCAGGACATGGTCTGCACCGAGTCGACGATCAGCAGTCCCGGATCGACGGCGTCGAGATGCCCGAGCACCGCGGTGAGGTCGGACTCGGCGGCGAGGAACAGCTCGTCGTGTAACGCTCCGGTGCGCTGCGCCCGCAGTCGGACCTGACCGGTGGACTCCTCGCCGGTCACGTAGAGCGCGCGCCGACCGGCCAGCGCGCAGCGGTGTGCGACCTCTAGCAGCAGAGTGGACTTCCCGACCCCGGGCTCGCCGGCCAGCAGCACCACCGCGCCGGGCACCAGACCGCCGCCGAGTACCCGGTCGAGCTCGCTCACGCCGGTGGCCGTGGCCCGTGCGGCATGCAGGTCGACCTGGGAGATCGGGCGAGCCGGGGCCGACGGCGCACCGGCCGCGACGGCCGTCACCGGCCGCGGCCGGTGCGCCGTCACGGTGCCCCAGGTGTGGCACTCCGGGCACCGTCCCACCCACTTGGCGACCTCGTGGCCGCAATCACCACAGCGGTGTGTGGCGCGGCCGTTCCCGGCTGATCTCACCATGGTCACGCACGCTATCCAGCCACCCCGACAGTCCGACCGCACCCCCGATCCGGCGCCTGCGGCTAGGGGGCCTGGCCGGCCGAGCCCGGCAGGGCCGCCATGGGTACCGGCAGGGTCACCTTGCCGGCGTTGCGGAACTGGAATGTCACCGGAGTGTTCAGCCCGGCGTGCAACGGCTGGTTGGTGGTGAGCACGACGCGCAGCTCCCCCGCGACCAGCGGGCTGGTCGGCTCGCCGGTTGTCGGGAGGGCGCCGGCAGTGCTGGTGACAGTGGTACCGGGCGGAATCCGCGGGGTGCCCAGCACCAGCGCCTGACCGGCCGCTGGGCTGGTCACGGCGATCAGCTCGTCCGCGCGGTCCGCCTGGTTGACGATGGTGAGCACCACCGGGACGGTGGACCCGGCGGGGTAGGTGCCCTGCTGGTTGTGCGGATACGGGATCAGCACGTCGCGCAGCGCGATGGTGCTCCCGACGTTGCCGAAGGCGCCGTCGACGGCGGCTACCTGGCTGTCGGTCTGAGCGATCTGGCCCGCACCGCAGCCGACCAGCGCCAGCGCGGCGGCGCAGCAGGCCATGATCCGCGCGGCGACGATGAGAGGGACCCGCATCAGCGCAGCGTATCCGACCCGCCCGTCCGGTAGGGCCGTCCGGTGGGCCCGGTGCCTCGGTGCATCCGCCCCGCCGATGCAGGTCCATAGTGGAGGGACCGTGAGCTGCGGAGCACCGAGCTGCCTGGTGTGGGCCGCCGGCTGGATCGTTTGACCTGCGACGACGCCCTAGGTGGTACTACGTACCCCGCGCGCCACGATTTTCAGGCGTGGTAACCTGGGTACAGCGAAAGGGGCAGAGGACACATGGTTTTCAAGGTCGGAGAGACCGTCGTCTACCCGCATCACGGTGCCGCTCTCATCGAGGCCATTGAGATTCGAGTGATCAAGGGGGAGGAGAAGAAGTATCTCGTCCTCAAGGTCGCTCAAGGCGATCTCACCGTTCGCGTTCCCGCCGCTAACGCCGAATTCGTCGGCGTCCGGGACGTGGTCGGCCAAGAGGGTCTCGACCGGGTTTTCGACGTGCTGCGCGCTCCCCACACCGAGGAGCCGACGAACTGGTCACGGCGGTACAAGGCCAACCTGGAGAAACTCGCCTCCGGCGACGTCAACAAAGTGGCTGAAGTGGTCCGGGACCTCTGGCGTCGTGAGCGCGATCGCGGTCTGTCGGCTGGTGAGAAGCGTATGCTCGCGAAGGCGCGCCAGATCCTGGTGAGTGAGCTCGCCCTCGCCGAGGGTACCAACGAGGACAACGCCGAGGTACTGCTCGACGAGGTTCTCGCTGCGGCCTCCTGAGCCGGAGCCTCCCGCATCGTGGCGGCCTGAGCCCGGACGTGACGACGTCGCCGACCCGTGTCCTGGTTCCCCGAGTCGTGGCGCTGGTGCCGGCTGCGGGGCAGGGCGTGCGGTTGGCGGCCGGGATGCCGAAGGCCTTCGTGTCGCTGCGGGGTCGTCCGCTGATCTGGCACTGCGTGCAGGGGCTGGTGGCGTCCGGTTGCGTCGAGGTGGTGGTGGTTGCGGTCGATGAGCACCACCACGACCACGCCCGAGCAGCCCTCGCCGAGGCCGGGTGCCGGGTGCGGATCGTTACCGGCGGGGCGCACCGCGCCGCGTCGGTCCGGGCGGCCTTGTGTGCCGTGCCCGACGCCGAGGTGGTGTTGGTGCATGACGCCGCCCGCTGCCTCACCCCGGTCAGCGTCATCCAGGCGGTGGCGCAGGCGGTACTCGCCGGGCAGCGAGCCGTGGTGCCGGTTCTGCCGGTGGCCGACACGATCAAGCAGGTGGACTCCGACGGTCGGGTCCTGGGCACTGTGGACCGGGCGGCCTTGCGGGTGGTGCAGACTCCGCAGGGGTTCGCCGGGGACCTGTTACGGCGGGCCCACCAGGCGCCATGCGCTCCGGTGACCGACGACGCCGGACTCGTCGAGGCTCTCGGGGTGACCGTGGCCACGCTACCGGGCCACCCGCACGCCTTCAAGATCACCACTCCGTTCGATCTCGCCGTCGCTGAGGTGGTGGCCGGCGGGAGGGTCGCCGGTCAGGCATGAGGGTCGGGATCGGCACCGACGTACACCCGGTGGAACCCGGCCGGGACTGCTGGATCGCCGGGCTGCACTGGCCTGGGCTGCCGGGCTGCGCCGGGCACTCCGACGGAGACGTCGCCGCGCACGCGCTGTGCGACGCCGCGCTGTCCGCCGCCGGCCTCGGCGACCTGGGCGCGGTGTTCGGCACCGGCGAGCAGCGGTGGGCCGGGGCACACGGTGCCGAGCTGCTCACCGAGGTACACCGTCGGCTGATCATCCAGGGCTGGGTGGTGGGCAACGGCGCGGTGCAGGTGATCGGTAACGCGCCGCAGGTGGGTAGCCGCCGAGCCGAGGCGCAGCGAGTGCTGTCCGAGGCCTTGGGCGGCCCCGTCTCGGTATCCGGCACCACTACCGACGGCCTCGGGCTGACCGGCCGCGGCGAGGGCGTCGCCGCCGTGGCGACGGTGCTGCTCGTGCGTGCGTAGCCGCCGGCCACGCAGTGCCGCCGGCCACAGATTAAAGACTTCGTGCGACTGCCTGCACCACCCGGCTACCAAGAGAAGTGTGGTGCCGGACAACGACGGGGATCTCGAGCCCGATCGCCTCGTTGAGTATGCCCAGTGCGAACGTGTCGCTGATGCCGGCTGCCCACTTGTTGATGGTATTGAAGGTGGCGGGAACCACAGCGACGGCGTCAGCCCGCGGCAATGAGTCCGGGTCACCGGGCAGCCGGTGATCGTGCCGGATCGGGTAGCCCGTCCGCTGTTCGAGTACATGGTGGTCTATCCAGCTCGCCGCGCGTGGAGTGGGGATGACGCAGATGCACCACCCTGCTTGGTGCAGGAACTCGACCAGTTCGTCGATGTGTCGCGCCGGTGGCGCCGCACAGACCACGGGGTAGAGCAGCGGTCTCGGCTGACCCTCACTCATGGGAGCAATCCGGCCCGTGCAGCCAGCCCTCGCAAGCCTGGCGTGTCACCCCGACATTCCCGAGCCATGAGGGTGCTGAGCAGCGTCCTGGCTGAGGCGTTGCGAGATACGGCCTGCTCAGCGGCCCTCTCCGCCTCGAGGAGGTGCAGGACCGCCACGGCATCATCAGCGTGGCCGGCGGCGACCCACCCCGTTTCCAGGTGCACCTGCGAGCGGCGACCACGCAACACGGCAGGCAAGGCATCGGTGTCGATGCTCCCAGCGATCTGGGCAGCTCTCTTGGCATTTCCGAGGAGGGACTGTACGGACAACTGATGGATGGCGACGTTGGTGGGGCCAAAGGCCGTCCAGGGCCGGTTGCCGTCACACCCGAGCTGCTCGGCGAGCTGACTCGCTTCGCGCAGAACGTCTTGCGTCGCGTTGTCGTCACCACACCGCGCGGCGATGATGCCGAGCAGTAACAGCAAAGAACCTCGCACTGAGAGCGTTTCTTCCTGACGGCAGTTCAGGCGCGACGTTGCCGCAACGCTCGGCGCGATCTGCGGCCACTGAAGCCAGAACTACGTCGCCTGACTTCGTGGCGAGCTTGGCTGTGGCGAGGTAGGCGGTAGCCATAGCATGCCGCGTGGTCGTCCTACCGGCTAGGCGTTCGTCGGAGCCGGTATCGACCCGGTGTCGCAGACAGGTGAGGACTGCAGGCAGGAGTTGCGCGGCGGCATCGTATTCGGCGAGTTGGTAGAGGCGATGGGCCTGCACGGTGGCGACCAGGGCGCTCGTTGCTGAGTGTGTCTCGGGGGCGCTCACGCCCATCGGTACCGGTAGCGGCGTGCCGAGCACGACACTGCGCAGACCGCGCGGCGCATGGGCCGGAGGATCCGGTGCTACGATGGACCTGCCGCAGGCGGCACTCACCTGCGAGCCGAGCGCTCCTGACTCACTGACGAGGGGTACCGGCGTGGCGATGCCGCAGTCGGTGGTGACAGCGGCGAGGAAGCGGTCGCGCTGGACGTCGGAGGTCTTGTCCAGGGCATGGCGCAGGGCCAGGCCCGGGTGCGTGGCGCCGCGTTCGGCGTTGCCGATCGTCCGCTTCGCGAAGCCTGGGGTTCTGGCGAAGTCGTGCTGGGACTGGCACAGCCCCACATCACGGAGCAGGCGGATCCGGACCGCAGTCCATTCCATCGCCGAAGGGTACTGCGATGACCGGGTAGGACCGCACAGCATCTGTGGCTGGACGGACCACGCTCTACGATCCTCCCGTGAGCCTGCACCTCCACGACACCGCGACGCGCAGCCTGCGGGAGTTCGTCCCGCTGCGGCCCCGCACGGCGTCGATCTACGTGTGTGTACGCCCTAAACCCACGAACGAGCGTGTGAAGGCGCCGACACGATGGGGCAATGAGCTGCGAGTAGGCGTCAGCTGGTCCTGCTGCGTACCGTCGCCCAGAGTTCCTCACGATCCGGCTGGCGGCTCGTGATCGCCCGGCAGGTTCCCCATCCACACGAGCCGACTGTCGAAGCCGCCGCGCTCCTGTCGTTTGTCCCGGGCGAGTGCCAGCAATTCGTCCTGACCGACACCGTGCAGCGCCGCGGCGGCGAAGCAGACCTCGACGAGGTCGGCCACCTCAGCCACGTCTCCGGAACTCAGGTACTCCTCCAGCTCCTCCTCCAGCTTCGCGCGCACGTACCGGCCGTAGTCCTCCGGTGACGCGGTCTCGATGACGGGGGTGAGCCCCGCCTGCAGGATGATCTCTGGAATCCGGTCACGTACCAGCTTCCCCCGCATATTCGTGCCACTCGTCATGGCGACGGACAGTAGCAGGAGGACAGCGGAACGTAGCCGGCTATACCGGCCGCTCAGCCTGGCGAGACCGTCGACCGCATAAGCGTGGCGCGACCGGCGCTGAACCGGGCCAGCGGTACCTGTCGCGGCGAACACGACAGGTAGTCCAATCCCAGGGACACGAGGTATTCCACCGACGTCGGGTCGGCGGCGTGCTCCCCGCATAGGCCGATCGGGAGATCCGGTCGCCTGTCCCGCGCCTCGCCGATGCAGATGCGCAGGAGGCGCCCGACGCCTTCACGATCGAGGCACTCGAAGGGATCCGCAGCAAGCACCTGGTCACGGACGTAGGAGCCGAGGAAGCCGACTTCGGCGTCGTCACGGGACAGGGCCAGTGTGAACTGCGTCAGGTCGTTACTGCCGATCGACAGGAAGTCGGCGTGTGCAGCGAGACCGGTCACGTTGAGCGCTATCCGGGGAACCTCGATCATGCAGCCAACGGCAGGTGGGGAGGCTCGACCGCCGGGCGCCTCCCGCTCAAAGACGCACTCGACGACCTGCCTCGTTCGCCTGAACTCCTCGCTGAAGCCGGCCATCGGCACCAGGATCCGGACATCCGCGTGCAGACCTTGCTCCGTGACCGCTCGGCGGGACCGCGCGATGGCGGCCACCTGCGCGACACCCAGGTCGGTGTTGACCAGAAAGTCGCGGACGCCACGGGTGCCCATCATCGGATTCACCTCAGCGATTCCGGCCGTCGGGTCGGTCTCGCCGACCGAACCATCCACGAACTCGTGGCGCGGAACGTCCACCAGCCGGACGGTGACCGGTACGCCGTCAGCCGCCAGCAGGATATCGGTGAGCAGAGTTGTGAGGAGCCACGTCACGTCCTCGGCCGCGCGGGCACGTGCCGCGGGATCCCTTTGCGCGAAGACCCTCCGAAGCTGGGCCGTTCCTCCTCCGACCGCGAGAACGTGCTCAAGGCGACAGAGTCCGACCCCGGATGCGCCCAGTTCCTTCGCCGTGCGTACATCCTCGCCGCTGTCGGCGTTCGCGTGCACCTGGATCATCCGAGACTGGTCGGCCCATCCGATGAGCTCCGCGAGAGCTGGTGTCATCGAGCCGTCGGTCACGGTGGCGCTGGCCGGATAGAGATGTCCCCGGCTCCCGTCGACTGTCACGACATCGAGGCGCGACACCGCACGGCCACCGATCCGGAGCACCTCGGACGCATAGTCCAGCACGGCGTCCCGAAACCCGGCGATCATCGGCAGTCCAAGACCCTTCGCCACGACTGCGGCGTGCGAGGTCGCACCGCCGCGCAACGCGACCACACCCGCGAGATACCTTCTAGCGCCGAAGTCATCCGGCTGCGGGTCGCCGACCACTAGTACGCAGCGACCACCGCTCGCACCGACTAGACCCGCCTCGTCCGCGCTGAAGACCACCCGACCGGACCCAGCACCCGGCGAGACACCGAGCCCCACACCAAGCAGGCCCTCGGCGGTCGGCACGACGGTCGGGCTCAGACAGGCCCGTACCTGCTCCGGGGTTACCGCGAGCACCGCCTCGCCCGGGGACATGACGCCGATGCGCACAAGATCATGTATCGCCGCGACGTACGCGAGCGGCTGCATCCGCGCATTGCGGACGCGGGTAGGCCAGGCACGGTCCTTCGTCAGCTCGAACTCGAACTCCACCGGAGCGCGACGCTCTCGCTCGAGTCGGTTCGCGAGCTCGGCCAGTTGCTCCCAAGCGTCATGGTGTCGGGCCGCCAGCAGACTCAGCGGCTCCATCACCATCCAGTCAGCGACGTCCTCTTAGCGGACCGTCAGTGAAACGTCCGGTAAGACCCAGGCTCCCGCTTACCGGGTGGCGGCTCGTGCACCATCCAGAGAGGCTGAGTAGCCCTGAATACTGGGTCACGTCACCAGCCTTTCAGACGATATGAACACGCTATTTCGCCCTTCCGGTGGACACTTCCTGGTCCGCGCGGGATCTAGCCCGGGATCTCATCAGCAGGGGCACCAGGCGCTCTACGCACTCATGGCAGTCGTCCCATTCGGTTGCCCGGCCGAACCCGATGCGCAGCGTCGAACGGCTGAGCGTCCGGGACAGGCCCAGGGCCAGCAGGACGTGCGAAGGTTCCGTCCGACCCGACGTACAGGACGAGCCCATCGCCAGGCCGAGGCACGGGTCGGCCCGCAGCACCTCGTCGACCTCGACACCGGGGAAGGTGACGCTCAGGTTCCCCGGGATGCGCTTCGTCGGGTGGCCGTTCACGAACGCGTCCGGCATCGCGGCCAACAATGCCTCCGCGAACCGCGTCCGCAGGGTCACTGTATGGATCCTGTCGGCCGACCGCCGCTCTACAGCCAGCTCGGCGGCAGTGCCCATGCCGACAATGCCCGGCACGTTCAGGGTCCCGGGGCGCAGCGCCGACTCGGTTCTTCCCAACCCCTTCCCCAGGCTGCATCCTCTGCGCACATACAGGGCGCCGATGCCCTTCGGTCCGTAGAACTTATGCGCGGAGAAGGAAGCGAGGTCTACCCCCAGCTCCTGCACGTCCACCTCGAGAGCACCGGCGGTCTGCGTCAGGTCGGCGTGAAGCAGGACACCTACGGCACGCGTGATACGGCTGATGTCGGCAAGCGGTTGAATCGTCCCGACCTCGTTGTTCGCGTGCATGACGGACACGAGTCCCGTCTCCGGACGGATCAAGGACTCGACCTGTGTCGGGTCGACCCGCCCCTGACGATCAACCGCGAGGTAGCTGACCTCGTGTCCGGCCCGCACCAGTTCGGCGGCCGGGCCCAGCACCGAGGAATGCTCGATCGCGGTGGTGATGAAGTGGTTTCGCTCTGCGGCGACAAAGATCTTCCGAATGGCTATGGCGTTGCTCTCGGTGGCACCTGCTGTGAAGACGATCTCGTCTGAGGACAGCGCCCCGATCAGTTGCGCGACCTGTTGCCGTGCTGCGGCAACGTGGAACGCGGCAGCCGTCCCGTAGCTGTGGTGTGAACCCGCGTTGCCGAACTGATCCGAGAAGAACGGCAGCATCGCGGCCACAACACTTGGGTCCACCGGAGTGGTTGCTTGATAGTCGAAGTAAAGAGCACCGCGCCTCCCCGCCTCAGTCGTGTCAGCCATATTTGTTTCTCCCATCAATGATGTCCCAGTAGACATTGCGGCCGTCGCCCAGATCGGACCAGCCAGTCGCCACGCAGGTCCACCCCGCCTGCGGGATGCCAGCCGCGATCGAGAACGCGTCCCGATGCCAGTTGGGTAGGTGCCGCAGTGCAGACGTCAGGTCGAACGGCTTGAAGAGCTCGCCGTACCCCTGCTCCAGCAGCCAGATCCGGGCGCGCTCGATGCGGGTGACTTTGTCGATCACCGCCTGCCCCGGCAGGCAGTGCGCGCCGATGAAGTCCAGCCGTGCTTCGAGCCTGGCCGTCACGGACGTATCCACCACGGTGACGAAGACATCGTGTGGCCAAAGGGTCTCCGGCCGGTGCCAGTCGACGTTGCGGACCTTGATCCGGGCGTGCGGCTGCACACCACTCCTGGCCAGGTCGGCGAGGTCATATCCGGGTCCAAGCACCTCGATCGTCAACTGCCCGGCTTCGCTGTGAGACGCGTCACGGTCGATCCGTATCATCGCGGTCAGCCTGTTGGTGAACCGGTTCGTCGGTTCCATCAGCAGGACGGCCCGACGGTGCGAAAGTAAATCGTGTGCGTGTTCGACTGCCTGTTCCACGGTCAGCGTGTGGCCGCCCCGCTGGTACTCCGTGGTCTCCATTCCCCCGTCGGATCGGATCATCACCGCCGTGCTGTCGTGTAGCCGCGCGAACGCCTCGACGGCGTCGACAAGCTGCGGTGCTGCGTCAGGCGTTATCAGGCATGCGTCCAGGACGACTAGACCCAGAGAACGCATCAAGCAATGCGTTGACCATTTCGGCCATCGCCGGTCCTGTGCCCTTTCTCTGCTCTCCGCCGGGGTTAGCAGGGAGAGGGTCAGAGGTGCGTCGCGGGTGCCAGGCATCAAGGCATCCGGTACGGTAGCAGCGACGTTCCGACCAGTGCGTCGTACGTCCACTGGCGCTCCAAGTCGAAAGGGTGGTCACGCCAGTCCCATTGAGACGCCTTGCCGTAAATGTTCGCGCACACTCGACGCACCCACTGCCGGGGAAACTCTGTCGCCGGCCAGATGTAGTGCATTGTGGACGTTGGCGAAACATATACATAGGCCTCATCGACGGAAGCAAGGCACTCCACGAGAGTCCGGTACGGCTCTGTCGAGCCTCCGATCTTAACATACTCCTTGAGGACCCGATCCGGAGTCGGCACCGGGATGAGATGCATGTGTGCGTGGTCACAGCAGCCAGCTCCGAGGTCACACTTCCACGGGCCATGCTCGGCCACAATTATCGGGCCGTACCGGTCGGCCAAAATACCCCGTAGATAGTTGATGTCCTGCTCACACTCGCGTAATTCCGCGCTGTCGAGATCGGCGAATGCGAGCGTGTGCTCGTGCGGCATGTAGAGCAAATATCCCTCGGTGAGGCAGCCGATCGTTGGAACAAGCACCCGGCTCTGCGTGCGAGCCACGATCCGAGTCACCTCGACCGGCTGAGCGAACTCATCGCAAAAAGCGCAGTCAATCACTTTGCCCCTCCACGACAGGCGCTGAGAAGAATTCGGGCGCGTACTTGCTTCCGAGATGGTCTTCGTTTCCGTAGAAAACGTGGTGATACGGCCCAGCGGACGCGTCACCACCGACGTGGTACAGGATTACCTTCGCGACCGGCATACCTGGTCGGAGGATCACATCCGACGGCCCAGCGTTGAACATCTCGATGGTCAGGACTCCATGGAATCCGGCATCTACGATGGACGTATCCAGATGCACCGTCAGCCCGAGCCTCGCCATGTGGCTCAGTCCACCAATCAGACCGCCCACGCCATTCGGGAGCGCCACCGGGTGGTTCGCGTGGAAGAGTGCCAGCGCACCGCGTCGCAGGATGAAAGAATGCCATCCGACCATGGTCTCGCCATACATTGCGTCGATCTGGTCCTGGTCCGTCACGTCTACCACCGCTGGTGGGCGGTACGCCATTGGTTGCAACCGGTTGCCGAGGGTTAACAGAAGGGAATCACGTCGGAGCTCGCCACCCCAACATAACCCGCCTTCGTTGATGAGCGACCGCACTGCTAATTCGTCCAAAAACATCTCTATCGTCTCCACTGCTTGTTTCAGTTGTTCTGTACATCTTGAGGTATGCGTTGGTCAGTGAACCGGCTTGCGGACTCGAGTGGAATGACCGCTCGCCCAGCGGTCGTCAGGTCAACGGCGGAAGATTCGGTCTGGCGGATCGAGAAGCTGTTGCCGCCATGGTAGTATGCGCCACTCTTCACGCCGCCGCCGGAACGGATCATCAGCTTGGGCGTCCTAGCCTCCTCGGCGAGGACCACCACCCGCTGCGTGGTCGCATCGGCGTCGGAAGTCATGCGGATGCCGTTAGTCATGCGGATGCCGGTGAGGACCGAACCACCCAGCAGCCGTAACCGGCACGTGATCGACCGTTTCAGCCAGCCGACGTCATCGGAGTTGATCAGCTTGGTGATCTCGTCCCCTGGCCACATCCGCTCCACCTCCGCCCGCCTGGGTTGGTGAACTCATGGTCAAATGTTCCCTGATCAATTTTCACGTGTCTAGATATACTGTCGAACATCTAGAGGTGGCGCCAACTGGAACTGCGATCTGGTGCACTTCAGATGTTTGATCGATTAGTTTATCACCGGAAAAGAAGGCGGTGAGGAGTTGGCAAAGGACGGTAGGTTGGCGAGCACGCCATGCCTTGGCGGAGTCGCAACAGTCGGGTCGGGACTGCTGGAGACCACATTTGATCAGCTACGTACCCTGGTGCTGGTGGCCGAGACCGGTTCGGCTCTGAGCGCGGCCCGGGTGCTAAGCCGGGAGCAGTCCAGCGTGCAAAAACAGCTGGATACGCTCAACCGCAGCTTCCGGCAAATGTGCGGAGAACAATTGGTGATAAAACAGGGGCGTGGCAAGCGATTCCTGTTCACACCGTCCGGATGGCAGTTCGTCGAGCTGGCCCGCACTACCCTGGATAGATGGCAAACATCGATCAACGGCGCGCGACGCCGTCTGGGGCAGACGATTTCTGTAGGAACCACTGAGTTCACCCTGGACTTCTTAAGTCGGGTATGGCAGCGTGTCAGTAATGAATTCCAGTCCCGTGAGATCGAGCTTAAAATAGTGCACGTGCGCACCAAAGACTCGTTTACCCGACTGGACACCAAGGAGGTCGACCTGATGCGCGGCGGGTTCGCCTCAGCGGCTGGAAGTCTCGAAGTTCCCAGCCAGTACGATTTCCTCGAATGGCACCGCGAAGGGCTTGCGCTGTTGACGAACTTGCCGCAGCGAGAGCTGGCGGTAAATGCGGTCGGGCGAGAAAAGCTGCCGTCGGTCCCAATCGTGATCCCGTCCGGTGGTGTGATTGTGGACTTTCTTTCACGTTGGTACGGTGGCGGCTTTCGCAACAAACTGACTATCGTGACTACTATCGACGACATCTACTACGGCCTGGCGCTACTACGCTCTGGGATGGTATACGGGTGCATGATCGTATCTAAGGCCATAGGGCGGGCGGCCGTCGAAGGGCGACTCCCCGGCGGCCCTGGCTTTCGACTCGTTGCGTTCGCCGAAGACTTCGATCCGATGCTAGAACTGGTCACCGGCGTGTTCGCCCGCAAGGGCGAGCGGGAGCAATACGCGCCGGCACATCCGCTCAACTTGCTGTGGAACGCATTCGACGAGGAAGTCAGATCGGGAACCGCTGTCACTCTGTAATTGACGAGGAGATTTTTGTGCGCCTAGCATCAGTAAACCTCAACAAGCGCCTTGGCAACACCGCTGCACGAGCAAAGCTCACAGCTTGGCTGCATCACCACCACGTGGATGTGCTGGTCGCCCAGGAGCCATGGAAGCCAGTGAACCGTACTGCGGTCAACCTGGCCGACTACAGGCCAGTCGGCGGAGACCTGTTCTGCTGGAGCGCTGAGCGCTTCACCATCCCACCAGTTTCCCGACCAGAAAGCTTCGTCCAACGGCTGGAACCAGGCTGGCTAGTAGTGTACAACACCTACCTCGAGTGCCGCTCGGTTACCTCTCGTCGCCGCCAGCTTCGTCGATTCCAGGAGATCATCGCCGTCGAAGACGGGCGGCCTATACTCGCCTGTGGAGACTTCAACCTCGCCCCTCGCCGGGTTGACGGCCTCAACAACGGACGGCCCAGCAATTTTAACAGTTCCATAGATCGCAGACCGTTCGCCGAGTTGTTGGTTGATAACGGTCTAGTCGACGCTACCGCCACCGAGACTCCCCAGTTCACCATTGAGCGCCGACAGTCAGCCCTGCGCAGCCGGTTCCGCTGTGACCTTGCTCTGGTTCCCGGTCACCTGCTTCCGATGGTCGACGTCCGATACAATCATTCTACCCGCGCTAGCGAGCAGGCATTCACCGACCATTCCGGCATCCTCATGGACGTTCCCGTCACACTCGCCACCGTCGCCGTGGAGGATCGGAACGCCTTGTTCGCGCCACTACCCGAACTCACCGACCGCGCCCTGTTCACCAGTTCCGAGTGCAAACCGCATAAGACCGCGATGAGCCGCGTTCGTCCGTCCCCGTTCGCCCGTACCGTCGTCGATGTCCTCGTCCCCCGTCTCGGTATTACCAGTGTCCTGGACCACGGTTGCGGGCGCGGCAGCGATGTCGACCATTACCGGGCTGCTGGATTAGATGCGGATGGCTGGGACCCTCACCCAGGCTTCGGCTGGAACGCCAAGCACGATCGTCGGTATGACTTGGTCGCCAACATCTTCGTGCTCAACGTCCTGCCTGACCCCTGGCAACGCATCCAGGCCCTGCAGCACGCCGCCCAGTTCGTGCGTCCCGGTGGTTGCCTGTTTATCGTCACCCGATCACCCGCTGACATCGATCCAAAAGCTGCGTCAGCGAACTGGCCTTCTCACCAGGACGGCTACTGGTCGAGTGAGGCCAAGGACACTTTTCAGAAGGGCATCTGCACGGAGGAGATCATCGCCCTCGGTCTGCGGGCCGGTCTGGAACTCGCCGCAGAGCAGACCCTACTGACCGGAACATCCGCCGCTGGTCAGGCGCTGCTGGTCCGACCGGCATAGGTGGGACAACCGGCGTCAGGTGCGCGTTGCCCGACCAAGAAAGCGGCCGGTCATCCCGGCAGCTCCGCAGTCCATTCCACCGCCGAAGGGTACTGCGATGACCGGGTAGGACCGCACAGCATCTGTGGCTGGACGGACCACGCTCTACGATCCTCCCGTGAGCCTGCACCTCCACGACACCGCGACGCGCAGCCTGCGGGAGTTCGTCCCACTGCGGCCCCGCACGGCGTCGATCTACGTGTGTGGGGCCACCGTGCAGGGCGTGCCGCACATCGGGCACGTGCGGTCGGCGTTGAACTACGACGTGCTGCGTCGCTGGTTGATGGCCACCGGCCACGACGTGCTGCTCGTGCGCAATGTCACCGACATCGACGACAAGATCCTCGCCAAGTCCGCCGAAGCGGGCCGGCGGTGGTGGGAGTGGGCGTACACGCACGAACGGGCGTTCGAGGACGCCTACACGGCGCTGGGCTGCCTGCCGCCGTCGGCACTGCCACGCGCCACCGGTCATGTTCCGCAGATGGTCGAGCTGATGGCGCGGCTGATCGACCGGGGGCACGCCTACGCCGCGGCCGGCGATGTCCACTTCGCGGTGGCCACGATGGACGACTACGGGTCGCTGTCCGGGCAGCGTCTCGACGAGGTGTCCCAGGGTGAGTCCGCCGCGTCGGGCAAGCGTGACCCCCGGGATTTCACCCTGTGGAAGGGCGCCAGGCCCGGCGAGCCGTCCTGGCCGACGCCGTGGGGGCCGGGCCGCCCCGGATGGCACCTGGAATGCTCGGCGATGGCCACCACCTACCTCGGCCCGGAGTTCGACATCCACGGCGGCGGCCTGGACCTGGTCTTCCCGCACCACGAGAACGAACGGGCCCAGTCTCGTGCCGCCGGCGACCCCTTCGCCCGGTACTGGTTGCACAACGGCTGGGTGACGTTGTCCGGGGAGAAGATGTCGAAGTCGCTGGGCAACACGCTGTCCATCCCGGCCACCCTGCGCCGGGTCCGTGCCGTGGAGCTGCGCTACTATCTGATCGCCGCGCATTACCGGTCCGCCATCGAGTATTCGGATGGCGCGCTGGACGAGGCGGTGACCGCCTATCAGCGGATCGAGTCGTTCGTGCACCGAGTGCGGGAGCGGTGCGGGGTACCGGAGCCGGGCATCTGGTGCGCTGAGTTCGTCGAGGCGATGGACGACGACCTCGGCACGCCGGCAGCGCTGGCCGCGATCCACACCACCGTGCGCGAGGGCAACGCGGCACTGGACGCCGGGGAGCACTCGGCCGCGGTAAGCGCGGCCGGTTCGGTGCGGGCGATGACCGGCGTGCTGGGCCTGGACCCGCTGGCCGACCAGTGGCGCTCGGCGTCGACCTCAGACGCCGCGTCGGTGGCGCTGGCCTTCTTGGTGGACCGGCTGCTCGCTGAGCGCGCCGAAGCTCGTCACCGCAGTGACTACACAACCGCCGACGCGGTGCGTGAACAGCTGCTGTCGGCCGGGATCACCGTCGAGGACACCCCCGACGGTCCGGTGTGGACGGTCAAGGAGAGCTGAGTTTCATGGCCGGTAACTCCCGGCGCAGGGGTGCGATGCGCAAGCCGGGTACCAAGAAGGGCGCCGTCGTCGGCTCCGGCGGGCAGAAGCCCAAGGGGCTGCGCGGGCGCGGCGCCACGCCACCCGCCGAGCTGCGGCCCGGCCATCCGGCCCAAGACCACGGTGCCCAACAACACGGCGCCCAACAACACGGCGCCCAGCGCCGCCCTGCCCAGCGGCAGCCGGCCCCACGGCATCCAGGGCAGCGCGAGACCGGCCCAGCCACCGCAGCCCGCCGTCGCGGTGGTAGCGAGCCGGGGGAGACCGTGCTCGGTCGCAACCCGGTGCTGGAATGTCTGCGCGCCGGGGTGCCGGCCACCGCCCTGCACGTCGCCATCGGCGTGGACCTCGACGACCGGGTCAGCGAGTCCGTACGGTTGGCCGCCGACGCCGGCCTGTCCATCCTCGAGGTGCCCAGGGCTGACCTCGATCGGCTGGCCGAGGGTGCCCCGCACCAGGGGGTGGCGCTGCAGGTGCCGCCGTATGAGTACGCGCATGCCCAGGACGTGCTGGTCACCGCGCGGGAGTCCGGGACGCCGCCGTTGCTCGTCGCGCTGGACGGGGTGACCGACCCGCGCAACCTAGGCGCCGTGGTCCGCAGCGCCGCCGCGTTCGGCGCGCACGGACTGGTGCTGCCGCAGCGGCGCTCGGCGGGGATGACCGCGGTGGCGTGGCGGACATCGGCGGGTACGGCCGCGCGCCTGCCGGTGGCTCGGGTCACCAACCTGGTGCGCACGCTCAAGGATCTCGCCGCGTCCGGCTTGATGGTGGTCGGCCTGGACCCCGGCGGCGCGATGCCGTTGGACGGCTTCCCGCCGGCCACCGGACCCCTGGTGCTCGTCCTCGGCTCGGAGGGCCGAGGGCTGTCCCGGCTGGTTCGCGAGACCTGTGACGCCGCGGTGTCGATACCCATGGTGGGGCCGGTCGAGTCGCTCAACGCGTCGGTCGCCGCCGGGGTGGTGCTCGCCGAGGTGGCGCGCTTACGTCGCGCCGGCTGAAGCGCTCCGGAGGCGCGGCGAAACGCGAGCATGGCGCTTTTCGGCATGCCGCAGACTCGCATCGCCGAGCAGTGTGTATCTTATCGCGGTCAGCGTTCACGACACGGCGGTTGTGCCTATGCCGCGTTCCCCCGATAAGGAGAGTCCGTACCCGTGGCTCAGAAGACCATCGTCACCCTCGTCGACGACCTCACCGGCGAGGAAGCCGAGGACATTTCAACAGTCGAGTTCGCGCTCGAGGGTGTCACATACGAGATCGACCTGGCGGACGACAACGCCGCCAAGCTCCGTGACAACTTGGCCCGTTATGTCGCGGCTGCTCGCAAGACCAGTGCGCGGCGCCCGGGCGCTCGCGGCGCGGACCGTTGGGCTGGTCGCGGGACCGGCAACGGCAACAGTGGCGTCGCGCGCAGCGGCTACAACCGTGACACGCTCAGGGCCATCCGCGAGTGGGCCAAGCAGAACGGCCATAGCGTCAACGAGCGTGGTCGGCTGCCACTCACCGTGCTGAACGCCTGGGAAGCGGATCACCAGGCAGTGAGGAACGACAAGGTTCCCACGTTCTCGGGCTAGGGTCCGCCGCTACCCGAACCGGGTGAGTCGTCCGTCGGGGAACGCGGCTGAGTCCCGTTTTCTGGTCCGGTTGTCCCTTCTTGGCCGCGGAACGGAGGAGGATTGGAGACTGGGGGCACGGCGGAGGTTGTGGGGCCACCTTGGCTGATGATCACCATCGCGGGGATTTCACTGCTGGGGGTTGTGGTCACGGCCGTGGTCGGCCCGATGTTCGTCGAGCGGTTCAAGTCAGGCCGGACCACCCCCGAATCGCCGGAGTCCCTGGCGATTGCGCAAGGGGTCGGCGACGCGGCGACGTTACTCCAGACCGTGATCGCCGACCTGCAGACCCGCATTGGACGGCTTGAGCTGATGCAGATGACGGATGCCCATGACCCCCGCGGATGAGCTCTCCCAGGGCCTGGACCAGCTGCGGGACTCCATTACGCGGACGGCTCAGGTCGCCCCTCAGGTCGCGCGGCAGGAGATCCGCCGTGAGGGACGGGCCTACTTCCGGGGCGCGGTGGTGGCCTCGGTGATCACGTCTCTGCTGGTCGGCGTCCCGCTGGGGCTGCTCGCCAACCAGTTCTCCCAGCACGCGAACGCCGATGGGGCACGCGCCGCCCAGTTCCAGTCGCAAGCGCAGAGCATTCAGCAGCTCGCGCAGAGCGCCCACGATCTCGGCGTCCAGGCCAACGCCGAGCTCACGCGCCGCAGCCTGGCGACGGTCCCGATCCCCGCCCCGGGGACCGTGCCGGATTCTCAGGTGCTCGCCTCGGCGGTGCAGGCCTACACTGCGGCCAACGCCCAGGGACTGCGCGGACCTCAGGGTGCCACGGGAGTGCCAGGCGCGTCGCCGCCGTGCCTGGCGCAACCCACCCAATGCCAAGGCCTCCAAGGGGGTCAGGGCCCGCGAGGTGAGCCGCCGGTGGGCTGGACAGTCGAGGAGTCCGACGGTTCCGCCGCCACCTGCGAGCGCATTGCTGCCTTCAACCCGGCTGCTCCCCAGTACCGGTGCTCCCACGCCACACCGCCACCCCGCAGCGGCGGGGGACCCTCAACGACCCCTCGGCGGTGACGGTGCGGCGAGCGGTACCCGGGATCTCGGCACGGACCTCACCCCGCAGCCGATCGATCAGCCGGTCCGCCCCGAGCCGTTCATGCTCCGGAGCCGCGCGACCCTCGTAGCTCCCAGCGGTACCCCCCGGCGCCTGGGGCTTCCTGATGCCAGGTCAGCTGGGTCTGGCCGGTCGACAGCCGCTCGGTGTGGATCATACCTCGGTTGCTGTCCTCGGTGAGCCGTTCGCCCGTCCAGGAGCTCGGAAAGACGACGTTCAGAGTAAGCTCATCGATCTTCGGAGAGTGCCGCTGCTCAAAAGTGGCCGTGGCCCACGTGAGGATGTCCTGCCCGGTGTCGCGGAGTGGATCCCACAGCTTCGGCGAATGGTAGCGCAGCACCCACTCGGTCTCCGCCCCCAGCCCCGGCTGGAACAAGATCAGTACTCGTAGCCTACCGTCCACATCCCGCACCAGGTGGACGTCGACATGAGTGTCCTGGCCGTCGACAGTCCAGGCAAGGGCGAGGTCATCGGCCTCAGACGGTCCGTCGGGCCAGCTCATGATCGGGCTCAGGATCCGGTAGGTGAGGTAGGGCTTCGGCCTGGTCCTGCGCCGCTCGATGATGACGTCCTGCCCGCTCTCCTCACCGACCATGGCGGTGATCTCCACACGCTCCTCGAAGAGCGGGAACTGCCGGTCCGCCAGCCCGCGCACGGCGGCGGCGTAGGCCCGCAACTGTCGTTCACAGTCGGTCAGGTCACGGCGCTGCCGAGAGAGCGGAGGAGCTGGGCCGTTGACGGCACCGGGTGCCTCCGGCCCGGAGGGCTCGGCGGCGGTCATGTCGTTGCGCTGGTACAGCGCAGCGAGCTGGGTCCGTCTGGTCACCCCGGTCTTGCGGAACAGCGCGCGCAGGTGCGCCTCCACCGTCCGGCGCGAGATGGCGAGGCGAGCGGCGATCTCGTCGTTGCTGAGCCCACCGATCACCAGCGCGAGCACGTCATCCTCGCGATCGGTCAGCTGGATCCTGGCCATCGGGCCGCTCCTCCACAGTCACTTCCTTGTCAACGTCCACATTACGTAAGCATGAACTCAGGGCACAACTTGAAATGCCAGGGTTTACACCGATATGATTACGGTCACACACCTAGCTTGTATAGGTGTTATCACCTAAGCGAAAGGGGCAGGCGATCATGTCGGCATCTCACCGGAGCGTGACACGCCTCCCCGGAGCTCGGCTCATGAGCCGCAGCCAGGGGGCGCGCCGTCGTGGCGGACCACACCGCGGGGTGGGGTGACCCGGCAGGTACTGTGCTGGGCCCTGTTGGCCGCGCTCCTGCTGGTCTGGCTCGGACTGCTGCTCGGGGCGACCTGGACCACTCAGGCCTTGCAGGCCAGGTTTCGCCGGCAGGCCGAGGAGCGTCGCAGGCTCAACGCGGCGTGGGCGGCGGTCCACGCCACTGCCCACCACGGGGAGAAGTGCCCGCACTGCGGCTATCCGCCGACCGACCAGGACTGGCACGCCGAACCGACGCCCGTGGAGGACCCACCGGACGACGACTGAGTACGCGGGCCCGACGCCGGAAGACCCATCGGATCATGATCGGCGTCCAGGCCGTCGTCAGACCGGCACCCCGGAGCGGTCGAGCTCGTCGCGCTGGACCCCGACCAGGAACGCCGACCAGCCCTCCCGGGTGAGCCCGAGAGCGGGCCCGAGAGGGTCCTTCGAGTCCCGGACCCAGACATGCCCCTGGGTACCGGTGACCTCGACGCAGTTTCCGCTCGGGTCCCCACTCACTCTGCTCTTCCGCCAGGAGGCCGTGGCGGGAGGCGGCGGCACCTCGACCATGCCGTACTCCTTCTCCTGCGGGGACGGCGCTCTCACTGCCAGTGACCACATCATCGGGGCCCCATAACAGCTCGTCCGCAGACGAGGTGAGTGACCGGTAGCGGAAGTGCACGTCAGACGACTGGACCCGCAGCTCAACCTGCTCAGGACACCAGTGTGACAACTGCATCATAACTGGCTAACCGATCTGCGTCGGTTCGCAGTCGCCTCGGCCAGCACCCCAGCGTCAGCAACACGGGGAGACGCCGTCCCTTAGGTGGCGTGGCGGTAACTGTCGTAGTGCGAGCTGACGCTTCGAAGCCTACCAGACCGACGACCCTCATCCTGCCAGACGTCAGGAGGACAGTTATCCGAAAGACATCAGGCACCCCTTTTTACTCAGGTCAAGGCTCTCGTAGCCGATGCCATGGAGCTTTCTGCCACCTCCTCAACGACGGGTGCGATCAGCGTGGTAGCCTGCTGGCAGGTGTCAGGAAGCCCGTGGTATAACGACAGAGAGCGTAACGACAGTGAGCCCGACGACAGGTGTCAGCAGGGAGAGGGTAGAGGGGATGACGGAAGTTCAAGAGCAAGATCCGACGGTGCAGCGTCGCCGGCTGCGCGCGGAGCTCAGAAACGCGCGCGACACCGCCGGGCTGAGGCAGGCCGACGTCGCCCGGGCCATGGACTGGTCGCTGTCCAAGCTGATGCGCATCGAGCGAGGAGAGGTGAGCGTCTCGACCAACGACCTGAGGGCGTTGCTGAACCACTACGGTGTGAAGGAGAAGGGGAAGGTCAACGGACTGCTCGAGCTCGCCAGGTCAGCGCGCGGGTCATCCTTCTACGATCAGTATGCCGACCTGCTGAAGCCTGGTTTCAAGGAGTACCTGGCGTACGAGGCCTCGGCGTCCGTGATTCGCCAGTACGAGCCTGTTCTCATCCCCGGGCTGCTCCAGACCGAGGAGTACGCCCGAGGGTTGTTCGAGGGTATGAGCAGGGCCACCCCAGAGGCAGCGGACAAGGGATGGACCGTCCGGCAGCACCGCCAGGATCTAGTCGACCGCGAGAGTCCCCCGGAGATGCGCTACGTCCTGGACGAGGCTGTCCTGCGGCGCCATGTCGGCCGGGGGCATGCGATGCGTCGCCAGCTTGAGCGAATCAAGGAGCTCGCGGCGGAGCCGAACATCAGCATCCAGGTCATACCGTTTCACTGCGGCGCCCACCCGGGCATGGCGGGGAGCTTCGTCTTGCTGGAGTTCGCCGACCCGAATCTGTCCGACCTGCTGCACCTGGAGGGCATCGACTCGACTACTATCCGTGACGACACCGAGCTGATCGCCCGGTATCTGGACAGATTCGCCGAATTGGAGAGCCTGGCGTTGTCGCCGGACGAGAGCATCGACTTCCTCGATGTCCTGATTGGCGAGATGTCGCCCACCGACTCCGCTCACAAGGAGGCCGTCTGATACAAGGAGGTAGCTTGTCGTAAAGCGTTCGACCAAACGGTTGACGCTCGTAAGAAGCCAGCAAGAAGCTGGCAAGAAAAGAGCCGGGGCTAGTGCGGCACACCAACCCCGGCCGGATCCAATCCCCTCCAGGCAAGAGGAGCATCGGATGCTTCACTGTAGCAACGGGCTGCCCCCGCAGCCCAGACCCCCCTCAGGTTACCACCGCGTGTCCCGCCGTCGGCATGTCTTGGGCGGCAGTGGCAGCAACGGGGGCTGACCGCACTCTGTTCACCCAGAGTAGCAATCTGTATCCTCAGTAACACCTTCGCTGGCTCGGCTCGGCGACGAGCCGAGCCAGCGAGTGCACAGAGAGTAGCAATTCCGGCGAACGACGAGTACTGGCCACCGTGAGGCCGCGTCGATCCCGTAGGCAATCAGCGACCAGCCGTGGCATCACCATCCCGGGCTGGGATACTGCTGTGGCGACCACCACAGAATGGAGTCACGGGGTACTCCAGCAACGCGGTGACCTCGGCTGCGTGAGCCCCGTCACCGCGAAGGGGCTTGCGCACTGTCCGCCGCATCCACCGTGAGGCACCGCCCGGTCAGCACCGCACTCGCCCTGCTGGTCGGGTTGGCGGGCATGCTGGTCGCGCTGGTGCTGCCGTTCGCGCCGGTGACCGTCGAACAGTCGACGGTGACCTGGCCGGCTCACGGCCGACCGGTCAGCTCGAGTACGGCATTGTTCGCGCCGTACCGTCCAGCGGAACTGACCGCGATCGTGCCATGCTCAGCGATTCGCGCCGCCGCCGGCAGGGGCCGCGCCGTCACGGTGCTGGCGACCGGTCCCGCCGGTGACGGGCTGGTGCTGCGGACCGAAGCCGGAACGGCGCGGCTGCTGCTGGGTCGCCGGGTGGTGAGCACCACGCCGGTGGCCGGCACCGCCGCAGACTGCCGGACGCGGGTGCACGCCGGTTCGGCCGCAACGGCGATCACCATCGGGAACACTCGGACGATCACCCTGGTCGGCGAGCCGGTGCCCAAGGTGTTCGCGTTCCGCACCGATCTCGATCCCCGGCAGGCGGCTGGAATGGCGGTCACCGCCCGCACCGCCAGCCCGTCCACCATCAGCTCGACGAGGGTGAAGACCCTGCTCGTCGGTGTGCAGCTGCTCACGGTGCTGATCGCGCTGGGCCTGCTGAGCGGGCTGCGCCCGCAGACCGCATGGGGCCTGATCGCCCGTACCCGGCAGGCCGCCGACGATCCCGCGTGCTCCGGCGGCCGGCCGGTCGGTACCGCCGGCCGGTGGTGGTGGCGCACCGTCGGGGTCGATGTCGGCGTGATCGGGGCGCTGGCCGGCTGGGCGGTCATCGGTCCACTCACCGACGACGACGGCTTCGCCACCACCATCGCCCGCAACGCCGCGCGCAGCGGCGATGTCGGCAACTACTACCGCTGGTGGAACGCCTCGGAGACGCCGTTCGCGCTGAGTGAGCAGCTGCTCGCGCCGCTGACCGAGGTCAGCCTGGCGCCGCTGTGGCTGCGGTTGCCCAGCACCGCGCTGGGTGTGGCGACCTGGTTCGTGCTGAGCCGGGGAGTACTCGGCGCGGCGCTGCCAGCGGTGGCGGGCACCGTCGGAACCCGGCTGCTGGCCGCGGTGTGCCTGCTCGCCGCCTGGCTGCCGTTCAACCTCGGAGTGCGCCCCGAGCCGTACGTGGCCCTGGGTACGACGGGTTTGCTGGCACTGCTGTGGCGGGCTCGCGGGCTCCCCGCGCTGGGCCGCGCCGCGCTGGTCGCCGGGCTGACCATCCCGGTCAGCCCGGCCGGGCTGTTGGTCGCCGCCCCGATCGTGGTCTTCGCGCCCCGCATCGTCGCGATCGTCCGCGGTTCGGCGCGGGGGCGGGCCGAGGTGCCGGCTCGCGTGCTGCTGCTGTGCTGCACCGCCGCGATCAGCCTCACAGTGATCTTCGCCACCCAGACCTGGGGCGGCCTGGTGGCCGCCACCCGCTGGCACACCTTCTTCGGGCCGTCGCTGCCCTGGTACCACGAGCCGGACCGGTACCGGTTCCTGCTCGGTGATGACCAGGACGGCAGCGCCACCAAGCGGGTCCCGGTGCTGCTCACGCTCGCGCTGCTGCCGGTGGTCGGCGCCCTGCTGGCCCGCCGCACCGAACCGGGTGGTGCCGACAGCTCGGCCGCGCGGCTGGCCGGTGTGGTGCTCACCGCGCTCGCCCTGCTGTGGCTCACACCGTCCAAGTGGTCGCATCACTTCGGCGCGATGGCCGGGTTGTTCGCGTCGTTCCTCGTGGTGGCCGTGGTGCTACTGCTGCGGCGGGTCCGCGCGCCGGTCGCGGACCGGGTGAGCCTCGGGGTCTCGGTGGTCGGCGCCGCGCTGGTGGCCGCAGCGGCCGGGCTGGCCTTCACCGGCCCGAACGCCTGGTGGCAGCCGGCGGTCTACGACGTGCCGTGGGCGGCCGGCCCGGTGCCCCCGATGAGCCTGCCGTTGGAGTGGCCACTGCTGTGGATCGGCGC
>Ga0213882_10000064_pt1 | contig 51747 bp, 48 predicted proteins | sample BarmaccoBMER_R09_FD_160106 | JGI IMG/M metagenome (GOLD analysis project Ga0213882, IMG submission 160106) | Barbacenia macrantha exposed rock microbial communities from rupestrian grasslands, the National Park of Serra do Cipo, Brazil - ER_R09 ...
CACGCGGCCAAAGTTCGACGGGAGCGGCATCGCGGCGCTCACAAGCGCCATCACCGCGCCGTCGCTCGCATCGAGCGCGCGAACGACCGAGGCAAACGTCTCCACTTGCACCAGCGGCATGTCGCCGCACGCGACGACGATGCGCCCTCGGGGATCGGAGTCGAGACGCTCCAGCGCCGTCCGAACGGCGTCTCCGGTTCCACGCTGTTTGCGCTGTACGACTGCCGTCACGCCGAACTGCGCCATCTCCGCATTCAGCTCGTCGTTGACGACGACGACGACCTGGTCCATCCCCGAGCTGCGCAGCGACTCCAGCACGTACCAGAGCATCGGACGTCCGCAGAGTTCGTGCAGCACCTTCGTACGGCTGCTCTTCATCCGCGTGCCTTTGCCCGCAGCCAGCACGACCGCGCGAATCATGCCGGCACCTGCGCCGATGCCAACAACGACTCCCAGACCTCTTGCTCGCGCTTACTGGGCGTACCCAACAACGCCAAAGCGTTGCGCAACCGTTCGCGAACGAGATCACGTCCCAGCAATTCCATCGAGTCGAAGAGGGGGATGCTCGTGGCGCTGCCGGTGATCGCAACATAGAACGGACGCGCGGCGTCCCGCGCTTTCTTTCCCAAGGCCTCCGCAATGCGCTTGATCACGGTTTCGATTCCCGCCGCGTCCCAGACGGGCAGCGCGTCGAGCTCGCGAATCGCCAGGGCGAACGCTTGGCGCACTTCAACCTCTTCGAGTTTGGCAACGCGCAAGTCGTCCCGCATAAGCGCGAGCCGCCCCGAAAACAGAAAGCCGACGAGCGGCGCCAGATCGCTCAGGCGCTCGATGCGGGGAGCGCTGATCTCCGCCAAACGGTTCAGGCGCTCGGGACCGCCGGCCCAGCGCGCTACGCGATCCATCAACGCTTCCGGCGTAAGGCGTTCGCGAATGTAGCGCGCGTTGAGCCAGTCCAACTTCGGAACGTCGAAGATCGGGCCGCCCACCGGCACTTGTTCGACCTCGAAACGTCGCACGATCGCATGAAGATCCATCAACTCGTCTTCGCCGTCACGAGCCGCGTTGGCCAACAAGGCCAAAAAGTTGATCAGTGCCTCGGGGAGATAACCGAGAGCACGATAGAACAGAATCCCGGTCGGATTCTTGCGTTTGCTCAGCTTGCTCTTGTCGGGATTGCGCAGCAGCGGCAGGTGCAGCAGCTTTGGAGGCTCCCAACCGAAGTACGAGTAGAGCAGCAGGTGCTTCGGCGCGCTCGAAAGCCACTCTTCGCCGCGGAACACGTGCGTTATTCGCATCAGGTGGTCGTCTACCACGTTCGCGAGGTGGTACGTCGGCATGCCGTCCGATTTCACGAGCACCTGCATGTCAACGCTGCGGTACTCGAACTCAACATCTCCGCGCCGTAAGTCACTGACCACGCACAGGCCCTCGTTCGGCACTCGCAGCCGGATCACGTAGGGCTCGCCGGCCGAAATTCGGCGTTGGACGTCGCCGGGCGAGAGCGTCAAGCAGAGGCCGTCGTAGCGCGACGGCTCCGCCGCGGCTCGCTGCGCCGCGCGCATCTCGTGCAGCCGCGCTTCGCTGCAAAAGCACGGGAAGGCTTGACCCCGCGACACCAGCTCGTCGGCATAGCGCCGATAGATTTCAGACCGTTCGCTCTGCCGGTATGGGCCGTGCGGGCCGCCCACGTCGGGACCTTCGTCCCACGCAATGCCGCACCAGCGGAGCGCGTCCAAGATCAGCCGCTCGCTCTCGGCGGTGCTGCGCGCGGCGTCCGTATCCTCGATGCGGAGGATGAACTCTCCGCCGTGCTTTTTGGCAAAGCAATAGTTCACGAGCGCGACGTACGCAGTGCCGACGTGAGGATCGCCCGTCGGCGACGGCGCGACGCGCGTTCGAACTCCGCTCATTTCGACTAACCGACGAGCGCTCTTCGCTTACCGCACTCGGATCGGACGAAGTCCACTATATCTTGCAGCGGCGCGCCGGGAGTGAAGATCGCGCGCACGCCGAGGTCGCGCAGGCGCTGCGCATCGTCGGGCGGGATCGTTCCGCCGCCGAAAAAAACGATGTCGCCGGCGCCCTGCGCCTGTAGCTGCTCGACCACTAGGGGGAAGAGCGTCATGTGGGCGCCCGAGAGGATCGACAAGCCTATTCCGTCGGCATCTTCCTGAACGGCGGTCTGCACGATCTGCTCGGGCGTTTGAAAGAGTCCGGTATAAATGACTTCCATGCCCGCGTCCCGCAATGCGCGCGCGATGACCTTGGCCCCTCGATCGTGGCCGTCGAGGCCCGCCTTAGCGATGACTATCCGAAGAGGTCGCTCGTTCATTCTCTTTCTCGTTCTTATGCCGGCTCAGCGCAAGCGCTTCCTCGAGCTTACGCTTCACCTTCGCCAGCGTTCGCCGGATCCGGTAGATCTCGATATCGGTCCGGCGGCGCCAGCGGTCACGGGCCATCACACCACCGCGGTTTCGGTGTAACGTCCATAGACCTTGGCCATCGCTTCGACGATTTCGCCTTCCGTGCAATACGCGTTGACGCTATCGATCAAATGCGGCATGAGGTTGTCCTTCGGATCGCGACAGGCGGCCTGCAGGCGGTCCAGCGACGAGGCGACGCTCGCGCCGTCCCGCCCCTGCCGAACCGCTTGCACCGCGCGCGCCTGGCCGCGCTCGGTCTCTTCGGTGATCTTCAGTAGCTCGATCTCCGCCGCTTCTTCGTCCTTCGCAAAGGCATTGACGCCGACGACGATCCGTTCTTTCGCCTCGATCGAGCGCTGGTAGCGGTAGCTCGCCTCCGCGATCTCGCGCTGGAAAAAGCCCGCTTCGATCGCCTCGATCACGCCGCCGTACTCGGCGATCTGTGCGAAGTAGCTCTCGGCCTGGCGCTCCATCTCTGCCGTGAGCGCCTCGACGTAATACGATCCGCCCAGCGGATCCACGACGTTCGTAACGTTGGTCTCGTACGCGAGAACCTGCTGCGTACGTAATGCGATCTCCACGGACTTCTCGGTAGGCAACGCCAGCACTTCATCCATGGAGTTCGTGTGCAGCGACTGCGTTCCGCCGAGCACTGCCGCCATCGCTTCGAATGCGACGCGCACGATGTTGTTCTCCGGTTGTTGCGCCGTCGCGCTACAACCGGCGGTCTGCGTGTGGAAACGCAACTGCCACGAGCGGGGATTACGGGCCCCGTACTTCTCGCGCATGTGGCGCGCGTAGATTCGCCGCGCAGCGCGGAACTTTGCGATCTCTTCGAAGAAATCGATGTGCGAGTTGAAAAAGAACGACAGGCGCGGAGCGAAGCTGTCCACGTCCATGCCGGCTGCCATGCACGCCTCCACGTAGGCAAAACCGTCGGCGAGCGTAAAGGCTAGCTCTTGCGCCGCGGTCGAGCCGGCTTCACGAATATGGTAGCCCGAGATCGAAATCGTATTCCACTTCGGCATCTCGCGCGTGCAGAAGTCGATCATGTCCACGATGATGCGCATGTGGGGCCGCGGGGGAAAGATCCACTCTTTCTGCGCGATGTACTCTTTGAGGATGTCGGCCTGAATCGTGCCGCCGAGCTTGGCCCGCGGGATGCCTTTCTTCTCCGCCGCCGCCACGTACTGCGCCAACGCGATGCATGCCGGCCCGTTGATCGTCATGGACGTCGTAATGTCCGCCATGTCGATCCCATCGAAGAGCAACTCCATGTCCGCCAGCGAATCGATCGCGACGCCGCACTTGCCGACCTCGCCCCGAGCCTGCGCCGCGTCCGAGTCGTATCCCATCAGCGTCGGCATGTCGAACGCAACGGAGAGTCCGTGCTGTCCCTGCGCAAGCAAAAAGTGATAGCGCGCGTTCGTCTGCGCGGCGGTGCCGAAACCGGCGAACTGGCGCATCGTCCACAGGCGGTCGCGGTATCCGTTCGCATGGATCCCGCGCGTGTACGGATACGCGCCCGGCCATGCCAGGTCTCGCGCCGGGTCGAGATCGGCGACGTCGGATGGATCGTACGCAACCTTGAGCGGGACGTCGGAAATCGTGCGGTCGACGGCACCGGAACCGGGGCCTCGTCGCCGCCGCCCGCGCGCCGAACGCTCTTCCCAATGCCGGCGCTGCTCTTCGAAGTCCGGCGTCGGCTGCGCTCCTAGACCGCTGGTGCGGTCAATTATCTGGGGCCTGTCCTGAGCTTGTCGAAGAGCCTGTCCTGAGCTTGCCGAAGGAGTCATAGGGGCCGAGCCATTCGACGCAAACGGCAAATTTTCCCTAAAACTTGGGCAGGCTCGCGAGTATGCGCTCTGCGGCTTCGTACGGATCAACCCCGTCGCGAGCTCCGTCGCGAATAGCACGATTGAGCCGTTGTTCCAGCCGCCCCAGCGCCAACTGGCGCACTTGATGCGTGAACGCATCCCGCCGGCGCATCTCCATTTCGCCCGTCTCGTTGAGGTATGCGACGTGACGTTCGACCGCGCTCCATAGCTCGTCGATTCCGGTGCCCGCGAGCGCCTGCGTGACGACCAGCTCCGGAACCCAACCGTCCCACTGCAACATCTCCATGGTCGAGCGGATCTCGCGTCGCAGTTGGTCGGCCATCGGGTGATCGGCTTTGTTCACAACGAACACGTCGGCGATTTCCATGATGCCGGCCTTGAGCACTTGAATCGAGTCGCCGCTGCCGGGCTGGAGGGCGACGAGCACCGTGTGGGCGAGCTCCGCAATCGCGACCTCGCTCTGCCCAACGCCGACCGTTTCGATCAATACGACGTCGAAACCAAACGCGTCCATCAGTAGCACCGCATCGGCCGTCGCGCCCGCAAGGCCACCGAGATGGCCGCGGCTCGCCATCGAGCGTATGAAGACGCACTCGTCCGTGAAATGCTCCGCCAAGCGAATTCGGTCGCCGAGCAAAGCGCCGTGCGAGAACGGCGAGCTCGGATCCACGGAAACGACGCCGACCCGCTTTCCCAACGAGCGCGCCTTCCGCACCAGTCCGGAAGCGAGCGTTGATTTGCCCACGCCGGGCGGACCGGTAAGTCCGAGCGTCATCGCGCGGCCGGTCTTTGCATAGAGCGCGCGGATCAGGTCGCCGCCGCGACCCGACTCGGACCACGAGATCGCACGCGCCAACGCCCGCGGCTGTCCTGCTTCGAAGTCGCGTAGAAGTCCACCGTATCCGGCCGGGCTGCTCAAAGCTGGCTTGTTGCGGCTCCCGCAAGGCCGAACCTCTCGTAGCAGAAAACCTGCGCGGAATGGATCAAGGGTACTATCGCTATCCGACGATCGCCCAGGATCGTTTGGTCTTCGTCTGCGAGGACGATCTCTGGAGCGTGCCTTCGGCCGGCGGCGATGCGGTTCGGCTGACGGTGAGTTTCGGCGCCTGCTCGTATCCGCGGCTCTCGCCCGACGGCGAATCACTGGCCTTCTTTTCGAACGACGACGGCAATCCGGAGCTCTACGTGATGCCGGCGCAAGGCGGTGAACCGCGCCGTTTGACGTTCCTGGGCGCGACGCTTGCGTGGACCGCCGGCTGGAGTGCGGATGGCAATGACATCTATTTTCTCGCGAATCCGGCCACGTGGTACGAGGGCGAAACCCGCGCCTTCTCTATCGCCAAGGAGGGCGGCACGCCGCGAGAACTCGACCTCGGACACGCCCGCTCGCTATCGTTCGGAACGCGCAACAGGATGGCGATCGGGCGCAACGCTGCTGATCCCGCGCGGTGGAAGCGATATCGCGGCGGCACGGCCGGCGAGGTTTGGATCGATGCTCGCGGAGCGGGACGGTTCGCGCGACTGGCGTTGCCGAACGGCAATCCCTGCTGGCCGATGTGGATCGGCGAGCGAATCTTCTTTCTAGCCGACCACGAAGGCATCGGCAACATCTATTCCGTCGCGCTGGACGGCAGCGACGTGCGCCGGCACTCGCACGAATCGGAATATTATGTGCGCTTCCCGAGTACCGACGGCGCACGGATCGTGTACGGCGCCGGCGCACAGATCCGCTGTTACGATGTCGCTTCCGATAGCGTGCGCAACGTCGAGATCGCGACGAAATCCGCCACTCCGCAGACCGTTCGGCGCTTCGAGGATGCGGCGGAGTCGTTGGATCAGTTCGTGCCGCACCCCGACGGCACCCAACTCGCGCTCGACGCACGCGGGCAGCAGTTCACGATGCCCCTGTTCGAAGGCGCGGTGACGCGCCACGGCACGGGAAGCGTCGCGCGAATTCGGCTCACTCAATGGTTCCACGATGGAAAGCATCTCGCGTTCGTCACCGATCAAAGCGGCTACGAACAGATCGCGATCTGCCCATCCGAGGGCCCCGGCGACGTGAAGCTCGTCACCAAAGGCGACATCGGCCGCGTCACCGACCTCGTCTGCTCGCCGAACGGCAGCGTGATTCTTTTTGCCAATCATCGGCACGAGCTGTGCGCCGTGGACGCCGACGACGGCAAAGTCCGAATCCTCGACCGATCCGACGCGCACCGGATAGAAGACCTCGCGTTCTCGCCCGACGGCCGGTACGTCGCATACGTCTGGTACCCCGCGTACGGCACTTCAATCATTCGAATTGCAAAGGTTCGCTCCGGAAAGATCTACGATGTCACCTCGCCCGTACGCGTGGACGAATCACCCGCCTGGGATCCGGAAGGGAACTATCTGTATTTCGTCTCGACTCGCGACTTCAATCCGGTGTACGATGCGCTGCAGTTCGACCTGAGTTTTCCGCAGGCGAGCCGACCGTTCGTCGTCACACTGCGGGCCGACGTCCCGTCGCCCTTCGTTCCCAAGCCCAAACCGATTCACCAGGATCACGAGCGCTCGCGCGAGCAGCCGAAGGAGGACAAGAAACCGGTACGGATCGAGATCGAGTTCGAAGGGATCGCCGGCCGCGTCCTTGGCTTTCCCCTCGACGAAGGCGACTACCGCGACATCGTGGCGGCGCGCGAGCGCGTGCTGTTCACGCGCTTTCCGGTCAAGGGCATCAAGCCGGCGCGGCGCGAGGATCTCGAGAACGATGGGCACGGCACGCTGTTGGCATACGACTTCGAGCAGCAGCGGCTGGCCACCATTGCCAACGAGTGCGACGACATTCGGCTCGGCCGGGATGGCCGAACGTTGATTTACCGTTCGTTGAATCGGCTGCGCGCGATCGACGCCGTCGCCGAATTGCCCGAGGAGGGCGACGAACAAAAACCGCCGGTCGAAACCGGCAGGCGCAGCGGCTGGATCGATCTCGAACGTGCGAGCGTTGAGATCGTTCCGCGCGACGAGTGGGCGCAAATGTATCGTGAAGCGTGGCGCATGCAATCCGAAAATTTCTGGGTTGCCGACATGAGCGACGTCGACTGGGACCGGGTCTTTGACCGCTACGCTGCGCTGTTGCCCCGGCTGCGAACGCGCGGAGAGCTCTCCGATCTCATCTGGGAGATGCAAGGCGAACTCGGGACCTCTCACGCGTACGAATCGGGCGGCGACTATCGTGAGCCGCGGCAGTACCAGCTCGGATTCCTGGGCGCCGATCTACGGTGGGACGATGGGTGCCAGGGCTATCGCATCGACCGAATCTATCGCGGCGATTCTTGGAATCGCGACGTCGACTCGCCGCTCGCCGAGCCCGGCCAGAACGTTGCGGAGGGCGAGTGCATCGTCGCGATCGGCGGAAAACGCCTTTCGTGCGACGTTCCGCCGGAGCGGCTGTTGGTAAACGCATCGGAGCGCATGGTCTCGCTGACGCTGCGCGACAAGAAGCGGCACGAGCGAACCGTTCTGGTGAAACCTCTCGCGAGCGAGGCGGCCCTGCGCTATCGCGCCTGGGTCGATGCCAACCGGCGCCTGGTTCACGAACGCACTCGCGAAAACGTCGGCTACCTTCACATTCCCGACATGGGGCCATGGGGCTTTTCGGAGTTCCATCGCGGCTACTTGAGCGAGTTCGATCGTAAAGGATTGATCGTGGACGTCCGCTACAATCGCGGCGGCCACGTGTCGCCGCTACTGCTGGAGAAACTCGCGCGAAAGCGCGTCGGCTACGACGTGCCTCGGTATGGCGCGCCCGTTCCCTATCCGCCCGAATCGGTCGGCGGCCCCATCGTCGCGCTGACCAATCAATTCGCGGGCTCGGACGGAGATATTTTCAGTCACTGCTTTAAGCTCTATAAACTCGGGCCTTTGGTCGGGAAACGCACCTGGGGCGGCGTTATCGGAATCGATCCGTATCATCACCTCGTTGACGGCACGGTGACGACCCAGCCGGAGTTCTCGTTCTGGTTCGTGGACGCGGGCTGGGGAGTCGAGAACTACGGCACCGATCCCGACTACGACATTGACATCGCACCGCACGACTATCGCAAGGGCAGGGATCCGCAGCTGGAGCGCGCGCTCGAGCTGATGGATCGCGCGCTAAAGGGCTACGTCGCGGAGCGTCCGGATCTGTCAACGCGACCGTCGCTGCCCCTTCCGTCGTTGGTGTGAGATGGCTTGCGTTCCTGATTCCGGCCGTAATTTATGCGGCGAGCGCGTCGCACGAGCCGGGATCGTGGGATACGGCCGAGCTTCAAGGCGTTCCCTTCATCCTCGGCATCTCGCATCCGACGGGATTTCCGTTGTACGTGCTGGCCGGCTACGTTTGGTCGCACGTCGTCGCCGTAGATACGATCGCGTGGCGCATGAACGTGATGAGCGGCGTCGCCGTGGGCATTGCCTGCACCGCGGCATACGGCGTCGCGCGGCTCTTGGGAGCGGCGCGAACGACTGCGCTGGGGGCGACGCTCTGGTGTTCGGTCACGCCGAATATCTGGTCGCACGCCTCGCGCGCCGAGGCGCAGGATCTCGCGTTCATGTGTGCGGCACTGGCGATCTACGCGATGCTCCGCTGGATGCACGGCGCCTCGACCGCATGGTGCGTCGCGGCATTCGCCTTGAGCGGCCTCGGGATTGCGGCGCACCCGAACGCGCTGTGGATTCTTCCGGCATTGATCCTCGGAGCGATCGTCGGACGGCGCCGCGGCACATCGGGGCGGCGCGCACGAGCGCCCGCGCTGCTCGCGCTGGCCGCATTCCTCGCCGGGATCGCGCTCTACGCCTACCTTCCACTGCGCTCGAGCTACCTCGTCGCGCATAACGCCGATCCTACGCAGGCGCTCGCGGGCGCAGGCGGCGGAATTTTTTGGAACTACAACGATCCACGCTCGCTCGCCGGTCTTGCGCGCGAGCTCTCCGGCAGTGAGTCTCAAACGCCCTCGTATCTGTTGGCCTCGCTCAATCCGGTACATTTTTTCTCTGCGCTGGTCGCCTTCGTTGGAGAGACGCGCGCGCAGTACGGCATCGCCGGTGCCATCGCGATCGCCGTGGGCGTCGTTCTGAGCTGGCGACGCGACTGGCGCGTTACGCTAGTCCTTTTGCTTGCCGGGGTCACCGGTTTGGTCTTCTCGGTGATTTACCCCAACGAAAGCGACGTCGATCGATACCGACTGTTGGTCCCCTGGATCGCGGTGCCGTTTCTCTGTGCGTTGGCTCCGCGAGCAGCGCGCGGCGGTCGCGCGGTGCTGCACGTAGCGGTCGTCCTGGCCTTCCTCGCCGCGGCGGCGTGGAACGTGCAACGCCACCTGAGCTTCTTCAATCATCCAAGCGGCGAAGGGGGACGATGGGTGATCGAGGCCGTTCGCCCGTACGCCGCCACGAGTGACGTCATCGTCACCGGTTGGCTCGATGCGACCTCGCTCGCCTACGGCGCGTACGTGGACGGGACTCTGCCTCGGCGCATCATCGTCTCGGACAACTCCTTGCGGCTGGGGCTCTATCGGGTGTGGTCGCAACGGCGTCGAGTCTTCGTCTTGGTCGATCCGCACGACACGAAAATGCTGCCCGGAGCGCAAGATTTTGCCAAACTGGACGACTACCACGAGCTCTATCTCGTCGAGCGCTAGGGAACCTCTTGCCGCTTGAGCGCTTGACACCGCGCCGAGCCCTTCCTATATAATTCGTTTTTGCTCTCGGAGGACGGAGATGAACGTGAACGGACGCGCCGCGACGCTGGAGCAGCGGTGGGCAACGGAGAGTCGCTGGAAGGGAATCGAACGCCGGTATGACGGCGATGCGGTGCGCCGGCTGGCGGGCAGCGTGCACCAAGAACACACGCTGGCACGGCTCGGCGCGGAACGTCTGTGGGAATCGTTGCACGGCGACGCGCCGACGACGGCACTCGGGGTCGTCACTGGAAATCAAGCCGTCCAAGCCGCGCGAGCGGGATTGGCCGCGCTGTACTGCAGCGGCTGGCAGGTCGCCGCCGACGGCAACCTCGCGGGGGAGATGTACCCCGATCAGAGCCTGTACCCCGTGAACAGCGTGCCGGCGATGGTCGAACGTTTGAATAACGCGCTCACGCGCTTGGATCAGATTGAATCGCTCGAGGGAAGAGGCGGCGCGCACTGGTATCTGCCGGTCGTCGCCGACGGCGAGGCCGGCTTCGGCGGCGCCTTAAACGTTTTCGAGCTAACGAAAGCGATGATCAAGGCCGGCGCAGCCGGCGTTCATTTCGAAGATCAACTCAGCTCCGAAAAGAAGTGCGGCCATCTCGGCGGCAAGGTTCTGATTCCGACGCAGCAGGCGATTCGACATTTGATTGCGGCGCGGTTGGCGGCCGACGTCCTCGACGTACCGACCATCATCATCGCGCGCACCGATGCCGGGGCTGCCAAGATGGTCACGAGCGACGCCGACGCCCGCGATCGCCGTTTCCTCACCGGTGAACGAACCCCGGAGGGATTCTTCAACACCACGCCCGGCATCGAAGCGAGCATCGAACGCGCGATCGCGTACGCTCCCTATGCGGATCTGCTCTGGATGGAGACGTCCGAACCGAACGTTGCCGAAGCGGAGCACTTCGCGCAAGCGGTCCGCGCAAAGCATCCGGGAAAAATGCTCGCCTACAACTGCTCGCCGTCGTTCAACTGGCGCAAGAAGCTCGACGCGCAGACCATCGCGCGCTTTCGCGGTGCGCTCAACGAGATGGGCTACAAGTTCCAGTTCGTGACGCTCGCCGGGTTCCACGCAATCAACTACAGCTTCTTCAAGCTGGCCTACGAGTTCAATCGCAGCGGCATGACCGCGTACGCCGACTTCCAGGCGCACGAATTCGCCGATGAGTCGCTCGGCTATACGGCGACGCGCCATCAGCGCGAGGTCGGCACCGGATACTTCGATGAGGTCGCCGAGATCGTCGGCGAAGGGAAGGCCTCGACGACCGCGCTACACGGCTCCACCGAGCGCGACCAGTTCTACGAACCTCAAGCCAAAGCATGAACGTGGCGCCGGCCGGCTTCGCGATCGAACGCGATCTGCCGGCTGGATTCGCTGACTTCTACCTGCCGCTGCACCGGCAATTAACGCCACCGCAACGAGCGCTCGCGCAAGCGCGCAAAGACCGACTGGCGCGCGCGCATCGCGGCGATCTGCCGACCTACCTTCCTTCCTCCGATGCCACGCGTTTGCCGTGGCGCATCGAGCTGCCGGAGTGGTGCGCGGATCAGCGTAATCAAATGACTGGGCCGGCCGACGACGCCGAGCTGTGCGTGAAAATGCTCAACTCCGGCGCCCCGGGCGTGATGCTCGATTTGGAAGACTCGATGGCCAATACGTGGGAGCACTTGATGGCGGGGCACCGCAACGTCATCAGCGCGTTGTACGGCGAGCTGACGTACGAGGACGCCAAGCGCGGCGGAATCGTTGCCATCAAGCCCAGCGCGACGGTCGTGTGGAGTCGCGTGCGCGGTCTGCACCTCTCGCAGGCCGGAGTGATCACGAACGTTCCGACGAGCGCATCGCTCTTCGATCTCGCGCTGATCGTTTTTCGCACGGATCTCGCGCGATTGCGTCATCCGCTCTGCATCTACATCCCGAAATCGGAATCGGCCGAAGAGGCCCTCTGGTGGAGAGACGCCTTCGACGCGTTGACGGCGGCGAAGAGCTGGCCGCGCGGCTCGATCAAGGCGATGGCGCTGATCGAATCCCATCCCGTGGCGTTCGAGATGGAAGAGTTCTTGTACAACCTGCGCGACTACATCGTCGGGCTGAATCTGGGACGCTGGGACTACATGGCCAGCCTGATTCATTATAACTTCGAAGATGCGCGGTGGCGGTTGCCGGACCGCAACACGATTCCGTTCGACGTTCCCTTCTTTCAACGGGTTCGAACGCTCATGCCGGAGATCACGCATAAGCACGGAGCGCTCGCGATCGGCGGCATGACGGCGCTCTATCCGAGTCGTGACGACCCCGAACTCAACGCGCGCGCTCTCGCCGTGCTGGAGCGCGATAAGGCCAACGAAGCCGCCTGCCTGATGGACGGCGCGTGGACCGGGCACCCCGACCAAAACGCGATCGCGGTCGCGCAGTTCCCCAACCCCAACCAGCTCGACCGCCGTCCGGCGCTCGAGACGACGCATCCGGATCTGCGTCCTGCGCCTGCGGGTGTCGGTATGACGACGCTCGAGGGAACGCGCGCCGCCGTTCGCACCGTCATCCGCTACCGGCAGGGCGTGCTCGAAGGGCGCGGCGCCAGTCTGCTCGACGGCTACATGGAAGATCTCGCCACTGATCGCATCTACCGGCTGATGATCGCGCAGCGTCTGCGCCATCCCGGCGCATACACGCCGGCCTCGTTGAGCGCAACCTTCGACGAGGAGCTCGACCGCATTCTGCGCGAGCTTCCCCCGCAGACCGACGAGCTCGCCCGCTCGCGCTATCGGAAAGCCCGCGAGATTTCCGAGGAGATGATCCGCTCCGGCACCTTCGACCCGACGTAACGTCGCGGCGGTCCCGCTCGTCCCGCCCGGCGCGCCTCCTATCACGGCGGCGTTGACTCGTACGCCCCCGACGGCTTATGAAGGAGCCATGAAGATTCGCGCGGGCACGATTGCGCTACTGGCGGCACTGTTCACCGCGATCGGCCTGCTGTTCTTCAGTTATCACCTGCTCGACGACTTGGCTCGCCACCACGGCGGAACGGCGCTTCCGCGGTTCATCGAGGAGATGACGGGCGCCTACGCCGCCGTCGTTATCCTGCCGATCGTCCTTTGGATCTCGCGACGGTTCCCGCTCGGCCGCCACTGGCCGGCCGCCTTGGTCGTGCAGTTCGGCGGACTGGTCCTTTACACCATAGTTCACACGACCCTCATGGCGCTCTCGCGAGCGGCGCTCTTTCCGCTCGCGGGCCTGGGTTCGTATAACTATGGAGTCATGCTCTACCGCTACCCGATGGAGGCCTCGCAGGACGCCATCTTTTATTCCATCACCGTCGGGTTCGTCTACGTCTTTTCACGCCTGCGAATCGCTCGCGAGGCCGAAGTCCAGGCTGCCAAGCTGCGGACGGAGTTGACGCGAGCGCAACTCGACAACCTCAGACTGCAACTTCATCCACACTTTCTCTTCAATACTCTCAACGCGGTCTCGTCGGTCATGTACGAAGACGTCGCAAAGGCCGATACTATGCTCGCGCAACTCAGCGATTTTCTTCGGATGGTCTTGGAAAGCGGCGGCAGCGACGAAGTTCCGTTGGAGCGCGAGCTGGCGGTCGAGCAGACGTACGTTGCTATCATGAAGACAAGATTCGAGAACCGCCTCAACGTTGTATTGGAGGTCGAGCCGCAGCTGCGCGACGCCGCCGTTCCGTTCATGCTGTTGCAGCCGTTGCTGGAAAACAGCATCAAGCACGGCCTAGCTTCCGACTCGGCGGCGCTGGACATCGAAATCCAAGCGCACCGCGAACGGGACACCACCGTCATCGCGATCCGCGACAACGGAATAGGTCTTGGCGGAAAGGCCGTCGCGGAGCGCCACGGCCTTCGCAACGTCCGCTCCCGTTTGGCCAACATGTACGGCGAAGCCGCGGCCTTTTGCCTCGGGCCGGCATCGGGCGGGGGGACACTGGCGCGATTGACCATTCCGTACGCGGCGACGCCCTCGAGGCAATCGTGAACCGAATCCTGATCGCCGACGATGAGGCGCCCGCGCGCCGCAAGCTCGTACGGTTCGCGGAAGCCTACGGCGGCCTTGAAGTTGTGGCGGAAGCATCCAACGGCGTGGATGCCGTGGATCTGATCGAGATGACGGCGCCCGAGATCGTCTTTCTGGACATTCACATGCCGGATTTGGATGGTTTCGGCGTCGCCGAAGCGATCGCGCGAAGCCAATCTCCGCCGGTCATCGTCTTCGTCACGGCCCACGACCGTTATGCGCTCCGGGCGTTCGACGCCAATGCAGTTGACTATCTACTTAAGCCCTACGACCGCGCACGGTTTGCGCGCGCCGTCGAACGTGCGCTCGAGCGACTGTCGGTGGGGACCGCCGGCGCGACCGCGCTCGAACGTGTCGTCCAGCAAGCCCGCAACGAAACAGGCTATCTCAAGCGTCTGCTGATTCCACACGAGGGACGTTCCTTTTTCCTCCCGGTGAACGACATTCTTTGCGTCTCCAGCGACGGCAATGCCGTCGAACTCGAGACTGCTCGCGGACGCTTTCGAATGCGAACCACCATGGAGTCGTTGGAAGAGCGGCTGGATCCCGCGCAGTTCGTCCGCATCCACCGCTCGTACTTGGTCAATATCGACTCCGTCGCGGCCATCGAGCCGGCATTCCACGGCGATCGCACGGCTATTCTGCGCAGCGGCCGGCGCGTCACCTGGAGTCGCCGTTACGCGACGCGCAGGTCGGATCTGCTGGCGTGAATCGAAAGATTGCCATCGCCGCTACGGCGGCGGCGCTGACGCTCTGCCTGCACCTGGCTGCGAATCCGCATTACGGTTTCTTTCGCGACGAACTCTACTTCATTATCTGCGGTTTTCATCCGGCATTCGGATACGTGGATCAGCCGCCCATAGTTCCGCTACTCTCGGCGGGATCGCAGCTCTTCGGTCACTCACTCCTTTTCCTTCGCGCATTGCCCGCAGTCTTTGCCGCGGCGGGCGCGTACGTAACGTGTCTGCTCGCGTTCGAGCTCGGCGGCGGAGTCGCCGCCGCGGTGCTTGCCGTGCTGGCCTACTTGGCCGCGCCGGTGCTCGAAAGCTTCGGCGCCAAGGTCGGCCCGGACATGGTCGGCCTGTGCCTCTGGCCGCTGGCCGCGCTGTACGTGCTGCGCGTCGTCAAAGGCGCTGACGCGCGGTCCTGGGTCGCCGCCGGTGCGGCGGTCGGCGTCGCGCTCGAAAGCAAGTACAGCGTGCTGTTCTTCGCCCTCGCACTGGTCGCAGGACTCATCCTGACGCCGCAGCGCCGCGCGCTGCGTTCGCGATGGTTTTTCGCGGGCGTTGGAGCGGCCGTCGCCATCGCACTGCCGAACTTCATCTGGCAGGCCGCGCACGGATTTCCGATGTGGGAGCTCTTACGCAACGGCGCCAACGGCAAGAACGTCGTCGCCGGCCCCGCGCTGTTTCTCTTCCAGCAGCTGTTGCTCACCAATCTGTTCGTCGCGCCCATTTGGATTTTGGGAGTGATTTGGCTGCTCCGTGACAGCGCCGCGCGCTTTCTCGGGTACGCGTACCTGATCTTGATCGCAATGATGATCGCGCTGCACGCGAAGCATTACTATCCCGCCGACGTCTACCCGATCGCGATGGCCGCGGGCGGCGTCGCCATCGAGCGCTGGACGCGTGGACTGCCGGTCGTTCGTTGGGCCGTCGCCACCGTCACGATCGCTGCCGGGTTGTTCTTTGCACCATTCTGCCTGCCGGTTCTCTCTGAGAACGCGATGCTGGCCTATACGGATTTCGCGAGCCGGCTGCTGCACGTTCCTCGTTCCGCGATGGCCACCGAGCATGGACGCAGCGCGGCCCTTCCAGAGGACTGGGCGGACATGCACGGATGGCCGGAACTCACTGAAACCGTTGCAAGGATCTACGAGTCGCTGCCCCCCGGTCAGCGGCGCCGCGTGGCCATCGTCGCCAACAACTACGGCGAAGCCGCGGCGATAGACTTCTTCGGCGGAGCCTACGGACTGCCGCCGGCGATCTCATACCATAACAACTATTGGATTTGGGGAACGCACGGAGCGAGCGGTGACGTGGTGATCAACGTTAACGGCGATTGCGGACGGAGGGATTTTCCTGGGCTATATCGCGCATCGCGCTTGGTCACGCGATCGAATCCTCCCTGGGTGATTTCGTACGAGCAGAACATTCCCATCTCGCTGTGTACCGGAATAACTGCGCCGCTCGGGGAGCTGTGGCCAAAGTTGCGCCGGTACATTTAGGTCCGCACGCCCGCGCGGTCGTGCCAAGCGCAGCTGACTGCATGATCGTTGACGAGCCCCGCGGCTTGCATGAAAGCATAACAGATCGTCGGTCCGACAAACCGGAACCCGCGCCGCAGCAGATCCTTGCTCAGTGCAACGGACTCCGGAGTCGAACTCGGCACGTCGCCCTTTCCACGGCGGCGATTCACGATTGGTTTCCCGCCGACGAACCGCCACACGTACGCATCGAAGCTGCCGAACTCTTGGACGATCCCGCGCACCGCCTTGGCGTTGCCGATCGTCGCCTCCACCTTCGCGCGGTTACGAATGATGCCGGGGTCTTGTAGGATCCGCTGCACTCGAGCGGGCGTGATGCGCGCGACCGCCGCGGGCTCGAATCCTGCGAAGAGCGCGCGGTAGCGTTCGCGCTTACGTAAGACCGTTTCCCAACTCAAGCCGGCCTGCGCTCCTTCGAGCGAGAGCAACTCAAAAAGGGAAGCGTCATTGTGGAGGGGCACCCCCCACTCCTGATCATGATAGGCGATCAAGAGGGGGCTGGTCGCCCACGCGCAGCGCGAGAGATTCACCTCATTGCCGCCGTCGCGGCGGTCTGCACGCTGGCCGTTCATCTCGTCGCCAATCCTCATTACGGTTTCTTTCGTGACGAGCTTTATTTCGTTATCTGCGGGTTTCGGCCGGCGTGGGGATTCGTCGATCAGCCGCCGGTCGTGCCGCTGTTGGCGGCGGCCTCTCAAATCTTTGGGCATTCGCTCTTCCTCCTTCGCGCCGTTCCCGCGCTGTTTGCGGCCGCTTGCGTTTATACAACCTGTCTCCTTGCGACAGAGTTTGGCGGCGCAGCCTTCGCCGAACTCTTTGCGGCGCTCGTCGCCGCAATCACGCCGGTGCTGATGCGCTTCGGCACGACCATCACTACCGACATGGTCGGTCTTTGGCTATGGCCGCTCGCCGCACTCTGCATCCTACGAATCGTCAAGGGCGCCGATCCGCGCTGGTGGCTTGCGGCCGGCGCCATCGTGGGCGTCGCGCTCGAGAGCAAGTACAGCGTCACGTTCTTTGTTGCGGCCGTCGTCGTCGCGCTCCTGGCGCTGCCCCAACGCCGGGTGCTCGCAACGCCCTGGTTCTTTGCCGGAGTTGCGCTCGCAACGATCATCGCGCTTCCAAACTTCCTGTGGCAGGCGTTGCACGGTTACCCGATGTGGACGCTGCTGCGCGACGCCGACGAGTACAAGAACGTGCAGCTGACACCGCTGCAGTACGCCGCCACGCAGATCCTGATCACCCATCCGTTGCTCGCTCCGGTTTGGCTCATCGGTTTGTGGACGCTGTTGCGCCGCACGACTGAACGATTCTTGGGAGTCGCCTATCTGCTGTTGATCGCGCAGATCAGCCTCTTGCACGGCAAGCACTACTATGCGGGCGCCGTGTATCCGATTCTCATCGCAGCGGGCGCCGTCTCCATCGAACGCTGGACCGCGCGATCGGCGCTCTGGCGACCGGCGCTCGCCGCCTACGCGCTCGTTGCGGGAATTCTCTTGGTGCCGCTCTTGATGCCCGTGCTTCCGGAGCGAACGATGTCGGCGTACGATCGCGTCGCGCAGAGCATGCTGGCGCGCGAAGTCACCTTAGCGCGAACGGATGGTTCGACGATCGGCAACTTACCGCCGGACTGGGCCGACATGCACGGCTGGAGAGAGCTCGCCGCTGCGGTCGCGCGCGTGTACCACTCCTTGCCACCAGCGCAACGGGCCCAGGCCGGCATCCTCGCGAGTAACTATGGCGAGGCGGCGGCCATCGATTTCTTCGGCGCCCAGTACGGCCTTCCGCCGGTGATCTCGGGGCACAATCAGTATTGGATCTGGGGCACCCGCGGCTACAGCGGCAACGTTATCATCGACGTTCACGGCGAGTGCGACCGCGACGCGCGCCTCTTTCGAACGTATCGTGTGGCCACGCATTTTTCGAACCCGTGGGGACGTCCGTTCGAAAACGGTTTTCCGATTTCGGTATGCGAGGGAATTACCACGCCGTTGGCATCGTTTTGGCCGAAGCTGCGGAACTACAATCAGATCTAGACGAATGCTCCGGCCGTTGCGGGATCGATCGCCGCTAAGAGATACGGATGCGCCCGTTCGGCCAACCGGCGGCCACGCAGCGGCGAAACGATATCGTGCGATAGCGGAAATCCGGTCAGCATGATGAGTTCCACGCGCTGCGGACGCGCCGAGCGCCAGTTCTTGTACAATCGCCGAATGGCGTAGTTGTTCACCGCGATTTCGGCGGAGTTTGTAACGATGGCGATCCGCTGCGCGCGTGGAGCGCTCGCGCGCGACTCGTCGAGCAGGCTTCGCGCAACCCGATACGAGTACGCGATAGCGTGGGTCGCGTAGCGCGGATAACCGTTGGTGGCCAGGAATTGCCGTTCTCGCAAGATCGGATTCCACCAGTGGAAGCGGTTCGGCACGCGCAGCAGCCGTTCCGCAACCGGTGCCATCAACAGGTTGGGAATCCACGAAACGCCGAGAAACGGCGCGATCGGCACGCAGCGATCGATCGCATATCGCTGGCCGATGCACGCGGCCAGCAGGCCCCCGAGGGAGAACCCGGCCACCGTTACCGACTCTCCGAGCTCTGCGGCGATCTCGAGATATCGCTCGGCGGCGTCGTAGAGCTCCTCCGACCGCAGTCGCTCCAGCGCGGTGGAGAGCCGGTTCGCGTGACCGTGGTGCGGCAATCGGGGAACGATCACATTGTGGCCGCGGTCGAAAAGCGCGCGCGCCAACCGCTCGAACTGCGCCGGCGTCGCGCTCATTCCGTGCAGCAGGACGATCGCGCGCTCGCGGCGCCCCGGATGGACGTACGCGATCGTCCGAGAGTCTTGCGCAACGCCCGGATGATCTCGTCCCACGAGGCGGTCCAGCATCGGAAAGCAGGTAGTCAAGAAAAAATTCCTTAACAGCCGACGGGTGTATCTCCTCTCGAAAAACGCCCGCGAACTGATCGCGCAAGAAGAACGGTTCGGTGCGCGCAATTATGCGCCGCTTGATCTGGTCGTCGAGCGCGCGCACGGCGTTTGGCTGTGGGACGTCAGCGGCAAGCGATATCTCGACTGCGTCAGCGCATATTCCGCGGTCAACCAGGGCCATTGTCATCCGAGGATTCAGGCCGCGCTCGTCGATCAAGCGGCGAAAGTCACGTTGACGTCGCGTGCGATGCGCAACGATCGGCTGCCGGCGTTTCTCGCGGAGTTAACGCGGGTCGCCGGTTACGAAAAGGCGCTGCCGACCAACACCGGCGTCGAAGCCGTCGAAACTGCGATCAAGCTGGCACGCCGCTGGGGCTACGTTACCAAAGGCATCCCGGCTGATCGCGCCGAGATCATCGTCTTTTCGAACAACTTTCACGGCCGGACGCTCGCGGCGATCAGCGCCAGCTCCACGGCGCAGTACCGGGCGCACTTCGGCCCATTCGTTCCGGGATTTCGGGTTGTGCCGTTTGGCGATGCGGCTGCAGTTGAAAACGCGATCACGCCACACACGTGCGCGGTGCTCGTCGAGCCGATTCAAGGCGAAGGCGGCGTCAACGTGCCGCCCGATGGCTACCTCCGCCGGCTCTGGGCGCTCTGTCGCGAACACGACGTGCTGCTCGTTGCGGACGAGATTCAAACGGGACTTGGACGCACGGGCGACCTGTTTGCCTGCGACTACGATGGAATCAAGCCCGACGTCTTGCTTCTCGGCAAGGCGCTGGGAGGAGGCTACTACCCGGTCTCTGCGACGCTGGCAGCCGGCCCGCTCATGGACTTACTCCAGCCGGGCGATCACGGCAGCACCTTCGGCGGCAATCCCTTGGCCTGCGCCGTCGCTCTCGCGGCACTCGACGTCGTGATTTCCGAAGATCTGCCGGCCCGGGCGCGAACCGCCGGCGCGGCAATACTGCGGCAGCTGCGCGCCGCCCCGTCGCCGCTCATCCGCGAGGTTCGGGGGCGCGGTTTGCTGATCGGAATCGAGCTCACCGTCCCGGCGACGCAACTGTCGGCGGCACTGCTCGAGCGCGGCGTCGCAGCGAAAGACACCCAGGAACGCGTCTTGCGCCTTGCGCCGCCCTTGACCATCGACGATGCGGAGATTGCCTACTTGCTTGAGCGCTTCCACGGGGCTCTCGCGTCGCTCGCTCCGCAACCTTGACAGTCCCCCCTTTCCGCGTGATATGGTGGGCGGGCCGAAGCAGCGGCTCGTTCCGCTCACCGGATGCCACGTGGTTATCCGGTCTTCACTCTAGGAACTGCGGCTTTTAGTTCCACGGTGGGGCTGCTCCGGCGGCGCCTTTTTTTGTTTATGGAGATGAGCTCATAGCACGACCCCTGCGCGTCAACGATCAGATTCGGATCCGGGCGGTTCGGGTGATCGACGAAAACGGACATCAACTCGGAATACTTCCCACCGAAGACGCGCTCGCCCGGGCGCAAGGCGCCGGCCTCGATCTGGTCGAGGTCTCGCCCAATGCGCAGCCGCCGGTCTGTAAGATCGCCGACTACGGGCGCCTGAAATACGAGCAATCGAAAAAAGACAAGGACGCGCGAAAAAAACAGCGACACTTTGAACTAAAGGAAGTAAAGCTTCGACCGAAGATCGAGACGCACGACTACGAGACGAAGGCCAGGATGGCCGAGCGTCTTCTGCTCGACGGCAGCAAGATCAAAGTGACGATCATGTTCCGCGGGCGCGAGATCACGTACACATCGTTTGGGCGGCGGTTGCTCGATCGAATGGCCGAGGACTTGGCGCCGCTGGCGACGGTGGAACGTGAAGCACGGCTCGAAGGCAGGAACATGTTCATGATCATGGCGCCGCGCATGACGCCGACGGGGCCGCCGAAGTTTTCGATCCTACGCGACCGGGAGGCCAAGCCCGTGACGCAGACGACAGAGAAGGAGCGTACCAGTGCCTAAAATTCGAACGCACCGAGGAACCGCGAAGCGCGTGAAAGTCAGCGCGACCGGCAAGGTACACCATCGGCATCAATTTGACGGTTGCGGCCACATTCTGAGCAAGAAGAGCCGCAAACGCAAGCGGCGCTTCCGCAAGGATCAGCCCACGGCCAAGGGCGACCTGAAGCGCTTGGCTCCGACGATCCCCTACCTCGTGTAAGAAAGGCTCCTTCACATGGCACGTATCAAACGCGGCGTCAGCGGCATCAAGCACCGGCGTAGGGTCATGAAGCTCGTCAAGGGTTTTCGCGCTGCCCGGCGCCGAAACTATCGCGTCGCAAACGAGGCACTCCTGAAATCGCTGGCCTACGCCTTTCGCGACCGCCGCGTGCGCAAACGCGATTTCAGAACGCTTTGGATTAGCCGTATCAACGCGGCGGTTCGCCGCGAGGGAATTTCGTATTCCGTCTTCATGCACGGATTGAAAAAATCCGGCGTTACGTTGAATCGCAAAGCGCTCGCCGATCTCGCGCTTACGGATCAAAAGGCGTTCGGCGCACTCCTCAACGTGGCGAAGGACGCGATGCGACAACGAGCGGGCATGCCGCCCGAGCATTGAACCTAGGGAATCTTAGTTATTCGTCTCCGTCCGCCAAGCGGCGACCGGTAGCCTCGACAACCTTCCCCAGCATCGTTACCGCTTCGGCTCGGGTCGCGTTGCTGAACATATAGCGTAAGCGTTCGTCGGGATCTTCGACGATCAGCACCGAGCGGCGTCCAAGCCGGACGGCCGTGATCAATGAGCGCAAGTATGCTTCGTCTTCCGGCGCCAAGACCGAATGCGATGGTGCGTCTGATTCGTGCTCCAATAAACGCTTCAGTACGCCGTCAATGTCGCTCGGTATCTCCACGTCCACCTCCAACACCGATTCCCTACGGCTGTAGCAACGGAGTCGGAACGTCTCCGCCGTAGGGAACTATCGAGGAACGATTCTTCCAAATTCTCGGCGTTCACCCTGCAGCCAAAACAATGCGAGCAGGGTCTTTGCGTCGGCGGTTCCGTCAGCGACCAGGCGCCATGCCGCCTCTGACTCGAAGATTTCAACGTCGATGCGTTCGTCGGCGTCGAGCGCCTGCGCGCCCGGGGATAGCCCGTCGGCATGGAAAAGCTGCATCGCTTCGTCGCAGAATCCGGGCGTCGTCCAAATCGTGCCGATTGGCTCGATCCGCGCCGCGGCATAACCGGTCTCCTCGCGAAGTTCTCGCTTGGCCGCATCGAGCGCCGGTTCGTCTCGGCCGGCCGTTCCCGCGGGAAGTTCCCAGAGGCAAACGCCTGCGGCGTGCCGGTATTGGCGCACGAGGACGAGCTCCCGCACGCTCGGCGTCGCAACGATCGCGATCGACAAGCCGTGTTCGACGACGTCAACTCGGTGTTGCGCACCGTCGGAATATGCGACCGTGTCGCTCCGAACACCGAAGACGCTGCCGTCAAAGCAACGCCGGGTGGCGACGACCCGCGGGATCTCTTCCATCGGCCTGACGTTGGCGGAAGCGCGGACCGCAGCCTCGTACACATCGGCGCATGGCTCGTTCGTCCTCATCGGTCTCCGCCGAAGTCGGATGGCTCGCGCTCTTCTTGGTCGTCTTTGCCGGTTGCGTTTTTCTCTTCGTGCGGACGCTCGTGCCGCACCACTTCAACGACAAAATTGCGATCTGCCTGGCGGCTCTTTTTGCGGGCCTGATCTGGATCGTCGTGCGAGCGTGGGCCTCGCGCCTCCGAAGCTGACGCGTGGCGGTACCGCTCGGGCGCCACTCCGACCGCCTCACCGCCGTGCGCGCACTCCACGCAGCGAAGGGTCGGCGCGAGCAGGGGCGTTTTGCCTTCGAAGGCTTCACGCTGCTGCAAGAAGCCGTCTACTCCGGTTTCCCGGTTGAAGAAATCTATGCCACACCCGAGACGTACGAGTCCCTGCCGCTCCTGCGAGAAGTTGAAACGACGGGCGTCCCGGTCTTTCTCGTCACCCACGAGAGCGCGGCGAAGCTTTCCACGTTGACCAGCGGGACCGGTTTGGTGAGCGTCGGTGGCATCGGCCTGCGCGGACCCGACGCGCTGCTACAACCGACCAGCTTCTCGCTCGTCCTCGCCGATCTCAATGACCCTGCAAACGCCGGGACGCTTCTGCGCTCCGCCGATGCTTTCGGCTGCGACGGCGTCGTGTGCGGCCGCGCGGGCATCGACCCCTTTCATCCGAAAGTCGTGCGGGGCTCGATGGGGGCGATCTTCCGCTTGCCCGTCGCGGTCTCGGATCCGCAGTCGCTGCGCAAGGCCGCGAAAGCCGCTGGGATGCGGCTCGTGGGGCTCTCGACTGCGGGCGACGGGATCGAGGGGCAAGAGTGGGGTCGCCCGGTCGGACTCGTCGTGGGAAATGAGCGGCACGGCCTCGGCGCCTGGGAAGCCTGCTGCGATCGGTTGGTTTCGATTCCGATGCGTGAGCGGGTCGACAGCCTCAGCGCAGCCGTGGCCGGATCGATCGCACTTTTCTCCGCCGCTAGGAACGAATTGCGAGCAAAAGTCAAGACTACCGGTGCTAAAAGTCGCATGGTATACTGATGCCCATCCCGTGACGTCGGCCTCGGAGCCAACTACTGGAGGAGGAGACTGTAAGCGCAATGGCAACGTCCAATCTCTTTTGGAAGCTCTTCGCCCAGACGGGTTCCATCGATGCCTACTTGGCATATCGGAGGCTGCACGCGGCTCTTACCGCGACGTAGGATTGCGGGTCAAAAAGTACAAAAAAGTTTTTCGTTCGTTTCTCGAAGCGCCCGGCATGATGAAGAGACCGGGCGTTTTACTTTCATGAGGCGATGACCGATCTCGCCGAATCGTTGGAGCGGCTGCGGCAACGCTTCTCGGCGCAGGCCGAAGCGGCGATCGACGAGCGCGAGCTCGATAGCTTGCGCGTTCGCTATCTGGGCCGGCAGGGCGAGGTGACGCAGCTTCGCCGCGGTATCGGGACGCTGCCGCCGGATCAGCGTCGCGATGCCGGTAAGGCGATCAACGACGTCGTCGCCGTGATGGAAGGTCGTCTCGCCGCGGCGTCGGCTGCGCTCCAAGCGCGCAGCTTTGAGACGGAACTGGCAAGTTCCATTGACGTTACCTTTCCTGCGCGAAAGGCACGCCTGGGGTCGGTGCATCCCGTTCGGCAAATCATCGAACGGACGTGCGACTACTTCATGCAGCATGGATTCGCCGTCGTTCTCGGACCCGAAGCAGAACCGGAGTACTACAACTTCGACGCGCTCAACATTCCGGCCGATCATCCGGCGCGGGAAAATTTTGACTCGTTTTGGCTGAGCGACGGCTTGCTGCTCCGGCCCCACACGTCGCCGATTCAAGTTCGAACGATGCAGCGCTATCCGCCGCCCGTCGCGATCGTCGCACCGGGAAAATGTTACCGCCGCGACGCGACCGATGCCCGCCACCTGTTTCAATTCCATCAAGTCGAGGGACTGCTCGTCGCGGAGGGCATTCACTTCGGCCATCTCAAGGGGATGCTCGAGGGACTCTGCCGCGAGTTGTTCGGACGTCGCCAAAAAGTTCGCTTTCGCCCGTCGTACTTTCCGTTTACCGAACCGAGCGCGGAAGTCGACACGACCTGTCCAAAGTGTTCCGGCGCCGGCGCGCCGCAAGGTACGCGCTGCGGCATGTGCGGGGGATCGGGATGGATCGAGCTCGGCGGCGCGGGAATGGTGCATCCGAACGTGCTGCGGGAAGTGCAGTACGATCCCGAAACGTATTCCGGCTGGGCATTCGGCTTCGGTGCCGAGCGACTCGGCCTCGCGCTGTACGATGTAGACGACATCCGTCGCTTCGTCACAAGCGATCCCGATTTTCTCGTTGCACTAAGTTGAGTCAGGACGATCCCGCGTGCGCGTACCGATAAGTTGGTTGCGAGTCTTCGTCGCGTTACCGCGCGACTCGTCCGAGATCGCGAGCCGCTTGGCGATGCTGGGATTTCCCGTCGAGGAGATCGAGCGACGCCCTCGGATTAGCGGCGTCGTCGGAGGACGAATCGTCGAGCTGGGCAAGCATCCCAATGCCGATCGACTCGCGATCGCGCGCGTGGAGGTCGGCGCCGGCGAACCGCTGACGATCGCGACGGCGGCTACCAACGTCGCGGCGGGTCAGAGCATCGCTGTCGCAACGATCGGCGCGCAACTTCCGGCGTTACGGATCGAGCGCCGTTCGATGCGCGGCGTCGTCTCGGAAGGGATGTTGATCTCGGCCGACGAGCTCGCGCTGCCGGCAGAGTGGTTCGAGGACGGCATTCTGCAGTTCGATTCCGGCATGGTGCCCGGCAGCGATGTCGTCAATCTCTTCGGTCTGGCCGATGACGTTCTCGAGGTCGAAATCACGGCGAATCGCCCCGATGCCCTTTCGATACTCGGTTTGGCACGCGAGTTGGCGTCCTCGTACGGCGTTGCGCTCGACGCGCCGTCCGCACGCAATCCGGGCGAAGGCGACGAGGCCGCCGGTGAACGTCCGAACGTCGTTTTGGACTCGCCGGATTGCCGGCGCTTCGTCGTCCAGCGTTTCAACGGCGTCGTTGCCGGTACGGCTCCGGCGTGGATGCGCGTGCGGCTCGCGCTGGCGGGTCAACGGCCGATTAATACCCTCGTGGACGTCTCGAACTACGTGATGCTCGAGACGGGACAGCCGCTGCACTTTTACGACGCCGCGGCCATCCACGGCTCGCTGCGGGTTCGGGATGCGCGCGACGGCGAACGCGTCGTAACGCTCGACGGCGTGGAGCGCGCGCTGACCGCGCAGGCGCTGGTCATCGCGGACGAACGGCAAACGCTCTGCCTGGCGGGCATCATGGGCGCGAGCGTGGCCGAGGTCGCTCCGTCCACCAACTCGATCCTGGTTGAGGCGGCCAACTTCAACGGTGCGCGCGTTCGCCGCACGAGCAAGGCTCTGGCATTGCGGTCGGAGGCCTCCACGCGCCACGAAAAATCGCTTCCGCTCGCCCTCACGGATTTCGGCGCCTCGCGCGCCGCGCAGTTACTCACCGAATTGGGAGCAACTGCGTTCGCTCCCCGAGACTATGGAGCTCGCGTCGCGCCGGCATCGCCGATCGTGCTGCGCCTCGGCGAAGTTGCACGCGTGCTTGGACTCACGATCCCCCGAGAGCGCATTACGGAGCATCTGCGCGCGCTCGGATGTACCGTCGAGGCCGCTGACGAGGCACTCTCCGTTACGCCGCCGCTGTGGCGACGGGACGTGAGCGCGCCGATCGACCTAATCGAAGAGATCGCGCGCATCGAGGGATACGAGAGGATCGAGGCGAGCATGCCGCCGGTGCCCGCTCACGGCGTTTCGAGCGACGCGTTCGATCTGGACCGCCGCACGGCACAGACGTTGGCCGCGCTCGGCTACCGTGAAGTCATCACGCTATCGCTGCACGGACGCCGCCGCAGCGACAGGGTGGCGCGGGCCGGACTGACGCCGGAGGCCGAACCGATTGAGGTGCTCAATCCGCTCTCGGAAGAGCAGCGCTTTCTTCGCGCGTCGCTGCTCCCCGGTTTGCTCGAGTATCTGTCGGCACACCCCGGGAACGAGCGCATTTTCGAAATCGGGCAAATTTTTTCGCGCGACGGAAGCGAGTTGCGCGAACGAACCGTGGCGACGTTCGGATTCGCCGCCGACGCCGCGGCGGATTCCTGGCGCGACGACGCCTTCTTGCAGCTCAAGGGCGACTGCGAGGCGCTCGTGCGCCGGGTCACGGGACACGGTCTGACGGTACAGGCCGCAACGGTGTTCGGCATGCATCCTGGTAAGAGCGCGACTCTTTCGATCGCAGACGCGCAAGCGGGGTCGCTCGGGTGCGTCGATCCCCGATTGAGCAACGCCTTCGAACTGGCGCGCAACGTCTATCTGTGCACGCTCGACCTTGGAGCGCTACCGCCCTACCAGCCGCCGCGCTATCGCGTACCGTCGAAGTTTCCATCCACCTATCGCGACCTGGCGATCGTCGTCGATATCGGCGTCGCGGCGGCTGCCGTCGAAGCAACCGTCGCGCGAGGGCTTGCGCCGCTGGGGACGGCGGTCAGCGCCTTCGATGAGTATCGCGGCGCGCAGGTGCCTGCGGGCCGAAAGAGCCTTGCACTGCGAATGACGCTTCAGCGCTTCGACGCGACGATCACCGACGAAGAGGCCGATGCGGCCGTGGCGGCCGTCGTGCGCGCGCTCGAGGAAGAGTTCGGAGCGACGCTGCGCGCGTGATCGGGGGATTCGCTTGGCCCGACATCATCATCGTCGCCATCTTGGCAATCGCAGCGCTCAAGGGATATTCGCGGGGCTTCGTCTCCGAGCTCGGCGGCGCGGTCGCCGTGACGGCGGGTTTAGTCACGCCGTGGTTTTACAACGGCAGCTTCGATTCGCAGATCGAAGGCGTCAGCAAGTTGGGTCCCGGATCCGCGCACGTCGTCGGCATGTTCGCGACGGGCCTCGTCACCTACGTCGTCATCTTGATCGTCGCGCGTCTGCTCGGCGCGATCGCCAAGCTGCCGGTGCTGGGAATCGGCAACGCGATCGGCGGAGCGCTGATCGGATTCATCAAGGGAGCGGTCCTGTTGTGGCTCGTGCTATTCGTGGCGCTGTTCTTCCCGCTCTCGCCCGATATCCGAGCCGGCTTGCACGATTCGCGTTTCGCGCCCTACTTCGTGACCTACGACGGGCCGATCGACGACGCGATTCTCTCGACGATTCCTTGGTTTGCCCGCCCATTCGTGATGCCGTACTTCAGGCGACACCACTTGTAACGCGACCGCCGAAGGCTTCGATCGCGGCGGCGCAGCCCGTGCCCGGCTCGACCGCGATCCCCATCTGCAATAAGGCGAGCTCGATCGTCGCGAGCGCGGCGAGAATATCCCGCTCGCCGACGTCGCCCATGGTCCCGAAGCGCACGATCTTGCGCGCCAGCGATCCCTGCCCGCCCGACAGCACGATCCCGTACTCGTTGCGCAGCCGCTGCAAGAAATCGGGAACGTCTACTTCCGCCGGCGGCGTCGCCGCCACGACGGTGGGCGAGTGCGCGCCGGACTGCGAGAAGATCGTAAAGCCGAGCCGCTCGAGGGCCGCGCGAACCGCCGCGGCGTAGCGGGCATGGCGTGCGTACGCGTTGTGCGCGCCTTCCGCGTGGTAGCGGCGCAGCGCCTCGTCGAGCGCGAAGAGTATCGAGATCGGCGGAGTCCAGGGCATCTGGCCGAGCCGCGCGGCATTCCGCGCGGCGGCGAGATCGAAATAGAAGCGCGGTGCGCGGACTTTGGAGCTTCGCTCCCATGCCCGATCGCTCAACGCGATCATCGAAACGCCCGGCGGCGCCGCGAACGCCTTCTGTGAGGCGGTGACCGCGACGTCGTATCCCCACTCGTCCATGCGGAACTCCGATGCGCCGATGCCGCTGATGGAATCGACCAGCGTCAGCGCGCCGTGCGACCGCAGAACCGGCGCGAGCGCTGCCATGTCGTTGGTGACGCCCGTGGACGTTTCGTTGTGCGTGAGCAGCACGGCGGCGATTTGGTGTCGCGCGTCCTTGCGCAGGCGGTCAGCCAACGCCTGAAGATCGAGCGCGCTACCTAACGGTGTCTCCAACCGCTCAACTTCGCAGCCGTAGTTTTGTGCGATCGTCGCGAAACGGTCGCCGAAGAAGCCGACGCCGCACGAGAGCACGAGATCGCCCGGAAAGAGCGTGTTGGCAACTGCGGTCTCCAGCGCCCCCGTTCCCGAGCTCCCGAGCACGATCACGTCGTTGCGCGTACCGAAGAGCGGCCGCAGCGCCTCGGTGATGCGGGTCAAGAGTTCGGCAAACTCGGGACCGCGATGGTCGATCAGCGGTCGCGCGAGCGCCTCGGTGACCGGCTGCGCCACGCTGACCGGTCCCGGGAGGAACAACAACTGTCTCGGCATCGAATACCCCTTCGATGGACGTCGCACGCATCCGCTTAACGGAACTCTCCTCGTGCGCGGGGTGTGCGGCGAAGCTTGGCGCGGCGGAACTGCACGGCGTGATGCAACGCGTTTCACCCGCAACCAACGATCGCGTGCTGGTCGGTTACGGCACGAACGACGACGCCGGCGTTTACTTGCTGGAGAACGGGACGGCGCTCGTGCAGACGGTCGATTTCTTCACGCCGATTGTCGACGATCCGTACGACTTCGGCCGCATCGCGGCGACGAACGCGCTCTCCGACGTCTACGCGATGGGCGGACGTCCGCTCTCGGCGCTCAACATTGTCGCGTTCCCCGAAGATTTGGATCTCGCGATCCTCGCGCGCATCTTGGAAGGCGGCAATGCGGTGGCCCGCGCGGCAGGCGTCGCGGTCGTCGGCGGCCACACCATCAAGGACACGGAGCCGAAGTACGGCATGGCGATAACCGGCGTCGTAGATCCCACGAAGATCGTGACGAACGCCGGAGCGCGCGTGGGCGACGTGTTGGTGCTGACGAAACCGCTGGGCACCGGCGTGCTCACGACGGCGCGCAAGCGTGGCCTCATCGAGGATCGCGATCTCGACGAGGCAATCCGCTGGATGACCACGCTCAACGATCGCGCCGCAACGGCGATGCTCGCTGCCGGTGCGCACGCCGCAACCGACATCACGGGCTTCGGCTTACTCGGTCATGCGATCAACATGGCGCGCGCGTCGGGAGTTCTGCTTGTCTTCGATTCGAGTAAGGTGCCGTTTATGGAGGGCGTATTGGAGTTGATCGACCGCGGCGCCGTGCCGGGCGGAACGCGCCACAACGCCGAGACACACGCGGCGTTTACCGATTTTGCATCGACCGTAGCCGAGGCCGTCCGTATCGGCCTCTCCGACGCTCAAACTTCGGGCGGCTTACTGGTCAGCGTCGCGCCGCAACGCGTCAATGAGTTGATACGCGATCTAGAAAGTAGCGGCGCTCTCGCAGCGCTCGTTGGCGACCTTCGCGAAGGCGCCGGAATCGAGGTGCTTTAGGAGCCTTAGTAAACCGCGTTGGGCGTGTCCACAGCGCTTTCGGCAAAAAGAATTCCGTTTGCCGTGCCGAGCACCTTAACGGTGGTTCCGCCGGGATAGTTCAGAATCGTTACCTCACCGGTCGAACGATCGCTTACAAATGCGAGGGTGTTTGTCTTGTTCAGCCTCACATCTCTGGCGAAGGCAAAGGATCCTATCGTCGACGTTACGGTGGTGTATGGAGGAGCGATGACGGCAACGTTGCTATTGCTCGCGACTAGAAGATTGCTGTTATTATCGAGCGCCAGTCCAGCGGCGGCGGGCAGCGATACTGGAAGAACAGATTCAGAGCAGGTTTGGAGTCCGCCGACATACTCCGCTAGTTGCGCGCCATTCCCCACTGAAAATGAAATGAATACATCGCCATTCGAATCGACGGCAACGCCCGTAACAGGGTTCCCTACCGAACAGCTCGCCACGTCCACATCCTGGCCCTGAAAGAACTCATTTAACCGGCCGTTCGTATCGGCCTCGAAAACATTCCCATATGCGTCCACGGTGACGGCGAGCGGCTTGGTCATTCCGGCGCTATACGTGAAGATCGGACCGCCAGTGTTTCCAGGTGCATACTCCGTAACGTTGGCGCCGGCATAGTTCGCCACGTATAGGCGTGCCCTGTTGTCGAGAAAGACGTCGATCGGACCGGAGACGCCATTTTGAATCACGCCAACGTCCTGGTACGTCTTGTTGTGCAGCAGTTTTACCTCGCTGTAGGTGTAATCCCCGATATAGATCACTTGCGGGCGTTTCGCCGTCGTTGGCCGCAAAGATTGCAAGAGATCTGAACTGCGCAGCGTCGCCGCGCCGCGACTAGGCAGCATCGGACTTGCGATTTGAACTGGGCTGCAACCTGGTACTAGTACCGCGATTGCCGCTGCAGCAGAAACAATGGACAGTCGATTGTGCATTATGCCTGCCTCGTCATGGAAAACTCCAAGCGAGAGTGCATCTCTTAGTAGACCGCGTTTGGTCCATCGACCGCCGCGATAGGCTGAACCAAACCGTTTCCGCCACCGAGCGTGGTTACGTTCGCGCCCGTCTGGTAGTTTACGACCTGGACCACTTCTCTGCTATCGTTGATGTCGGTCACGAACGCGTACTTGTTATCTCTGCTAATTGCGACGGTCCAGGGTGATACCCAACCTGAACCGATAGTTCGCGTCACGCTCGTGTAAGGAGGAGCGATTACGTCTACGGTACCGGGCCCGCAGACAACAAGATTTCCCGCTTTGTCTACCGCCATGCCGTACGCCTGGATACTCACCCCGAGTACCGTAGGGTTGCAGCCCCGCAAACCGCCAACGAACTCCAGAATTTGATCCGATCCCCCGACGCCAACAAATACGTCATTATTGGAGTCCACGGCAATGCCGCTAGGGAACGGGGAAATGGAACAGGTGTATAAGACCTGATTGACACCTTGGTAATACTCGTTTATCGATGACTTATCGACTTCAAACACGTCGCCATGGTTGTCTACCGTCACCTCGAACGCTGAGCTCATGCCGGCATTGTACGTAAACGAGGGCGTGTTGGAGTTTGGAGGAAATTCGTCGATCCTACCGGCGGTGTTGGCAACGTAAACGTTTCCGCTGCGATCCAAGGCGACGCCAAAAGGCGTGCCGCCGTCCGATATCGAGCCGATTTCGGCGTAGCTCTTGTTCTTCAGTACGTCGACGAGCCCGGTCGCTTTATCGAGCACGTAGAGAGCCCGCGGCGCAGTGTAGGCCGCTGCGCGAAGTGCCAGCGATCGTTGTGCCGGAAGCACCGTAGCGGCGGGCATGGTGCTTGCTGAGTTTACTGGGCCGCTGCAACCCGAAAGCGCCATGCCAATCACAGCGGCAGTGTAAGAAAGAGATAGACGGCATCGCATACGGCCTGCCTCCTTGTCAGGCCAGCCTAGCACCCGGCCTGTTCGCAGTCAAGGGTCGTGCGGGCGCCGCGGTGCCCGCAATGCTTACCGGTGGCAGTGTCTCGGGTTAGCGCTTAATTCGCGTCTTCCGATCGCGCACGCGTTTCAGGACGCCGTTGCGGCGCCGAGCGTTGCCGGAAGAAGGCCTGCGCAGCGGGACGACGTTGCTCACTTTCGCCTGGTCGCCCAGCGGCACCGGCGAGATAAGCCGCTTGCCCAGCGCATGATAGAGCACTTCCGACAACTCGTCTACCGGCACGAACGTCATCGTGTCGCGCACTTCTTTGGGTATATCGTCGAGATCCATCTCGTTGCGGCGCGGCAGTAGGATCTTCAGAATTCCCGCGCGTTTTGCACCGAGCACTTTTTCCTTGACGCCGCCGACCGGCAGCACTTGCCCCGTCAGCGTAATCTCGCCCGTCATCGCCAGATTGGGATCGACCTTGATCCCGCTGAGCATCGACGCAATCGAAGTTGCCAACGCGATTCCGGCAGAGGGACCATCCTTCGGCGTCGCACCGGCCGGGACGTGAATGTGGATATCGTGCTTGGCGAAGTAGTCTTCCGACAATCCGAGTTCTGCGGAACGCGAGCGCAAGAACGAGACCGCAGCCTGCGCGCTCTCCTTCATCACGTCGCCCAGTTGGCCGGTGAGCACGAGTTTGCCGGTTCCCGGCATCGCCTGCGTCTCGATGAAGAGAATGTCGCCGCCCACGGGCGTCCACGCCATTCCCGTCGCGACGCCGACCGACGCGACGCGCTTTCGCACCTCGTTGAAGAATTTCGGCTTGGAAAGGTACTCGGCGAGATTCTCCGGCTTGATGCGCCCCTTGTACCGCGCATCCTCCGCGATCTTGCGCGCGACCTTTCGGAAGACGGTGCCGATTTCGCGCTCCAAATTGCGCACGCCCGCCTCGCGCGTGTAGTCGTTGATGATGGCGCGAATCGCGGAATCGCTGATCTGGGCTTGCGTGTCGCGCAGCCCGTTCGCTGCCCGTTGCTTCTTCAGAAGATAGCGCTTGGCGATCTGCAGCTTTTCGAACTCGGTGTAGCCGGAGAGCGTGATGATCTCCATGCGATCGCGCAGCGGCGGCGAGATCGTATCGAGCGTGTTGGCGGTGCAGATAAAGAGCACCGCCGAAAGGTCGAACGGCAGATCGAGGTAGTGGTCGCGGAAGTTGTTGTTCTGCTCGGGATCGAGCACTTCGAGCAACGCCGACTGCGGATCGCCGCGGAAATCGGCCCCGACCTTGTCGATCTCGTCGATCATCATAACTGGATTGCGCGTGCCGGCGTCCCGGACCGCGCGGACGATCGTGCCCGGCATGGCGCCGATGTACGTCCGCCGATGGCCGCGGATTTCGGCCTCGTCGCGAACGCCGCCGACCGATAGCCGCACGAACTTACGCCCCATAGCGCGTGCGATCGATTGTCCGAGCGAGGTCTTCCCGACGCCCGGCGGCCCGACGAAGCATAAAATCGGACCGCTCAGCTTCTTCTTGAGCTTTCCGACCGCCAAGTACTCGATGATTCGATCCTTGATCTTGTCCAGATCGTAGTGGTCTTCGTCCAGAATCTTTCGCGCCTGCGCGATGTCGATGTGATCGGTCGTCTCCGTCTTCCACGGCAACGTCACGAGCCAATCGAGATAGGTTCGGATTACGCTGTATTCGGGGCTCGCCTGCGGAACGCGGGATAGTCGCTCCAGCTCGCGATCCGCGGCTTTCTTGACGTCCGGCGGCATCGAGGCCTCGTCGATCTTCGAGCGCAGCTCGTTGGCCTCGGCCTGCTGCGGATCGGCCTCGCCGAGCTCTTCTTGAATCGCGCGCAGTTGCTGGCGCAGATAGAACTCGCGCTGGTTCTTCTCCATCTCGCGTTGGATGTCGCTTTGAATCTTGTGACCCAGCTCGACCACTTCCAGCTCTTTGGTGAGCAGCAGCGTGAGCTTGCGCATGCGCTTGGCGGTGTCGCGCTCCTCCAGTAGAGCCTGGCGATCCGCCGTTTCCAACCGCATGGTAGACGCCACGAAGTACGTGAGCACCGCCGGATCGGTGATGTTGGCGACCTCCATCTCCATCTCGCGCGGCGCTTGGGGAAGATACGACAGCAACTTTTGGAAGAGCCCGGCGAGGTTGCGTTGCATCGCCACGAGCTCCTCGTTTTCGACCGTCGTATCGGGCAGCTCGGTAAACGTTGCCGTCATGTACGGCGACAACTGCGTGAATTCATCAATCCGGAAGACCTGTTGGCCGGCGATGATGCAGCGCAGCGTTCCGTCCGGTACCTTGAGCATCTTCTGAATCACGCCGATCGTGCCGATGCGGTGCAGATCGTCCGGCCCGGGATCTTCCACCTCACGATCGCGCAACACCGTCAAGCCGATGGGCTTGCCTTCGCGCAGCGCTTCCTCTACGAGAGCAATGCCCGGCTTCTTCACGACCGCGAGCGGAATCACGGTGTGTGGAAAGAGCACGGCCTCTTGCATCGGCAGGATGCCGATGGTAGTGGGTTGGGCGTCAGGCGTATTTGTTTCTTGCGGCATAGTCCTTACGAATGCGTTCTGGTGATGACGAGATGGAGCTCACTCTTTTGGGTCGTCAGATAGGCGCCCGGCTCGATCGGCGCGACGATCGTGAGCAGACCCTCTTCATAGGTCGCCGAAACCTCGTTACAGTTAATGGAGACCGGCAACCGGATGCGCTTGACGAAATCGCCGTACGCGATCTCCTTTTGCAGAAAGGAGCCCTGCCGAATTTGCCGTGGCTTTCGCCGGCGTCCGGCGATGACCAGCGACCGTCCGTCAAAACCGAACTGCAGGGACTCGGCTTCGGCGCCGGCCACTTCGATAACGACCCTGATTGCCTGCTGCTCTTCGTCCACGAGCACGTCGGCGTTGGGAGCAAAGGCGGCGAGGCGAGTCCGTGCAACGAACTCCATCGGCTCTCTTAACCCTCTGGCTGAGCCGCCGGATGCGCGAGTCGCTTGGTCAGAGCATTGGATCCGGCAATGCGCGACCGGGCGGCCACGCAACGCACGGCTGCAGCCGGAAACGAAGCGCCTCCATCGCGCCCGGCGCGATTCTCACTTGGAAGAAGCGCGGATATCGGGTGGGTACGCCATAACGGCTCTCGGGGGGAAACTCGCTGACGTTTTCATTGGGCATGTGCGTCGAAGCGAGAATTTGATTGACGGCGCCGGCGCTCGCGGGCGAGATGTACTGCAGGCTGCGCTGACCGAGCCAGGTCGAGCCGTCGGCCGTCGTGTAGAGGAAGCCGATGACTTGATTCGGCATCATCGTCGCCGTGGAAACGACTTCGTCGATCCGCACGATTTGCGACGATCGGGCGGCGGGGGACTGGAGCACCTTCGGCACCGCCCGCAGCGAATCGAGACACGCGCCGTTCTCTAACGGCACCGGAGGCATCGGCGGCGGCGCTTCCGGAGGAGCTTGCGCTACGACGGACTGCAGCGCGCCCAGCAAGAACCCAGCAATCAACAACATGCCGCATCTGTTCGCGCACGATACCGGCGCATCATTCGCCCTTCGACAAGCTCAGGGCAGGCTAAGCTGCGGATGACGCACCGCATTACGCAAGCGCGGCTTCTTCGGCGTCTCGGCGTGCGGGATGCCGCCCTGATCGTGATGGGCGGCATCGTCGGGTCGGGCATCTTCATGAACCCGTCGGTCGTTGCGCGGTTCGTTCACAGCGGATCGTTGGTGATGCTCGTGTGGGCCATCGGCGGTTTGGTCGTGCTCCTGGGCGGTGGAGTTTTCGCCGAGCTCGCCGCGCGACGGCCGCACGACGGTGGAGTCTACGCCTACATCAAGGAGGCCTTCCACCCATCGTTGGCCTTCATGTACGGCTGGACGTTGTTGCTCGTCTCACAGAGCGGCGGCGCGGCGGCGGCGGCGGTCACGTTCGCAAAGTACTTTGCGCCCCTTACCGGGTTGCAGGTCAAGAGCATGTTCGTCGCCGCGCCCGTCATCATTTTGTTTACCGCGATCAACGCGCTGGGCGTTCGGACGGGGGCGACGACCCAGAACCTCTTCATGATCCTCAAAATTCTCGCGATCGGCGGGTTCATCGCCGTTGGCCTGATTGCTCCGCACGCCACGCCGGCCGCGGCTCCGCCCAACGTATTGGCCGGCGGCGCATTTGCCGCTATCGGCCTGGCCATGGTTCCCGTCCTGTTCGCTTACAGCGGCTGGCAGACGTCGAGCTTTATGACGGCGGAGTTGAAAGAACCGCAGGTGACGCTGCCGCGAGGCATGATCGCCGGCGTCGTCGCGGTCGTCGTCCTGTACCTAGCCGTCAACGCCGTCTGCCTGCGCGCGCTCGGGGTCGATGCGCTCGCCGCGACGAGCACGCCGGCCTCGGCGATCGCGCGGCTCGCGTTCGGGCCCGTCGGACTGCAGATAATGGCAGCGGTGATCGCACTCTCGACCTTGGGTTTTTTGAGCAATCAAATACTGACGTCGCCGCGCGTCTATTTTCAGATGGCCGCAGACGGCACGTTCTTCAAGCAGCTGGCATGGGTAAACCCGAAGACGCACGCGCCGGTGATCGCAATCGTCGTGCAAGGCCTGATCGCGCTCCTGATCTCGTTCCTGCCGTACGAGCGGATTTTGAACTATGTGACGTGCATCGACTATATTTTCTTCGGATTGGCCGCAATCGCGCTGATCGTCTTTCGCAATCGCGACGCTCGCGACCCGGCCGCTCCTCGGCCGACCATCCGAATGCCGGGGCATCCCGTGACCACATTACTCTTCCTCGTTGTGGCGTGGGGCGTCGTCGGCGACGTCATGATCACGACGCCGGAAACGATGTTCGGCCTCGTCATCCTTATTTCGGGACTGCCGGTGTACTGGATGTTTACGCGAGGGCGTCGGCAATCGCCGGCAGCGCTCGTGCCGCAGGCATCCGTAGAACGCAGCGAGCTGCGCCGCTGATCGTGGTCGCTTCCGGATTGATCTCCGCCAGGAAGGCGTTTTTGTTGTAGCCGGTTGCGAGGGCCGCCGCGGGATAAACCACCGCGCTCGTTCCGACGACGAGGATGACGTCGGCGCGCCGCGCGGCGGCCTCGGCGGTGCGCCACGCGTGGATCGGAAGCGATTCACCGAACCAGACGACGTTGGGGCGAAAGCGCCCTCCGCACTCGTGCTCGATTTCGCCCAGCGGCAATCCCCGCTCGGCCAACGAGCGGCGCGCATCGCAGCGCGTGCAGCGCGCCCCGCGCAGATCTCCGTGCAGCTCGACGACGTTGCGCGAACCCGCGCGCAGGTGCAGCGAATCGACGTTTTGGGTCGCGAGGGTGAAGTCGGGCAGTGCCTGCTCGAGCCGCGCCAACGCGTGATGGCCCGCGTTGGGTTGCGCGCGCCGATGCGCGGCCAATCGTTCGTTGTACCAGGTCCACACTAACTGCGGATTGGCAGCGAAGCCTTCGGCTGACGCGAGCTCCTCGACGCGGCGCTCGCGCCAAAGGCCGCCAACGCCGCGAAACGTCGGCAATCCGCTTTCCGCGGACATACCGGAGCCGCTCAACACGAGGACCGACGCTGCGCCGCGCAGCGCATCGATCAGCGCCTCCACGTCACGGCGTGACGGAGATCCGGTGGTGCAGCTTGCCGAACGGCACGTAGTGGCGCGCCGGGATTTGGGCGCGGGCCGCATGGCGTAATCCCGCAACGGCGGCGACGAGCATGCACGCCCCAAGCGCGATCGAGGACCAAAACGAGGCGTGTAATCCGGCGTCCAGCGCGGCGACTGGATCTGCTCCCGCGCGCAGCGCGGCAGCGGACCGCATCTCCGCGACGGCGGCCCCGATCGCAACGCCGAAGCCGATTCCGAGTTGCAGCGCGAAACTCAGCGCCGCCGAAGCGCTGCCCTCATCGGCGTCCTCAACGTGCGCCAGCCCGGCAATCATGCCGCCCTGATAGGCAAGCATGCCGCCAAAGCCTCCGATACACGTCGCCGGCAGGACGATCGCCCAGAAGGGAGATCCGGGCTTGATAAAGAGCAGGATCGCCTCGCCCGCAATCATCACGGCGCCCGTCGCGATGCACATGCTTCGCACGCCGATCGCACGCGCAATCGGCATCGTCAAGGGCGCCGCGACGAACGATATAATCAACGACGACGGTAAAAACGCTAAGCCGGCCGCGAGAGGCGAGTATCCCGCGACGCGCTGAACGTACACCGATGCAAAGACCATAATGCCGGCGTACGACATGGGTTGCAGCATCACGACCCACGCCCCCGACAGCAGATCGGGGTAGCTGAAGAGCGGGCGCGGCAAGATCGGCTCGGCGGCGCGACGCTCCACGAGCGCGAAGGCAGCCGCAAGCACCAGCGTCGCGCAGATTCCGGCGAGCGTTTGCAACGAAGCGACGCCACGCAGCGGAATCGCCTCGATGGTGTAGACGAACGTAACCAAGGCGGACGTCAATAGGAGGGCGCCCGACACATCGAGCTTCGGGCGCCGCGGATCCCCCGCGTCGCGCGGCAGATACATCGGCGCCAAGACGAGGATCGCCACGGCGACCGGAACGTTTACGTACAGCACGGAACGCCACCCGAGATACTGCACGAGCACCCCGCCGAAGAGCATTCCGGCCGCCACTCCGGCGCTTCCGACCGTGCCCCAGAGCGCAATTGCCCGCGACCGCGCCGGACCCGATTCGAACATTGATAACACGATGGCCAGCGCGGCCGGATTGACCAGAGCCGCACCGAGCCCTTGCAGCGCGCGCATCGTGATGAGAAACGCGCCGTTGCGCGCGAACCCGCCCAAGAACGACGCGACGGTAAAGACCACGAGCCCGACGATAAAGAAGCGGTAGCGTCCGTAGATGTCCGCGCACCGTCCGGTCAGCATCAAGAAGCCGGCAAGAAAGATCGCGTAGGTGCTGACGATCCACTGGCCCTGCGCCGCGCCCATACCAAGATCGCGTTCCATCGACGGCAGCGCGATGCTGACGATGGAGAAGTCGACCAGCAGCATGAAGAAGGTTGCGCTGAGCAGCGCAAACGCGACTCGGTGTTTTAAGATTTTACCTTGGCAACGAACGTATAGAAACCGCCTCGAATAGTGGCGGTGCCGCGAATGGTTCCGTCCCCTTCGAGCGTTCCGCGAACGGTGAAGCCGCCGGACGCCGCAATGTCGAGCGTCACGTGACCTTGGCTGATGCCGCCGTTCACGGACAGCGTGCGTCCGTACAGCGGATCGGGACGCACGGACTCGGAGACGTACGTACCGCTGACGATGCCGTTATTCACGTGCAGCTTCAGCTTGCCGGAAAATGGCACACGCGACGGACCGAACGTCGGCTGATAAGCCGCGACGTAGGTCGCCTGCCAAACGCGACCGTGAACCACGACGGCGTTTGCGGGCAGCGCGTAGGCCGAGATGGATACGGCAAAGAGCGCGGCAACGCAGCGTTGCATCAACGTTAGTCCTTTCCGGAATCCAACATTTCGTCCCATCGCTCGCGCGGAATCCGCAGTTTCTCTTCGTCGAGCTGCGCGAGCGGCGTGCGGGTGAGGCGCTCGCGCTCGCACAGGTCGCGCTCGCGGGTATCCACGTAGAGCAACCCGGTGACGAACTCTCCGCGGGCGCGCGATTCGTGGATCGCGCGCAGCGCGCCGATTCCGTCGGTTGGATCGTAATCCACGTCGAGCTTGCGCAAGATCACGTGAGAACCATCTTCGAGTTCGACGTCGCGCACCGAGCCCGGCTCGTACTCGACGTTGATCTCCTTCCCGCCGGCGATGTAGTCGGCAGTATGCAGAACTACGTCGTGATCTTTGACGTAGGTATAGCTCTTCGTCGAGCCTTCGTGATCGTTAAATGTCACGCACGGACTGATCACGTCGAGAATCGCGGTGCCGCGATGCGAGAAGGCGGCTTGCAGCAGCGGCACAAGCTGCTTGCCGTCGCCGGAAAACGAACGGGCGACGAACGTTGCCCCCAGCTCGATGGCGAGACCGCAAATGTCGATCGTCGCGTACTCGTTGACCTTTCCGCCCTTCGCCTTCGATCCGGCATCCGCCGTCGCCGAAAACTGGCCCTTCGTCAATCCGTAGCACCCGTTGTTTTCGACGATGTACGTGCAATCCACGTTGCGGCGAATCATGTGGCAGTACTGGCCGAGCCCGATGCTCGCCGTATCGCCGTCGCCGCTGATGCCGAGCACCAGCAGCTCGCGGTTCGCAAGCTTCGCGCCCGTCGCCGCGGAGGGCATGCGACCGTGCAAGCCGTTGAACCCGTGGGCCTGCTCGACGAAATAGGCGGGCGTCTTGGAAGAGCAGCCGATGCCGCTCATCTTTGCCAGTTTGTGCGGCTCGACGCCGTACTCGAAGAGCGCCTTGATGAGATGGTTGGTGATCGAGTTGTGCCCGCAGCCGGCGCAGAGCGTGGTCGGCAGCCCCTTGTAGACTTCTCGGGCGAGCCCGATGATGTTGAGATTTGCTGTCATACTTTCCTTAAAGGCTACTCCGCGACGACCGCGGGGGTGCGCTCGAGCTCCAGCAAGGGGTCGATGATTGCGTGAGCGTCGATCGGCACGCCGTTGTAGTGCCGGATCGATTCGAGACGGCCGACGAGATGCGTCGGCAGCTCGGTTCGCATGATCCCATAGAGCTGACCGTCGCGATTCTGCTCTACCACGTACACCCGCTCGTGGCGCGTGATGAAGGTCGCCACGTCGGGCGACAGCGGCAGCGCGCGCACCCGCAAGTAGTCGAGCTCGATTCCGGCGTCGCGCAAGAAGTCGCGTGCCTCAACGATCGCATGGTGCGTCGTACCGTAGCCGATGATCGCGGCCTTGGTGCCTTTCTTCTCTTCGGCGAGCGGCGACGGCACGACGGTGCGCGCCGTGTCATGTTTTCGGACGAGGCGATCGAGGCTGCGCTGCCACACGTCGGGCATCTCCGAGTAACGTGCCTCTTCGTCGTGCCCCGTGCCGCGCGTGAAGAAACCGGCGTTGGGGTGCTTCGTTCCGGGGAGCGTGCGATACGGAATGCCGTCTTTATCCACGTCGCGGTAGCGTCCCCACGCTTTCATCGAGGCGAGGTCTTCGGCGCCCAGCACCTTGCCTCGGTCGAACGGCTTCTCGGGATAACGCAAGGGCGGCGTGAGCCACGAGTTCATCCCCAAATCTAGGTCGCTGAGCACGAAGACGGGCGTTTGAAAGCGTTCGGCGAGATCGAACGCCTCCGTGGCAAATTCGTATGCTTCGGCGACGGTCGCCGGAAGCAAGACGATGTGTTTCGTGTCGCCGTGCGAGAGCGTATACGCAAAGGAGACGTCGCCTTGCATCGTTCGCGTCGGCAATCCGGTCGACGGTCCCGCCCGCTGCACGTCGAAGATCACGCCCGGCACTTCGGCAAAGTAGCCGTAGCCGGCGTACTCGGCCATCAACGAAATCCCGGGGCCCGAAGTGGAGGTCATCGCGCGCGCGCCGGCCCATCCCGCTCCGAAGACGATGCCGGCGGCAGCCAGCTCGTCTTCCGCCTGAACGATCGCGAAGTTGTGCTCGCCCGTATCCTCGTCGATGCGATGGCGCTCGCAATATTGGATGAAATACTCGCAGAGCGACGAGGACGGCGTGATCGGATACCAAGCGGCGACCGTGCATCCGCCCATGATGCAGCCGAGCGCAGACGCGCGATTGCCCTCCATGAACGTCAGTCCGTCGGTCTTCCCGGTCATCGGCACCAGGCGCCAGGGGTCGCGTTTTTCGAGGTGCCCCCGCGCGTACTCCAGACCAACGTTGACGGCCGCCATGTTGAGTTCGACGGCCTTCGGTTTGCGGCGGAACTGCGTCCGCAAGCTCTCCTCGATCGTGGCCTCAGGTATTTCGAGCACCTGCGCGACCACGCCGACGTAGATCATGTTCATTAAGTACTTGCGGAGGTCGCCCTTATCGGCAAAGTGCTCTTTTGCCAGCGCCGTGAACGGAACGGCATAGTACGTGAGATCCTCGCGCAGCGCATCGCCCTTGCAAGGAAAGCTCTCTTCGTGCACGACCGCGCCGCCCGATTTGACGCCTGCCACGTCCTGCTGCCACGTCGCCGCGTTGAGAGCGACGAGCACGTCGAAGTCGCGAGCGCGGCACTGGTAGCCCAGCGCCGAAACGCGCACGTCGAACCACGTGGGCAAGCCTTCGATGTTCGACGGAAAGACGTTCTTCGGCGCGACGGGAATGCCGAGCCGCGCGATGGCATTGGTCAGGACGAGATTCGAAGACTGGCTCCCCGAGCCGTTGACCGTTGCCACGCGAATCGTAAAATCGTTGACTGCGCGCGCGGACATTACTTTCAATCTTAGCGCGTGGAGGGCGAGCAGCCTGCTTCGTTTCAGGCACTTCTGGATGGACCCGGATGGGAGGAACCGAAGCAGTCAAGCATGCTGGATCTCGCGCACGTCGTGCTCCACCTCGGACTGTGCCAGGCGATCGGTCGCGCGCCGGCGACGACGACCCTCGCGATCCGCGTTCGGTTGGCCGATCACACCGGTCGCGCCACCGTGGAAAAGCTCTATCGAGTCGCGCGCGGCGACGATCCCCAGGCGGTGATCGAATTCGATAGCGCGTTCGGCATCTACCGGCTCGATGTCGAAGTGCCGAAATACCGCTGCTCGGCAACGGACTATCTCTTCTTTATCGCCGGAGCGAACCGCACCATCACCGAGCAGCTCCACGACGCGCCCGCGCCGCCGCCTCCGCAGCCCATGCTGCTCTCTGGAACCGCGCCCCAGTCGTTCTTGTACGTGCAGCCGACATTCGTGCTCTTCGATAAGCGGGCCGCCGCATGCGACAAGCCGATTCCCGAAGCGCTCCCTTCCAACATCGTCGTCGAAAACGACCAGGACGGATACTACGCCTGGCTCTATCCCGAACCGTCAACCGTCGCCGGCTCGCCGGCGCAACTCGCGTTGCGCCTGCGAACGACGACGCATCAATACCATTACGTTCGCATTCCGGTTCCGTATCCGGTGCCGTGGGGAGGCTGGCCCCAGAGCATTCAGTTCAACGTGACGCAAGACATGGTTGACGACCTCGCCGGCAAACCGGTGAACACGTTGCTGTGCCCCAAACTCTGGCGAACGTCGGCCGGATAGACCCTCGATGATTCTGGCGAGTCCGCCGAACATCGATGCGTATTCTATCTGGCTGCGCACTCGTTCGGCGGTCGCGGGGGCCCAATACCCGAGCCGCATCGACTATACGATCGCGGTCAGCGGCTTCGATGGCGCGGTATTGAAGGTCGACCACTACGTCGCGAGTTGCGATCCTAATGGACCGATTCGCGTGTTCGCAATGAGCGATGAAGAGCTCGCGTCTCCGCCGCCCGTTCCCCATGGCGTCAACGTATTTGTGACGTTCTCGGTCTCGGAGGGCCGAGGTGCACCGGCCAGCGTCGCGATTCCAGTCGGCCACGCGGCCCCTTCCGCAGACCTACTCGGCGAGCCGGTGCTCTCACCGACGTACATGTTCGGACTCGACTATCCCGTCCGCAACAACCCCGCGCTACGAGAGGCTGGCTCCTTGAAAACTATCGCCGTCGTGGCCGCTCAGTCGCCGGAATACCGCGTGACGTTGATTGATGTGCCGGTGGTCGATGGTACGCCGGCGTACCACCTGGAACTGACGCCGCTGCGGCGTCCGAAAGAGAACCGTTTGCGCGAGCTGTGGGTCCGGACCGACGATTATCTGCCGATACAAGCGATCGTCGCCGGCAACTTCACCCTCGCGCCGCTCGTTGACGTTCCATGGATCGTGGAGTTCACCAGCATCGACGGCGCGCCGTACATCCTAAGAGAAAGCGCGATGTCTACCCTCTATCTTTCTCACCGCCGCGTCGTTCGGAACCCGGTTATCGCGTTCGAAAACATTCGTCAGTGGGACGGGAGGATTTACGACAAACCCCTCGTGTCGCCTGAGACCGCCGATACGCTCGTAGAGCCGCGGTGACTAATCCGTAAGGCGCGAGCAAGTAACACAAAAGAAGGCGCGCCGTGTTGGCGCGCCTTCCATTTATGTCATCCTGAGTACGCCCTAGCTTGTCGAAGGGCGCAGTCCAAGGATTACATCATGTCGTAGCCGCCCATGCCGCCGCCGCCGGGCATGCCGGCCGGCTCTTTCTTCGGCTCGGGCTTGTCGGCGACGAGCGTTTCGGTCGTGAGAATCATCGAGCCGATGGACGCCGCGTTTTGCAGCGCGGCCCGCGTGACTTTCAGCGGCTCCACGATTCCGGCGGTGAACATGTCAACGACCTCGCCGCTCATCGCGTCGAAGCCGTACGGCGCGCTCTTCGAGCGAACCGCATTCACTTGCACGGAGCCTTCGAAGCCCGCGTTGTCGGCGATTTGCCGTGCCGGCTCCTCGAGCGCCTTGCGAACGATCGTGATGCCGATCTTCTCGTCGGCCCAGGTCGCGGAGTGACCGTTCGTCTTCGGAGGTTCGTACTTGTCGATCGACTTGATCGCATGGAGCAGCGAGGCTCCGCCGCCCGGGATCATGCCCTCTTGAACGGCCGCGCGCGTCGCGGAGAGTGCATCTTCAATGCGGTGCTTCTTCTCCTTGAGCTCCGTCTCGGTAGCGGCGCCGACTTGAATGACGGCCACGCCGCCCGAAAGCTTCGCCAGTCGCTCCTGCAGCTTCTCGCGATCGAAGTCGGAGTCGGTCTCGTCGATCTGCTTTTTGATCATCTCGATCCGGCCTTTGATGGCGTCGGCCTTACCGGCACCGTCGACGATCGTAGTCTCTTCCTTCGTGACCTTGACTCGCTTCGCGCGGCCGAGCTGATCCGGCGTCACCTTGTCGAGCTTCAGACCGAGCTCTTCGGAGATGACCGTCGCGCCGGTGAGCGTCGCGATGTCCTTGAGCATCTCTTTGCGGCGGTCGCCGAAGCCGGGGGCCTTCACCGCAACCGACGTAAACGTTCCGCGCAGCTTGTTGACGACCAGCGTCGCGAGCGCTTCACCTTCGACGTCTTCGGCGATGATGAGCAGCGGCTTCTGCACTTGCACGACCTTCTCGAGCAGCGGCAGGATGTCGGCAATCGCCGAGATCTTGCGCTCGGTCACGAGAATGTAGGGATCGTCGAGCGAGGCTTCCATGCGCTCGGAGTCGGTGACCATGTACGGCGAGACGTAGCCCTTATCGAACTGCATCCCGTCCTTGGTCTCGACTTCGGTCTTGATCGTCTTGGACTCTTCGACCGTAATCACGCCGTCTTTGCCGACCTTCTCCATCGCGTCGGCGATGATCGTGCCGATCTCCGGATCGTTGGCCGAAATGGATGCGACCTGCGCGATCTTCTCCTTGGTATCCACGTCCTTCTTGAACGACTCCATCTCCTTGACGGCCAGTTCGACCGCCTTGTCGATGCCATGCTTGATGAGCAGCGGATTGCTGCCGGCCGTCACGTTTCGCAGACCTTCGCGGATGATCGCCTGCGCGAGCACCGTCGCCGTGGTCGTGCCGTCGCCCGCGATGTCGTTCGTCTTCGAAGCGACTTCCTTGACGAGCTGCGCGCCCATGTTCTCGAACACATCGGGCAGCTCGATCTCTTTGGCGATGGTCACGCCGTCGTTGGTGATCGTCGGCGAGCCAAACTTCTTGTCGAGCACGACGTTGCGGCCCTTGGGACCGAGCGTCACTCTCACCGCATCGGCGAGGGTGTTCGCGCCGCGCTCCAGCGCGCGCCGCGCGCTTTCATCGAATACGAGTTGCTTTGCAGCCATGATAAACTCTTGAACTCCTTAAACGCCGGCCGGCACTTTGTCGACGATGGCGAGAATGTCTTTTTCGGGGATGATGAGGTATTCGGTGCCGTCAATCTTGACTTCGCTTCCCGAATACTTGCGGTAGAGCACGCGGTCGCCGACTTTGACCTTCATATCGAGCTTGGTGCCCTTGTCGGTCACGCGGCCCTCGCCGATGGCTCGAATGATGCCCTCTTGGGGCTTCTCCTTGGCCGTGTCGGGCAGAAAGACGCCCCCGGTGGTCTTCTCGTCCTGCTCTACGTGCTCGACAACGACGTTGTCGAACAAGGGCTTCAGATTCACTTAATCCTCCACATGTTGAAACTGGCTATCGAAGGGGTTTAGCACTCTTAGCGCGAGAGCGCTAGCAGTGCTATCTTAGCAAACGCTAACGCGGAGTGCAAGGCCCGCGGCGCCGCTGAAGCGTACGATGGCTCGCTTGTACTGGCCGCAGTACTAGGCCAGTCGTGGGCGCGCGCGAATGGACCGCTGGTGATCGGCGGTTTGACGATTTCTCTGGCCGCGCTGCGCCACAACGCCGAGCTGCTGCGAGCGCTGGTGGGAGCCGGGCGGGCAGCCTTCGTCGTCAAGGGCAACGCCTACGGTCACGGCTTGGTCGAGACGGCGCGCGCCGTCGCACCGCTCGCGAACCGGATTTGCGTCTATTCGATTGAGGAAGCGCTCGCGTTGCGCGGTGCGGGTCTCTCCGCTCCGATCCTTGTGCTCGGACCGGTCCCGCCGGAGGCGCTGAACGACGCCATCGCAGCGAAACTAGAACTCGGGTTATGGAATACCGGGGAGTTTGCCCGCCGGCTCGTGCAGGCGGCGCGACACCAACAGAGCCGCGCAACGGTGCACGTGAAGGTGAACACCGGCCTAAACCGGTTGGGGTTTGAGCCGCTGGAATTCGGTGACGCGATCGAAGACTACCTCCATCTTAGCGAACTCGACGTGTGCGGGGTGTTCTCGCACCTTGCCTCGGCCGAGGAACTCGACTCGCCGTACACGATGCACCAACTCGAGACGTTCGAGCGCGCCGTTGCGTCGGCGAAGCCGCTCTTCGAGCGCGCGCAGATCGCTCCGCTGCGTCACATCGCCGCATCCGCCGCGGCGATGCTGTGGCCGCAAACGCGTCTTGACTTCGCGCGCTTCGGCATCGCGCTCTACGGTCTCTGGCCCTCGAAACAGACCCGCGAAGCCTCGAACGCTCATGGCGTAGATCTCGAGCCGGCTCTTTCCTACGACTCGAAAATCGTCGCGGAGCGGCTCGTGCGTACCGGATCCCCAATCGGATATGGCGGAAGTTTTCATGCGCCGCAGGACATGCGCGTCGGCATCGTGCCGGCGGGTTACGCCGACGGGATACCCCGCGCGCTTTCTAACCGCGGCGCCTTCATCGTCGCCGGCACGCTCTGTCCGATTGTCGGCCGTATTGCAATGAACATGACCCAGATCGATCTTACGCCCGCACCCCAGGCACGCACCGGCTCAAAGGTAACGCTCATCGGCAGCGATGGGTCGGCGAGCGTTACCGCCGACGACTGGGCAAACTGGGCCGGAACGATCAATTACGAAATCGTCACGCGCTTGCCCAGCGAGTTGCACCGCGTTTACGTAGGTTAGCTAGGCGACCGCTGCGATTGCTTCTTTGAGATCGAGCGTGCCGTTGTACAGCGCGCTGCCGACGATGCACGAATCGACCGTCGGCGGCATGGAGCTCTTCAGCAGCAGCAAGTCGTCGATGTTGCGCGCGCCGCCGCTCGCGGTGACCTTCACTTGGGCCACGTCGGCGACTTCGCGCAGCGCGTCGATGTCGTAACCTTCACCCATCCCATCGCGGCGGATCTCGGTAAAGATGATCCGGGAGACGCCCCACTGCGCGACGCGGCGAACCAAGGCGTCGCGATCGACCGGCGTGCGATCTTGCCAGCCATGAATCGCGACCTCGCGACCACGCGCGTCGATCGCGGCGATCACCTTTCCGGAAAACTGCCCGATGATGTTGCGCGCCAGGCGCTCGTCTTCGACCAACAGCGTGCCGAGGATGATCTCGCTCGCGCCGGCGGCGCAGGCATCCGTCGCATGCTTCGACGTACGAATGCCGCCGCCGACCTGCACCGGTACGTCGACGGCTTCGCAGATTTGCGCGACGGCGGTTAAGTTCTCACCCGACCCGAACGCGCCGTCCAGATCGATCACGTGCAGCCGCTGCGCTCCGGCGGCGACGAACGATTTCGCACGCTCGACGGGGTCGCCGTCGTACGACATCTCCGTCGTCGGGTCGCCCTGCTTCATCCGCACGCACTTTCCGGCGCGCAGGTCGATCGCGGGAACGACCAGCATTCCCGTCGCGCTCAGCCTCGCGCTCCGTTGGTCGGGCGTTGCTCGAGCGAAACGTACGGTCCCGCAACGGGGCCTTCGTACGTCGCTTGGGGACGAATCAGCCGATTGTCGGCCAGCTGCTCGAGAACGTGGCCCGTCCAGCCCGCGACGCGGCCGCACGCGAAGCAGCACGTGAACTCGTCGGCGGGAATTCCGAGGCTGCCCAAGACCGGAGCCGTGTAGAACTCGACGTTGGCATAGATCGTATTGCCGGGCTTGCGTTCCTGCAGCACTTTGCGGCTGGCCTCTTCAAGCGCGTGCGCCGTCGCGTACCAGCGCTCGCCGCCGACGTGGTCGCCCAACTCCTTCGCCATTGCCTCGAGATGGCGCGCGCGAGGGTCGCGCACCTTGTATTCGCGATGGCCCATTCCCATGATGCGCTTGCCCTTGTCGAGAATTTCTCTCACGTACGGTTCGGCGTTCTCCGGGGACTTGACTTCGTTGAGCGTGCGGAAGACCGCCGTCGGCGCGCCACCGTGAAGGTCGCCTTGCAGCGTCGCTATCGCTGCGGTGATGGATGCATAGATGTCGGCCCGCGTTGAAGCCGCGACGCGCGCCGCGAACGTTGACGCATTGAACGAGTGGTCGGCCAGCAGCACCAAGTACGTATCGAACGCGTCTTCCTCGATTGAATGCGGCACCTTTCCGGTGCGCATGTATAGGAAGTTACCGGCTTGCGAGAGATCGGCACGCGGCGCTAGCGGATCGAAGCCCCGGCGTATGCGGTCCCAGGCCGCAACGATCGTCGGAAACTTTGCGATCAGCTCTATCGCCGTGTGCACGTCGGAGACATGCTCGCCCTGTGCGTTGACCGGCGAAAACAACCCCAGTCCACTGACGACCGTGCGCAGCACCTCCATCGGCCAGGCGGTTTTCGGAAAATTCTGCATCGCTCCGAGCAGCGGCTCCGGAAGCGCCCGGCGTGAACCCAGCTCGCGCTTGAGCGTCTCAAGCTGCGCACGATTCGGAAGTTGACCGTAGAGCAGCAGATGAATGATCTCTTCAAACGTCGCCTTTTCGGCGAGATCGTCAATGTCGTATCCGCGATAGGTTAAGCGTCCAATCGCTCCTTCGACGTTACTGAGCGCGGTGGTCCCGACAATGACGCCTTCGAGGCCACGATCGACAACGGTAGGCAACGAAATCCTCCCATGATGGGGTGAAGTTTGTAAAAGCCGACACTCTTTCGACGGCGGCAAAGGTTTGACTCCTCCGTGCCCTTCGACTGCCGTTACTGCTACTTTTACCCTATTCGAAGGCGCCGCCAACGAGCGAGGGAAGATGGCGAATATGGATGCGCTCGACTTATCCCGCAGACCGCCGCGAAGCCCCCGCCAGCCCTTCGCCGGCCTCGACCTGCTCATGCTGGCGCGGACGGTAGACAAGCTGCGCGCAACGCTGCCGGGCGGCAATCTGGGCAGCTATCAAATCACGGGCTTCAGCTCACATCTGTTGGAGAAACTCGGCATCGCCGAGGCGCTGTTGCGCGAAACGATCGCGCGGGCGCGCACCGACGAAGAGATCGCGGCGTGGATTCGCGAGCATAGCGACGCCGCAACGTATCCCGAGATCAACGCCGCACTCGAACGGCTAACGGTCGGAGAGCGCCTCAACGATCCACAGTTTGTGGCCCGCTATCCCATCACACGGCGCTTGCCGCCGGAGACTTCGCGTCTCGACATGCTGATTGCCGACGACGAAGAGAGCTTTGCGACGCGTTAGCCTAAGCGACGGCGTCGCGCACCTCCGCGCGCGCAAGGGCGTAACCGACGAGCCGTTCGACGAGCGCTTCGAAGCCGATGCCCGCGGCCGAGCACGCGTCGGGAACGAGACTGCGTTGCGTCAGCCCCGGAAGCGAGTTCACCTCTAGAATAAACGGGCGGTTATCGCGCGTCACGATGAAGTCGCTGCGCGAATAGTCTCGCAATCCGAGAAGGCGGTGGGCGGAAAGCGCCAGCATCTGTAACCGCGCGGCCAAGCCTTCGTCGATTTTTGCGGGGGCCACGTGCGTGCTTCCGCCCGGCTCGTATTTGGCCTCGTAGCTGTAATAGCCGTCGCGGTTCGCGACGATCTCGACGACCGGCAACGCCTCCTCGCCGAGTACGGCGCACGTGAACTCGCGCCCCGTCACGTACTCTTCGGCGAGAATCTGCGCATAGCTCTTAGATGCGTCGAGCATCGCGCTCGTCCACTCCTCGTGGGTGTGCACGATCGTGACGCCGTTGGATGAGCCCTCGAATCTCGGCTTGATCACGAGCGGAAGGTCGAGCGACCCCGGTAGCAGCGGCAACGTCCCCCCCGTGAGGTCGAACAGGTCCCACACCGGGGTCGGCAGGCCTTCGGCCGCGAGCAGCTTTTTGGTGAGGTGCTTGTCCATCGCGAGCGCCGAGGCTTCGAGGCCGCTGCCGGTATACGGGATCGCGAGATACTCCAACAGTCCTTGAATATGGCCGTCTTCGCCGCCGGCGCCGTGCAGCGCGATGAAGACGGCCTCCGGAGCAAACTCTTTGATTCCATCCAGGAAACGGTCGTCAAAATCCAGCGCTTGCGTCTCGTAGCCGAGCGTTCGCAGCGCGCGCATCACTTCCGTGCCCGATTGAACGGAGATCTCGCGTTCTTGGCTCCGCCCGCCCATGGCGACGACGATCTTTGCTTTCATAGCGCTCTTAGGCTGCATCGATGAAGACTCCGATGAGGTGCACTTCCAACTGCAAATCTACGCCGCATTGCGCGTGAACCGCGCGGCGGACGCGCGCTAAAAGCGTCGCGACGTCTTTCGCGCTCGCTCCGCCGGTATTGTTAATGAAGTTCGCGTGCAACGTCGAGATCTCCGCACCCCCTTCGCGCCAGCCCTTCGCGCCGACTGCCTCGATCAGCCGAGCCGCCTTCTCGCCGGGCGGGTTGCGGAAGCACGAGCCGGCATTTGGTAACGCTATGGGCTGGGTACGCTTGCGACGTACGAGTCGCGACTGCAGGTCGCGCCTGACGCGCTGCGACTGCTCGCGATCGAACTTACACGCGACGCGAGCGACGATCGCATCCCGATCCAGCGTGGAGCGGCGATAGAAGTACCCCACGCCGACTTCGTGCGGTTCGGGCCGGCCGGGCGACTGAACCCATACCGCCGAAATGAACTCGCCGAACTCGCGATCGGTTCCGGCGTTCATCCGCAGCGAGCCTCCGACCGTGCCTGGGATTCCGGCGAGCGAATCGACCCCGGAGGCGCCCGCCGATGCCGCCTTTGCGGTAACGAGCGCCATATTCGCGGAACCGCCGGCCTCGACGACAACGTGACCATTTTCCGCGCGTACGCGGACCTCGCTAAAGCGTCCGGCGAGCCGAATGACTATCCCGCGAACGCCGCCGTCGCCGATCAAGATGTTGCTCCCCGCGCCGACGACCCACCATGGCATTCGCCGGCGCGCGCAAAACAGCAGCAGCGCCGCGAGCTGATC
>Ga0213882_10000066_pt1 | contig 50396 bp, 47 predicted proteins | sample BarmaccoBMER_R09_FD_160106 | JGI IMG/M metagenome (GOLD analysis project Ga0213882, IMG submission 160106) | Barbacenia macrantha exposed rock microbial communities from rupestrian grasslands, the National Park of Serra do Cipo, Brazil - ER_R09 ...
CTGTCATACCCAGACCCTAAAATCAAGACCCTTAACAAGGCCCAGCGCCCGTCCCAGACCAGCCACCGATCAAGACGAATGATCAAGGCTAGTATCCCCAGGGTACCGACGTTCGCTGGGAGGCGCACCGTATGGGGCTGCGATGGTGGGCGACGGATCATACGGCACCAGCCAGATCCAGTGACCACCCGGAGTCGACTCGCTGCAGAGGTTTGATGCGATCTGCGTATCTCGTGTCCGGCACGAGATCCCGAGTGGCGCGGTAACGGAAGATCCAGGATTGGGTGGGTGGGTATAGGCATGCTGCGACAACGTCAAACTGATCCGTCCGATAGAGTCGGCTGGCCGGGTCCCCCTTGGACGCTCGGGTCTTCTGAACTTCTACCTTGTATTCCCCGCTCGCGTACTTCTCAGGTGACGCGTTCTTGTACTCCACGAACACCTTACGTCCATCGGTCGAAGTGACGTCGAAATCGGGCTGTGCGTCCTTGTCCAGCCGGACGGCTGAGGCGATGGCAGGGTCAGCGCGCAGCACCTTCTCGAGGTGATATTCTGCGACCCCGCCGCGCACCGCTACCGTTAGTCTATTGCGAGCTGCGATAATCTCTAGAATCTCCTCGCTGGTCAGTGCGAACTCCTTCGCCAGTGGATGCATGCCACCCACCGCTGAGGCTGCACGTTGCGCACCTGCGGACTGGGCGGAAGTGAAGCGCAAAGGCGGATCCAGCCCTAGGTCGCCAGCCTGCCGCTCGAAACGTGCGTAATCGAGCAACCGCTCTGGGATGAAGGCCACCATGACCTCTAGCCCACCCTGAGCACGTGGAGCGGCGCGGCGAGATCCAGCGCGGTTCTCGCGCTCCCAGACATGCCAGCTGTCAGCGCGGGCGACAGCGAGCTGGCTCTCTTTGGCGTACATGGATATTCCCATGGGAATCGGGTCGTAGAGTGAGGGGTCAACCCCTATGAACACCTCCGTCTCAAGGTGAACACCCACCATGAGTGTGGTGTCGACTCCGGCCGTGTCGCGTCCAACAGCGTGGTCGTCTGTGTGCCAACCGCTCCCACCGCCGTAACGGATCTGCCCGCGGACCTCGTCGCTTGGGCGACCCGCCGTTGTTACACGGGTCATCCGAAACGGGTAGATCAGTAAGCCGATCCGCTCATCCCGCGCCCCCTGAACCCCAAGGAAGACAGGAGCCCGTGTCGGCTCACTTGCGTACAGGACTCGGCCACCTGAGCGCTGCACCGCGTCCATGAGGAACGCGTGCAGGTCACCCCGACTTTTTCCTACTGGGTACACCCGGGCGTAGCTGCGACCGGCACTCCAGTCCCTCACGGACTCTCCTCTTGGCAGGTAGCGGTCGCCTGTGGCTGCTTCGTACTGGACGCTACGAATGTGGGCGTGGAACTTACCGGTTGTCCGAGCGTCGGGACATACCCGGTCCTGGCGCAAGCTCCGAATTAATGATCTTGAACCGACCGGGACCCTCAGTGCTTGCGGCTTGCCGAGACGATCGATCGGCACGACCGCAGACCGCGGTGCGGGCGTCACCGGAGTTTGTGGACGAAGGCGCGGACATGCCGCTTCTGGAACCGGGTTGTTCACCATGCTCAAGCGGTTCGGGGCGGATCGGATCATTACCTATGCCACCGTCGACGTCGCCCGGAGCCTTGGTTAGACCGTTACCCGGATCTGCCGCAGGATCGCCTCCGCGCCGTGCTCCAGCATCGTGCGGGCCAGCGTGTGCCCCAGCAGCTGGGGGTTGGCACCGGTTGCGGAGGAGGACACGCGCTGTGTCCCGTCCAGCGACGTGACCTGCGCTGTCAGCGTCAGTCCGGCTCCGGACGGTACCGCGTACGCGCCCACCGGCACGGAGCAGCCGCCGTGCAGCTCGGCCAGCAGCGCCCTCTCGGCGAGCACCGCGGCGTCCGTGGCGGGGTCACCGTAGGAGTTCAGCATCTCCCACAGCTCAGTGTCGGTGGCCCGCAGCTGAATGCCCATGGCCCCCTGTCCCGGAGACGGCGGGAAGTCATCGAGCGGGAGCAGCTCGGTGATGCTGTCCTCCAGCCCGAGACGCCGCAGGCCGGACGCCGCCAAGACGACCGCGTCCATTCCGGTCTTCAGTTTCGCGAGCCTCGGCGGCACGTTCCCCCGGATGGGGACGACGGTGAGATCCGGGCGCAGCGCCTTCAACTGTGCGACCCGTCTCGGCGACCCGGTGCCCACCCGAGCGCCGCGGCGGAGTCCGGCCAGCGTCGAGCCGCACAGCGCGTCATGCATGTCCTCCCGCGGCGGCGTCACCGCAAGCACCAAGCCCTCGGGCATCGCGGTCGGCAGGTCCTTCATGCTGTGCACCGCGATGTCGATCCGGCCTTCCAGCAGCTCCTGCCCCAGCTGGTTGGAGAACGCGCCGCTCCCGGTCCCGCTCGCGCCGCTGACCTCGCGCAGCGGGCTCTTGCGGTCCCGGTCGCCGTCCGTCATCACGACCCGGTTCTTGAACCTCACCACCGGACACGCACCCAACCGGTCCAGGAACTCCGTCACCATCGCCTGCGCGAGACGGCTGCCACGGGCTCCCACCACCACGGTTTCCATGCGCGAAGGCTATGTGATGACACCGCGAGTTCTCATCCGTGTTTCGCCGACCGACCGGTGCTCACGCCGTTGGGGGATCCTCGTGGCCGCTACCCTGCTCCCAGCTACGGAGCGAGGGGAAGCGGTGGTCGGTGATGGGTTCCGGGGACGACGACCTGATCGTCAGGCTGGTGGGCAACACTCCACCCGTGCATCCCGCGTTGCTGGCTCGCCCGGATGTGCGGGTCGCGTTGGCCGGTCATGACATCGGCGCGGTGTTCCGGGTGCTGAATGAGCATGGGTGGAGCCAGCGGGGGATCGCCAGGGCGGTGGGGATGCGCCAGTCCGAGGTCACGGAGATCCTCAAGGGCCGGCGCGTGATCGGCTACCGGGTACTGGTGAGGATCGCCGACGGGTTGGGGATCCCGCGCGTGATGATGAACCTCGGTCCCGCCGACGGTGGTGGCGCCTACGCTGGTGGGGTCACGGGTGCCGAGCCCGGCGAGGAGGTGGATGCGGAGATGCGCCGCCGGGCGCTGCTCGCCGCCGCCACGATCGCCGTCGTGAGGCCGCCGGCAGCGCGGGCCGAGGAGCTGGCTGAGCCGCCCGCCCCCAAGCCGGTGCCGCCGCCGTCCCGGCTGCTGGGGGTGCATGTGGTGAAGGTGCGTGACCTCACTCAGAAACTCCGGGAGACCAGCCGTACCCATGGGTCCGACCCGCAGGTGAGTAGCGCGACCGCAGGCTGGGCGACCGGGCTGCTGCAGGCCTCGGGACCTGAGCCGGTCCGGCGGGCGCTGCTGACGGCGGTGGCGGAGCTGCACAGTCAGGCCGGGTATGCCGCGTTCGACGCGGGGCTTCATGATCGCGCCATATACCATTGCACTCGCGCGCTGCAGCTGGCCTATGAGGCCGGGGACGCTTACCTGCAGACCCTGGCCATGACCTATGCCGGGATGTTCACCGTGGAGCACGGCCGCCCCAACGATGGGCTGAAGCTGCTCCAGCTCGCCTGGGTCAAGGCAGGGCACATCCCGGCAGATGACCAGCGCGAGCGGATCGTGTTCCAAGGTTCCCGAGCGGTCCTGCGGGCCTGCACTCGGGCGGACTCCGCGACCGCACTGGCCCGCATGGGAGACCCCGACGGCGCCGCCGCCAAGCTGGCCGAGGCACGGGAGCTTTGGCAGCCCACCCCCGCCGACCCCTCGGGGGACCTGGACTACGTGGCCGCGCGCCTGGAGCTTGAACGCGGTCGGCTGGAAGCTGCGGAGCCGCTCGCCACGGCGTCGGTGCGGCGCTGGGATGCAGGCCACAGCCAGCGCGCCCGCGCCTTTTCCAGCGTCGTGCTGGCCACCATCCACGTCCGGGCCGGGGAGGCTGACGGGTTGCGGCTGGCCCACGGCGCGATCACCGACGTGGACAGGCTCAGCTCGGTCCGGGCTCGCCGGCGCCTCGACCCGCTGGCGAGCGCCCTGGATGCCCGACCCGGCGGCGACCACCGCCAACTCGCCCGGATGGCCCGTGACGTCGCCACCACCCGCGCCTGACTTGCCGCACCGGCGTGGAGACGTCAGGCTGTGGATGGTCAGGCCGAGGAGCGGTAGCGCCTCGGCTGGGGACGGGGATGAGCGAGTGGTAGCTGGGGGGCCGGCGTGGGTAAAGACCAGCGGCGTCTGTTCACATGCCCCCAATGCGACGGCGCCCAAATGATCACGAAGTGGAAACGCGCGGACCTGGATGACGCCCCTGAGGTGTGGGAGATTCAGACGACGGAGATCTGCCCGACCTGTGACGGCTCTGGACAGCTTCTCGGGCCTTCGGCGTAGCGCATTCGTCTAGACTCGGTCATATGCCACGTACCGCCATTCTCTACGCTCGGTCGTACCGTCGCGCCCAGCTCGATCGGCAGGTCCGTGAGCTGGAGGACTGGTGCGATCGTGCCGGTGTGGTACCGGTCGACACCGTTGCGGAGGTCGCGCTCGGCCTGCGCGCCTCGAAGCGGTGCCGTGGGGTTCTCGCTGATGTGGCGGCCGGTCGGGCGGACCTCGTGCTGATCCGGGACGTCACCCGCCTGTCCGAGTGCCCCGTCCAACTCAAGGAGATCATCGACGAGCACCGGCATCGGATCGCCCTCAGTCGGGACGACGTGGACCCCTCCCGGTAACGGGTACACTGTGCTGCCCCGACTCGGCGACCAGCCGCACCGCCCGCTCCCACAACTCAGCGGGATACAGGGGTTGGAGTCTCCGGACTCGCGCTCGCCAGCGGTTGCGGCGCCTCCACCGCACCGTCTGCTCCTGGTCCACCAGCTTCAGGTGAGCCACGCGGCTACGGGGGGCTAGACGCGTATCAGCAGGGCGCCGGGGTCGATGCGCATTCGCATCGCCCGTACATCGCCTATCGGGTCGCCGTCGAGTTGGGCCTGTTGTGGTGCTTGTGCGCTGAGGATGATGGTGCGACCTTGCCAGTGCTGCACGATGCGGTGGCCACGGCGGCGTCGGGTCAGGACGCGTGCGGTCACGGCCAGCCATCCAAGGAGGCTTCTGGGGCTGATGGCTACGACATCGAGCAGTCCGTCGTCCAGTTTGGCCGCGGGCAGCAAGGTCAGGCCGCCAAGGAGCTTGCCGCAGTTGCCCACCACCACCGTGCGGACCTGACGGGGTGACTCGGATCTGCCATCCACCGCGAGGGTGACCGGGACCCTGGGAGCCATGAGGGCGCGTGCTCCGGAGACGACATAGGCCAGTGAGCCCAGTCGGGCCTTCAACTGCTCCGGTGCGCCGGTCATGATGGCGGCGTCGAAGCCCATTCCGGTCATGACCAGGAACACCTGTTCTTCGGCGCAGTCGTCGATGAGCACCCGGCCGACGTCGATCGTGCGGGTGGTCCCGGACAGCGCGATCCGGGTGGCGTGGGCGGTGTCCTCCGGCACGATGGCGAGGTTGCGGGCTAGCAGGTTGGCGGTGCCCGTGGGCAGCAGGGCCAGTGCGGTGCCCGACCCGGCGAGGACTTGAGCTATGTGGCGGTTGGTGCCGTCCCCGCCGCAGGCGAGCACCACGGCCGCGCCGGCGGCGAGCGCGGCTTTGGCCTGACCGCCGCCGGGGTCCTCGGCGGTGGTCAGCAGCCACAACGGGGGGGCCCAGCTCAGCTCTGCGCACACGCTGGTGATCTGGGCGTGTAGCGTGGGCAGGTCGGTGATGTGACGGGGGTTGACCACCACTGCTGGTAACGGGGGCTGGGACGGGGAGGGGGGCGCCGGCTCGGGGATCGGGGTTTCTTCTCCTACCCGGTCGGCACCGGCTGGACAGGGCTGCCTGCTCGGTGTTCTGGGGGCATCACGGAGCAATCGCGATCCGATGGGGCACCCAGGGTCGGCGAGCGTGCTCCTCTGGCTCGCCGCTCCCCGGGAGTCGCGTCGCACGGCGAGCATTCGTTGGGTGATGGTTACCAGTTGCAGCCCGGCCAGCACCCACAGCGCGACATCGAGCGCGAAGCGCACGCCTAGGCCGGCCAAGCCAGCCCCGACCAGGGTGATGAGGTAGCGCTCCGCGCGTTCGACGATCCCGCCGTCGGCGGACAGGCCGCTGGCGGCGGCGCGGGCCTTGATGTAAGAGATGACCTGGGCGCTGACCAGGCACAGCAGCGCCGCCGCGGCCAGCAGCCGGTCGTGGGCGAGCCCGAAGCACCACCAGGTCAGCCCGGCGAACAGCGCGCCGTCGGCGATCCGGTCGCAGGTGGCGTCCAGTACGGTTCCCCACGGCGTGCCGGATCCGCGGGCTCTGGCGACTGCCCCGTCGAGCACGTCGAGCAGCACGAACCCCGTGATCGCTATGGTGCCGGCCAGCAGCTGGTCGCGGGGGAAGAACCACAGCGCCGAGACCACCGTGCCGGTAGTACCGATCAGGGTGATGATGTCGGGGCCGATACCGGACCGGGCCAGCCGGCCACCCATCGGATCCACGACCCGGGAGAACAACGCGCGGGCGAAGATGTTGAGCATCGCCTGGCTCAGCTATCGGGAACGGGTTGGGGTGGGGCGGTGTCGGGGCGCCTGGGGGACCGCGGACCGACACCGGCGAACGCCCACGCCGCGCCGTGGTGGGTAGGCACCCTCCACGCCGTGGAGAACCTCGTCGGCTCGCGCTGCCTATGCCGGGGAGTCTGCGGGTGACTCACGTGCTGGTTGCTGGGTGAAATCGCCGGTCGCTCCGTCCGTCAGTTCATGTTGATTACATGGGAGACTAGTTCCCGAGGCTGCTCGAAGTAGTCCATCGCGATAATTCCGACGCGCCCCTTGGCGGATCTCACCAGGTAGTCGTCGAGACGCGGGTTTATTGTCTGCGCATAGCCGCCGGCTTTCAGGCCGACAGCGCTGGAAAACGTGATGTACAGATTCTCGAGGTCACCGCTTTTCGCTTGCTCGAGGTGGTCTACGACGAGTTCGTACTTCTGTTCGCTCGGCAGCCCCTGATAGCGATCGTGCACATCGTAGACCGGTGTTGCGGCACTTCGGAAAGTCTGGTTTTCCGGCCAGTAGGTCAAGTCAAGACCGACGTGGTGACCACCCTCGAACCGACGTAACAAAACGATCTTACCGCGGATTTCTCCCATTGTCGTTTCGGAGGTGAACGAAGGGTTGATGGCCGCCGAACCGGCATCGGGAAGAGGGGCAGCGAAATTGTAGAACAGTGACGGGTCTTCGAGATGTTGCCACGTTCTGACATTGAATGCATCTTCAAAGGAGTTCGATCGAACCACCCAGTTATCCGGGTCTCCTCTGTCTTTTCCGAAGATTCTGGAAGGGGCGAAGACGCCAAGGGTGCTATCGCAGCGGCTTTCGTCCTTGACTGACATTAAAATAGCCTCGGAAGGGTGTCGCCCGAGGAAGTCGGAGCACGCGGCCAGAACATCGGCGTAGCATTTTTCCATGTGCACGACGTCGTGATGCACGAAAAGGTTGTCCCGGTAGTGCGAGAGCCTGATGTCCAGGAATCGTATCCCTGCGTTGAGCTGGTCAGCCAGGTCCAGGTCTTGGGTTTGGCCGAACCCCAAAGGTCCGCCGATGCCGCCGGAATTGTGGGTTCCCGGAATGCTCAGCGCCGTCACCGCGGTAGCATCGGGGATATCCCGCATCCATGACGGGTGAGAAATGAACTTCGATGTCACCGCTACCCTGCCTCGCTGCCGGAGGCGACTCCCCAGCTGGGTCATGACGGATAAGGTACCCGCACGATGGTGGGGGCAAACGCGACGCGATCATCTTGTGTGACCGCGAACGACCTGATCATCGACCTGGGGGGCGACACTCCGCCAGTGCACCGCAGAGGACCAGCCCGAGAGGATCGTCTTCCAAGGTTCCCGAGCGGCCGTGAGGCGACCTGACCCACCTGTTGCACAGGAACGACGTCAGCTCGGACCTCAGGTGGCTCGTTGCTGGACCCCGAGCTTGGTGATCCTGGACTGGTGGTGGTCCTGCCCACCGCTCAGTCGAGTGATCCACACCAGCAGGTATCGCGTCGGCGGCCCGGCCCGCAGCGGGATCCGGGTGCTGCCCGGCCTCAGGGTGGCGGTGCCGACCAGGGTGGTGTCGTCCAGTCGCGGATTCGCGGACGTCGCGGTGCGTATCTCCAGCACGGTGCCCGGACTCGGCGATGTCACGGTCACCGAGGACGCCGCGATGGGAGCCTCGAAGCTCAGCATCACGCCGAGCCCCTTTTTGTAGACGGGGAACTGCTGGAAGTAGGAGTCGGTGGACCACCCCGTGCCCGGGTTGCCCTCCAGCAGCTTGCCGACGTCCTTCTGGTGGTCCGGGCTGCCCAGCCCGGAGGGGTCATAGACCGCCACGTGCCGGACCCCGACCGGCCCGGACAGCACTGGTGACGGCGCTGGTGCCCTGTTGGTGGGGCCGGCGGCGACGACCAGCGGCGTGCCCCCGGTGTCGGTGAACACCGACACCACCTGGACGCCCGCGTAGCCGAGGATCAGCAGGGTGGCGGTACCCAGCACCGTCATCGACACGCCGAACTTGATCCGCCGTCGGCGCTGCGCCCGTCGCGGGTCGACCGGGTGGACCCGGCCGCCGCGCGCGTCCGCCGAGAACAGGTCGTCGTCCTCGGCCGAGGTGTTGAGCTCGAGCACCTGACGCACGGCGGCCCCCGTGCGCACGCCCCCGTTGGTGCCTGGACCGGCGATGCTGCGCAGCGCCAGAGTGGACAGCTCCACCGGCACCTCGGGCCGCAGCGTCGTGGGGCTGATCGGCAAGCCGTTATGCCCGATCGGCGCGGGCGGCAGGGTGGGTGGCCCCTCGGGCAGCGGCCAGCACCCGGTGAGCAGCAGGTACAGCATCGCACCCAGGCCGAGGATGTCATCCCGGGGCTCGGTCGTGGGGACCGGACCCGGGAAAGCGAGTCGCGCTTGCCTGTCGGGGGTCACCCGGATCCGGTCCGGATGGTCACAACCGAGGACCAGACCCGCGTTGTGGGCGGCGTCGACCGCACCAGCCAAGGGCACAAGCACGCGGGCCGCCACCGCCGGCGGCAGCGGCCCGCCGTCCAGCAGGTCGACCAGGGCACATCCCGGCGTCCACTCGGCGACGACGACCGCGGCGCTCGGCCCGTCCGGGTCGCCTCTGCGCTCCGCTTCCAGCACGTCCAGCATCCGCACGGCGCCCGCGGTCTCCAGACGGGCAGAGCGCAACGCACGCCCGACGGCGGAGCGGACCAGCGCGACCGTCGCGGGATCCCGCGACGCGGCGATGAACAACGTGAGCGCAACGTCACGCTCCAGCACGAGGTCACGGCCCCGCCACAGGCGGACGGCGCACCGGTCGTCGCGGCCGACCTCGGACAGTAAGCGGTAACGACCCCGCCCGAGAGCACACCCGGGAGTCGGCCACGGGGGGCGGGACCGGTGTGTCTGCGCTCCCCCCGACTCGGTCACCGTGCTGTCACCCCTTCTGGGTTGTCGCCCGACACCTGGGCTCTCAGCACCCCCGAGGTGCTACGGACCATTCTCAAGCCTACGGCTCCCGGGGGCCACTCGATTGATCGCCGGTTGAGCCGGCGACCGGAGCACCACCGGCTGAGCGGGCGACCGGAGCACCACCGGCTGAGCCCGCTGCCCGGGTTCTGCGTACCCGGCGCACGATGGCGCGGGCCACCAGCAGAACCAGCGCGGCACCGGCGCCTGCGGTGAGCGCGACGGTAACCCTGCCGAACGCGGTGGAGCGCAGCTGCAGAGTGATCGGCTCGCCCAGCGGGGTGCCGCCGGGGGTGCTCAGCCGGGCATCGATGCTGAACTGCCCGGCCCGGCTCACCTTCGCCGGGATGACCAGCTGCCGGGTGCTGTGGGCCGGCACCAGCTGTAGCCCGACTCCTCCGGCGCGCAGCCCGGCGGTCTCCGACAGGCTCAGCACAACCTGCATCCCGACCGGCAGCTCGTTACTCACGGTGATCAGCAGGGGGGAGTCCGATGCCGCCAGGGTGTAGGAACCCGGTGGCTGCACGATTCGCACCGACCGGAGTAGCTCATCCAGCCGGCTGCTCTCCTGCGTGGTCACCAGCATGGCCCGGTTGGGCGCCCCGCGCCAGGCCGTGGACACGCCACGGAGCAGCCCGAGCCGCAGCGGGTCGAGCAGGGTGGCCGGCCTGAGGTTCGCGGCGGGATCCACGACGATGGCCACCTGCAGGTCGCGCAGGACGTCGCGATCCCGCTGGATCTCCGTGGTGACCTGCGGCGGGATCTCCTCGGCGCCGTCCTGTGGCGGGTATCTCACCGCCACGCCGGTACCGGCGGGACGGGTGGTGGCCAGCGCCGGCAGCTCACCGGCGGTGACGAAACCGGCCTCCAGCAGCTGCCGGGCAGTGCTCAGCAGCGCGGTGGCCTCCGTGGCGGGAGCCTGCCAGCGGCGCGGCGGGACCAACAGAACGGGCTGGCCGCGAGCAGCGCGATACACCAGCGCGCCGAGCCCGTCCTGCACGGACAGCGGGCTCGCGTCGCCCTCCAGCACGCCGGTCAGCAACGGGTCGACGAGCAGACCGACGGGGGCGGCGGCATGGCCGCCCGGTGTGGCGGCGCCGGGGTTGGCGGTACCTGAGGAGCTACCGACCAGGCTGATGACATCGCTGCTGGCGGGCGGCGCCGCGGCGACGCCGCGGGGGTCGAGCAGCACGGCGTGTGTCTGGAGCGCGGTGAGGTCGGCCAGCGTGCGCTCGTCGAGCATCTCGCCGTCCGGCCAGCTCACCCCGGTCAGCGGCTGCACCCCCAGGAGGTCGCTCACCAGGCGCGCGCCGGTGCTGGTGGCCAGGGCCTCCAGATCCGTGAGCCCGGCCCGGGACAGCGCCACCAGGTCGGCGTCGGCATAGGGCAGCGGCAGCACGCAGCGACCTTGGACAGCGGCGCGCAGCCGATCAAGCCAGCTCCGCGCATCCCGCGCGCCGGTGCCCTCGCTGATCCCGCCAGGGCCCGAGACCTGGTAGCCGTGGCTCATCCCGTCGAGGGTCTCCAGCAGCAGCGGGTCCACCGCGACGCACACGGCCGCGCCCAGCGGTGACCCCTGCGGCACCACCTGTTCGAGCGCACCGAGCAGGCCGTCCAGCCGCCCACCGGGAGCGACGTCGGCGGCCAGCGGGTCCGTTCCGGCACGGTCGCTGTGAACGAGAAGCGGCTCGCTGGGGCCGGTCGGTAGCCGGTCGGGCACTGCGGCCAGCGGCCACAGCACGGTCAGCGGTGCCGGTCGGGTGGGTCGGCGCAGCACCGGCCCGAGCGGCCCGCCGGGGGTGGCAGGGGGGATCCCGAGCACCGGCAACAGCAGCGGGACCGACGCCAGCCGCGCGATGCCGCCGGCCTCCAGCGTGCCGTCGAGGATGACCAGCACCGGGTACACACCCGGTTCGTTGATCTGCAATGACGTCGCCGCTGCCCCGCGTAGGGGCACCTCCAGCTGGAACGGCCTGCGCTGGCCGGCGGCGAGGTCGCCCGGCAGCGGCTGGAACCGGGTGGTGTGGGGCGCTTCGACGAGTCCTTGGAGGGCCCGGGCGGCGTCCTCGGCCGAGCTCACCGGCTCGTCGCGCTGCAACCGGACCCCGAGTGTGGTGATCGGCCGGTCACCGACGTTGACGACTTGGCCGTTCACCCGAAGCACCGGCGCGCCGGCGACGGTGACCACCCGAGGGGAGAGATCCGACAGCTCCAGCCGAGCCGGCCCGTTCGGCCGCTGTGGCTGCGCGGACTGTCCCGCAGCGAGGCCGGGCATCAGCATCACCAGCATCGATACCAGGGCGGCCGTGGCGGCGCGGCGGAGGCTGAGTCTCACTCGGCGGCCCTGCGCGCGGGGTTCTTCAAGCCGAGTCCGCGAGCATCGTGGCGGCGCGCTGAACCAGGCGGCGCTCGTCGGCGTAGGCCAACCGCCCCGGCAGGTCGGCCAGCGGCACCCAGGCCACCTCGGTGACCTCGACGTCGGCATCGGACAGCTCCCCACCCACCGCACGCAGCAGGAAGTGGTGCACCGTCTTGTGCACTCGGCGATCCTCGGCGACGAACCAGTAGTCGATGCTGCCCAGCGCGGCCACCACCGCGCTATCGATCCCGGTCTCCTCGGCCACCTCACGCACGGCCGCCTGCTCCACGGTCTCGCCATGCTCGACGTGACCTTTGGGTAGCGACCACAGCAGCCGGCCGCGCCGATCCAGCCGGCCGATCACGGCAGCCTGTCCCGTCTCAGTGTCCACCACCAGTCCGCCCGCTGAGGTCTCCGCCACCGTGCGCATCCGACCTTTGTCACTGCCCTGGCTCGGTGTCCTGCGCGCGCCTTTACCACGGCCGGACCTGCTGGAGCGCGGGGGCATGGTGTCGATGGTATCGGCGCATGTCGGCGACCGAGGCGTTACGCTCGCTTGCTGTGTCGTCTCCACCTTCCGCGCTGGGCAGTCGGGTACCGGCTGTGAGCTGCGCGCGGCATAATGCCACAGCGCGGCAGAATGCCGCTGTGGAGCTGCTCCGGGTCGCGCCGCTGGCCGACGAGCTGGCCGCCCGGTTCACCGCAGCCGGTCATTCGCTGTACCTGGTGGGCGGCAGTGTGCGCGACGCGCTACTCGGCAGGCTGGGCAACGACCTGGACTTCACCACCGACGCGCGCCCGGACGCCATCACGGCGATCCTGGCGGGCTGGGCGGATGCTGTGTGGGACACCGGGATCGCCTTCGGCACCGTCGGCGCGACGCGGGCCGGTGTTCAGTGCGAGATCACCACCTACCGGGCTGACCGCTACGACCGGGTGTCCCGTAACCCCGACGTCGTCTTCGGTGACACCGTGCAGGGCGACCTGGCCCGGCGTGACTTCACCGTGAACGCGATGGCCGTCCGGTTGCCGCTGCGGGACGCGGGTGCCGGCCGGTTCGTCGACCCCTACGGCGGGATGGCCGCGCTGGCTCGCCGTGAGCTGGACACCCCCGCGACCCCGGAGCAGTCCTTCGCCGACGACCCGCTGCGGATGCTGCGCGCGGCCCGGTTCGTCTCCCAGCTCGGCTTCACCCTCGCCCCTCGGGTCCGCGCGGCGCTGGGCGCGATGGCGGGCGAGATCAGGCGGATCACCGTCGAGCGGGTGGCCGCGGAGCTGTCCAAGCTGCTCCTGGGGGCCGACCCCCGAGCCGGTGTCGAGCTGATGGTGGACACCGGGCTAGCCGAGTACGTGCTGCCCGAGGTGCCCGCGATGCGTCTGGAGATCGACGAGCACCACCAGCACAAAGACGTCTACACGCATTCGCTGACGGTGCTCGACCAGGCGATCGCGCTGGAGGACGACGAGCCCGACCTGGTGCTGCGGCTGGCCGCGTTGCTGCACGACATCGGCAAGCCGGCCACCCGGGTGCTCGAGCCCGATGGCGGGGTGAGCTTCCACCATCACGAGGTCGTCGGCGCCAAGCTGGTCCGCAAGCGGCTGCGCGCCCTGCGGTATCCCACCCACGTCGTCGATGACGTCGCCCAGCTGGTGTTCCTGCACCTGCGTTTCCACGGTTACGGCGGCGGCGAGTGGACCGACTCGGCGGTGCGCCGCTACGTCACCGACGCCGGAGACCTGTTGCCCCGGCTGCACAAGCTCGTCCGGGCCGACTGCACCACCCGCAACCGCCGCAAGGCGACGGCGCTGCAGCGCACCTACGACGACCTGGAACGGCGCATCGAGCGGATCCGTGCCGAGGAGGACCTCGCGGCGGTACGCCCGGACCTGGACGGTAACGCGATCATGGAGCTGCTCGGGTTGCCGCCGGGTCCGCTGGTCGGCCAAGCGTGGCGGCACCTCAAGGAGGTGCGTCTGAACCGGGGTCCGCTGTCCCGCGACGAGGCCGAGGCCGAGCTGCGCCGGTGGGCGGAAGAGAAACTTCCGCGTGAGTGAGTAACAGTGTCATGGCACTCAATCCCGCTCACGACCAGCTGGTCGTCCTGCTGGACGATCAGCGCCGGCCGATCGGACAGCTGCCGAAGTCGCAGGTTCATCATGCGCAGACGCCCCTGCACCGGGGGTTCTCCTGTTATGTCTTCGACGGGTCCGGGCGGGTGTTGATGACCCGCCGCGCCATCAGTAAGCAGACCTGGCCGGGGGTGTGGACCAACACCTGCTGCGGGCACCCGTTGCCTGGTGAGGGATACGCCCAGGCGGCGGCTCGGCGGTTGGCCGACGAGCTGGGGTTGCGGCTGACCCGCTCGGCGGTGGCGCTGCCTGACTTCAGCTACCGGGCGGTGGCCCCCGACGGTGTGGTGGAGAACGAGTTCTGCCCGGTCTTGGTGGCCACCGCCGACGGCATCCCCACCCCCGACCCCACCGAAGTCCTAGAACACCACTGGTCCCCCTGGCCCCACATCATCACCCTGGCCACAACCACTCCCTGGGTGATCAGTCCCTGGTCAGCCCTCCAGATCCCGCTCCTCGCCGCCGTCCTCCCCCGACATGGAGACATCGCGGGGTGGAAGGGAGCTGCTTTACCCCGAGATGTCTCCATGTCGGGGGAGGGGCGCCTGGAGGGGGGCGGCTAGGAGGTAGAGGGCGGCGGAGAGGAGGAGGAGGTGGGGGGCTCGGCCGGTGGGGGGGATGATGGTGGCGGTGAGGGCGACGGACAGGACGTAGGTGGTGTTGAAGACGGTGTCGTAGAGGGCGAAGACCCGACCGCGGGTGTCGTCCGCGACGTCGGCCTGCACCGTGGCGTCCAGGCTCAGCTTCACCACCTGACCGGCGGTGGACAGCACGAACGCGGCGGCCAGCATCGTCGACATGAGCATCGGCAGGCCGAGCGTGATGATCGCTGCTCCGGCGGTGAGCAGGGCCCCTCGCACGGTGTGTCGCCGGCCGAAGCGGGTCACCAGCAGCGGGGTGAGCACCGCCGCGAGCAGCAGTCCGGCCGCCCCGACGGCGAGCAGTTCGCAGACTCCGCTCAGCCCGGCCCGCAGCAGCCCGTGGGAGGTGAAGGAGTTGCGGTAGCACAGCAGCGCCACCAGGGTCACGATGCCGAACGACAGCCGGTGCGCGACGAGCGCCACCAGGCCCGCGGCGACGCTGGGCACCCGGCCCACTGCGGCCAGACCGTCGCGCAGCCCACTTGCCACCGCGCGGGTTGCCCGTTCGGTGGTGCGGTTGGGCTCGGTGGTGCAGTCGGGCTCGCCCAGGGAGTTCGGACCCAGGGAGTTCGGACCCAGGGAGCTCGGACCCAGGGAGCTCGGACCCAGCTGGCCGCGACGAAAGCCGGTCGCGATCGCCGCGGCGACCAGCGACCCCAGCACGGCGGTGCTCGTCATCCAGGCCGAGCCGGTGTTGCCAGGCCCGATCAGGGCGCGCAGCCCGATCGCGCACATCCCGCCCAGGACGGTCATCGCCGAGCCGACGGTGGTGGCCAGCGCGTTGGCCCGCACCAGCCGGCCTGGGGGTGCGACGTGCGGCAGACCCGCGGACATCCCCGCTACCACGAACCGGCTCAACCCGGTCACCAGCAGCGCGCCGAGATACAGCGGCGCCCCCGCCACCCCCACCCCGACCGCCAGCGCCACCAGCACGATCGGGACGACCCGCATCAGGTTCGCCATGACCAGGATCCGGCGGCGGTCCCAGCGGTCCAGCAGTGCCCCGGCGAATGGTCCCACCAGCGAGTACGGCAGCAGAAGCACAGCGAGCCCGGCCGCGACCGCCATCGGGGCGGCTTGGCGCTCCGGGTTGAACAGCACGGCGCCGCCCAGCCCGGCCTGGAACACCCCGTCGCCCCATTGCGTGGCGAAGCGGGAGGCCAGCAGCCGGCCGAACCCCCTGGTGCCCAGCAGCCGCCGTACCCTGAGCCGACCGGTCACACCGGGGGGAGTAACAATCCGCGACAGGGTCACGACCATGCAGGCTAGCGGTGTCGGGCGGCTTATAGTGGTTTTTGAGCATGCGAGACGATGGCACAGTGCATGAGAAGGTGGGCGAAGAAAAGACAGTGAACGTGGTGGAACCGGGATCTGCGCTGGTTGCCGCCCCGGGCTTGCAGGATCCCAACTTTCGTCGCACCGTCGTGTTGATCATCGACCACGGGACCCTGGGCTCGCTCGGTGTCGTGCTCAACCGGCCCAGCGATGTGGCGGTGCGCGACGTGCTGCCGATGTGGGGACCGCACGCCACGGCGCCGAGGGCCCTCTACGTCGGCGGGCCGGTGCAGCAACGCGCGGCGCTGTGTGTGGCCGCGCTGCCCGCCGGGGTGGACGCCGAGCGCACCGAGGGCATGATCAAAGTGCGCGGACCGCTGGCCCTGGTCGACCTGGATGCCGATCCGGACCTGATGGCACCGCACCTGCGCGGGCTGCGGGTGTTCGCCGGGTACGCCGGTTGGCGTCAGGGCCAGCTGGTCGGTGAGATCGACCGCGGGGACTGGCTGGTGGTGCCCGCATTGCCCGACGACGTGCTGGCTCCGCCCGATACCGACCTGTGGGGGCGGATCCTGCGCCGCCAGGGCATGCCGCTGGCGTTGCTGGCCACCTACCCCCTCGACCCCGTGCTGAACTGATGGCGCGCTCGGGTGCTCACGCCGGTCGGGGACCAGGTGGCGCTGGCCGGGCGCCTCGTTCTGCGGTGGTGCTCACAGGCCGGGCATATCTGGTCGCGATCCTGCGGGTACCCGGGCAGGCTCACCCGGTCGTAGGGCAGCGGTCGTGGCGTGAACCTCGCCCCGCATGCCGCGGCTACCGCGCCGTCGGGACCCACCACCCCGTGGTGGGTGTCCCGGTCACCCATGGACCGCAGGAACCAGGTCACCGGGTGCCCTCCAGGATCGCCTAGGTCACCGCAGCCTCGGTCACCTCCACCAGATCATACCGGGCGCGCAGCTGCGCCCAGGTGGCGTGGTGGTGGCCCCCGCCGGTGGTGTAGCGGCCGTCCGGGCCGGGCCGCCAGGTGCGCATCAGGTCATCACGGACGGTGGGCTGGTCGGTGGGCGCGGGCGCGGTGCCGAGCCCGGCGACCAGCCACACCCGAGCGGTGACGGCCACCCCGCTCACCCGAGCCACTCGATCAACGCGTCCCGGATCACCCACGCGGCGTCCTCGTCGAGGATGATGACGCACTCCCCGGTGACGTGCGGGTCGAAGATGATCTCCTCGCCCTGTCTCTCCATCACCAGGTTCGCGAAACCCCTCGGGCCTCGGTGCACCGCGCAGGTGACGCCGATCGCCCTGCGGTTCGCGGGGCGCGCCCGCAAGGTCGCGCCATCAGCCATGGTCGGCCCCCTCTTCTCTTCGGACAGGCACCGGGATCGTGTCCCGCCGCTCATCGGTCGGTGATCCACACGACAGCCACGAGACACGCGACGCACCGGAGCGGCGTGGTCATGGTCAGCCACCCACATCACGGGGCGGCTGTCGTGGACGCGGGGCAGAACCCGCCGGGCGCGGTCAGGGTCGCCGGCGATGTCTCTGTCCGCCGTGACTCACCTCTGCCGCTGTAGCGCCTCCTGGCCCGGGGTGAAGTGGAGACGAGACCGGGCTGGGCGGCCGGTGCCAGGCCCGAGCCGGCACCACGAGTGGGAACATATCATCGTGATTCCACGATGTCGAGCCTCGTAGGGCTGTTCGTCACAACCAGGACCCAGGCTACGATCCTCGCCGTGGCGGGACCAACGGTCAGGCGTGTGCAGCTGGGCATCGCGCTGCGAGAGCTGCGGGAAGCGGCGAACATGTCGCGACCGGAGGCGGCAGCGGCCATCAAGACCTCGAAGTCGCGGTTCGCGGCGATAGAGGTCGGCCGCAACGTCGTCTCGTACTCCGAGCTCATCGTGCTGGTGCGCGACCACTACCACGGGTCCGCGGAGCAGCTCGCGACGCTGGAGGAGATCCGCGAGGAGGCCAGCCAGCGCGGCTGGTGGTCGACCTACGGCCTGCCGGACTGGCTGGCCGGCTACGTGGGTCTGGAGCACGACGCGAGCGAGGTGCGCACGTTCGACCTGGAGATCGTCCCGGGACTACTCCAGACCGAGAGCTACATGCGTCGGGCGTATGCAACCGATGTCCGGCTGTCGGGCAAGGAGGTCGACAAGCGCATCCCCGCGAGGTTGCAGCGCCAGGCCCGGTTGACGGGAGCAAACCCGCTGCGGCTCAGTGCTGTTGTCTCCGAGGCCGCGCTGGTGCGCTGCGCGCGGGATGCGAGGGTGGCCGACGATCAGCTGGCGCACCTCCTCGAGGTGGCGCGGTGGCCGAACGTGGAGCTGCGGGTGCTGCCGTTCGATCTCGGGTTGCACGTCGGCATGGCCGGGCCGTTCAGTCTGCTGAGTTTCCCTGATGAGCTACTGCCCGACGCCGGATACCAGGAGTACGTCGTCGGCGGTCACCTCATCGACGATGCGGCAGTGGTCGCTGAACTGGCTACGCTGTTCAGCGAGCTGCGCAGGCAGGCACTCGGTCCGCACGAGAGCCTGGCCATGATCACGCAGCTCGCCGAACATCGATGAATGGGCTGCTAGGAGCGACACCGATGACACGTGACCGAACTCCCGCTCTGCGGCGGAGGTCTTCCGCCTTCCGGAAGTCTACATACACCAACACCATGGCCGCCTGCGTTGAGGTGGCCGACCTCGACGGCGGGTACCGCGCCGTCCGGGACAGCAAGGACCCGGCCGGCCCCGAGCTGATGTTCACCGAGGCCGGGTGGGCCGCGTTCACCGCCGGGGTGCGCTCCGGCGATTTCGACTGAGCGGGCAAGACCCGGAATGGCCCCGCCCACTGCCCGGGCGGGGCCATTCTCCGCTGGGTGGACACTGGCGGTGTGGATCGTGACGGCACGGTGCCGCTGCTCGTGCGAGGGGTGGGCCGGCGATGAGAGGGAAACGCGCAGCTCAGCGGCAGAAGCCACCCGTTGACGTGCATCCGGTCGGTCCAGGTCAGGAGTCGGTGTGGGACTACCCGCGCCCACCCCGGGCCGAGCGGGTGTCGCGCCGCGCTCGGGTCGTGCACGGCGGGGTACTCGTGCTCGACACCGATGACGTGGTCCGGGTGCTGGAGACGTCGCACCCGCCGACCTACTACCTGCCGCGCGCGGAGCTCCGGGTGCCGCTGCTGCCCGCGCCGCGGCTCACGATGTGCCAGTGGAAGGGCGAGGCGTGCTACGTCGACCTGGAGGTGCCCGGCGTCGCGCCGCTGCGGGAGGCCGGGTGGTGGTACCCGCAGCCCGGTCTGCGCTACCCGCAGCTCACCGATCGGGTCGCCGTCTACGCAGGCCGGTTCGATGAGGTGACCCTGGACGGCGGGCCGGTGACGCCGCAGCCGGGCGAGCTCTACGGCGGCTGGATCACCCCGGACGTCGTCGGCCCCTTCAAGGGTGGCCCGGGCAGCGAAGGCTGGTAGTGCACCGCTCGGTGCGTCAGTGCGGCATGCCGGTCGTGGTCCGCACGCCTCGAGGCTGCGGCCCGGACCATCGGGCCACTCCCGGGAGCTCCAGCCCGAACTGGTCGAGCACCCGCGCGGCGATGTGGGTGACGACCTCCTCGACGGTGGTGGGTCGGGTGTAGAACGCGGGTACCGGGGGGACGATCACCGCGCCCATCCGGGACAGGGCGAGCATGTTCTCCAGGTGGATCTCGGACAGGGGGAGCTCTCGGGGCACCAGCACCAACCGGCGTCGCTCCTTGAGCGTCACGTCGGCCGCGCGCGGTATCAGCCCCTCACCGTATCCGGATCGCACCGCGGCGAGGGTCTTCATGCTGCATGGTGCGATGATCATTCCGTCGGTGCGGAAGGATCCGCTGGCTATCGGCGCGGCAAGGTGGCCGCAGCCGTGTACTCGGTCCGCCAGCCGGTAGATCTCGGCCGCGGTCAGGTCGGTCTCCATCTCCAGCGTCGCGCGTCCCCACCGGCTGAGTACCAGGTGAGTCTCGACCCCCAGGGTGCGCAGTCCGCAGAGGATTCGCACGCCGATCACCGAACCGGTCGCGCCGGTGATCCCCACCACGAGTCTCATCGCGCTGATCCCGGAAAGCTTCGCCTCGTCGAGCGTCGAAGGCGGTACGGGATGGTGGCGTCGATGAACGATCGGGCTGTGGCGCCGTCGGCTCCCCGGGCCCGTCCCCACTCGGGCCGTTGCGAGGGATCCATCGGCAGCGGCCGGTAGCCCGGCAGGGTGATGCAGTCGGTGCCGAGGTTGCAGCGGGTGGTGATGGCCCAGCAGACATCCTCGGTGCAGGTGATGTCGACGTCGTCGTCGGTGAAGACGATCACCTTGACGAACCGGTGCCGGTCGAAGATGCGCCGGGCGATGGTGCCCAGCTGGCCGTTCGCCGCTTCGGAGTCCTTCCGCACGGCGATGACCAGCAGAAGCATTCCACCGCCGGCCGGGCAGTAGTGCAGATCTGTGATCATTCGCCAGTTGGAGTCGGACCCGGCCTGGTCGGACCCGGCCAGCGCCACCGAGAGCGCGCCGGCCAGGCCGAGGATCACCGACTGCTCCCGGCCGGGTCCGATCACCGCCTGGTAGGTCGGCGCGAGGCGGCTGGTCAGCGCGGTCACCGTCACCACCGGCAGCGCTGTCCTGGCTTCCCCGTCGTAGCCGAGGAACTCCGGTAGCGACACCGACGGTGCTCCCTGGAGGGTCTCGTCGGCGACCGACTGGTCGAGGTATCCCTCGAGCACGATCTCCGACTCGGCGAGCACCGGGAGCGGCTGGCTGACCCCCGCCGCGGTGGTGATCGCGGCCCCGGCCAGCGCACCGGCCACGGCGAGCTTGCTGACCCCGGCCGGGAGCGCGGCGGTGCTCAGCGCGGAGGCCAGCATCGCCGCCGGCGGGGCGCCGATGCTGATGCCGACCGGGAGTCGGCCGCCGCGGCTCAGCGCGGCCTCGTGCAGCTCGCGCAGCCGCCTGCCCGGCACCATCCAGATCGCCAGCCGGTCGTGGTCCAGCACGAGCATGCGATGCGTCGACAGGGTGAGCCCGTCGCGGTCCTGGTCCTGCGCGTGCACCAGGCCCATCGTCAGGTACGGGCCCGCGTCGCGGGGTGTGGCGCGCAGCACGGGCAGCTCGCGCAGGTCGACCCGGCCGGTCTCGACTCGCTGCTGGCAGGCGGCGGCGTGCCCGGGTCGAGGGGGCCGCAGCTCGTCGAGTAGGCGGGTCACCGTGGTGACGTTCGTTGTGGCGGGAAGCCCGGGAAACCAGCCCCGCACCCGATGCGGGCAGCCGTAGAGGCCCAGCAGCACCGGGATGGGCGAGTCCGGCACCGAGTACCGCACGACCTTCTCCGGGCGGGACACGGAGGTGGCCGGTACTCCGGCGAACCTGGTCGCGAAGTCGCTCGCGACGCGATCTGTGGGCAGCGCGGCGTCGACGGTCACGTAGTCCTGCGGGGTATGGCGTCGTACCGACTCCAGCGCGTCTCGCAGGGTGAGGGCGGGTGAGCTGCTCATGGGATCTCCGTGCCGGGGTGGGCGCCGCGGTGTCGGTCGAACTCGGCGAACCACGCGCGGGGGCTGCTCGCCCGCAGCAGGGCCGTGCCGACCAGCAGCCCGGCGTAGCCGGAGTCGACCAGGTGGGCGGCGACGTCGGGCCGGTGGATACCGCTGGCGCTCACCGGGCAGGGGGTACCGCTGCCCGCCACCGCCGCGAGCAGCGCCACGCTGCGCTCCAGGTCACCGCGATCACGTTCTCTGCCGCGGATGTCCTTGTTGTTCACCGCGACTATGCAGTCCGGCCCGTGGGTCACCGCGTCGATCTCCTGCTCGTCGCGGACCTCGACGAACGGGGTCAGGCCCAGCCGCAGCGCATGCTCGGTCAGATGACCCAGCACCGCGGCGGGCAGCAGCGTCGCGGTGAGCAGCACGGCCGAGGCCCCCAGCTCCCGGGCCTGGCGCAGCTGGGACTCCCGGGTGAGGAAGTCCTTCTGGAGTAAGGGGGCGTCGGTCAGCGCCGCCACCTCGCGCAGCAGCCGGCTGCTCCCACCGAACCAGCGGCCGGTGACCACGGACATGCAGGGGGCGCCGGCGTCGTGGTAGGCGTCGACGACCTCGTGTACCGGGCGAGCGCCGAGGAGGTCGGCGCCGGTCCCGTCGGTGAGCTTCACCTCGGCGATCACCGGAACGGGTGCGGAGAGTAGCGCGTCGAGGAAGGTCGGGGTCATCGCTGCGCTCCCACTGTGGGCACTTCCACTGTGGGCGTTCCCACTGTGGGCGTTCCCACGGTGGGGGACGTCGGCCACGCCCGGCGGATATCCGCGATGCGCGCCGGGTCCAGACGCCGGTGGCGGTCCCGGGCGCCGGTGTCCACATCGATGCCGAGGAAACGGGGATGGCCGCTGACCTCACGCAGCTGCCCGGCCCGGTCCGCCGTGATCCCCCCGGCCAGCAGGAACGGCCTGCTGATGAGGTCGGCCAGGGCCAACGCCACGGTGACGTCGAGGACCCGCGCGGTGCTGCCGAACCGACCGTGCTCGGTCACCGAGTCCAGCAGGAAGCAGTCCGCGCCGGCCCGCTCATACGCCCGGATCAGGGGCCGTTCCGGGCAGTCGTCCTCGCGCAGGTGCAGCACCTTGATCACGCGCAGGTCACCGTCGGTGGCTTTCAGGGTGTGCACGGTGCCCGGCGGCTGGTATCCGTGCAGCTGCACCCAGCTCATCCTGGCCGCCGAGAGCACCTGGCGAATGGCTGCCGCGCTGTTCTGCAAGGTGACCAGGACCGGCCACAACCCGGTGCTCGCCGCCGCGTGCGCCAGAGCGGCCAGCGCCCCGATGCCGAGCTCGGCATGCCCGCCCGGCACCCCGTGCCACAGCCCCACCAGGTCGACTCCGGCACCGGCCAGCAGGTCGATGTCCGCGGGCCGGGTGGCCCCGCAGATCTTCACCCAGGGCGTCATGGCCGGGCCGGGGTGGTGCGGGCGTCGGTGAGCAGCGATCCCTCGACCAGCTGGTCGGTGTCACCGAAGAGGCGGGGGTGTGCTGTTCGGAGGCCGTGGACGACGAGGTCGTAGGGGAGGTCGGCGAACTCACCGTGGGTGCGCAGGAACTCCATGTGCCTGCGGCCCAGGAGGTCGAAGGGGTGGTGCAGGCTGTCGGTGACCCCGTCGAACTCCAGCGGCGCGATGTCGTAGAGCTTGCACAGCCTCCTGGGGAACACCGGAGTCGCCTTGACCCAGCGGCCGTTCAGGTGGACCGAGGTGAGGCAGTGATACCGGAAGATATCGCCTCCCACCAACGTCCGGAGGCGGTCGGACGCCAGGTGGTTGCGCACGTCGGTGAACACCAGCCTGCTGGGTACCGCGATGGCCCGCAGGGCCGCCGCGTAGAGCACGGACTTGTGGATGCACATGCCCGACCCGGCGCGCAGTACCCGGCTCGCCCGCAGTCCCGATCGGGAGAAATCGGCGCCGTACACCTCGTACCGCACGCGCTCGCGCACCGCGTAGTAGAGCGAGACCGCGCGCTCGGTGTCCGTGCCCGCCGCCGCGGGCGCCCAGCGCTCGACGAAGTCCTGGACCTCCTCGGAACGGTAGTCGAGGAAATGTGTGGGCGCGAGATCCGGGGTGAGATGATTTTCCGCGTTCATGGCTGCTCTTTCCGGCCTACAGGCCGAGCGTCGACGAGATCCGGTTGCGTTGGATCTCCGAGGTGCCGGAGTAGATCGTTCCGGCGACGGCGTTCCGCAGGTCTTTCTCAAGGCCGTACTCGGTCATGTAGCCGTTGCCCCCGAAGATCTGCACGGCGGCGGCCGCGGACGTGAGGTTGTGCTCACTGGCCACCAGCTTGGCGATAGCGAGGTCGGTAGTCACGTTCCTGTTTTCGGTGACCGCTTCAGCGGTGTCGTACAGGCATTTCCGGGTGACCTCCACCCCGATCTTCATATCGGCGATCTTGTGCGAGACCGCCTGGAACGAACCGATGGGGGCACCGAACTGCTTGCGGGTGCGGGCATAGTCTATGCACCGTTGGAGGCGATGTTCCATCTCGCCGAGTTTGATCACGAACGAGCACAGGATCTCCCATTTCATGACGTGGTCCAGGACGATGAAGCCACCGCCTGGCCGGCCGATGACGTGGTCGGCCGGAACGCGGCATTCGTGGAAGAACAGCTCGGTCAGCGGCGATGTCCGCAGTCCCATCTTGGCGATCGGGTCACCGATCTCGAATCCGGGGGTACCGCGCTCGACCAGGAAGGAGGTCAGCCCCAGCGGACCAGCGTCGGGATGGGTTCTGGCGTAGACCACGAACAGGTCGGCCACCGCGCCGTTGCTCACGAAGGTCTTGCTCCCGTCGAGCACGTAGTGATCGCCCTCCCGGCGGGCGCGGGTGCGCATGGCCAGCGCGTCGGAGCCACCGTCCGGCTCGGTGATCGCGTGTGCCCCGATCGTGTCACCTGCGCAGATGCCCGGCAGGTAGCACGCCTTCAGATCCGCCGAGCCGAAGGTCTGGACAGGTATCCCGGTGCTGACCAGATGCGTGGAGACCGAGAAGCTCAGGCCGCCGTCACGACATCCATAACCGAGTCCCTCCAGGATGTACATGGTGGTGCGCAGGTCCTGACCGAGCCCGCCCCAGCGCTCCTCGAAGGGCAGCCGCAGAATCCCGCACTCCTGGATGAGCTTCCACTTGTCCCCGGGGAAGACGCCACCGGCGTCGTACTCGATGTGGTGTGCGCTGAGCGCTTCGCACCATTCGGCCAGACCGGCGCGCAGCGCACGCTGATCCGAGTTGAAACCGGTCATCTTCGTGCTCCTGGTCGGCGTCATACGCCCGAAACGCGCGGCTGGTAGCTGGAGAACCCTGTCGAGTCGAGGCTGTGGTGCTCGTCGCCGTGCAGCGCGGGGGAGAACACGCACACGAGCCGCAGGTCGGTATCCGGTGCCGCGATGAGGAAATGCGGATCGTTCTTGTCGAGCGCGTACATCGTTCCCGGCTGTATCGGGTACGAGTTCCCGTCGAGATCGACCACCTCGCCGTTGCCTGCGATGCAGTAGCACGCCTCGAAATGATGACGATACTCTATTCGGGACCTGGTGCCCGCGCGGACGGTCGTGTCAGTCAGCGTGTATCCCATGTTGTCGGAGTGCAGCAGGAACCTGCGGCTCAGGCCGTTGCCCCACTCGACTGACGGCACGGACTCGGTCGTGCGGATAATCATCTTTGTCGTCCTTTCTTCGATCAGATGCTCGGTTCCCGTGCCGTGGTGGGTCGCAGCGCTCGCACGAGATCAGCGAGTGCCCGCCATTCGGTGCGCACCGCCTCGGGCGCTGTGGCTGCGGGCCGGCCACAGCTGAGGACTCTGACCCGGTCTCGCTGAATGCGGTGAACCAGGTCGACCGCGGCACCGCCGTCGACGGCTTCGCGCGCCATGCTCACCGCGCTCGCCCAGTCCTCGGTGGCGCCCGCGGCCACCGCCAGCGCGGCCGCGTTGAGACACACCGTGGCGACCGCCGCGGCCGGTCCCTGCCCCCCGAGCACGCCCAGGAAGTGCTCGACCGTCGTGCGGTCGTCGGCGGCGGCTCGCAGGTCGGACAGGGTGCCCCCGCCCAGCCGCAGCGTGTGGGGCTGGATCGGGAACTGCCTGGCGCCGACGTCGAGTACCAGGTCGTCCACGACGCTGATCAGTTCATCGACGCCGAGATCGTTGGTGCACAGCCAGACTCGTTTCGGCGCCTGCTGGGCGGCCAGGTGCCGTAAGGTCGGCAGGTGGGAATGCTCGGAGACGCCGATGAGCTGGGCCGACACCGGCATTGCCGCCAGGAATGGACCTACCGTGTTGACGAAGCGGCCCAGCGTGCGCATCCCCAGCGGCGCCACCGCCCGGCTCAGCGCGGCGAGCTCGACGGGGTAGACGAAGTAGCCTGCGCACGCGATGTTGTATCGGTCCAGCATCTCGCCGGTCTGCTGGTAACTCGTGGTCAGGGCGATACCGAGCTGGTCCAGCAGGTCGAAGGACCCGGCCCGGCTGGTGTATCCGCGGGACCCGGTCTTCACCACCGGTACGCCCATGGCGGCGGCGACGAACGCCGCCGCGGTAGAGATGTTGAACGTGCGCGGCCCGCCGCCGGTACCGACGATGTTGACCGCACCGGGAAACCGGTGATGTGGTTCCGGTCGCCGCTCGTCGAGCGACTGGATGAGGATCTTCACCGCGCGGGTGGAGGGCATGTGGGTGGACAGGCAGGCCAGCATGGCAGCGGCCTCGCCCGGGTGGAGCTGCCTGCTGTCCAGGCGATCCCAGAACGCCCGGCACATGTCCAGGTCGACCGGGCGCCTGCGGTTGATCAGTGCGTCGAGTAGCTCGGGCATGGTGCGCTCGCTTACCCGGTTCGCCGGGCGTTCTGCACGAACGCACTCATGGCGGTGACAGTGCGGAAGTTGTCCGGTGCGATCTCGATGTCGTCGACCACGACGTCGAACCGGTCCTCCAGCCAGGCGATGACCCTCAACAGCCCGAGGCTGTCGATGACTCCACCGGACAGGAGGTCGTAGTCGGCGGCCAGTGACTCGGCCGGGACGTCGGGGAGGAACTCCTCGACGAGGAACTTCGTGATCGTCTGGGTATGATTCATGTCAGCCTTCTGTTCTGCGTAGGCGGGCGACCAGGTGGCGGTCGGGTTTTCCGGTCGAGGTTCTGGGCAACGGGTCGTCTGTGATGCGGAAGGTCGTGGGAATGGCGGTCAAGGGCAGCTGGTCGGCGCAGAACCGCCGGAGCAGCAGACTGTTGAGCGCCGACCCCGGGACCCGTCTCGTCTCGGCGTGCAGGAGGTGCCCGGCGACCAGGTCGGGCACGGCCACGACAGCCACCTCGGCGATGTCGGGGTGCGTGCGCAGGACCCGCTCGACGTCCTCGATGTTGGTCCGCACTCCGCGCACCTTCACCTGAAAGTCCGTGCGTCCCTCCAGGGTGAGTGAGCCGTTCTCGTGGCGGTGCACGAGGTCACCGGTGCGGAAGTAGCGCAGCGCGTCAGCCCCGTCCGGATGTGCGACGAAGCGGCTCTCGTGGTCCGGGAGACCGAGGTAGCCGGAGGTCTGGAACGGTGTCGACACATACAGCTCACCTGTTCCCGGTCCGGTCCGTATGGTGCCGTCCTCGTTGACCAGCAGCGCCCGCACCCCGGGCAGGGGGTCACCTAAGGGCAGCGCACTGGTCGGCAGGTCCGTGGGGTCGATCTCATACGACAGGCTGTCGTTGGTTTCCGTGCAGCCGTACAGGTTGTACAGCCGAGCGCTGGGGAACATGCCGGGGAGCTGAACCAGGCACTGTGGCGCGATACTGTCCCCGGTCACGACGACATGGCGCACGCTACTGAGTTCGCCTGCGTCGTCCCGGTTCACCCGGGTGAGGAGCTGATAGAACATCGGGACGGCCTGCACCAGCTCGACCTCATGGCGTATGAGCAGGTCACGGAGATACTCGCCACTGGTCGCCTGAGACGGTTCCACCAACACGACGCATCCGCCGTGTTTGAGGGTGGCCCAGATATCCAGCAGGCACAGGTCGAAGCTCAGCGGGCTGACGTTGAGTACCGACCGGCCCGCTCCCAGCTCGAACTGCCTGCCCGCCCAGTCGGTGAACCGGTCCACCGCGCCCTCGCTCAACGGCACGATTTTCGGTGGCCCGGTGGAACCGGAGGTGGTGAGCATGAACGTCACCGCTTCGGGATCGGGTGAGAACGACCGGACGCCGCTGTTGTGCCGGGTGTGGTTGTGCCGGGTGCCATCCGTACCCGGTACAACCGCCCAGGAATACCGGCCGGATGACGAGTCCGAGACGGTCAGCACTCGGGTGCATCCGGCGCGACGGAAGAGCTCCTGAAGCGTATGCTCGGGAAGCGTGGTGGAGGGCAGCAGGAAGGAACGCTGATCCATCAGGCACGCGAGAACGAGGGCGACCGAGTCCGGAGACTTCGCGCACCGCACACCGATCGGCGCCGCGCCGATGTCCGCTTCGCTGAGCTCTGCTTTGGCGCGCAGCGCCCGGTCATTCAGTTCTCGGTAACTGACCGGCTCACCGCGCCAGACCAGAGCCGGTCCGTCCGGGAAACCTCGCACGTTCGCGGAGAATGACTCCACGAACGACTGTGAAGACAACTGCGTCCGCACGGTCCGGGTAGTCGTCACCATTGCTGATCTTCCTATTTCGTCGGTGCCGTCCTCGGCCTCGGTCCGCACCCCGCCGCTATCCGGCCCGGCCGTCGAGGGCCCGCTGGTGAGCCCGCCTGATGCGGGCCTCACCGAGAGATAGGGACCGGGGTTACCCGACCGGACCCGGTGCGGGGTAGGTCTGCTCGTCACCGCGGGCCCGGGAGCGGGAGCCTGCCGGCCTCCCGCCCCACCGCCGCCCGGGTACCGGGCTGTGACCGGTGGGGGTCCAGTGACGGTTGAGAGCCAGTGGTGTGCCCCGAAGGTGGTACGAGGTATCAACCGCCCATCCGGCGCACTCTTCATAGAGGACCACCTCCGGCGGAGGAAGGGATCGCCGATGACACCCCGCACCTCGATGCGTGGGCGAGCTCGTGCGGACGGAGCGCCCGGGCTCGGTGACAGGTCCCGGCCAGACTCGTGGGGGAACTCACCTCGCACCACTCCTTCAGCATTGCGGGCGGTCACCGGAGCGATCTTGCTGCGGCGACCTTCTCCACGGTGGCATTCGACCGGCGACCGTCGCCATGCGCTCTTTTGCGTACGCTATACGCCCTTCTGCGTACGCCGATCGGATCATGGAGTCGTCATGACGCGTACACCTCTGACCGAGTCTGATCTCAGTTACCACACCGAGGGGCTACCCGACCGTGATGCCTATCTCACGGTCGCGTCGGCGTGCCTGGGAGAGGCCCTGCCTGGCGACCTCAGAGCGTGGCGCAGTTTCGACCTCGTCAACCCGGAGAGGAAGAGGTGGTTCAGCGAAGCGAACGCATACCGTATGCCCGACGTGGTCGATGCGGTGATAGCTGAACACCCCTTTGTGGCGCACCGGCTGACGCATCCTGAGTCCGAACCGGTCCTGCGCGTCAGCGACTGTGTCTCCGATCGCGTGTTCCGATCGAGCCGGGTGTACCGTGAGCTGTTTGTCCCCGTGGGCGCTCGCTACCAGCTGACCATCGCCACCGGTGGGGACCACACCGTGGTCAGCAGCTGGTTCGTCAAACGCTCGATCCAAGATTTCGCCGAGGCCGATCTGCGGCAGGCGCGTCACTTGCAGCCCTTGCTGGCTCTCCTGGATGCCTTCTACTCATCCTCCCCGGTACGCCGGACTGACAGTGCGCGCATCGAGGAGGCTCGGAGACGCACGCGCCTCACCGTCCGCGAGCTGGACGTCCTCACCCTCCTCGCGGACGGGCTGAGTGCCCAACAGATCGCGCGACTCAGACGGATCAGCGTCCGCACGGTTCAAAAACACCTCGAAAACATCTACCAGAAGCTGGAATGTCACGACCGCCTACTCGCGGTCGACAAGGCTCGGCAACTGGGGCTCCTGGGCAGCTAGCGACCAGGACCGTTCACACCCTCATGAGGATCCCGGTGCCGATCACGAGCCAAGCTCCTTCAGCGTTACGGGAGAATTACGGTGGCCAACGGAGCGATCTCACCGCGGGATCCGCTCCACGGTGGCATTCGACCGGCACCATCGACATACGTACTTTCGTGTACGCCGCTTTCGAATCATGGAGTCGTCATGACGTGTACACCTCTGACCGAGTCTGATCTCAGTTACCACACCGATGGGCTGTCCGACCGTGATACCTACCTCACGGTCGCGTCGGCGTGCCTGAGCGAGGCCCTGCCTGGCGACCTCACCGGGTGGTACAGGGTCGACCTCGCCAACCCCCCGGTGAAGGTGTGGTACGACGACCCACAGGCTTACCGCATGGGCGACGTGCGTGATGCGGTGATAGCTGAACACCCCGTCGTGGCGCACCGGCTGGCGCATCCTGAGTCCGAACCGGTCCTGCGCGTCAGCGACCGCATCTCCGATCGCGTGTTCCGATCGAGCCGGGTGTACCGCGAGGTATTCGTCCCTCTGGGCGCTCGCTACCAACTGACCATCTCCACCGATGGGGACGATACCGTAACCAGCGGCTGGATCGTCAAACGCTCGGTCCGAGATTTCACCGAGACCGATCTGCGGCACGCTCGTCGCCTGCAGCCTCTGCTGGCCCTGCTGAACACGATCTACTCATACTCCCCGGTACGTCGGACTGACAGTGCGCGCATCGAGGAGGCTCGGAGACGCGCGCGGCTCACCGTCCGCGAGCTGGACGTCCTCACCCTGCTCGCGAACGGGCTGAGTGCCCATCAGATCGCGCGACTCAGACGGATCAGCGTCCGCACGGTTCGAAAACATCTCGAAAACATCTACCAGAAGCTGGGATGTCACGACCGCCTGCTCGCGGTCAACAAGGCTCGGTCCCTGGGACTCCTGCGTAGCGCCCAAGGGGCGCTGGCAGGGAGCGGAGACAGAACGAGCCACCCCGGTAACCGGCCGGTGGTCGGCTGATGAGATGAGCGCTGAGGTGACGATCGGCTCCTGCGGCTACCGCCTGACGTGCCTCACCAGGTGGCGAGCGACTGTGCCGAGGCCGTGGGTTGGGGTGCAGGCCCCGCCGCCGCAGCTGCACCCGGCGCAACCACCCGTCGGCGCCGGCATGGCGGCGGCTACCCGGTGACCCAGCAACCCGCCGGCGAGTAGCAGTCCGACCGCGCCGGTACCGGCCACCGCGACGATCACCGTGAGCGCCGGGCCACCCGTCCCGAAAGCCAGCGCGCCGCCGGCGGCGCAGACCGCGCCGGCCGCGAGCACCGGTGGGGCGGCCACCCGGTTGGCCGCGCTGAAGGCGGCTTCGGAGCGCAGCGTCGCGGGGGTGCGAACGCCGGCGAACCGGTTGCGTGGCAACCGTCGCCGCCAGCCGAGCAGACCGACGGCGAGCAGACCGGCCCCAGCGACCAGCAGCGCTATCCCGAACAGCGCGGACACGGCGGCCAGGATACCGGCGCCGGGAGCGCCGTCGGTGAGCCTGCTTGGGGTTGACCTGCTATCGTCGCCGCCATGAGCACCGCCCGCCGGCTCCTTCCTGGGCTGCGCTGACCGGCGGATCGCCTCAGCGCGGCAACCCCCTACGGCCTGGAGTGCCTAGGGGGTTTCCTGTTTCCTGAGGATGTCGCTGATCGGGGCCTAGCCCGGAAGGACGACCGTGAGCAGTACCGATGACGGGGGCGCCCCGCCGCACCGCTACACCGCGACCCTGGCCGGTGCGATCGAGCGCCGCTGGCAGCGCCGCTGGACCGAGCGGGGCACGTTCCACGCGCCCAACCCGGTCGGACCTCTGCGGCCCGCCGACGGCGCTGCGGTGCCTGCGAACAAGCTGTTCGTGCAAGACATGTTCCCCTACCCGTCCGGGGCCGGGCTGCACGTCGGGCATCCGCTGGGCTACATCGGCACCGACGTCTTCGCCCGCTACCAGCGGATGGTCGGGCGAAACGTGCTGCACACCATGGGCTTCGACGCGTTCGGACTGCCCGCCGAGCAGTATGCGGCCGAGACCGGCACCCACCCGCGGAGCACCACCGAGACGAACATCGAGTTCTTCCTGGCGCAGATCCGCCGGCTGGGGCTGGGCCACGACGAGCGTCGCCGAGTCTGCACCACCGATGTCGAGTACTACCGCTGGACCCAGTGGATCTTCTTGCAGATCTACAACGCGTGGTACGACACCGAGGCGCGGCGAGCCCGCCCGGTCGTCGAGCTGGAGAACGAGTACGCGCGGGGCGCGCGGTCCACACCGGATGGTCGGCCCTGGGGCGAGCTGACCCGCGACGAGCAGCGGGAGATCATCGACTCGCGACGGTTGGTCTACTTGTCGCAGGCACCGGTGAACTGGTGCCCGGGGTTGGGCACCGTGCTGGCCAACGAGGAGGTCACCGCCGAGGGCCGCAGCGACCGCGGCAACTTCCCGGTGTTCCGGCGCAACCTGCGGCAGTGGATGATGCGGATCACCGCCTACGCCGACCGGCTGCTCGACGACCTGGACCGGCTGGACTGGCCTGAGAAGGTCAAGACCATGCAGCGCAACTGGATCGGGCGCTCCCACGGTGCCCGGATCCGGTTCGCGGCCGCCGGTGGTTCTGGCAGAGCTACCACCGTCGAGGTGTTCACGACCCGCCCCGACACCCTGTTCGGCGCGACCTACCTGGTGCTGGCACCTGAGCATCCGCTGGTCTCCGAGCTCGTCGCCGGGCAGTGGCAGCCCGGCGTGGACAGTCGCTGGATCGGTGGCGCCGTCACCCCGGCGGAGGCGGTCGCGCGATACCGCCGGGCCGTCGCGCGGCGCTCCGAGCTGGAGCGTCAGGAGAGCCGGGACAAGACGGGGGTCTTCACCGGGGCCTACGCCCTCAACCCGGCCGCAGGCCGGCGGATCCCGGTGTTCATCGCCGACTACGTGCTGATGGGCTACGGCACCGGCGCGATCATGGCGGTGCCCGGGCAGGATCAGCGCGACTGGGACTTCGCCGAAGCCTTCGGGCTGCCGATCGTGCGCACCGTCGCCCCGCCGGAGGGTTTCGAAGGGCGGGCCTACCTCGGTGAGGGTCCGGCGATCAACTCGTCGTTCCTGGACGGGTTGGGCGTCGAGGAGGCCAAGAAAATGATCACTACCTGGCTGGAGGCGGGCGGCGCCGGTGAGGGCACCGTGCAGTACAAGCTGCGCGACTGGCTGTTCGCCCGGCAGCGGTACTGGGGTGAGCCGTTCCCGATCGTCTACTCCGAGGACGGCCGGCCGCACCCGCTGCCGGAGTCGATGCTGCCCGTCGAGCTGCCCGACGTGGCGGACTACTCGCCGACCACGTTCGACCCCGACGACGCGGACTCCGAGCCGGCCCCCCCGCTGGCCAAGGCCACCGACTGGGTTCAGGTGCGGCTAGACCTCGGTGACGGGGTGCAGACCTACCGCCGGGACACCAACGTGATGCCGCAGTGGGCGGGTTCGTGCTGGTACCAGCTGCGCTATATCGACCCGCACAACTCCGAAGCGATGTGCGACCCGGTCAACGAGCGGTACTGGATGGGCCCCCGGCCGCAGCTGCACGGTCCGGACGACCCGGGCGGCCTGGACCTGTACGTCGGTGGCGTGGAGCACGCGGTGCTGCACCTGCTGTACTCCCGGTTCTGGCACAAGGTCCTCTACGACCTGGGGTACGTGTCCTCGGAGGAGCCCTACCGGCGGCTGTACAACCAGGGCTACATCCAGGCCTACGCCTACACCGACGCGCGCGGCGTGTACGTCCCCGCCGAGGAGGTGCTCGAAGCGCCCGAGGGCCGGTATACCTGGCGTGGTGAGCAGGTCTGGCGTGAGTACGGCAAGATGGGCAAGAGCCTGCGCAACTCCGTCTCGCCGGACGAGATGAGCGACGCCTACGGCGCCGACACACTGCGGGTGTACGAGATGTCCATGGGCCCACTGGACGCCTCGCGGCCATGGGCGACCAAGGATGTCATCGGAGCGCACCGGTTTCTGCAGCGCCTGTGGCGCAACCTGGTCGACGAGGACACCGGCGAGCTGCGGGTGGTGAACACCCCGCTGGACCCGGACGCCGAGCCGGACCTGAGCACCTTGCGGGCGCTGCACCGGGCCATCGCCGGGGTCCGTGACGACTACGCCGCTCTGCGGCTGAACACCGCGATCGCCAAGCTGATCGAGCTGAACAACCACGTCACCAAGGTGTACGGCGCAGGCCCGGGAACCCCGAGAGAGGTGGCCGAGCCGCTGGTGCTGCTGCTGGCCCCGGTGGCACCGCATCTCGCCGAGGAGCTGTGGTCACGACTGGGGCACGGCGAGTCGCTGGCGCACGGACCCATGCCGCAGACGGACCGGCGCTACCTGGTCGAGGACACCGTGGAGTACCCGATCCAGATCAACGGGAAGGTCCGCACCCGGGTGATGGTACCCACCTCGGCCGGACCGGACGAGGTGCGTGCCGCGGCCCTAGCACAAGCGCGCGGCGCCGCGCTGATCAACGGCGAGGAGCCCCGCCAGGTCATCGTAGTCCCCGGCCGACTCGTCAACATCGTCCGCTGAGTAATGCTCTTCCCGATATGGAGACATATCGGGGCAATCGACCCGGATAACCCCGATATGTCTCCATATCGGGGGGTTACCGGTTCAGCTCGCCGCGGATGAAGGCTTCGACGGCGGCGTAGGCGTCGGAGTCGGAGTACTGCTCGGGTGGGGACTTCATGAAGTACGACGACGCGGACACGATCGGACCGCCGATACCCCGGTCCTTCGCGATCTTCGCCGCGCGGATCGCGTCGATGATCACGCCGGCGGAGTTGGGCGAGTCCCAGACCTCCAGCTTGTACTCCATGTTCAGCGGCACGTCGCCGAAGGCCCGGCCCTCCAGCCGCACGTAGGCCCACTTGCGGTCGTCCAGCCACGGCACGTGGTCCGAGGGTCCGATATGCACCGCCGTCCTCTCCATCTCGTGCGGCACCTGGGACGTCACCGACTGCGTCTTGGAGATCTTCTTCGACAGCAGCCGCTTGCGCTCCAGCATGTTCATGAAATCCATGTTGCCGCCGAAGTTGAGCTGATACGTGCGCACCAGCTCCACCCCGCGGTCCTCGAACAGCTTGGCCAGCACCCGGTGCGTGATCGTCGCGCCGACCTGGGACTTGATGTCGTCGCCGATGATCGGTACCCCGCTCGAGGCGAACTTCTCCGCCCACACCGGATCGGAGGCGATGAACACCGGAAGGGCGTTGACGAACGCGACCCCGGCATCCAGCGCGCACTGAGCATAGAAGCGGTCCGCGTCCTCCGAGCCCACCGGCAGATACGACACCAGCACATCGGCGCCGGCCTCGCGCAGCGCGTCCACCACGTCGACCGGCTTCTCGTCGGACTCGGTGATGACGTCCCGGTAGTACTCGCCCAGACCATCCATCGTGTGCCCGCGGCACACCGCGACTCCCGACGGCGGTACGTCGCAGATCGAGATCGTGTTGTTCTCGCTGGCCACGATGGCCTCGGACAGGTCTCGTCCGACCTTCTTGGCATCGACGTCGAACGCCGCGACGAACCGCAGGCCACCGACGTGGTAGTCGCCGAACTGCACGTGCATCAGGCCGGGCACTCGGATGGTGGGGTCGGCGCCGCGGTAGTAATGCACGCCCTGTACCAGGGAGGCAGCGCAGTTGCCGACGCCCACAATGGCGACCCGGATACCGGGACCGGCGTCGCGGCCTTCAGTCATGGTCCGCCCTTTCGGTGTCGTCGTGTGATGGTTCCGGATGTGCCCGCTCCTGGGCGATCAGCTCGTTGAGCCAGCGCACCTCGCGCTCACTGGTCTCCAGACCCATCCGGTGGAGCTCGAGGGTGTAACGGTCGATCTGGTCGCCGGTCCGGGCGAGCGCGGCGCGCAGCCCCTCCCGACGTTCCTCGACCCGGCGGCGCCTTCCCTCCAGGATGCGCATCCTCACTTCGGCCGGTGTCCGCGAGAAGAACGCCAGGTGCACTCCGAACCCGTGGTCGTCCCAGGTCTGCGGGCCGGTCTCAGCCAGCAGGGTGGCGAAGCGCTCCTTGCCGCCGGCGGTGAGCCGGTACACCCGCCGGCTTCGGCAGGCCCAGCCCGTGCCCCGGCCGGCGCGCAGGTCCGCCACGGGCTGGTTGTCCTCCACGATGAAACCGGAGCGCTGCAACCGGCGTAGCGTCGGGTACAGCGACCCGAACGAGCAGGCGCGGAACGCCCCGAGTAGCCCAGTGAGACGTTTGCGCAGCTCGTAACCGTGCATCGGAGCGTCGTGCAGGACCCCGAGCACCGCTAGCTCCAGCACTCGGCACCTCCCACCAAGCGCTTCGATGTGTAGTCACACTATATCGCGTCGATACATCCCCTGCTGTGCCGCCCGAACGCCCGAGCGTAGATCAGGTAGTGGTTGCGTACGCTGTTGAGCGTGCGGAACCTTCGGCAGGTAGTGGACTATGCGTTGCAGCGCCGTGCGCTGCTCGCGGAGGTCTACGCCGGTCGGGTCAGTCTCACGGATGTCTGCGACGCGACCTCGTACCTGCTGCAGGCGGCGAAGTTCCACGGCGAGCCCAGCTCGGTCACCTGCCCTGTGTGTCGCAAGGAGTCCCTGACGCTGGTCTCGTGGGTGTACGGTGACGAGCTCAAGCATGTGGCCGGGTCGGCCAGGACCGCCGACGAGCTGAACCGGCTGGCGACGCTGTACGAGGAGTTCAGCGTGCACGTCGTCGAGGTGTGCCGGACATGCAGCTGGAACCACCTCGTGCAGTCATACGTCCTGGGGACCAGCGGTGTGGGCAACCGGAGGACAGTGGCGGAGTGACCCGGCGGGTGGCTCCCTGGCCAGGGGCGCCCCTGCCCGAACCCTTCGCGACCCGAGTACCGGTCTGGGAGGACAACGCGTGAGCGACCAGCGAGCTGACAGCGGTCGACGCTCATCGCCGGCTCAGCCGGCAGTCAGCTCACCGCCGGCTGAGCCGGCAGCCCGCCCATTGCCGGCTCAGCCGGCAGCCAGGCCGGCGCCGCCGGCCCCACCGCCGGGGGAGCACGAGCTGCTCACCCACCGAGCACCGCCGGCTGGGCCGGCAATGGGGTCCAGGCCGGCTGAGCCGGCGATCGGACCCCGGTCGGCGGGCGCCGTCGGTCGGTATGGCAGCCGGTACGTCGAATGGCGCGGCGATGGATACGACGGCTTGCCCCCCGGCTTGCCGCCCCCACCGCCCGGCGGGGGCACGCCAGGGTGGCCCACACGCTGGCGATGGGCGCGCAACATCGCCCTGGTGGGCCTGCTGCTGGGCATCCTGCTGCCGGTGCTGGCGATCTTCGCCGGTTGGTTGTTCCTCTCCGTGCCCTCTCCCGACGTGCTGGCCGCGCAGCGCAAGCAGGTCACCACGATCATGGCCGGCGACGGGACCACCGAGATCGGTCGCTACGTGCCCCAGGACGGCAACCGGATACCGGTCAGTCTCACCCAGGTGCCGACGAACGTGCAGAACGCGGTCCTGGCCGCCGAGGACCGCAGCTTCCGCTCCAACCCCGGGTTCGACATCGGGGGTATCGCCCGGGCCACATGGGACCAGCTCACCGGTGGTGGCGGCGGTGGCTCCACGATCACTCAGCAGTACGTCAAGGTGGCCACGGGACACGACGAGTACAGCTTGTCCCGAAAGTTCCGCGAGGTGATCGTCGCGGCCAAGCTGACCAAGCGGGAGTCCAAGGACCGGATCCTGGAGGACTACCTCAACACGATCTACTTCGGTCGTGGGGCCTACGGCATCCAGGCCGCCAGCCAGGCGTACTTCGGAACGAACGTGCAGAACCTGACCGTCTCCCAGGCGGCGGTCCTGGCCGGCGCGATCCGGTCCCCGTCCCGCTTGGACCCGGCCAAGGACCTGCCGCAGGCGCAGGCCCGGTGGAACTTCGTGCTGGACGGCATGGTGGAGAAGGGCTGGCTGTCCCCAGCTGACCGGGCCGGCGCGCGGTACCCGGAGACGGTGGCGCCGAGCCAGGCTCCAGGAGAGCCGACCGATGACCGCGCGCACATCGTCGAGCGGGTGATGGACGAGCTGGACAAGCAGGGCATCAGCCGGGAGCAGCTGGCCGTCAATGGCGGCCGGATCACCACCACCATCGATCCCCGAGCCCAGCGGCTGGCCCGTGACACGGTGCTCACCGAGCTGCGCGGGCAACCGAAGAACCTGCACTCCTCGTTGGTCGCGGTCGATCCTCGCAGCGGAGGAGTGGTCGCTTACTACGGCGGGTCGGAGGGGAATGGCTTCGATCTGGCCGGTGGACCGGCATGGAGCCCGGGATCGGCCTTCAAACCGTTCACCATGCTGGCCGCGCTGGAGCGGGACATCGGGATGAACTCGGTCTACGCCGGCGAGTCTCCGGTGGTCCTCGACGGTCACTCCTACGCCAACTCGGAGAGTCTCAACTACCCGCAGCTCACCCTGCACGAGGCCATGACCAAGTCGGTGAACACCGCCTTCGTGCGGCTTGCCCAGGATGTGGGAGCACAGTCGATCCGGGACGCCGCGATCCAGGCCGGAATCCCGGAGCAGATCAACGGCAAGCGCTCCATGGCCGAGCCGGACAGCGGGGCACCCGGGCTCGGCATCACGCTCGGCCAGTACCCGGTGCACACCATCGACATGGCCGGCGCCTACGCGACCTTCGCCGCCGACGGGATGCGGCACGAGCCGTTCTTCGTCCGCGAGTACGCCAACGCCCGCGGCACCGTCGAGTACCATCACCTCGACAAGCCGCGACCCGCCTTCGATCCGGCGGACCTGGAGCGCAACTCGCAACTGGCCCGCAACGTCACCGCGACGCTGACCGACGTCGCGCGCAGCTCGCAGATCCCGCTCACGGGCGGCCGGCAGGTGGCCGCCAAGACCGGCACCCACCAGCGCGGCGACACCGGCACCAACTCCGCCGCCTGGACCGTCGGGTACACACCGTCGATCTCCACCGCGGTCTGGGTGGGTGATCCGGCCAACTCGGCGATCAAGGACGCCAAGGGTAGCGACATCTTCGGGCGGGGCGTCCCGGGCGCGATCTGGCAGCGGTTCATGAACTCCTACTTGGCGGCGACCCCGACGGAGACCTTTCCCGCGTTCACGCTGATCGGCCCGGCCGCGCCACCCGTCGAGACCCGGCAGCCACCGACACCGGCACGCATCCGAGAGCCGCGCACCGCCCCACCGTACGCAACGCCCGAACCGGATATCCAGGACTTCGTGCCCGCGCCGATCGAGCCTTCGGTGAAGCCGACCAGACCGCACCACCGCAGAGAGTGCTTCCCCTTCTGCGACGAGCCGGCACCGAGCGACGAGGGACAGAGCAACCAGGGGGGCTGAGCCGGCGGTGGTTCGAGTGCCGGCGCAGCCGGCGGTGTCACAGCGGGTGGTGCCCAGCTGGACCGATCCGGTGCCGGCGCTGGCCAGCCGGATCGTGGGCGGCCCCCTGGGCCGGCATGCAGTGCTGGGCCGACACTGGTTCTGGACCCCGCTGCGGGTGGTGTTGCTGTTCGCGACGATCACTCTGGCGTTGGGCTGGCTGGGCAAGGCGCCGTGTCTGCAGACCTACCGGGACAGCGCTGGTGCCCTGCAGGTGGACTGGCGCGACGGCCACCAGTACAAGGCGATGTGCTACTCCGACACCGTCCCGCTGTACACCGCGGAGCAGCTGGACCGTCCGGGGCCGGCTGGGTTCCCCTACGCGGCCTCGTGGGTCGAGCACCAGGGCAAGCCCGATGCGCAGGTCCGCTACATGGAGTACCCGGTACTCACCGGCATGTACCAATGGGCCGCCGCCGGGTTCGCACAGACCTGGACAGCCATCGGGCGCTCCGGTTGGCTACCCAGCTCGGCACCCGCCATCGTGTATTTCGACATCAGCGCGGCAGGACTGACTGCGGCGTGGTTGGTGACGGTCTGGGCGCTGGTGAAGCTGTCCCGGCGACGACCGTGGGATGCCGCGCTGGCCGCGTTGTCTCCGCTGGTCGTGGTGCACGCGTTCACCAACTTCGACGCGCTGGCCATCGCGCTGGCCACCACCGGGCTGCTGGCATGGGCCCGGCGGCGCCCGGTGCTTGCTGGGATACTGCTCGGCCTGGGCGCGGCCACCAAGTTCTACCCGCTGTTCCTGTTGTACCCGATCCTGCTGTTGTGCCTGCGGACCGGCCGGCTGCGTGCCGGGCTACGGGCGGCCGCTGCGGCGGCGCTGGCCTGGGCTGTGGTCAACCTGCCGGTGGCGGTGCTGTTCCCGTCCGGGTGGGCGGAGTTCTTCCGCCTCAACAGCCGGCGCGGAGCCGACCTGGACACGTTGTACACCGTGGTGTCCACCTTCACCGGCTGGCCCGGTTTCGACGGGGTGACGCGACCCGGCCAGACCCCGGTGACACTCAACCTGGTCAGCGCGACGTTGTTCGGGCTGGCCTGCACGGCGATCGGCTGGATCGCGCTGGCGACGCCGCGCCGCCCTCGGCTTGCTCAGCTGTGCTTCCTGGTGGTGGGCGCGTTTCTGCTCGTCAACAAGGTGTGGAGCCCGCAGTACTCGTTGTGGCTGGTGCCCCTGGCGGTGTTGGCGATTCCCCGGTGGAAACCGGTACTGGCCTGGATGACCGTTGATGCGCTGGTCTGGGCCCCCCGGATGGCCTATTACCTCGGGACGGACCAGAAGGGGCTACCCATCGAGCCTTTCCTGGGTGCCGTGCTCATCCGTGACGCGGCGGTGCTGCTCCTGGTGCTCCTGGTGCTTCGAGACATCTGGCACCCCGATCACGACCCGATCCGCGCATCAACCGAAGACGACCCCCACGCCGGTGCCCTCGACCCCGCCCCGCCCTCGCCCACCCCACCCTCCCCCACCCCGACATGGAGACATGTCGGGGTGACAACGACCCGCTAGGCCCGACATGGAGACATGTCGGGGTGGGCGACGTGTTGGGTTAGGGGAGTTGCTCGCGGAGCCAGGCGATGTCTTCTCGCTGGGTGTCGGGGTCGGTCTCTAGGACTACGGTGGCGCCGGCTGCGGCGCAGACCGCCACGAGCTGCTCGGCGTCGATGGTGCCCTGGCGCAGCCGCGCATGACGGTCCCGCGCCGAGCCGAACTCGTCACGCGAGTTGTTGCAGTGCACCAGGTCGATCCGGCCGGTAATGGCCCTGACCCGGTCGACGGCGTCGGTCAGGTCCTCACCCGCGGCGAACGCGTGGCAGGTATCCAAGCAAAATCCCACATCGTAGTCGCCGATCGCGTCCCACAGCCGAGCCAACGAGTCGAATCGCCGCGCCATCGCGTTGTCTCCGCCTGCGGTGTTCTCCACCAGGATCCGGGTACCGAAACCGCCCTCGGCTGCCTGCCGGGCGAACATCTTGCGCCAGTTCTCGACGCCCTGAGCGGGATCCTCGCCCCTGGCGACATGCCCCCCGTGCACCACCAGTCCGCGAGCGCCGACGGTGGCGGCTGCCGCAGCGTGCTGGGCGACGAGCTTGCGGGACGGGATGCGGATACGGTTGTTCAGCGATGCCACGTTGATGACGTACGGTGAGTGCACGTAAATTTCGAGGTCGGCGGAGAGCAGCCGGGCGGCCTGCGGATGCGGTCCCGGAGCCTTCCAGTCCTGCGGGTCGGCGAGGAAGAACTGCACCGCCTCGGCATTGCGCTGCGTAGTCGCGCTCACTGGATCGTCGTCGCTGACGTGGGCCCCGATGCGCATATCTCTAGCTTAGAGGGGTCGCGGGGGACCGATCGTCGCGCCCGTACTGTACACGGTGAGTGCACAGCGTAACCACGATCTGCTGAAAACGCTGGTTATCGTCACGGAGAGGTTCTAGGGTCGTTACCCTAAGGACACAACCAGGTACGGAGCGACATGTGAGCGACACGGAGGCACCTATGGGAACACGAGCGAGGGTGACCACGGTTGCCGGGGCAGCCACGTTACTGTGCGCAGCGAGCGCTTTCGGAGGCGGCTTGGCGGCCCTCGCCGCACCCTTCGAAGTGTCCACCACCGCCCTGGCGGCAGCTCCCGCGCCGATGCTGTTGGGTGGGTGCGGGGATACGGTGAGGGGTGACCCCGGGCAGCGAGTGGGGGTCCGGGAGGCGGGTCTGTCGGTGGTCGACGTCGGTTCGGTCCCCTCCAGCGGGTCGAGCACCTTCGACGCCACACCAGCCCTGCGTCAGGTGATGGGGCCGCTGGCCCCGTTATGCAAGATCACGGCCGAACCGGCCTCGCCGGCACCGGGCTCCGTCGATGCGGTGGTCGCCTCGCTCGTCCCCCTCATGGGCCCGGTCGGGCCGGCTCTGGGGCTGTCCCAGCCCCCGTCGTCGCAGGCACCGAGCGCGTCGCCGTCCGTGGCGCCCGCTGCTCAGCCGCGGCCCAGCGCGGCGCCGGCGCCGGCGCCGGCCTCTCCGTCCTTCGGTCCCTTCGCCGGGCCGGCGATGCCCAGCGACTTCCCCTTCGCGCTGGGCCGTTACAACAGCGGACTGTCCGGCTACCGCTACAACTACGCTGATCTGCTGGCGATAGGTCGACCCGGTGCACTGGGGCGGCTCTCGGCGGGCATGCTGACGGCGGATCTGTTCGGTACGCCGCAGGTCAGTAACGGCTCGGGACTGGGCAGGCAAAGCGCTGCGGCTAATGACGTGGCGGCTGCGGGCCGCGCGACGGCGTTGCCGGCCAACGGTGTGGAGCGGGTCGCCCTGCCGGTGCTGGTGGCGGTGCTGATGCTGGCCGGCGTCACTGCGGCCCTGCTGCGCAGCTGGGTTCTGGGCCGACGCTGAACCCGGCGTGGAGGCGAACCCGCGGCGACTGAACCCGGGTGTGAGTCTCCCCGGTCGGCGAAGCCCCTGACGGAGTCCACAAGAGGCCGCCCCGCGATTGTTCTCGCGGGGCGGCCTCTTGCTATCCTCTGTCCGGCGTTGCCACGTCGAGTTCGTGTCGCGGGGCAGCGGTGAGATCGCCGGCCCAGCCGGCAGTAGCTGGATTGCCGGCCCAGCCGGCTTCCTCCTGCCGCGGAGAGTCCGCGGCCGATCAGTCCACAGGAGGTGAGTGGTCTTCATGCGTCGTTACGAGATGATGGTCATCCTCGACCCACAGCTTGACGAGCGCACCGTGGCACCATCGCTGGACCAGTTCCTCGGCGTGGTGACGACACAGGGCGGCCGCGTCAACAAGGTCGATGTCTGGGGTAAGCGCCGACTGTCCTACGAGATCGGCAAGCGCACGGAGGGGATCTACGCGGTGCTCGACCTGTCCTGCACGCCCGCCACTGTGGCCGAGCTCGACCGGCAACTTTCGCTCAGCGAGTCCATTCTGCGCACCAAGGTGTTGCGGCGGGAACCGAGGAAGGGCTGACGTGGCCGGCGAGACTGTTATCACGGTGATCGGAAACCTGACCGCTGACCCGGAGCTGCGGTTCACCCCATCCGGAGCGGCGGTGGCCAACTTCACGGTGGCCTCCACGCCGCGCACCTTCGATCGCCAGAGCGGCGAGTGGAAGGACGGCGAGGCACTTTTCCTGCGGTGCAACATCTGGCGGCAGGCTGCGGAGAACACCGCTGAGTCGCTCACCCGAGGCATGCGAGTGATTGTCAGTGGGCGGCTGCGTCAGCGCTCCTTCGAGACTCGGGAGGGCGAGAAGCGCACCGTGATGGAGATGGAGGTCGACGAGGTCGGCCCGTCACTGCGCTACGCCACCGCTAAGGTCAACAAGGCTAGCCGTCAGGGTGGCGCGTCGGGCAGCGGCGGGTACGGCTCGTCCGGCGGCTCCGCCGACGACCCGTGGACCTCGGCTCCACCGGCCGGGGCGCCGGCCGGATCCGGTAACGGCGCCGGTGGTTACGACGACGAGCCCCCGTTCTGACCATCTCGCCGTAGATCCCTGTTCCGCGATCACACTGACTCTCAGGCGCGACCCACTCAGGAGTACCCCAGCTATGGCTAAGCCACCGGTGCGCAAACCGAAGAAGAAGATCTGCATCTTCTGCAAGGACAAGGACACCGCTATCGATTACAAGGACACCGCGCTGCTGCGGAAGTACATCTCCGACCGTGGCAAGATCCGGGCTCGTCGGGTTACCGGTAACTGCAGCCAGCATCAGCGGGACGTCGCGATCGCGGTGAAGAACGCCCGCGAGGTCGCGCTGCTGCCCTACACCTCGACCGCACGCTGAAACCGGGAGGAGGCGACCACATGAAGATCATCCTTACCGCTGACGTCCCCCAGCTCGGCGGGCCCGGCGATGTGGTGCAGGTCAAGGACGGTTACGCCCGCAACTACCTGCTGCCACGTCGGCTGGCCATCGCGGCCACCCGGGGCGCGGAGAAGCAGGTGGCCACGATCCGTCGGGCCCAGCAGTCCCGGCAGGTCCGTGACCTCGACCATGCTCGGGAGATCGCTGGCGCGCTGTCGGGTCTGGGCACCGTGTCCGTGACGGCCAAGGCCGCCCGCTCCGGCGGAAAGCTGTTCGGCTCGGTCACTGTGGCTGACGTCGTCGACGCGGTGCGCGCCGCGGGTGGCCCCCCGGTGGACAAGCGGGCGGTTGACCTCGGTGGCCATATCAAATCCGCCGGTGCCTACCAGATGACCGTGCGCCTGCATCCGGAGGTCTCAGTTACCGTCCCCTTCCAGGTCACCACCGCTGGCTGAGGTTGGCAATGAGATGACCGCCGGCTGAGCCGGCATGGAGATGACCGCCGCTGAGGCCGGCAATCGCGACTGGCGCTCCGCCGGTAGAGCGAGGTCCGTCAGTAAGGCTTGGTGCCAAGACCTGGCGCCGTCTGTACGACAGCCGTCAGTACGACACCTGGCGCCGTCAGTTAAGGCACCTGGCGCCGTCAGTAAGACCTGGCGCCGCCGGTTGTGCGACCACGGCGGCGCCAGGGGCCGACCGGCCGTCGGGAGCCGAAACGGGGGGATGTAAGGCTCCACCGACGACCGGCCGGGGTATCTACATTGTCATTGCTAGGGTGAGTTCTGCTAGGGCATCCGGATCCGCGCGGAAGACTGTCAAGACAACGACGCTTACGCCATCTCTGCACCGTCATCGGAGCCTACCGCCTGCGAGAACCGTCGAAAAGACGGCCGTCGCAGCGTGCCCGTCGGAAGCACGATGACGCCGTCAACCCTAGTCGCGAGCAGGTTTCAGGACCCCCTCGGGCCGGTGTGGGTCTGACATGTGGCGAGGATCGTTCGACAGTTGCCTCTGGTCGGCTGTGTCGCTGGTACTTCGCGGTCATGGGTGGTGACCGTGACGCGGTGTCGTTCTCTAGCTTCGCAGAGCGCAAAGATCAGCGCAAGGCCACCTGAGGGGCTATAGGACAGGGCCGCCCGATAAGCGAGGCTCCAGAGCGCTCGGTCCACCGGCGACGCGCGCCGAGCGGGTGCCACCGTCCCCGCGACCCCGCCTCCGCCGTGGTCGCGGGCGCCGACACGCCGGAGGGGCTCCGGACACGCCGAGTAGAGGCTAACAACCTCTGTCCACATCCGTCTATAGCGGTCTGACCAGGGTGAACGGCGAAATCTTGGCCGAGTTTCCCCAGGTTGCCCACAGTCATCCACCGCTGCGCCGGGGGTGCCGGGTGTTCCGTCCGGAGGTCGTCCCCAGGCTGTCCCCAGGTAGTCCTCGCTCAGGCTTGCTCGACTCCGCGGGCCGCCCTAGCCTCGCCCGGCACGCCTGGAGCAACGGGTTGTGGGGGCTCGTCCGAACCGATTCTGTCGGTGCCATCGGGTAGAACATGAGTTCGACAAGGCTCGGGCGGTCAGGGGAAGGGGAGGTACCCAGGCGTGGCACTGGTGGATGACCGTGGGGTGCGGCTCGAGGACAGCGGGTCGGTCTTCGACCGGCAGCCGCCGCAGGACATCACCGCCGAGCAGTCGGTGCTCGGCGGGATGCTGCTGTCCAAGGACGCCATCGCCAACGTGGTGGAGGTGTTGCGGACTGAAGACTTCTATCGGCCTGCCCATCAGGCCCTCTTCAACTGCATTCTCGATCTGTACGGGCGCGGCGAGCCGGCTGACCCGGTCACGGTCTCCGCTGAGCTGGAACGCCGCGGTGAGCTACTTCGGATCGGCGGGGCGCCGTACCTGCACACGCTCATCTCGATCGTACCGACGGCGGCCAACGCCGGTTACTACGCCGAGATCGTCGCGGCCAAGGCGGTGTTGCGACGGCTGGTGGAGGCCGGCACTCGTATCGTGCAGCTGGGCTATCACGGGGCCGACGGCGCTGACGTGGACGAGGTGGTGGATCGCGCCCAGGCTGCGGTCTATGAGGTCACCGAGCGGCGGATGAGCGAGGACTACGTCGCGCTGGAGGAACTGCTGCAGCCCACGATGGACGAGATCGATGCGATCGCCTCCCGGGGTGGCGTCTCGGTCGGCGTCCCGACTGGCTTCGTGGACCTCGACGCGGTGACCAACGGGCTGCATCCCGGCCAGATGGTGATCATTGCGGCTCGTCCGGGAATCGGTAAGTCCACGCTGGGTCTGGATCTCGCGCGGTCCTGCTCGGTCACCCACGGAATGGCCAGTGTGATCTTCTCGCTGGAGATGAGCCGCACCGAGATCGTGATGCGGCTGCTCTCCGCTGAGGCCAAGATCCGGCTGTCGGACATGCGATCCGGCCGGATGAGCGACGACGACTGGACCCGGCTGGCCCGGCGGATGGGCGAGATCAGCGAGGCTCCGCTGTTCATCGACGACTCGCCGAACATGACGATGATGGAGATCCGCGCCAAGGCGCGGCGGCTCCGGCAGCGCCATGACCTGCGCCTGATCGTGGTGGACTACATGCAGCTGATGACCTCGGGCAAGAAGGTCGAGTCCCGTCAGCAGGAGGTCAGCGAGTTCTCCCGGCATCTCAAGCTGCTGGCCAAGGAGCTCGAAGTCCCCGTGGTCACGATTTCCCAGCTCAACCGTGGCCCAGAGCAGCGCACCGACAAGAAGCCGATGCTGGCCGATCTTCGTGAGTCCGGCTGCCTCACCGCGGGCACCCGGATTCTGCGGGCCGACACCGGCGCTGAGGTCACCCTAGGCGAGCTGCTTGCCAGTGGCGAGCGCAACGTCCCGGTGTGGTCTCTGGACGAGCGGTTGCGGCTGGTGGCGCAGCCGTTGACGCACGCTTTTCCCAGCGGAAGGAAAGAGGCGTTCCGGGTGACCCTCCGGTCCGGGCGGGTGGTTGAGGCGACGGCGAGCCACCCGTTCTTGACTCGTGACGGCTGGCTCCCGTTGGGCGAGCTCGCCAGGGGCTCCCGGGTGGCGGTGCCGCGATCCGTGCCCGAGCCGTTGAAGGTGGAATCCTGGCCCGAGTCCCACGTCGTCCTCCTCGCTCACCTGATCGGCGACGGGTCGTTCGTGCGGCGCTGGCCGCTGCGTTACGCGAGTACCGACGAGGCCAACCTCCAGGCCGTGTCCGACGCTGCCGCGACGTTCGGCATCACGGCGGTTCGTGACGAGCACGAGGCGGCGCGGCGCACGTCACTACGCCTCTCGGCGCCTTTCCGGCTCACCCACGGCGAACGCAACCCCATCGCGGTGTGGCTCGATGAACTGGGTTTGTTCGGGCTCCGCAGCTACGAGAAGTTCATTCCGGACAGAGTGTTCGGGCTGCCCCGCGCCCAGGTGGCATTATTCTTGCGGCACCTATGGGCGACGGATGGCTGTCTCCGACACCCGAAAGGCTCAGCTCGGCGCGTTCAGGTCTGTTACGCGACGACGAGCCGACGCCTCGCGGACGACGTGGCGCACCTGTTGCTGCGCGTCGGGGTGGTCTCACGGATCGCTGTGGCGCGCAGACCCGGGTGTCGCGACAGCTACCATGTGAGCGTCACTGACCTCGGCGGTCAGCGAGCCTTCCTCTCCGACTCCGACGCGGGGTGCCGCGGTGCCCGCGAAGCAGCCGGAACCCGCCCGTGGGAAGTGCCGCACGGGTTGGTCGGCGACACGAACGTCGACACCGTTCCCACTGAGGTGTGGGGGCGGGTTCGCCCGGTTGTCGTCGAGCGTGGCATGACGCAAGAAGCCATCTCGGCCGGGGTCGGCGCGAAGTTCTGCGGTAATACGCCATGGAAACGCGGTGCGGGTCGGGCTCGCTTGACGCGGATCGCCGATGTTCGTGAGGACTCCGACCTTCACCTGCTTGCCACTAATGACGTGCTCTGGGACGAGATTCGCTCCATAGAGAGTATCGGTGAGCAGTCGGTCTACGATGCCACGGTTCTGGGAACCCACAATTTTGTCGCAAACGGCATCGACCTGCATAACAGCTTAGAGCAGGATGCGGATATGGTGATGCTGATTCACCGGCCCGATGCATGGGAGCGGGACGACCCGCGGGCTGGTGAGGCGGACCTGATCCTGGCCAAGCACCGTAACGGGCCGACCGCGACCGTGACCGTGGCCCACCAGCTGCACTACAGCCGCTTCAACGACATGGCCCGGGGTTGACGGCCCGGTGGGGATCGGTCGATCAGCCTGGCTCACCACGGCGCTTACGGTGGATCACCCAGCCCAGGTCCACCAGCGCCACCGTCGCGAGCACCGCCAGCACCACCCCCAGAGCCGTCAGGCCGGACATGATCATCAATGCCGCGGCGACGGCGCAGAACACCAACCCGAAGCCGGCCAGCACAGCGCGCAGAGTCAGCGCGCTGTGCGCCGGCGTCGCCCCGCCGAACCCAGCGGTCGGGTCGTGGTACCCGGGCAACCCTCGCTCATAGTCCTCCCGGGTGCGCCGGGGCCGCCGGTCGTCCTGCCCTGCCGTCATGCTCCTCCGAACCGACGTCGTGTCCCCGGCCTCACCGCGCGCCGGTCATCGCGGGGGTACCTCGGGGGGGGTCGCGGGCAAACCAGGCGGCGTGCGACGCGCGCCTGGTGGCGGCGCCCCGTACAGTGGACCCACCCCGGGACACAGCCAGCCAGGCGCCCGGCTACTCTCCACGGCGATGCATCCACGACTACAGGTCATCCATCTCGGGGCGCTGTCCGGCCAGTTGCGCCAGGCGGCCCGGCATCTGTTCGAGGTGGTGCTGGCCCCACTGGGTCTGTTCTATCTGCTCCTGACCTTCACCAACCTGACCGGCGGGCTGTTCGCCGCACTGGGCTGGGCGTTGGCCGCGCTGGTGCGCCGGGTGCTGACCCGGTCGCCGATCCCCACCGTCCTGTGGCTCAGCACCGGGTTGCTCGTGGTCCGTACCGCTATCGGGTACGCCACCGGGAGCGTGTTCCTGTATTTTCTGCAGCCTACATTGCAGAACTTCCTGATCGCTTTCGTGATGCTGGTCACACTAGGGCTGCGCCGGCCCTTGATCGCCCGGCTGGCCGACGACTTCTGCGCCTTTCCCCTCGCTCTCACCAGCAACCTCCGGGTGCAGCGGTTTTTCCGGCGGGTGTCGCTGCTGTGGGCGCTGGTGTTCCTGACCAACGGGGCGGCGACATTGTGGGTGCTCGCCCGCGCTACCCTGGGCGACTTCCTGATGGTGACCACCGCCGGGTCGTTCAGCCTGGTGGGGATCGCTGCGGTGGTGTCGCTGCTGTGGTTCCGCCGGGAGCTTCGTGGCGAGGGCATTCGACTGCGGTTCGGCCCTGCGGCCTCGCCGAGCTGAGTGCAGTCGCCGCACTGATCAGCCGAACCGCCGGGCCAGCCGGTGGAAAAGCTCGGGTGCCGCGCCCTGCACCCGCGCGGCCGCCGTCAGCCAGCGGGGCACGAACACCTCCGCCTCGCCCCGAGCCAGGGCCTGGAGCAGCGCCGATGCCACCTTGGTGGGGTCGACCTGGCGGGGGAACCGGCGGTCATAGGCCAGTCCGCGGTGGTCGAAGAACGGGGTGCGCACCGCGCCGGGCAGCAGTGTGGTGACGCCGATCCCCTCGCCGGCCACCTCGTGGCGGACGCTGGCCGCGAAGGCTCGCAGCCCGGCCTTCGTCGCTGCATACACCGCTTCCCCGCCGACGCCCACCGCCGCGATCGAGGACACGAACACCAGGTGCCCGCGCCCGCGCTCCCGCATCCCCGGCAGCGCGGCGCGGGCCAGCCGCAGCGGGGCGAGCAGGTTCAGCGCGACCAGCGCGTCGATGTCCGCCTGCGCCATCGCCGCCAGGTCCCCGGCCCACCCTCGGCCCGCCGAGTTCACCAGCAGGTCGACGCCCGCCGCGGCCTCCGCTGCCCGGGACAGGCCCTCGGCACACGACAGATCGGCTACCAGGGCACGAGCCCCGGTGCGGCGCGCCAGCGCGTCCAGCCGCGCTGAGTCTCGGCCGAGCACCACCAGCCGGCAGCCGGCTGCGGCGAGCCCCTCGGCGATGGCCGCGCCGATGCCCGATGAACCGCCGGTGACCAGGGCTTTCCACTCGGTAGTCATCCCTGGGCGGTCCGGTGTGGCGAGCCGTCCTCGCGCCGCGCCGCCTGTTCGATCTCTCGACGGAGCTGGGTGCCGCGGTGCGCCAGCAGCGTGACACTGCCGACCAGGACCACCGCCGAGATCACCTGGCCGGCGAGCACGGCGGGCGAGCTGTTCACCTGTTCTCCCAGCCAGCTCACCCCGATCGCCATCCCGACCAGCGGGTCCACGATCGTGATGATGGCCAGTGCCGGGGCGATGAGGGTGCCCTGCTGGAAGGTGTTCTGGCTGAGCAGGAACCCCATCGGGCCCACCGCGCAGACCACGTAGAGCACCGGGTGCCCGAAGGGCTCGACCAGCCCGCCGGCCCGGAACTGGCCGGTGACCACCTTCATCAGCCCGGCGGTGATGCCGTACAGCACACCGGTGGCCGCCGCCAGCGCCGCGACGTGAACAGCTCCGGAGAACCGGGCGGCCACGGCGAGGCACCCGAGGACGAGCACAGCCAGCGCGAGGG
>Ga0213882_10000067_pt1 | contig 50243 bp, 49 predicted proteins | sample BarmaccoBMER_R09_FD_160106 | JGI IMG/M metagenome (GOLD analysis project Ga0213882, IMG submission 160106) | Barbacenia macrantha exposed rock microbial communities from rupestrian grasslands, the National Park of Serra do Cipo, Brazil - ER_R09 ...
CGGCCGGGCCACTGTCATACCCAGACCCTAAAATCAAGACCCTTAACAAGGCCCAGCGCCCGTCCCAGACCAGCCACCGATCAAGACGAATGATCAAGGTCAGGGCATCCGCAAGATCTCCGCGTTATACGGGCCGTACAGTTCTGAGTTCGGTGTCGACCTGCGGGAGTCGGTCACCCTCGCCGACCTCGGCGACGTCTTCACCATCCCGGGCGACATCGAGAAGACGTTCGACCAGATCTCAAGGCGGTCGGGCACGTCTACTCCCGCGGCGCCTTTCCGGTGGTGTCGGGTGGCGACCACTCGATCGGTTTTCCGACCACCCGAGCCGTCGCCGAACACCTGAACGGTGGCAACCTCGGCATCATCCACTTCGACCGCCACGTCGACACCCAGGAAACCGACCTCGACGAGCGGATGCACACCACCCCGTGGTTTCACGCCACGGACATCCCCCAACGTGCCACCGCAGAACCTGGTGCAGATCGGCATCGGCGGTTGGCAGGCGCCTCGGCCCGGAGTGCAGGTCGGTCGGGAGCGCGGCACCACGATCATGACCGTCACCGACTGTGTGGAGATGGGTATCGAGGACGCCGCGCAGCGTGCCCTGCAGGTCGCCTGGGACGGCACCGACGCCGTCTGGCTGTCCTTCGACGTCGACTGCCTCGACGCCGCGTTCGTCCCCGGCACGGGATGGCCCGAACCCGGCGGTTTCCTGCCCCGCGAGGTGCTGAAGTTCATCCAGCTCATCGCCGCGCGCCCACTGGCGGGCATCGAAGTCGTGGAGTGCTCCCCACCCTACGACAACGCCGAGATCACCGCGCTCATCGCGACCCGGGTCATCTGCGACACCCTCGGTTGCCTGGTGCGCGCTGGTCACCTACCGCGAAGGGCGATCCCATGAGTACTCCGATCCTGACCACGAGCCCGACTGGCGGGCCCGACGCGGACGATCTGCGCAGCATCGGCTATCGGCAGGAGCTGCACCGCAGGCTCGGCGCATTCTCCTCCTTCGCCGCGGGATTCTCCTTCGTCTCGATCCTCACCACGGTGTTCCAGCTCTTCGCGCTGGGCTACTCCTTCGAAGGACCGGCGTTCTTCTGGACCTGGCCGCTGGTGTTCGGCGGCCGGCTGTGCGTGGCACTGATCTTCGCCGAGCTGGCGGTGAGCTGGCCGCTGGCCGGGTGTATCTACCAGTGGTCGCGCCGGCTGACCGGCGAGACCGTCGGCTGGTTCGCCGGCTGGGCGATGATGATCGGGTACATCGTCGGCGGGGCCGCCATCGGCATCGCGCTGCAGGCGGTGCTGCCCGCGGTGTGGTCGGGGTTCCAGATCGTCGGCACCGACCCGTCGATCACCTCGGCCTCCGGCGCCGCGAACGGGATCCTGCTGGGCGCGGTGCTCGCGCTGGCCACCGTGATCAGCGCTGTGGGGGTGCGCTTCATGGCGTTGATCAACTGCATCGGCATGACGTGTGAGCTCGTCGGTGTGGTGTTGCTGCTGGCGCTGCTGTGCCCTCGGCTATCTTGCGTGCACTGCTGGTATCGTTCGCCGGTGGCGGTTTCATGATCGTGGCAGCACTGATGGCCGCGCCCTCGCTGACCGACGGGCAGCTGTCCACTGGTGGCATCGCCTACGTCATCACCAGCCAGTTGAGTTCTACGCTCGGCCGGGCGCTGCTCACGGTGATCGCGATCTCGATCGTGTCCACCTGCCTGGCGATTCAGAACTCGGCGTCGTGGGTGATGTTCAGCATGGCGCGGGACGGTCGGTTGCCGGGCGGCCGGCTGCTGGCCCGGGTAAGTCCACAGACCGGGACGCCGATCCTCACCGGCATCGCGGTGGGCGTGCTCGCCGTCGGAGTACTGCTGATCAACCTGGGCAACCCGGCGGTGTTCGCGGCGGTCACCAGCACATCGGTAGTGATCGTGTATCTGGCGTACCTGCTGGTCAGGGTGCCGTCCCTAGGTGCGCGTATGGGGCGGCGCCCGCTGCCGAAACAGCCGGGCGGCTTCTCACTCGGCCGCTGGGGGCTAGCGGTGAACCTGCTCGCCGTCGTCTACGGCGTGGCGATGATGGTGAACATCGCCTGGCCACGGCAGGCGGTGTACGACCCGGCGGGAACGAGCTGGGTGCTGCGACACCTGGCGCTGCTGTTCGTGGCCGCGCTGGTGGTGATCGGCGCCGTGGTGCACGGATTGCTTAGTTCCCGACCGACGCCGGCGGCCGTCGCTGAGGCTGTCTCTGGAGCTGCGGCCGAGGCATGAGGCCGGCGGCGATAGCAGTCCGTGGCACGATGGCGCCATGTTGCGCTGGATCACCGCCGGGGAGTCGCACGGTCCTGCTCTGGTGGCTGTGCTGGAGGGCATGGTCGCCGGGGTCGAGGTGACCTCCAAGGACGTCCAGGCCGAGCTGGCCCGCCGACGCCTCGGCTACGGGCGTGGGGCGCGGATGAAGTTCGAGGCCGACGAGGTGGAGCTGCTCGGGGGGATCCGGCACGGTTGCACCCTGGGCGGCCCGGTGGCGATCCGGATCGGCAACACCGAGTGGCCCAAGTGGGAGACCGTGATGGCGGCCGACCCGGTGGACCCGGACGTGCTCGCCGCGCAGTCCCGCAATGCGCCGCTGACCCGGCCCCGGCCAGGGCACGCCGACCTGGCCGGGATGATGAAGTACGGTTTCGACGATGCTCGTCCGGTGCTGGAGCGGGCCAGCGCCCGGGAGACCGCTTCCCGGGTCGCTCTGGGTACCGTGGCCAAGGCGTTCCTGCGCCAGGCGCTGGGTGTCGAGGTGCTCTCCCATGTGGTGGCGCTGGGGCGGGTGGACGCTCCCATGGGCGTGCTGCCCGGACCCGGTGACCTGGAGCGGGTCGACGCCAGCCCGGTTCGCGCGTTCTCCGAGGAGACGTCGGCCGCGATGATCGACGAGGTGGATGCGGCGAAGCGCGATGGTGACACGCTGGGCGGTGTGGTGGAGGTGGTGGGGTATGGGTTGCCGGTGGGTCTGGGCTCGTTCGTGCACGCCGACCGGCGGCTGGACGCTCGGCTGGCCGGCGCGCTGATGGGGATCCAGGCCATGAAGGGCGTCGAGGTGGGCGATGGCTTCGCCACCGCGCGTCGGCGGGGCAGCGCGGCGCACGATGAGATGGAGCCTGGGCCCGACGGTGTGATGCGGCGCACTAACCGGGCCGGTGGTCTGGAGGGTGGGATGACCAACGGAGAGGTGCTGCGGGTCCGGGTGGCGATGAAGCCGATCTCCACCGTGCCCCGCGCGCTGGCCACGGTGGACGTCGCGACCGGCGAGGCGGCCGTGGCGATCAACCAGCGCTCCGACGTGTGCGCGGTGCCCGCTGCGGGCGTGGTGGCCGAGGCGATGGTCGCGCTCGTACTCGCCGACGCCGCACTGGAGAAGTTCGGTGGTGACGCCCTGCCCGAGACCACCCGCAACGCCCGCGCCTATCAGGCACTGACCCAGAGAGCGACCGGATCGGACACCAGATGAGCGGTCCAGTCCTGATCCTCATCGGTCCGCCGGGCTCTGGGAAGAGCACCGTGGGGCGGCTGGTGGCGGGCAAGCTGGGTGTCCCGTTTCGGGACTTCGATGATGACGTGGAGAATGAGTGCGGTCTGCCTGCCGGCGAGCTGGTCGTCAAGCTGGGTCGAGAGGCATTCAGCGACCTGGAGTGCCGGCTTATCGGGGCAGTTCTCGCGGAGCACGCGGGCGTACTCGCTCTTGGTGGCGGCACGCCGCTGAACCCGGCCATTCAAGAACAACTGAAACTTTTCCATATCGTGTTCCTCGACGTGGAGCTCGATGAGCTGCTCCGCCGGGAGGGGCTGGTCACCCTACACCCGTGGATGCTCCCCAACCCCCGGGCGCATCTTCGGCAGCTACTCGCGCAGCGGCGTCCGATCTATGAAGCGGTGTCCGGCGTCGTCGTGTCGACGACGGGTCGTTCTGCTGAGGACATAGCGGCAGAGGTGCTGCTGACTCTGCGCAAGTGATTCTGCGGCTGAGATGCCTGATTCGTGGGATGCTCCCCTCGTGGACGCGGACGCGAGAGGAGTGAGATGAGCGAGACCGGCGAGCCGGGCCAGGCCGGCGACACCGAGCCGACGAGGATCCGGGTGGCGACGGCGCGGCCCTACGACGTCATCGTCGGACGTTACCTGCGGGCTGAGCTGCTGGATGCGGTGGGTAGCGGTGCCGTGGTGATCGTGCACCAGCCGACCTTGGTCGAGTCCGCGGAGGCGCTGCGCACCGTGCTGGAGTACTTCGGTTCGCGGGCTTACCGCATCGAGGTGCCCGACGCCGAGGATGGCAAGACGCTGGCGGTGGCGGGATTCTGTTGGGATGCGCTCGGGCAGGTGGGCCTGGACCGCACCGGCACCGTGGTCGGCTTCGGTGGCGGGGCGGTCACCGATCTCGCCGGGTTCGTCGCCGCTAACTGGCTACGCGGAGTCCGGGTGGTGCAGGTACCCACCACGCTGCTGGCGATGGCGGACGCCGCGGTGGGCGGTAAGACGGGGATCAACACCGATGCGGGCAAGAACCTGGTCGGCGCGTTCCATGAACCCGGTGCGGTGCTGGTGGACCTCGCCACTCTCCCGACGCTGCCGCGTGCCGAACTCGTCGGCGGAATGGCGGAGGTGGTCAAGGCGGGGTTCATCGCCGATCCCGTGATTCTGGAGCGGATCGAGGCCGACCCGGTCGCCGCGCTGGATCCCTCCGGGCCGGTGCTGGAGGAGCTGATCAGTCGCGCGATCAGGGTCAAGGCCGAGGTGGTGGCCGCTGACTTGCGGGAGTCTCACCTGCGTGAGGTGCTCAACTACGGGCACACCCTGGGCCACGCCCTGGAGCGTCGGGAGGGCTACCGGTGGCGGCACGGTGCTGCGGTGAGCGTCGGCATGGTCTTCGCGGCCGAGTTGGCCCGGCTCGCCGGGCGCCTGGACGACGCCACCGCGCAGCGGCATCGCGCGGTGCTCAGCTCGATCGGCCTGCCCACTGGATACGACGCCGACGCGCTACCCGAGCTGCTGGAGGGCATGCGCAATGATAAGAAGACCCGGTCGGGGGTGTTGCGCTTCGTGGTGCTCGACGGTCTGGCGAAGCCCGGCCGGCTGGAGGACCCGGACTTCGAGCTGCTCGCCGAGGCCTACGCCGCGGTGGCCGGTGGGGTGGAGAGTTCGGCGTGAGGGTGCTGGTGCTCAACGGGCCGAACCTGGGCCGGCTCGGGACCCGCGAGCCCGACGTCTACGGCGCGACCACTCACAGTGACCTGGTGGCGCTGTGCCGGCGGGTCGGGGTTGAGCTGGGGCTGGAGGTGGACGTGCGCCAGACCGACCACGAGGGCGTCATGACGGGCTGGCTGCACGAGGCCGCCGACACCGCGACCCCGGTGGTGCTCAACGCGGCGGCGTGGACGCATTACTCCATCGCGGTCCGGGACGCCGCCGCGCAGCTGTCGGCACCGCTGGTGGAGGTGCACATCAGCAATGTGCACGCGCGCGAGCCGTTCCGGCACCACAGCTACATCTCGGCCGTCGCCTCCGGGGTCATCCTCGGTCTGGGAGTCGAAGGGTACCCGCTCGCGTTACGCTGGATCGCCGGCCGCGCGAGCACCTGAGAACATCGCCGGCCGTGCCGGCACCAGAACATCGCCGGCCGTGCCGGCACCAGAACGCGGGCGGGCCCGCTATCGTCTGGAGTTCATGTCCCACCCCGCGCGCCGTGAGGCGCTCCGCGAGCGGCTGCGCGCGCTGGAGCTCGACGCGCTGCTGGTCACCGATCTGCTCAACCTCCGCTACCTCACCGGCTTCACCGGTTCCCACGGTGCTCTGCTGGTGCACGCCGACGGCGACGAGGCGAGCGTGTTCTGCACCGATGGTCGCTACCGCACCCAGTCCCGGCACCAGGTGCCTGACCTGCGGCGGCTGATCGAGAGGTCGTGTCAGCTGCGGCTGGCCACCCAGGCCACCGAGGCGGGGATCGGCCGGCTGGGTTTCGAGAGCCATGTGGTGACGGTCGACGGGTACGCCGCGCTGGCGAAGGTCACTGGCGCGGAGCTGCTGGTCGCCACCTCGCGGCCGGTGGAGGCGCTGCGGATGGTCAAGGACGAGACCGAGGTCGCCGCGCTGCGCGCGGCCTGCGCGGCCGCCGACACCGCCCTGGCCGGACTGCTCGCCGAGGGTGGCCTGCGCCCGGGCCGCACGGAGCGCGAGGTGGCCCGTGACCTGGAGGCTCGGATGGTGGTGGCGGGGGCCGCCGGCCCGTCGTTCGAGACCATCGTGGCCACCGGCGCGAACTCCGCGATACCCCATCACCGCCCGACCGACGCGCAGCTGCGCGTCGGTGATCTCCTGAAGCTGGACTTCGGTGCCCTGGTCGAGGGCTACCACTCCGACATGACCCGCACCGTGGTGCTCGGAGCGCCGGCCGGGTGGCAGCGGGAGCTCTACGACCTGGTCGCTGCGGCGCAGGCGGCGGGGCGGGTTGCGCTGCGTGCCGGGGCCGATGTCCGCGAGGTGGACGCGGCCGCCCGGGACGTCATCTCCCGCGCCGGGCATGGCGAGGACTTCATGCACGGTCTCGGGCATGGCGTCGGTTTGCAGATCCACGAGGCTCCGGCGTTGTCGCAGTTCGGGGTGGGTACACTGGCGGTGGGCATGGCGGTCACCGTCGAGCCGGGTGTCTACCTTGCCGGCCGGGGTGGCGTTCGCATCGAGGACACTCTCGTCGTCTCCGACGGCGAGCCAGAGCTCCTCACCCTGACCACGAAGGACCTCGTCACCGTGCCCTGCTGACAGTGACTATCAACGACTACCAACGACTACCGACGGCCGATGGACTGAGAACGAAGGGCTGCTGTGGCCACCACCAACGACCTGCAGAATGGGCTCGTGCTCAAACTCGACGGCCAGCTGTGGTCGGTCGTGAGATTCCAGCACGTCAAACCGGGCAAGGGTGGCGCTTTCGTGCGGACCACCCTGAAGAACGTGCTGTCCGGCAAGGTCGTGGACAAGACGTTCAACGCGGGCACCAAGGTCGACACCGCCACCGTCGACCGGCGCGATATGACCTACTTGTACGCCGACGGCGCCGACTTCGTGTTCATGGACGGCGACACCTACGACCAGATCACCATCTCCGGTGACGTCGTCGGAGATGCGGCGAAGTACCTGCTGGACAACCAGGCCGTGCTGGTCGCCGTCCATGAGGGCACCCCGCTCTACGTCGAGCTGCCGACCTCTGTGGAGCTGGTGATCTCGCATACCGACCCGGGCCTGCAGGGAGATCGGGCGACCGGTGGCACCAAGCCCGCCACGGTGGAGACCGGCGCCGAGATCCAGGTACCGCTGTTCGTCAGCACTGGCGAGAAGGTCAAGGTCGACACCCGGGACGGGCGTTACCTCGGCCGCGTCAGTAGCTGAGATGGGCGCCCGGAGCAAGGCCCGCAAACGCGCCGTCGACATCCTCTTCGAGTCCGATCTGCGGGAGTTGGACCCGCTGGCGCTGCTCGCCGAGCGGGTCGGGGCCCCGGAGCTGCCTCCGGTCAGCGAGTACACGATTTCGTTGGTGCACGGCGTGGTCGAGCACCGAGAGGACATCGACCGGTTGCTCGCCGACCAAGCCCATGGCTGGGCCTTGGCGCGGATGCCCGCCGTCGATCGGGCGGTGCTCCGGCTGGGCGTGTTCGAACTGTTGTTCTCTGTCGAGGTGGACGACGCGGTAGCCATCGACGAGGCCATCGAGCTGGCCAAGTTGCTGTCCACGGACGACTCGCCGCGCTTCGTCAACGGCGTGCTCGGCGCGCTGGCCGCGATACCGCGCGGCTCGTGAGCGGCGATCAGCCGGTCAGACCTCTTCTTTGTCCTTCGCGGGGCGGGCCTCGGGAGGCAGCACCCCCCAGCCGATCAGCTGCTCGGTGAGATCACCCGGTGACATGTCGTAGATGATCGCCAGTGAGCGCAGGTCCTCGGTGCGGATAGACAGCACCTTGCCGTTGTAGTCACCGCGCTGGCTCTGGATCGTCGCGGCGTAGCGGGCCAGCGGGCCCACCTTGTCCACCGGCAGCTGCTGCAGGCGCTCGAGGTTGATGACGATCTTGGTGGCCGGCTCGCTACCGGAGGGTACCCGGCCTTCCGGCAGCAGTTCGGGTACCGGGACCCCATAGAAGTCGGCAAGCTCAGCGAGCTTCTGCACCGTGACCGCCCGGTCGCCACGCTCGTAGGAGCCGACCACCACAGCTTTCCAGCGACCCGCCGACTTCTGCTCGACACCGTGCAGCGACAGACCCTGCTGCTGGCGGATGCCGCGCAGTTTCGACCCTAGTGCCTTGGCATAGTCGCCCATCTGGCCCCTTCTCCTTCTTCAGACCCCGACCAAGTCAACGCCTTGAGGCGCCACGCGAAAATCGGGATGATACGGAGAGTAATGCTGCGCTGAGTAACCCTCCAGGTCAAGCCATGGGGAGCCCAACAGCGCGCAGAGTCACGTACATCACCCGGACGGCGCAGTGGATGGGCGTCAGCGACTCTTCTTCGGCCCTCCTGGTAGCGTCCGGTACGGGTCCCGGTGCCGGCTGGAGAACCTGACGTCCTTTAAGACCCGTCCGGTGAGGCGGGGAAGGAGGTCCACCCGTGTCGTCCCCCGCCGGGACGGGCGCGGTGGGCGGGACAGAGCCGCCGCGGCAGCGTGAGCTGCTCGCGGCGGGGGAGGTCGCGCGCATCGTCGCCCGGATGGCCCATCAGGTCATCGAGCACACCGCCCCCGAGCCGGTGATGCTCGTGGGCATCCCTACCCGCGGCGTCCCCCTAGCGCTCCGGCTAGCGGATCGGATCTGTGAGTTCGGTGGGACTCGGCCCGACGTAGGCATCCTCGACGTCACCCTCTACCGGGATGACCTGCGGCGCCGGCCCACCCGCCCGTTGCGGACCACTGAGCTGCCCGCGAGGGGGCTGGACGACGCGCTCGTCGTGCTGGTCGACGACGTGCTGTACTCCGGGCGCACCGTTGCGGCCGCGCTGGACGCGCTGCGGGAGTACGGCCGTCCTCGGGCGGTGCAGCTCGCCGTACTGATCGACCGCGGTCACCGTGAGCTGCCGATCCGGGCCGACTATGTGGGCAAGAACCTGCCGACCTCCCGGGACGAGGAGGTCGGTGTGCTGCTGGTCGAGACGGACGGCACCGATGCCGTCGTGATCCGTCGGAGCCGGCGGTGAGACACCTGCTGACCACCGCTGGTCTGCGGCGCGAGACCGTCACCGCGCTGCTGGACACCGCCGAGGCGCTCAAGCAGGCGCTGCTGGGTCGCCAGGTGCGCAAGCTACCCACGCTGCGCGGACGCACCGTGGTCACCTTGTTCTACGAGAGCTCCACCCGCACCCGGGCGTCCTTCGAGATCGCGGGCAAGTGGATGAGCGCCGACGTGGTCAACGTCCCGGCCGGTGGCTCCTCGGTGGCCAAGGGGGAGTCGCTGCGCGACACCGCGCTCACCCTGACCGCGATGGGCGCGGACTGCGTGGTCATCCGCCACCCCGCGTCGGGTGCGGCGCATCGCCTCGCCGGCTGGGTACCCACGCACGTGGTCAACGCCGGTGACGGCACCCACCAGCATCCGACTCAGGCGCTGCTGGACGCGGCTACTCTCCGTGAGCGGTTGGGCACCCTGAATGGGCGGACCGTCACCATCGTAGGCGATGTGCTGCACAGCAGGGTCGCTCGCTCGAATATCGAGCTCTTGATCACGCTGGGTGCCCGGGTCCACCTCGTCGCCCCGCCCACCCTGTTGCCCTGGGGGGTACAGAACTGGGGGAGTGGCCCCCATCGAGAGGAGTGGGAAGAGCACAGCCGGCCGGTCACCGTCGGGCATGACCTCGACGCCGCGCTGCCCGGCACCGACGCGGTGATGATGCTGCGGGTACAGGCTGAGCGGATGCATGGTGGGTTCTTCCCCTCCACCCGGGAGTACTCGGTCAGCTACGGGCTCACCGAGGCGCGTCTGGGGCTGTTGCCCGAGCACGCTGTGGTGCTGCACCCGGGCCCGATGCGGCGCGGCATGGAGATCGCGCACTCGGTCGCCGACTCGCCTCGCGCCGTGATCACCGACCAGGTCCGCAACGGGGTGCACGTGCGCATGGCGGTGCTCTATCACCTGCTCGCCGCCCAGGAGGAGCAGGCATGAGGCGGCCGTTCCTGCTTCGTGGGATCCGGCCCTATGGCGCGGGTGACCCGGTGGATCTGCTGGTCCGCGACGGGGTGATCGCCGAGCTGGGCACCGGCCTGGACGGCACCGGCGCCGAGGTGCTCGACGGCGGCGGGCTGGTTGCGCTGCCCGGCCTGGTCGACCTGCACGCCCACCTGCGCGAGCCGGGCCGGGAGGACGCCGAGACGATCGCCACCGGCTCGGCGGCCGCGGCGCTGGGCGGCTACACCGCCGTGTTCGCGATGGCCAATACCGACCCGGTGGCCGACACCGCGGTGGTCGTCGAGCACGTATACCGGCGCGGTCGCGAGGTCGGCCTGGTCGATGTGCACCCGGTCGGCGCGGTCAGCTCTGGGCTGCGCGGCGAGCGGCTCGCCGAGTTGGGCGCCATGGCGGCGAGTGTCGCTGCGGTGCGGATGTTCTCCGACGACGGGATGTGCGTGCACGACTCGCTGCTGATGCGCCGTGCCCTGGAGTACACCCGAGGGCTGGGCGGCGTGATCGCTCAGCATGCTGAGGACCCCCGGCTCACCGCCGGAGCGCAGGCGCATGAGGGGGAGATCGCCGCCCGGCTGGGGCTGGCCGGCTGGCCCGCGGCTGCGGAGGAGTCGATCGTGGCACGGGACTGCCTGCTTGCCCGGGACGCCGCGGCGGCGCTGCATGTCTGCCACGTGTCCACCGCGGGCACGGTGGAGGTGCTGCGGTGGGCCAAGGAGCGCGGGATCCGGGTATCCGCCGAGGTGACCCCGCACCATCTGCTGCTCACCGATGAGCGCCTGGCCGGCTACGACCCGGTCAACAAGGTCAACCCGCCGCTGCGCACCGCCGCCGACACCCGTGCGCTGCGCGCCGCGCTGGCGGAGGGGATCGTGGACTGTGTGGCCACCGACCATGCTCCGCACGCCGCTCAGGACAAGGACTGCGAATGGTCCGCGGCCCGGCCCGGCATGCTGGGACTGCAGACCGCGCTGTCCGTGGTGATGGCCACGATGGTGCGCCCCGGCCTGCTGGACTGGCGGGGGGTGGCCCGGGTGATGAGTGAGCGCCCGGCCCGCATCGGCGGGGCGACCGAGCAGGGCCGGCCGATCGCGGTCGGGCAGCCGGCGACAGTGGTCCTGGTGGACCCGGACGCCACCTGGACAGTGCGCGGGGCCACGCTGGCCAGCCTGGCCGACAACACCCCCTACGAGGGGATGGAGCTGCCCGGCCGGGTGGTGGCCACGCTGCTGCGCGGTGAGATCACCACTGAGGACGGGAAGGTGCAGCGCTGATGGGCGCTCTGGCCATGCTGGTGCTGGAGGACGGCACCACCGTGCGCGGTGATGGCTACGGTGCGGTCGGTCAGGCGCTCGGCGAGGCGGTGTTCGCCACCGGCATGACCGGTTACCAGGAGACTCTCACCGACCCGTCCTACCGCCGCCAGATCGTGGTGCAGACCGCACCGCATATCGGCAACACCGGTTGGAACGACGAGGACGGCGAGTCGCACCGGATCTGGGTCGCCGGCTACGTCGTGCGCGACCCGGCCCGGGTCCCGTCCAGCTGGCGATCGGTCCGGTCGCTCGACGAGGAGCTGTCCCGCCAGGGTGTCGTGGGGATCTCTGGAGTGGACACCCGCGCGCTGACGCGCCGGCTTCGCGAGCACGGCTGCATGCGGGCCGGGATCTTCTCCGGCGACGCGCTGGCCGAGCCGGCGCAACTGGTGGAGCGGGTGCTGGCCAGCCCGTCGATGGCCGGCGCGGATCTGGTCGGCGAGGTCACCGTCACCGAGCCCTACATCGTGCCGGCCACCGCGCAGCGCCGGTTCCGGGTGGTGGCGCTGGACCTGGGGATCAAGTACAACACGCCGAGGATGCTGGCCGCTCGGGGCGTCGAGACGCACGTCCTGCCGGCTGTCACCACCCTGGAGCAGGTGCTGGAACGCGAGCCCGACGGGGTGTTCCTGTCCAACGGACCGGGCGACCCGGCCACCGCGGACCACGCGGTCTCGCTGACCCGCGCGGTGCTGGCGGCCCGGCTGCCGCTGTTCGGGATCTGCTTCGGCAACCAGATCCTCGGCCGGGCCCTGGGACGGGGCACCTACAAGATGCGCTACGGGCACCGGGGGCTCAACGTCCCGGTCGTCGAGCACGCCACCGGCCGGGTGGCGATCACCTCGCAGAACCACGGTTTCGCCGTCGAGGGCGAGCCCGCAGAGCGCTTCGACTCCGACTTCGGCGCCGCCGTGGTCAGCCACTCCTGCCCCAACGACAACACCGTCGAGGGCCACACCTGCCTGGACGTCCCCGCGTTCAGCGTCCAATACCATCCGGAGGCAGCCGCCGGCCCCCACGACGCCGCGTACCTGTTCGACCGATTCTGCGAGCTGATGGAGGTGCAGCGATGACCACGCCGATCACCAAGCCGGCCCGATCACTATCGAGATCGCCTACCGGCAGGCGCTCGGGGAGAGCCTGGTGACCTACCGCCTGGAACTCGACGAGGAGAACGGCTCGGACATGAATGTGGACGCCAACCGTTCCCGAAGTTTTCAGGTGTTCCGGAATGGCGTGCGACGACTCGTTGCCGGAGGCGCCAGTGCCGCGGCGAGCTGATATCCGGCATGTGCTGGTGATCGGGTCTGGGCCTATTGTGATCGGTCAGGGTTGTGAGTTCGACTATTCCGGGACGCAGGCTTGTCGGGTGTTGCGGGAGGAGGGGCTGCGGGTCAGCCTGGTGAACTCCAACCCGGCGACGATCATGACTGACCCGGAGTTCGCCGACGCCACCTACATCGAGCCGATCACCCCGGAGTTCGTCGAGAAGGTGATCGCCGCCGAGCGTGCTGCCGGTTTTCCTGTGACAGCGTTGCTGGCCACCCTGGGCGGCCAGACCGCGCTGAACACCGCCGTCGCCCTGCACGAGCGCGGGGTGCTGGCGCGTCACGGCGTCGAGCTGATCGGTGCCGACATCGAGGCCATCCAGCGCGGCGAGGACCGGCTGAAGTTCAAGGACGTCGTCGGCGCGGTGGGTGCCGAGGTGCCGCGCAGCGCGGTGTGTGGGTCGTTGGAGCAGGCCCGCGAGGCCGTCGACGGGCTCGGCCTGCCGGTGGTGATCCGACCTTCGTACACCATGGGCGGGCTCGGCTCCGGCCTGGCGCACACCCAGCAGGACCTGGTCCGCTTGGTGTCCATCGGGTTGGCCGCGAGCCCGGTGCACCAGGTGCTCGTCGAGGAGAGCGTGTTGGGCTGGAAGGAGTACGAGCTCGAGCTGATGCGCGACCACCGGGACAACGTGGTGGTGGTGTGCTCGATCGAGAACATCGACCCCATGGGCGTGCACACGGGGGACTCGGTGACCGTCGCCCCGGCGATGACCCTGACCGACCGCGAGTACCAGCACATGCGCGACGTCGCCGTCGCGGTGCTGCGCGCGGTCGGGGTGGACACCGGTGGCTGCAACATCCAGTTCGCGGTGCACCCCACCGACGGTCGGCTGGTCGTCATCGAGATGAACCCTCGGGTGTCCCGGTCGAGCGCGCTGGCGTCCAAGGCCACCGGGTTCCCCATCGCCAAGATCGCCGCGAAACTGGCGATCGGCTACGCTCTGGACGAGATCACCAATGACATCACCGGCGAGACTCCGGCCAGCTTCGAGCCCGCTCTGGACTATGTGGTGGTCAAGGTGCCCCGGTTCGCCTTCGAGAAGTTCCCCGGAGCGGACCCCACCCTCACCACCACCATGAAGTCGGTCGGTGAGGCGATGGCGCTGGGCCGCTCGTTCCCCGAGGCGCTGGGCAAGGCGCTGCGCTCGATGGAGACCTCCGACGCCGGGTTCTGGACCAGGCCCGATCCGCCGGACGCCGCCGTGGCCTCGGAGCTCTCAGCGCTGAGAGTCCCCCATGACGGCCGGCTCTACACCGCGGAGCGGGCGCTGCGGCTGGGCGCCACGGTCGCGCAGGTGGCGCAGGCGTCGGGGATCGACCCATGGTTCATCGACCAGATCGCCGGCCTGGTCGAGCTGTACCGCGAGCTCGTCGCCGCGCGCGAGCTGGACGAGCCGCTGCTGCGTCGCGCCAAGCGCGCCGGCATCTCCGACCGGCAGCTCGCCGCGGTGCGCGGCGGGCTCACCGAGGCCGAGGTCGCCGCGCTGCGGCACGGTCTGGGCGTGCGGCCGGTCTACAAGACCGTGGACACCTGCGCCGCCGAGTTCGCCGCCCGCACCCCGTACCACTACTCCGCCTACGAGCGCGCCCCCGACGCCGACACCGGGGACGGGGCCGAGCCCGAGACCGAGGTCAGCGAGCAGCGGGAACGACCCAAAGTGATCATCCTGGGTTCCGGGCCGAACCGGATCGGCCAAGGCATCGAGTTCGACTACTCGTGCGTGCACGCCGTCATGGCGCTGGGAGACGTCGGTTACGAGACTGTGATGATCAACTGTAACCCGGAGACGGTGTCCACCGACTACGACACCGCCGACCGGCTCTACTTCGAGCCGCTGACCTTCGAGGACGTCATGGAGGTGGTGCACGCCGAGCGCGCCTCGGGCACCGTGGCGGGCGTGATCGTGCAGCTGGGCGGGCAGACCCCGCTGGGTCTGGCGCAGCGGCTGGCCGACGCGGGCGTCGCGGTGGTCGGCACGTCCGCGGCGGCGACTCACCTCGCCGAGGACCGCGGCTGCTTCGGGGCGGTGCTGGCGCGCGCCGGGTTGCCCGCCCCGGCCTACGGTACCGCCACCTCGTTCGAGGAGGCACGCAAGATCGCAGACGAGATCGGCTACCCGGTGCTGGTCCGTCCCTCCTACGTGCTCGGCGGGCGCGGCATGGAGATCGTCTACGACGAGCGGACCCTGGCCGGCTACATCGCCAGGGCCACCGAGATCACTCCCGAGCACCCGGTACTGGTGGACCGCTTCCTCGACGACGCCATCGAGATCGACGTCGACGCGCTGTGCGACGGCAGCGAGGTCTACCTCGGCGGGATCATGGAGCATATCGAGGAAGCCGGGGTGCACTCCGGAGACTCCGCCTGCGCGCTACCGCCGATCACGCTGGGGGAGTCCGACCTGGCCGCGGTGCGCGCCTCGACCGAGGCGATCGCCCGCGAGATCGGCGTACGCGGCCTGCTCAACGTGCAGTACGCGCTCAAGGACGACGTGCTCTACGTGCTGGAGGCCAACCCGAGGGCCAGCCGCACGGCGCCGTTCGTCTCCAAGGCCACCGGGGTGCCACTGGCCAAGGCCGCCGCACGGATCATGCTCGGCGCCAGTATCGCGCAGCTGCGGGCGGCGGACCTGCTACTTCCGCACGGCGACGGTGGTGATCCGCCGGCCGACGCGCCGGTGGCCGTCAAAGAGGCCGTACTGCCCTTCCACCGGTTCCGCACCCCGGAGGGCCAGGGAGTGGACTCGCTGCTGGGGCCGGAGATGAAGTCCACCGGCGAGGTGATGGGCATCGACGCCGCCTTCGGCCAGGCCTTCGCCAAGTCCCAGGCCGCGGCCTATGGGTCGCTGCCGACCTCGGGGCGGGTGTTCGTGTCGGTGGCCAACCGGGACAAGCGGGCCATGGTCTTCCCCGCCAAACGGCTGGCCGATCTCGGCTTCGAGGTGCTCGCCACCAGAGGGACCGCCAACACGCTGCGCCGCAACGGCATTCCCTGCACCGTGGTGCGCAAGCACTTTCAAGGCCCCGAGTCAGGCCAGGACAATATCGTTGACCTGATCAGCTCCGGACATGTCGATATGATCATCAACACGCCCTACGGCAATCCCGGCCCCCGGGTGGACGGATACGAGATCCGCACCGCCGCCGTGTCCCGCGCCATCCCCTGCATCACCACCATCCAAGGCGCGGCCGCCGCGGTCCAGGGAATTGAAGCCCTCATCCGCAACGACATCACCGTCCGCCCCCTCCAGTCCCTCCACGCCACCCTCCGCGCCCCGCGTTCAGCGGGCTCAGCGGGGTTATCCGGTGCCCGATAACCCCGCTGAGCCCGCTGAACGCGACGGGTTCGGGGGGAGGTTGACGGCGGCGGTGGGGGCGCGGGGACCGTTGTGCGTGGGGATTGATGCGCATCCTTCGGTGTTGCGGGAGTGGGGGGTGACCGATGACCTGAGAGGGGTGGAGAGGTTCGCGCTGGGTGCCGTGGAGGCGTTGGCGCCGGAGGTGGCGCTGGTCAAGCCGCAGTCGGCGTTCTTCGAGCGGTTCGGGGCGCGCGGGGTCGAGGTGTTGGAGCGGGTGGTGGTCGCGGCCAGGGACGCCGGCGCGCTGGTGCTGCTCGACGTCAAGCGGGGTGACATCGGCTCCACCATGGCGGGGTACGCCGCAGCCTATCTGAGTGACGGGGCGCCGCTGGCCGCCGACGCGATCACCGTGTCACCCTATCTCGGGGTCGGCGCGCTGGATCCGGTGTTCGAGGTGGCCGGCCGGACGGGGCGAGGGGTGTTCGTGGTGGCGCTCAGCTCCAACCCCGAGGGCGCCGACGTGCAGGCCGCGGTCACCCGTGCCGGGAGCACGGTCGCGCAGGCCGTGGTCGACGCCGTCGCCGCCCGTAACGCCGGCCGGCATCCCGTCGGCGACCTCGGTGTGGTGGTGGGGGCCACCACACCGGCTGGTGCCGTGCGGCTGGCGGCCCTCAACGGCCCGATACTGGCCCCCGGGATAGGCGCGCAAGGCGCTCGCCTGGCCGACCTGCCCCGGGTCTTCGGCGCGGCGGCCCGCCATGTCGTGGTGACTGTGTCACGGGACCTGTTGCGGTATGGGCCGCACCCAGCGTCGCTGCGGCACGCCGCCCGGCGAACCGCCGACGAGGCAGCGGCGCTGCTCCATCCCCTGGTGAGGCAAGTCGAGGGGGCACCCCGGGTTAAGCGGTGAGCCACCCGGGGGATACGGTCGCCGCACCTATCCTGAACATCCCTCAGCACTAGCAATCGACGGAGGAGACCGTGGCCCTTCCCGAGCTGACCGAGGAGCAGCGGGCTGCTGCATTGGAGAAGGCGGCCGCCGCCCGACGTGCCAGGGCCGAGCTCAAGGAGCGTCTCAAGCGCGGTGGGACCAACCTCAAGGAGGTCCTGGCCAAGTCCGACAGTGACGACATCCTGGGCAAGATGAAGGTCTCGGCTTTGCTCGAGGCTCTGCCCGGTGTGGGCAAGGTCCGCGCTCAGCAGATCATGGAGCGGCTGGAGATCGCCACGAGCCGGCGGCTGCGCGGTCTTGGCGAGCGCCAGCGCAAGGCGTTGCTCAGCGAGTTCAGTCCAGAGTGATCATCCCACAGTAACCGTCTTGAAATAACCATCTGCAGAGGAACCAGCCCAGGGTGACCGCGCTGTGACGGTGTGTGAGCCCGGGTCGGGCGGGTGTGCGGGGCCCTGGCTCACCGTCGTCTCAGGGCCCTCCGGGGTCGGCAAGTCCAGCGTGGTCGCCGAGGTGCTGCGGCGTTGGCCGCGGCTGTTCGTCAGCGTCTCGGTGACCACGCGAGCGCCTCGTGGCGGGGAACGGCCCGATGAGCATTACCACCATGTGGACCGCGCCACCTTCACCAGCATGATCGAGCGCGGCGAGTTTCTCGAGTACGCCGAGTACGCCGGGAACTTCTACGGTACTCCCGCCGCGCCGGTGCGCCAGGCGTTGGCCGCTGGTCGGTCCACGCTGCTGGAGATCGACGTGCAAGGCGCCCGGCAGGTCCGGGCCACGATGCCCGACGCTCTGCTGGTGATGCTGGTGCCGCCCTCCTGGGAGGTGCTTCACGGGCGGCTGTCCCACCGCGGCACGGAGGATCCCGCGGCGCGGAAGCGCCGGTTGCGGGTGGCGCGCGACGAGCTGGACGCCGCCAGGGAGTTCGACGCGACAGTCGTCAACGACGACGTGCAGCGGGCGGCGCAGGAGTTGATATCCTTGATGGCCGGCATGGGTCGGCGGACACCGCCGTCCGGACTCCCGTGATGTATGAAGCATCTGGAGACAGTTGAGTGAGCATCCCCACCGAACTGAGCGCGCTGGGCGCGTCCTCGGTTGTCGCTGCCCCTGAGGGCATCACCAACCCCCCGATCGACGACCTGCTGGGCAGGGTCAGCTCGAAGTACGCCTTGGTCATCTTCGGGGCCAAGCGGGCTCGTCAGATCAACGACTACTACGCGCAGCTCGGGGAGGGCCTGCTGGAGTACGTCGGGCCGCTGGTCGAGCCAGGGCCGAGAGAGAAGCCGCTGTCGATCGCGTTGCGTGAGATCCACGCCGGACTGCTCGAGCACACCGAGGGCCAGTGACTCAAGCCGGGCACCTCCGGCCGGACCCATCCCGGCGGATCGTGCTCGGCGTCGGGGGTGGCATCGCCGCCTACAAGGCATGCGAGGTGCTCCGCCGGCTCGTCGAGGCGGGTCATCAGGTCCGAGTCGTTCCCACCGAGTCCGCCCTGCGGTTCGTCGGCGCTCCGACGTGGGAGGCGTTGTCGGGGTTGCTTGTGCACCATGACGTGTTCGGCGACGTCCCTGAGGTGCCTCACGTGCGGCTGGGCCAGACCGCCGACCTGGTGCTGGTCGCCCCGGCCACCGCGGACCTGCTGGCTCGCGCCGCCCACGGCCGGGCTGAGGATCTGCTGGGTGCCATCCTGCTCACCGCCCGTTGTCCGGTGCTGCTGGTCCCCGCGATGCACACCGAGATGTGGGAGCACCCCGCCACGGTGCACAACGTCGCCGTGCTGCGCAGCCGAGGGACCCTCGTGGCGCGGCCTGCGTCCGGGCGGCTCACCGGTGCCGACTCCGGTGCCGGCCGGCTGCCGGAGCCCGCCGAGATCGTCGACCTGGCCACTCTGCTGTTGCGCCGCGCGGATGCCCTGCCGCCCGACCTCACCGACCGGCACGTGGTGGTCTCCGCAGGAGGCACTCGCGAGCCACTGGACCCGGTGCGCTACCTGGGCAACCGGTCCTCCGGTCGGCAGGGCTACGCGCTGGCCCGGGTGGCGGCGCAGCGTGGCGCCCGGGTGACGCTGGTCGCGGCGCACACCCCTGCCCTGGCCGATCCGGCCGGAGTCGAGGTGGTCCGGGTGGGCACTGCGGGTCAGCTACAGGAGGCGGTGCTCACGGCGACGCCGCGGGCCGACGCGGTGGTGATGGCCGCCGCAGTGGCCGACTTCCGGCCGGCCGACCCGCATCCCAGCAAGATCAAGAAAGTCGGGTCGGACCCGGATCCGGTGTCGCTGGTCGTCAACCCGGACATCGTGGCCGAGCTGGTCCGACGCCGTCCGCGGGGGCAGGTGGTGGTCGGCTTCGCGGCCGAGACCGGCGACGCCACCGGTGACGTGCTCACCCACGGCCGGGCCAAGCTCGCCCGCAAGGGCTGTGACCTGCTGGTGGTCAACGCTGTCGGGGAGGGCGGCGCGTTCGAGGCCGAGCACAACAGCGGCTGGCTGCTCGGCGACGACGGCGCGGAGACCGAGCTGCCCGAGGGTCCCAAGAGCCTGCTCGCCGCCTACGTCTGGGACGCCGTCGCTGCCCGCCTCAAACGGTGATCACCATGTCGTGTAGTGACGGCGATCATGTGCCGGGTAGTGAGCTGGAACCCACCGGCCGCGCGATGAGCGTCCTGTCCGAGCGGGTCGTCGCGTTGCTCGCGGAGTTCGTCGATGGTCTCGATGACGCCCCAGCGGCCCGTGTCGAGCTGCCCGAGGGCCTGGCCACGGCGCTGGGGCGGCCACCACCTGAGCAGCCCACGGAGCTGCCCGCCCTGCTGGACACGGTCCGCCAGGCGGCGCAGGTCGCGGTCGAGACGGCGGGGCCGCGCTTCTTCGGCTACATCCCCGGTGGTGGACTGTTCGCCTCCGCGCTGGCCGAGCTGCTCGCGCAGACCCTGAACCGCTACACCGGCCTGTCTGAGATCGCTGCGGGTCTGGTCGCGCTCGAAGACGGCGTGCTTCGCTGGCTGTGCCGGCTGTTCGGCCTGCCACCCGGCGCGGGCGGGCTGCTCACCACCGGTGGCTCGATGGCCACGCTGTCGATGCTGGTGGCCGCGCGGCAGGACCGTCTCGGTGACGGTGCCGGCTGTGGAGCCACCGTCGGGACGATCTACATCTCCGACCAGACCAACCACTGTGTGCGCAAGGCGGCGCGCATCGCCGGGTTCCCCGCCACCCAGCTTCGGGCGCTGTCGACCACCGCCGAGCTACGCATCGACGTCGAGGCCGCCGAGGCGACGATCGCCGCCGACCGAGCTGCTGGCATGCGCCCGTTTCTCCTGGTAGCCACCGCGGGCACGACCAGCGCCGGGGTCATCGACCCGCTGGCTGATCTCGCCGCGCTGGCCAGGCGGCATGGGATGTGGTATCACGTCGATGCCTGTTATGGCGGGTTCTTCCAGCTCACCGAGCGGGGTCGGGCCCGGCTCGCGGGCATCGAGCAGGCGGACTCGATCAGTCTGGACCCGCACAAGAGCCTGTTCCTGCCCTACGGCACCGGAGCGCTCCTGGTCCGCAAGGTCAGCGCACTCGTCGCCGCGCATACCGACGACGCGGACTACCTGCACGACCTGCACGGCGGCGCGTTGCCGGACTTCGCGCACCTGGGAGCCGAGCTCACCCGCGGCAACCGCGGCCTGCGGCTGTGGCTGCCGTTGCACCTGCACGGCGTGCACGCCTTCCGGGCGGCCCTTGACGAGAAGCTCGACCTGGCCCACTGGGCCCACACTGAGCTTTCCGCCGACGGCCGGCTGGAGGTGCCCTACCCGTGCGAGCTGTCGACCGTGCTGTTCCGGCTGCGCCGTGGCGATGACAGCGACGGGGACAACGGGACCTTCCTGCGCCGGATCAACGCCACCGGCCGGGTATTCCTGTCCAGCACCCGCCTGCGCGGTCGGCTGACGCTGCGGCTGTGCGTGCTGTCACACCGCACCCATGCCGGCCACGTGCACGAAGCGGTGTCAGTCATCAGACAGGTCGCCGAATCGATCACGTGAGGCCAAGACGGTCCCGCGGGCCGTTCATCGGGCGGCGGCCCGCACGGTGTGCGCCAGCAGCAGGGCGGTGGTCACCGGACCGACACCACCGGGCACCGGAGTCAGAGCCCCGGCACGGACGGCGACCGCTCCGGCGTCGATGTCGCCGACCAGACCGCTGTCCTCGGTGGGGTTGGTGCCGACATCGATCGCGACCGCGCCGGGCAGCACGTACTCGCTAGTGATCATCTTCGGCTTGCCGACGGCGACGACCAGCACATCGGCCCGACTGGTGACCGCCGCGAGGTGGCGGGTGCGGGAGTGGCAGATCGTCACCGTGGCGTTGCGGTTGAGCAGCAGGTGCGCGGTCGGCTTGCCGACCACGGTCGACCGGCCCACCACGGCGACATGCCGGCCTTCCAGGTCGATGCCGTGGTGGTCGAGGATGGCCACCACGGCCTCGGCGGTGGCGGGTGCGTACGCCGGCAGCCCGCAGACCAGGCGTCCGATGCTCAGGGGGTTGGCGCCGTCGACGTCCTTGGCGGGGTCGATCTCGGCCGCGAGGTCTTCGAGTGCGGTGCCTGGGGGGAGCGGGGTCTGCAGGATGATGCCGTGCACCGTCTCCTGGCCACTGAGCTTGCCCAGCGCCGTACGGATGGTGTCGGCGTCGGCATCGGCGCCGAGGTCGACCACGTCGCAGGTGATGCCGACCCTGTCGGCCGCTCGTGACAGGGAGCTGACATACCAGGCGCTGGAGGCGTCGTCGGTCGCGGTCGCGACCGCCAACCGCGGCGTGGTACCCGCAGCCCTCAGCGCTGCGGCCCGCTCGGTCACCTGGCCGCGGATCGTGGCCGAGAGCTCCTTACCGGACAGCACGCGGGCGCTCATCGGCCGATCGCCTCCCGCACGGCTGCGGTGACCATCTGCGCCCGCGTCACCAGCTCGTCCACCCCGGCCAGCACATCGAGGAACTCCACGCGGGCATTCTCCTCCGCAAGGCCGGCCAGGTTGGTCTCCACGTTCAGCCGGGCGCAGGACGCCGCCGCGCGGGCCAGCTCGGCGGCCACCGCGACATCGGTGATGACGTTCCTGTTGCCGATCGGCAACAGGGTCTCGGCGAGCCCGACCAGACGGGCCGCCGTCGTGATGGTCGCCGCCGGCGGTTGCGCCGCCCCATGCAGCGCCCGCTGGATCGCCGCCGTCCGCGCCGCCTGCTCCTCCGGGGTGGCCCTCGGCAGCCGGTAGGCATCCGAGACGCCCGCGAACGCGGCGGCGTCGTCCTGCGCCAGGCGCACAGCGCGATCCCGCGCCGCCTCGGACTCGGCCAGCACGGCGCTGACGGTCTCGGCGTGCTCGACGTATCTGTCCCCGGTGCTGTAGCGGGCCACCATCGACAGCAGCGCCGCGGCCTGCGCGGCGGACAGCGCTGCCGACGCCCCACCGCCCGGAGCCGGCACCCGCGCGGCCAGCTGATCCAGAAAATCGCCGATCCGGTCATCTCTCATGAAGCGCTCGTCCCTTATCCTGATCACGTTGACACCAGCAGAGCCCTTGCGGTTCCTCACGATCTTCAGTCTATACGGCAACGAGTCCCCTGCCGCACACGAAACCGAGTGTTGACAAGATCTCGGACGGATAGAGCGACTCCGCTGCGCTACCCGACGCGGCTTGCAGGACCTTGTATTCGGCCCCGTTCTCCGCCCCCCACGCCATCGCGGCACGCCACAGCGCCCTGCCGTGGCCCCTGCGCCGGTAGTGTGGATGCACCGCGAAGTATTGTGGTGGCTGCATTCGTGTCCCCGTGACGTCGAGCAGAGTTCCCATGGGGCCGACTGCTCCGACGATTCCCCGGTCTTCGACCCTGACGAGGATGGGACCGTCGGAGAGTCCGGTCTTGAGCCTCTGGTAGAGGAAGGCGAATCCGTCTTCCTGGAGCTGTTCGACGAAGGTTGAAAACGTGTCTGCGACGGCGCAGTCCGATAGCTGCATGACTTCGTCGTGGTGGCGCTTATCCTGGTTGCGGAACGTTTTCAGCAGCAGTCGTGTTCTCGCGCTCTCGGGGGTGTCTTGAAACCAGATGACTCGGCCGGCAGCCGTGCCGAAGGTGGCACGCCACTTGCGCGTCCACCGGGTGAGCTCGCTGTGCATATCGTGATCGGGCCGGTCTTGCTCATACTCGTCGAGTCTGGTCCGCAGTTCGACCGGTGTCATCGTCGCCTCGCTCAGCACCGGGTCATCGGCGCAGTCCAGCACGGCCCGCAGCGCGGGTACCCCGGCGTGGCCTGCCCCTGCGGTTCCAGCGGATTCTCCGGGTGCGCGCCAGAACTCGCCGTGATGCCGCGGGAGCGGCTGAGGCCTGAGTTGTGAATCTTTTGCGGGCCAAGCGGGATCAGATCGGCCACAGTCACCCTCGTGACACTCAAGTCATATCGAACCCTGGCCTGCATGGGTTTCCGGTGCCGTGGCCCTGATGGTTGTCCCATGGCCACAGCTGATGGGCCGGTGGACTACCCGGACCCGTGGTCGCCTCGGGTCATCGTCGTGCGTCGCCGGGTGATCGATGTCTCCAGCGCGCCGATCACGATGCCTGCGGCGCACCGTTGACCGTTACCGACGCGCTTGGGCCATGTGAAGCTGACGGGGCGTTCTGGTAGACCCGCCAGGTGAGCGTCGGCCGGTCCCGCCGCGGGCAACGCAGCCCGGCTGCCGTGCTGCCGGTTGCGCGGGTGTGCGTGGACACCCCGCTGGCCCACCTCGACCGCCCGTTCGACTACCTGGTGCCTGCCGAGCTCGACGTGACGGCGGCGCCGGGCGTGCGGGTGCGGGTGCGTTTCGCCGGACGGCTGGCGGACGGGTGGCTGCTGGACCGAGCCGAGCGATCCGATCATCCGGGACCGCTGGCCTGGCTCGACCGGGTGGTCTCCGCCGAGCCGGCGCTCAGCCCCCAGGTCGCCGCGCTGGCCCGGGCCGTGGCAGACCGGTGCGCGGGCACCATGAGTGACGTGCTGCGGTTGGCGGTGCCACCGCGGCACGCCCGCACCGAGGCCGAGCCGGTCACCCTGGTGCCGACCCGCCCGCCACGGCCCTCGACCGGAGGGTGGGGACGCTATCCCCGAGGGGTGGCCTTCCTGGACGCGCTGCACCAGGGCCGGGCGGCGCACGCCTGCTGGCAGGCGCTGCCGGGGGAGGACTGGCCCGCTCGGCTCGCGGAGGCCGCCGTCACCGTCGCCGCCGTCGGCCGGGGCGCGCTGCTGGTGCTGCCCGACCACCGCGACACCGCGCGGGTGCACGCCGCGGTGGCCGCGCTGGCCGGGCCCGACGCGGTGATCACCCTCGCCGCCGAGTCCGGACCCGCGCGGCGGTACCGCCGATGGCTGGCGGTGCGCCGGGGCGCGGTGCGCATCGTGGTCGGCACCCGGGCGGCAGCTTTCGCCCCGGTCGCGGACCTGGGCCTGATGGTGCTCTGGGACGACGGTGACGACCTGCACGCCGAGCCCCGGGCCCCTTACCCGCACAGCCGGCTGGTGCTCGGCCAGCGGGCCGTGCTCGAAGGCGGGGCGCTGCTGGTGGCCGGCTACGCCCGCACCGCGGAGACGCAGTTGTCACTCGACACCGGATGGGCGCATGAGATTGTCGCCACCCGCGACGTGGTGCGGGCTGCGGCGGCGCGGGTCACCGCGATCGGGGAGGACGACACCCAGCTGGCTCGGGACCCAGCGGCCCGTGCGGCGCGGCTGCCCGCGGTGGCGTTCGAGGCGGCTCGCGCGGCGCTGAGCCGTGACCGGCCGGTGCTGGTGCAGGTGCCGCGCCGCGGCTATGTCCCCTCGCTGGCCTGCGGGCAGTGCCGGGCCGCGGCGCGCTGCCGGCGCTGCGCGGGCCCGCTGGCGCTGCGCGGCGCCGGTCCGGCCACCTGCCGGTGGTGCGGCACCGTCGAGGCCGGCTACCGCTGCCCTGCCTGCGGTTGCGACCGGCTGCGCGCGACGGTGATCGGGGCCCGCCGCACCGCGGAGGAGCTTGGCCGCGCCTTCCCCGGGGTGCCGCTGGTCACCTCCGGTGGAGGCAGCTCCGGCGCGCCGCGGTCGAACCGCGCATCGGCTGGGGAGGTGCTGGCCGACATCCCGCCAGGACGGTCGCTGGTGATCGCCACCCCTGGGGCGGAACCGTTGGCCCGATACGGGGCGGCGTTGTTGCTGGATGCCTCCGCGCTGCTGGCCCGTCCCGACCTGCGTGCAGCGGAGGAGGCGTTGCGGCGGTGGATGGCCGCTGCGGCGATGGTGGAGCCGGCCGCCGACGGTGGCCGGGTGGTCGTCGTCGCGGAGTCCTCGCTCGCTGCGGTGCAGGCCCTCGTCCGATGGGACCCGGCTGGCCACGCCCGGGCTGAGTTGGCCGCGCGCGCCGAGCTCGGCTTCCCACCCTCGGTGCGGATGGCCGCGCTGGACGGTGCGCCGGCCACGGTGGCGAGTCTCGGCGAGGCGCTTGACCTGCCGCGGGGGGCCGCGCTGCTGGGTCCGGTACCCGCCCCGGGGGAGCCTGCGGGCGAGCGGGAGCGGCTGCTGGTCCGCGTCCCCCGCTCCCAGGGGTTGGCCCTGGCCGGCGCGCTGGCCGCGCTGCAAGCCGGGCGCAGCGCGCGCAAGCTGCCCGACCCGCTGCGGGTCCAGCTTGACCCGCAGGAGTTGGCCTAGCGGCCTGGTGGGTGTTTTCCCGTGCCCTGGCCCGTGCCCTGGCACGGGAAAACACCCACCAGGCATACTGCGTGGGTGCCTGTCCAACCCGTTCGGCCTAGTCCGCATCCGCTGTCCAACAAGGCGCGCTAAGCGGTGCGGCTCGTCTTCGCCGGCACGCCTGACGTGGCGGTGCCCGCACTGCGGGCGCTGCTGGACTCCGACCGGCACGAGGTCGCCGCGGTGGTGACCCGACCGGACGCGCCAGCCGGACGTGGGCGGCGGCCGACCCGCTCCCCGGTGGGCACGCTAGCCGACAGTGCGGGACTGGAGGTGCTCACCCCGCGCCGCCCGTCGGATCCGGACTTTGTGGCCCGGCTGTCCGCGCTGGCCCCGGACTGCTGCCCGGTGGTCGGCTACGGTGCGCTGATTCCGCGGGTGGCGCTGGACATTCCCCGGCACGGCTGGGTGAACCTGCACTTCTCCCTGCTGCCCGCCTGGCGCGGCGCGGCTCCGGTGCAGGCAGCGATCCGGCACGGGGACGAGATCACTGGCGCATCCACCTTCGCGTTGGAGGAGGGGCTGGACACCGGCCCGGTGTATGGCACGGTCACCGAGGTGATCCGGGCCGAGGACACCGCGGGGGAGCTGCTGCGCCGGTTGGCCGACGCTGGAGCCGCCCTGCTGGTGGCCACCATGGACAGGATCGCCGACGGGACTGTGCGTCCGGTGCCGCAGAGCGCGGATGGAGTCTCGCACGCGCCGAAGCTCACCGCGGACGATGCTCGCGTGGACTTCAGCGTCCCGGCCTTCGCGGTGCACCGCCAGGTGCGCTCGGTCACGCCCGTCCCCGGTGCCTGGACCCTGTTCCGGGGCCAACGCGTGGGTCTCGGGCCGGTGCTCCTCACCGATGCCCGTACCGTGGGTGAGCTGGCGTCCTGCGAGCTGCGGGTGACCAAACGGGAGGTGCTTGTGGGCACGGCCACCGGGGCGGTGCGGCTGGGTGAGGTCACCGTGCCCGGTAAGCGGGCGATGCCCGCGCCGGACTGGGCCCGCGGTGCCCGGCTGGAGCCGGGGGAGCGGTTCGAGTGACGGCCGGCGTCCGGGTCACGCCGTGACGGTGCCCCGCAAGCCGTCCCGACCGCTGCGCCCCGGGCCCCCTCCTCGGCGCTCCGGGCCACGCCGGCCGCCAGTGGACGACCCACCGCGGCGGGCCGCGCTGGACGCCTTGGCCGCGGTGCGCGAACGTGACGCGTACGCCAACCTGGTGCTGCCCAGCATGCTGCGGCAGCGCGGGATCCACGGCCGGGACGCCGCGCTGGCCACCGAGCTGTGCTATGGGACGTGCCGCGCGCGTGGTCTGCTGGATGCGGTGCTGCAGTCCTGTACGGACCGTCCGCTCTCCGAGGTGGACGGTGAGCTGCTGGACGCCCTGCGGCTGGGCAGCTACCAGTTGTTGCGAACCCGGGTGCCGCCACATGCCGCGGTCGGCACCACCGTGGATCTGGTGCGGGCCGGTCGTGGCAGTGCCGCGGCCGGCTTCGTCAACGCCGTGTTGCGCCGGGTCGGCGTGCGGGACCGGGACAGCTGGGTGCGGACGGTCGCGCCGGCCGCCGACGAGGACCCGGTGGGGCACCTCGCGTTGGCGCACTCGCACCCGCGGTGGATCGCGCAGTCCTTCGCCGACGCCCTGGGTGGTGACCTGGACGAGCTGGCGCGAGCGCTGGCCACCGACGACGCCCGACCGCTGGTGCACCTCGCCGCGCGCCCCGGGCGGATCAGCGCCGCTGAGCTGGCCGGGTTGACCGGCGGCCGGGTTGCCCGGTACTCGCCTTACGGGGTGCACTTGGCCGACGGTGGTGACCCGGGTGAGCTGGTCCCGGTGCGTGATCAGCTGGCCCAGGTGCAGGACGAGGGCAGCCAGCTCGTCACCCTCGCGCTGGCCGGTGTGCCGCTGAAGGGCGCCGATGCCCGTTGGCTGGACCTGTGCGCCGGTCCGGGAGGCAAGGCGGCGCTGCTGGGTGCTCTGGGAGCCATCCGGGGGGCGACTCTGGAGGCCGTGGAGAAGGCCGAGCATCGGGCCCGGTTGGTCGACCAGGCGTGCGCTGGGTTGCCGGTGACGGTGCACGTCGTCGATGGCCGGGTCAGCGGGCTGCCGGAACGAGCCTATGACCGGGTGCTCGTGGACGCGCCGTGCACCGGGCTCGGGGCGTTGCGCCGCCGTCCGGAGGCGCGCTGGCGGCGGCGGCCCGAAGACCTCCCCGGGCTTCTGAGGCTGCAGCGGGAGCTGCTGGTCGCGGCGCTGCGACTGGCTCGCCCGGGGGGTGTGGTGGCCTACGTGACGTGTTCACCGCACTGGGACGAGACGGTGGGCGTGGTCGCGGACGTGATACGGCGCACGGGCGCTGAGCAGCTCGACGCCAGGCTCCGGTTTCCCGACATGCCTGCGCTGGGCGAGGGGCCGCACGTCCAGCTGTGGCCGCACCGGCACGGCACCGACGCGATGTTCTGTGCCCTCCTGCGTCGCTGAGCTAGCATTCGCCCCGCTCGGTGGTGGAAGGTGCACAGGCATCCATGAGACCTGCACTGTCAGCGCGGATGCGGCGGATGGCGGGTGCTGTCGAGAACGGGAGCAGCTCGGCGAGGTCGTCAGGCTTGTTCAACATCACGTCGAGGTGGTCCCTGAAACGGTATGGCTCACTATGGAACAGCTCACGGCCGAATTCTTTTCGCATCCTGGAGAAGAGAGAGCGTACCGTTTCAGTCGTTGTGGCTCCGCCGTACACGTCCTGTACCAGCTCTGCGGAGGTGCGGCCGGCCGGCGACCAAGCGAGCAGAAACAAGATCTCGACGTACCGCTTGCTCAGGTCGTACGACATCGAAGTACCAGCCTTGTGTACTGTCAGCGACCACCGCGTGTGTTCGCGCACATCGAGCTCCACCCGGGTTGCCGGCAGGGAGCCCGCACCCGCCGGCCGCCACAGCCAGCCGGCCATGAACGGCTCGACGACCCATCGTCCCCCCAACAGGGGGTAGTCGAACGGCTGGTCGCGCACCTGTGTGGGCAGTGGCAACAGCTGGTGCTTGCGCGCGATCCTCCGGGACTCGACCACATGGCCACAACCGTCGGTGAGCACCACCGGCGTGCCGAACCTGTGCAGCGTCAGTAAGGCGACCTCGCGCAGCGGCGTCAACTTGTCCTCATGCGCCTTACGCGCCTGGCTCGGCACGAGTCTCGCCGCCAGCTCCACCATCGTCAGCGTGTTGGCGTGCACGTTCTTCTTCAGAGTGGTCACATTGAGGATGCCGAGCAGCCTTCTCTGGTCCCAGGCGTCATACAACGGGGCGGCGGCGCAGGAGAAGGGGTGGTGTGCGGCCACGTAGTGCTCGTTGGCGATGCACAGTAGTCCGCAGCGCTCGATGAGGGCGGTGCCCGCGGCATTCGTGCCGACGGCATCCTCTCTCCAGCACGCTCCCTCGACGAGCCCCAGTGCGTCCGCTATCCCCAGTGCCGTGACGCTACCGAGTCGCCACAGCACCCAGCCGGCGGGGTCGTGCACAGTAATGACCTGGGAGTCATCGCCGTCTTCGAGAGCCTGCCGTATCGCTGGCACGAGCTCGGCCAGGTCGGGTTCGCGACGACGCTTCTCCAGCTCTTCCACGCTCAGGTGCCGCATGCCGGCGCCGCGAGCAGGATCAAGCTGTTTCCGGGCTAACCGATGGTGTGACCTGACGATGGCGAGGACTTCCTTGTGGTCTGACCGGCGCCTACCCAGCGTGTTCTCACGCGCCTGGAGGAGTCGCTTCACCGCACGACCGAAATTCGGCCCCACCGCAGGTTCTGGTCGTTCAGCAGGCATCGAGCCCACCGTTCTTTTGATCGGCTCTCTGGTTGTCGCACTCGCATCTGCCCCTCCCCGGAAGGCCGATCCGGGATGATTCGGCACCCATCCAGCCGGCCAGCGCGATGGCGATCCCGACACCGATCAGCTCCGGACGCCCGGTAGCACCGACCACACCGACCAGCATCAGCCTCTGTAGGAGGTCGCCTCGCACCTCCAGCACCAACGGTCGGGAGCTCCCATCCCCGCTGCAGCCACATACTCCCACCACAACCTCCTCGATCGGTGTGGTGGCCACAGTGGCACCGTCGCGGGCGACGGACAAGAGTTGCAAGGGGTTGCATGCGGCGCGAAGGGTCACCGCTTGTCTGCTGTGATGAGGTAGTAGTCGATGAGCCCGCAGTTGTATGCCTTCAGCCAGTTGCGTCCCCAGCTGTCCCTGAACTCGGTCTGCTCCATCCAGGAGTCGAAGCCGCGCCAGACATGCTCACCGATGTTCTCGACGCGCACGTCGACGAAGCCTCTTCTGAGGAGGTCGTCCCGAAAGGAACCGATCGGAAGGACGACGTCGACGCCGCTGTCGATTGTTTCGATCAGTCGTCGGAGCTCGTCGACAGCGGCCGGATAGGGCGTGAAGAAGGTTGTGACGGCCAGCCTGCCTCCGGGTTTGAGCACTCGATGGGCTTCGGAGGCGAAGGCGCCCAGGTCCTCGAAGTGTTGGGCCGCTTCCACCGAGTAACATTTGTCGAACTTCTCGCCGGCGTAAGGAAGTTCCAGCGCGGAGCCCTGCCGCAGCACGAACCGGTCAGGCTGGTGCGCGACCAGGTCGGCGTTGACTCTGGTGGCGCGGTCGATCTGGTCCTGGGAGAGATCGAGCCCGTGCACGGCTCGTGGACCGAATTCTCGAAGCGTGAGTGCGGCCCCCACGGCGATGCCGCACCCGACTTCCAGCACCACATCGGTCGGACCGATCGTCAAGCGACGAAGAACGGCACGGTAGAGGTTGGCCTGGCTCTCGGTGCGCTCGTCCACGCTGATGAGTCCGGGCGTGAAGTCCTGCCAGTACCCGAAGTTGATGAAGTTGCCCGAGAAGATCGTCATCGAGCTGAGATCGTCTGCCCCGTACATCGCGGCTCGTCGCGAGGCACCGCTGTCGTCTGACATGATTCTCCCGCTCGGTCTCTTCAGATCACCATGGTCAGGTCGCCATCGCACGGTGGGCGAGGACGAGTGCCCCGGCCGGGCCGGCCAGCGGGCCGAGCGCGGGCGGGACGACGAAGTCCTCGGCGCCGTGTTCGCCTAGCCCGGGATACCCGGCCAGCGCCTCGCGAAGATCGGCCCGCACCAGCGGGAACAGCTCGGGTAGAGCGGTCACGCTGCCGCCGATCACGATGCGCTGCGGCGCGATCGTGTAGACGATGTTGCGTAACCCGGCGGCGAGATAGCCGGCCTCGAGTCGGGCGGCCGCCCGGAGCGTGTCACCGTCGAGCTGCTCGGCCGGCCGGTCCCACCGAGCGGCCACCGCCGCGCCGCTCGCCATCCCCTCCCAGCAGTCGCCGTGAAACGGGCACTGTCCGGTGAAGTGGTCGCCGGGCTGGTGCGGCACACTGAGGTGGCCCATCTCAGGGTGACCCAGCCCATGGATGATCCGGCCCTGGACCACGGCTCCCGCGCCGATGCCGGTGCCGACGGTCAGGTACACGAACGTGTCCAGACCACGCGCGGCCCCCCAGCGGCCCTCACCCAGCGCGGCGGCGTTGACGTCGGTGTCGAACCCCACCGGCACGCCGAGCGCGCGTCGGGCCGGCCCGACCACGTCGACGTACGCCCAGCCCGGTTTCGGGCTGCGTGTGATGAACCCATGCCGCGGATGGGATCGGCGCAGCTCCAGCGGGCCGAACGACGCGATGCCGATCGCGGCCAGCGGCCCACCACGCGACACCTCCCGCTGGAGGAAAGCGAGCACCTGGGCCAGCGTCTCGGCGGGTTTCCCGGTCGCGATCCGGGTCTGGGCCACGATGTGACCAGGATCAGACCCGACCAGGCAGATGACCTTCGTCCCGCCTAGCTCGACCGCCCCCAACCGCACCGACGTCATCTGCCGGAGCCTTTGCCTCTGCCCGAGCCCACAGACAGCGAGGGTACGATCGCGAGCACGATAGCCGCGACCAGCCCCTTGCTCTTTTCTCCTGGGAGGCTCGGCATGCCCGATGGGCCGTTCGGCTCCGGGTTCAACCCGCTTGAGGAGCTCGTGAGCCGGTTGGTCGGCGGCCTTGGGCAGTCTCTCGGCGGGGGGAGCGGGCCGGGCACGTCGACGCGGCGGCTGGACCGCTACGGCCGTGACCTCACGGCCGCTGCCCGCGCGGGCCGCCTGGACCCGGTCATCGGGCGGGAGGAGGAGGTTGAGCAGGTTCTGGAGGTGCTGTCCCGGCGGACCAAGAACAACCCGATACTGATCGGGGACCCCGGCGTCGGCAAGACAGCGATCGTCGAGGGCATCGCCCAGCGGATGGCCGAGGGCGCGGTTCCGGAGCCGCTGCGCAACCGGCGGCTGGTCGCGCTCGACCTGGCCGGGATGGTGTCCGGAGCCAAGTACCGAGGCGAGTTCGAGGAACGGCTCACGGCGGTGATCGAGGAGGTCACCGCCGCCGCTCGGACGGTGGTGCTGTTTCTCGACGAGCTGCACACGGTGATCGGCGCCGGCGCGGCCGAGGGTGGTGCGATGGACGCCGCCAGCCTGCTCAAGCCCGCGTTGGCCCGAGGTGACCTGCAGATGGTCGGGGCCACCACCGTCGAGGAGTATCGCCGGCACATCGAGCGGGACCCTGCGCTGGAACGACGGTTCCAGCCCGTCCTGGTCGCCGAGCCGAGCGTCGAGGACACCGTCGCGATCGTGCGCGGCCTGCGCAAGCGCTACGAGTCGCACCACCGGGTGTGCATCACCGACGAGGCCATCGAGGCGGCTGCGCGGCTGTCTCACCGATACCTCACCGACCGGTTCCTCCCCGACAAGGCGATCGACCTGGTCGACCGGGCCGGCGCGCGGGTCCGGAGCCGAGCGCAGGCCCCGAGCGAGGACACCCGAGCCCTCGAGCAGCGCGTCGAGCAGCTCACCCGAGCCAAGGACATCGCGGTCGACGCCGAGGACTATGAGCGGGCCGAGGCGCTGACCCGGGCACTCGACCTGGCGATCGTGGAGCTGGAGACCGCACACGCCGGCCCGGCGCGTCCGCCGGAGGTCGGCGCCGAGGACGTCGCGGACATCGTCGCACGCAGCACCGGCATCCCCGTCGCGCGGCTCACCGAGGTGGAGCGGCACCAGCTGCTCCACCTCGAGGAGCAGCTGCGGCAGCGGGTCGTCGGGCAGGACGAGGCGGTCGAGGCCGTCGCGGACGCGGTCCGGGCCAGCCGCGCCGGTCTCGGCCATCCGGACCGGCCAGTCGGGTCGTTCCTGTTCCTCGGCCCCACCGGCGTCGGTAAGACCGAGCTGGCCCGGGCACTGGCGCAGGCCCTGTTCGGGTCACCGGAGCGGCTCGTCCGCATCGACATGAGCGAGTTCCAGGACAGGCACACCGTGTCGCGGCTCATCGGCGCGCCACCCGGCTACGTCGGCCACGAGGAGGCCGGCCAGCTCACCGACGCCGTCCGCCGCACCCCGTACACGGTGGTGCTGCTGGATGAGATCGAGAAGGCGCATGCCGACGTCTCGAACATCCTGCTGCAGGTCTTCGATGCCGGCCGGCTCACGGACTCCCGGGGCAGGACCGTGAACTTCGCCAACGCCGTGATCATCATGACCAGCAACCTCGGCGGCGAGGCGCTGTTGGCCGCGACCGGTGCCGGACGATCGGTCGAGGAGGTGCGGGAACCGCTGATGGCCAGCGTGCGGAGGCACTTCCGGCCGGAGTTCCTCAATCGGCTCGACGAGATCGTCCTGTTCCGCGGCCTCGACCGGCCGCAGCTCCGCATGATCACCGAGCTGCTACTGGAGCAGACTCGGCAACGGCTGCGCGCGCAGGACATCACCCTGCGCCTCGACGAGGACGCCATCGACTGGCTCGTCGACCGGGGCTACCAGCCCGAGTTCGGAGCTCGGCCGCTGCGTCGAGCGATCGGACGTGAACTGGACCGGAAACTGTCTCGCATGCTGCTCGCCGGCGACCTCAGACCAGGCCAGGACGTCCTCGGGAGCGTCGCCGGGGACCAGCTGCGGTTCCGGGTCGGAACCGCTCGTGAGTGGCATTGAGCGCTATGACACTGTTTGCCACTCACGAGCGGTTCGCGCGGCGCCGGCCAGGCGCGATACCGTGCGTACCGTGCCACACCAGCCGATGATCGCGCCGTCTCTGCTGTCCGCCGACTTCGCTCGGCTCGCCGACGAGGCCAACGCGGTACCGGGCGCCGACTGGCTGCATGTCGACGTGATGGACGGGCACTTCGTGCCCAATCTCACTCTGGGCCTTCCCGTCGTGCAGAGCCTGATGAAGTACACCGACATCCCGGTGGACTGCCATCTCATGATCGACGATCCGGATCGGTGGGCGATCGGCTACGCCGAGGCGGGCTGCTACAACGTCACCGTGCACGCCGAGGCCGCGCGAGACCCGGTGAAGCTGGCGAAGGAGCTGCGCGCGGCCGGGACCAGGGCCGGCCTGTCGATCAAACCCAAGACCCCGCTGGAGCCCTGGGTGGAGGTGCTGCGGCACTACGACACGCTGCTGGTGATGAGTGTGGAGCCCGGCTTCGGTGGGCAGTCCTTCATTCACGAGGTGCTGGACAAGGTGCGGACCGCGCGGCGGTTGGTGGACACCGGGCACCTCACCGTGCTGGTGGAGATCGACGGGGGGATCAACGCCGACACCATCGAGGCGGCCGCGTCGGCCGGGGTGGACTGTTTCGTCGCCGGCTCGGCGGTGTACGGGGCTGATGACCCGGCGTGCGCCGTCGAGTCGCTACGGGCCCAGGCCCGTGCGTGCGGCGGCCGGTGAGGTGCACCGCCCGGGAGGCTGAGCCGTGTTCACCGGCATCGTCGAGGAGTTCGGGGAGCTGCTCGGCCGAGACGAGCGGCCCGACGCGGCGCTACTCACCGTGCACGGGCCGCTGGTGAGCTCCGATGCGCGACGCGGTGACTCGGTCGCGGTCAACGGAGTGTGCCTGACCGTGGTGGACGTCCAGGGTGAGATGTTCACCGCTGACGTGATCGGCGAGACGTTGCGTCGCTCCACCCTGGGGACGGCCCGGACCGGGGACCGGCTGAACCTGGAGCGAGCGGTGAGGCTCGGGCACCGGCTGGGCGGGCACCTGGTGCAGGGTCACGTCGACGGCACCGGAACGGTGCGCTCCCGCACCGCGCCGCGGGATGGCGCTCCGTGGGAGCTGGTGCGGATCGACATGCCCGCCGGGCTGGCCCGCTACGTGGTGGAGAAGGGATCCATCACCGTGGACGGGGTGTCGCTCACCGTGATCGAGGTGGGCGCAGACCACCTCTCGGTGGGGCTCATCCCGACCACCCAGCAGCTGACCACCCTGGGCCTGAGACGCCCCGGCGAGCCGGTGAACCTCGAGGTCGACGTCATCGCGAAATATGTCGAGCGGTTGGCCTGCCCACATCTCGCCCTCGGTGTCGGCGGCCCGCGGGATGATGCTGGGGGATGATGCGGGGGGAGGAGGACACGATGACCCAGAGCGCCTTTGCCGGCATCGATCGGGCGATCGCCGACGTGGCGACCGGGCGTCCGGTGATCGTGGTGGACGACGAGGACCGGGAGAACGAAGGCGACCTGATCTTCGCCGCGACGTGGGCCACTCCCGAGCTGCTGGCGTTCATGGTCCGGTACACGTCGGGTTATGTCTGCGTGGCGCTGACCGGGGAGGACTGCGACCGGTTGGACCTGCCGCCGATGTTCCACACCAACCAGGACAAACGGGGCACCGCCTACACCGTGACGGTGGACGCCCGCGAGGGAGTCACGACCGGGATCTCGGCGGCGGACCGGGCTCGCACCATCCGCCTGCTGGCCGACCCGGACGCCAAGTCGGTCGACTTCGTCCGCCCGGGGCATGTCGTGCCACTGCGGGCCAGGGAGGGTGGGGTGCTGCGTCGCCCCGGGCACACCGAGGCCGGGGTAGACCTGGCCCGGCTGGCTGGGCTGTCGCCGGCCGGGGCGCTGTGCGAGATCGTCTCGGTGAAGGATCCCGGTGAGATGGCCCGTCGCGACGAGCTGGAGGTCTTCGCCGCCGAGCACGACCTGACGCTGATCACCATCGCTGATCTCATCGCCTACCGGCTGCGGTTCGAGAAGCAGGTGGAACGGGTCGCGGAGGCCCGAATCCCGACCGCGCACGGGGATTTCACCGCGATCGGGTTCGACTCGCTGCTCGATGGGGTCGAGCACATAGCGCTGATCACCGGGGACATCGGGGACGGGGCCGACGTGCTGGTCCGGGTGCACTCGGAATGCCTCACCGGCGATGTGTTCGGCTCGCTGCGCTGTGACTGCGGCACGCAGCTGGACGCGGCACTGGCCGCCGTCGCCGCCGAGGGCCGCGGGGTGGTGCTCTACGTGCGGGGTCACGAGGGCCGCGGCATCGGGCTGATGCACAAGCTGCAGGCCTACCAGCTGCAGGACGCCGGCGCCGACACCGTGGACGCCAACCTCGCCCTGGGCATGCCTGCCGACGCCCGGGACTACGGCACCGGCGCGCAGATCCTGGTGGATCTCGGAGTGCGCTCGATGCGGCTGCTCACCAACAACCCGGCCAAGCGGGCCGGCCTGGAGGGTTACGGCCTGACGATCACCGGGAGGATCCCGATGCCCATCCGGCCGAACCCGGAGAACCTGCGCTACCTGCGCACCAAACGCGACCGGATGGGTCACGACCTCGACGGCCTGGACCCCGCGGATGCGGCCCTCACCGAGCGAGCGCGGCCATGAGCGGTACCGGCCGGCCGGCACTGGAGGTACCGCGCTGCGCGGAGCTGCGGCTGGGCATCGCCGCGACCCGCTGGCATGAGCACATCACCACCGCGCTGCTGGACCGGGCGAGTGCCGCCGCAGCCCAGGCTGGGATCGCGGAGCCGACGGTGGTGCGGGTACCGGGTGCGGTCGAGCTGCCCGTGGTGTGCCAGGAACTGGCCCGCCGCAACGACGCCGTGCTCGCGCTCGGGGTGGTGATCCGCGGTGGTACCCCGCACTTCGACTACGTCTGCGACGCGGTCACCGCCGGGCTCGCCAGGGTTGCGCTGGACGAGGGGATCGCCGTCGGCAACGGCGTGCTCACCTGCGACACCGAGGAGCAGGCCCTGGACCGCTGTGGGCTGCCCTCCTCCTCGGAGGACAAGGGCTTCCAGGCCTGCGTCGCCGCGTTGCAGACGGCTCTGGTGCTGCGCGGGTTGCGTGGGACGCGGCGGGACACGACATGACCACCGCGGTGTTCGAGGCCCGGCCCCGCAAGGCCCGTCGTATCTCGATCGCCGCCGCGGTGCTGCTGGTCGCGGTTTTCGCGGTTGTCGCGGCGCTGCTGCGGCGAACGCCGACCGGTGTCTACTTCCGGCTCTCGGACCAGGTGGCCATGATGCTGCTGGGGCTGTTACTCGCCGGTGTGGCTCTGCTGTTCGTCCGCCCCCGGGTGCGCGCCGGCGCCGAGGGCGTGGAGGTGCGAAACCTGCTGGGGACCCGCATGGTGCCCTGGGAGCTGGTACTCCGGGTGTCCTTCCCCGACGGCGCCCCGTGGGCTCGCCTCGAGCTGCCCGACGATGAGTACATCGCGGTGATGGCGATCCAGTCCGCCGATGGCCGACATGCCGTCCAGGACATCCGTGCCCTGCGTGCCGTGCGCGCCGAGCACACCACGCCACGCGGCGCTCCCGGTTCAGATCACCTCACACCCGGGTCACTATGAGGTTCTTGCCACTGTTCCGGGCAAGTGCGGTGATGTCGTCGGGATCGGTGGTCAGGATCTCGTCGCCATCCGTTGCGGCATCGATGAGGGAACCGTCGACGACATCGCGTCGGTTTGCCCGGCCCAGCAGTGTGCCGACGTGTCGAGCCCGTTCGCCGGTGAGTTCAACCGCCAGCAATCCCTGCAGAAGCAGTGTCAGACGGGTCTGGTGTGCTCCGTTGCGCCACACCTGTGCGACCGCGCCGGTCGTGGTCCGCACGTCGACTCCGGTCCGGCTCGCACGCTCCAGGAACGCGCGGACGGTTCTCTCACCGTGCTCGTATGCGATGAGTGCGCCAGCGTCCAGAACCAGGGTCACGCTGCGCCTTCGGCTCCGATGATCATACGCGAGGTCCCTCGAGCGTCGGCGATCAACCTGTCGATCTCGGCGGGACCAAGTTCACCTTCCTCTGCCGCGAGAACGTCGAGCGCCTCGCGCAGCCTTCGCTGGCGGACCTGAGCCTGTGCTGCGTCAGCAAGCCACGTCGAGACGCTCACGCCCTGCTCGCTCGCGGCGGCCCGTACTGCGGCGGCCAGCTTTGAGTCGAGTGAGATGGACAACTTCTCGGCACCCATACGCGAACCCTACCGCCCTACTACCTCGGTAGCAACGTGTACGGCGGCTCGGTGAGCGGCCCCTCAGGACCGGCTGCGTTCGATGGCGCTCCGCATGGCTTTGATGACCCCGGCGCCCGGCATTGCGCTTGGTGGACTTCACGGTCAGCGCCTGCGGTCTCCACGGAACGCTCTGCGCCAAGCTCACATCGAGCGCGTAACAGTCCACGACCGCCTGGCGATTCCCCGTCGGAGTGGTCCGCCGCAGGTTCACCACACGACCTGCTCACGGGACCTCACCGAGTGCCGCGAGGCTGCGGCGCGTCCGGCCGCCACAGAACCTGTGGCCATCGACGATGAGACCAAGAGGTACGAGCTGTGATCGAACTGGGCACTTCGCCGGGTAGCAGGGGGAACAGGACGCGCCGTCTGTCACTGTGCGTAGCCGCTCTTGTCGGCACGGTGGTCACGGTGCTGACGGGTGCCGCGTCCACGGCGGCCGCTAGCCAGGCCAGGGTCTCGGGTGGCGGTAGTGAGCGCCTACCTGAGGCGCCGTTCCCCTACCCGGTGGACTATGTGGCGTTGGGTGACTCCTACTCCTCTGGGGTCGGCACCGGCGTCTACGACCCGGCGAGCGGGGCCTGTGCCCGCAGCCCGCAGTCCTACCCGTCGTTGTGGGCTGCGGAGCACCACCCCACCGGCTTCGAGTTCGCGGCCTGCTCGGGGGCCAGGACCACTGACGTGCTCGCCACCCAGATCTCGGCCCTGCAGTCCGGCACCGGACTGGTGACGATCACCATCGGTGGCAACGACGCGGGGTTCGGGCCCGTGCTACAGACCTGCACCATCGCGACGAGCGACCGCACCTGCGCCGCCGCGGTCGATGCTGCGGAAGCCTTCGAGCGGTCCGTGCTGCCGGGCCGGCTGGCCCGCACCTACGCCGCGATCCGCCGCGCCTCGCCGCGCGCCAGGGTGATCGTGCTGGGCTATCCGCGGCTGTTCGACCTCGCGCCGAGCTGCACCGACCCGTTCGCGCCGAACCTGACCCGTCGAACCAAGCTCAACCATGGCGCCGACGTGCTCAAAGACGTCATCAGCGAGACCGTCAGCCGGCAGTCCGGGTTCAGCTTCGTCGACGTGCGGGACCGGTTCAGCGGCCATGGAGTGTGCTCGGCCGACCCGTGGATCAACGGTCCGAGCGTGCCCGCGGCTGTCGGGCCGTACCACCCCGACCAGGCCGGCTACCGGGACGGCTACCTGCCCGCGCTGGACGCCGCGACCGCGCGCGGCGCCGCTGCGGCCTGAGCTCATCCACGATCAGATAGACGACTCGGCCGGTACCGGTACCGGCCGAGTCACGCCGGTACTTATTTACGGACCGCGTAACCGTACGGGCCTCGGGGTAACTGGGTAGCGTGACGTGGGGCTCGTCTGGCCGATCCGCGGGAGGTGGGGCGTGACGCTCAAGGCACCGTTGCCCTGGGCGCCGGTGCCGGTCGCACCGCCGAGGACGCTGTGCAGCCGGGTAGAGGCCGAGGCGTACGTCGCCTCGGCCTGCTTCAGGCACGGGCCGCCCACGCTGCTCGGTGCCGAGCTCGAGTGGGTGGTGCAGCACTGCGGGAACCCCCACCGCCCGTTGCGGGCCCGCCACCTCGTCGACGCGCTCGGTACGCACGTCCCGCGCTCCCTCGTCCATGACAGCCCTCAGACCCCTCTTCCCCACGGCTGCGTCGTCACGGTCGAACCCGGTGGTCAGCTGGAGATCTCCAGCCCGCCCCGCGCCTCGCTGACCGATCTCATCGCCACCGTGGAAGGCGACACCGCCGCGCTGACCGATCTGCTCGATCCCGCCGGCCTGGTCCTCACCGGGTCAGGTGCTGACCCGTACCGCCCTTCCCGCCGGCTGGTCGACATCCCCCGCTACGCCGCAATGGAGACCGCGTTCGACCGGATCGGTCCGATGGGTCGGGCCATGATGTGCTCCACCGCCGCGGTGCAGGTGTGCCTGGACGCCGGTACCTCTGCTGAGGTGGCGCTGCGCTGGGCGGCCTTACACGATCTGGGGCCGGTGCTGCTGGCCGCGTTCGCCAACTCGCCCTGGATGGGTGGTCTGAGCACCGGCTGGGCATCCTCGCGGATGCGGGCCTGGCTCATGCTGGACCCAGCCCGCACCAGGCCCAGCCCGGTGTCCTGGGGCCTGGCCGCGGGCTGGGACCCGGCGACGGACTGGGCCCGCCGGGCGTTGGACACCCCATTGCTGTGCCGGCGCCGGCGCCGGGGCCGTTGGGACGTGCCGACCGGGGTCACCTTCGCCGACTGGCTGTCCGGGGCGCTGCCCGGTCGCCCCAGCACCGCCGATCTGGACTACCACCTGAGCACATTGTTCCCGCCGGTCCGGCCGCAGGGCTACCTCGAGGTCCGCTACCTGGACACCCAGCCGATGGGGCAGTGGCTGGTACCGGTGGCGGTGCTGGCCGCTCTGCTCGCCGATCCCGCGGTCACCGCCGCCGCCCGGGATGCCTGCGCGCCAACCGTCGGACGGTGGTTGCGGGCGGCCCGCCACGGCCTGCGCGACGACACGCTCGCCGCGGCCGCGACCGAGGTGTTCGAGCTGGCCTGCCACGCCCTGCCCGCGCTGGACGCCCCAGCCGAGGTACGGCTGCTCGTGGAGGAGATCACCGAGCACCGGGTCCAGCGCGGTCGCTGCCCAGCGGACGATCTCTCCAGTGCGCTGGCCGGCGGAGGTCACCGTGACGGAGCTCGACCGGCCGGACTCAACGGAGGACAGCCGCTGTGAGCATGCCGATCACCGAGCTGAGCACCACCGCCCTGCGCGACCATCTCGCCGCCGAGCTGGCCCGCGCTCGCGCCCGCAGCGCGACGCTGACCGATACGGTCGACGACGGCGAGCTGGTGCGCCAACACTCTCGCCTCATGTCCCCGCTGGTCTGGGACCTCGCTCACATCGGCAACCAGGAGGAGCTGTGGCTGGTCCGCGACGTGGGTGGGCTCGACCCCGTCCGGGCCGACATCGACGACCTCTACGACGCGTTCAAGCACCCTCGGCGCAACCGGCCCGCGCTGCCACTGCTCGCCCCCCTCGAGACCCGACGGTATCTGGGCGAGGTCCGCGACAAGGTCCTCGACGTGCTGGACCGTGCCCCACTGAGCGGCCGCAAGCTGGTCGAGCACGGATTCGCCTTCGGGATGATCGTGCAGCACGAGCAGCAGCACGACGAGACGATGCTGGCTACCCACCAGCTTCGGGGTGGCCCGGCCGCGCTGCACGCCCCCGCCCCCCAGCCGGAGCGCTCCGCGGCCCTGCCCGCCGAGGTGCTGGTGCCCGCCGGCGAGTTCACCATGGGCACGTCCACCGAGCCATGGGCGCTGGACAACGAGCGCCCGGCGCATCGGGTCCGCACCGGCGCGTACTGGTTGGACACCACTCCGGTGACCAACCGCGACTACCAGCGGTTCCTCGCCGACGGTGGCTACCACGACCCGCGGTGGTGGAGCGAGCGGGGCTGGGCGCACCGCCGCGAGGCCGCTCTGGTGGCCCCGCTGTTCTGGTACCTCGACGGTGGGTCCTGGCGGCGCACCCGGTTCGGCGTCACCGAGCCGGTCCCGCCTGATGAGCCCGTCGTGCACGTCAGCTTCTTCGAGGCGCAGGCCTATGCGGCGTGGGCGGGCAGGCGCCTGCCCACCGAGGTGGAGTGGGAGAAGGCCGCCCGGTTCGACCCCGCCACCGGGCGCTCCCGCCGCTTTCCCTGGGGTGATGAAGACCCCACCCCGGCGCGCGCCAACCTGGGGCAGCGGCACCTGCAGCCCGCTCTCGCCGGCAGCTACCCGGCCGGCGCGTCCCCGCTGGGCGTGCACCAGCTGATCGGCGACGTGTGGGAGTGGACGTCCTCGGGGCTCTCCGGATACCCGGGCTTCACGCCGTTCCCGTACCGGGAGTACTCCGAGGTGTTCTTCGGCGGGGACTACCGGATGCTGCGCGGCGGCTCGTTCGGCACCGATGCGGCGGCCTGCCGGGGGACCTTCCGCAACTGGGACCACCCGATGCGCCGGCAGATCTTCACCGGTTTCCGCTGCGCGCGGGACGCGGGCCCCGACGACCACACCGCCGCGGACCAGGACACCGGCGTCGGCTGAACCCCGTGTGCCGACACCTGGCCTACCTCGGGCCGCCGCGCGACCTCGCGACGCTGCTGCTGGACCCGCCGCACTCGCTGCTGCGGCAGAGCTATGCGCCGGCCGACATGCGCGGCTCCGGCACGGTCAACGCCGACGGGTTCGGCGTGGGCTGGTACCCCGACGGCGTGACCACGCCGATCCGGTACCGGAGGGCGGTCCCGATCTGGACCGACGCGGCCTTCGCCGCGCTGGCCCGCGATGTGCGCAGCGGCGCGGTGCTCGCCGCGGTGCGCTCGGCCACGGTCGGCATGCCGATAGTGGACACCGCCTGCGCTCCGTTCGCCACCGGCCGCTGGCTGTTCAGCCACAACGGGGTGGTCGCCGGGTGGCCACACAGCGTGGCGGCGCCGGCCGGCCGCCTGCCGGTGACCGACCTGCTCACCCTCGACGCGTCCACCGACTCCGCGCTGCTGTGGGCGCTGGTCCGGCACCGGCTGGCGGCCGGCGCTTCGCTGGGCGGCGCGCTAGGCGCGGTCACCGCGCAAGTGCAGGCCTGTGCCCCGGGCTCACGGCTGAACCTGCTGGTCACCGATGGCACCGAGCTCGCCGCGACCGCTGTGCACCACGCGCTGGCGGTGCGGGTCGTCGACGGGGGGGTGCTGGTCTGCTCCGAGCCCACCGACCAGTCCCCCGACTGGGAACCGGTGCCTGACTGTCATCTGCTCACAGCGACCCCGTCCACCGTGGACGTCGCGCCGATTCCCGTGACCACTGCCGAGGAGCCATGACCGCACCTGTGCTCGAGATCCACCTGTCCGACTCCGACGCCGCCGACGCGCTGCACCGGGACGTGCGGATCGGGCTGTCCGCCGATCCCAAGTGGTTGCCGCCCAAGTGGTTCTACGACGCCCGAGGCAGCGAGCTGTTCGAGCAGATCACCATGCTGCCCGAGTATTACCCCACTCGTACCGAGCGGGAGTTGCTGCGGCGCAGTGCGGAAGAGATCGCTGACCGGATCGTGGTTCAGGGAGCGGTTGTCGACACCCTCGTCGAGCTCGGTTCGGGATCCTCGGAGAAGACCCGCTTGCTGCTCGACGCGCTCATCGCGAACGGATCGCTGCGGCGCTTCGTGCCCTTGGACGTATCGGAGTCGGCGTTGCGTGGCGCGATGGTGGCGGTGGCACGGGAGTATCCGGGGCTGGCGGTGCACGGCGTGGTCGGCGACTTCACCCAGCATCTGGAGCTGCTACCGGCCGGTCAGGGCGGGCGCCGCCTGGTGGCTTTCCTGGGCGGCACCATCGGCAACCTGCTGCCGGCGGAGCGGGCCGGCTTCGTCACCGCGCTACGCGCCGTACTGGATCCCGGTGAGCTGCTGCTGCTCGGCGCCGGGCTGGTCACCGACCCGGCGGTGATGGTGCCCGCCTATGACGACGGCGCCGGAGTGACCGCCGAGTTCAACCGCAATGTGCTGCGCGTGCTCAACCGCGAGCTCGGCGCCGACTTCGAGGTCGATGTCTTCGACCACGTCGCGGTGTGGGACGCCACCCACGAGTGGATCGAGATGCGCTTGCGGGCCCGCCGCGCGATGACCGTGCGACTACCCAGGGTGGGCATGACAGTGCACTACGCCGAGGGCGAGGAGATGCGCACCGAGGTCTCCGGCAAGTTCCGGCGTGAGGGGCTCGGGGCCGAGCTGGCGGATGCCGGGTTCGCCGACCACGCGTGGTGGACCGATCCGGACGACCGGTTCGCTCTGGTGCTCGCCGCGGCCGCCTGAGAGCATCTCAGCGGCGAAGGTGATCAGCAGCGGATGACCACGCTCAGCGTCTTGGAATGATTATCGATTTCGTTTAGTCTGAGCTCGCGTTTCCACCTATGTGAGTGACGGAACGTCTGCGCTAGGAGTCAGAACGTGAGCAAAGCTGGAGTGATGTATCGGATCTTGTCACCCGTTAGGGGGTTAGGGGCGGCAGTCGTGCTCATCGGTCTGCTGGCGGGCTGTGCCACCGGGACGCAGGCCGGGAGCGGTCCGGCGGGCCGGTCGAGCGCGTCCAGCGGTGATACGAAGATCGATGTGGTGGCGGCGGAGAACTTCTGGGGCAGCATCGCCGCACAGGTGGGCGGTGAGCACGTCACCGTGACCAGCATCATCACCAATCCGGACACCGACCCACACAGCTATGAGCCGACCCCGGCCGACGGGAGAGCCCTGGCGCAGGCGCGGTATGTGATCGAGAATGGGGTCGGCTACGACCCGTGGGTCGGCAAGCTGGTTGACGCGAACCCGGCGCCGGCGCGGTCGGTGCTGAACGTGGGGGACCTGGTGGGGGTCAAGGAGGGCGGCAACCCGCATCGCTGGTACTCCCCGGACGACGTGCACCAGGTGATCGAGCGGGTCGCCGCCGACTACACGCGGATCGACCCGGCCGACGCCGGCTATTTCGGTCAGCGGAAGCAGGCCTACGAGACTCAGGGTCTAGCCCGCTACAACCGGCTGATCGCCGATATCAAGAGCAGGTACGGCGGAACCCCGGTCGGTGCCTCGGAGTCGATTGTGACCCCGTTGGCCGAGGGCCTCGGGCTGAGGATGCTAACCCCGGAGTCGTTCCTGGACGCGGTCAGCGAGGGCACCGATCCGACCGCGGCTGACAAGCTCACAGTGGACCAGCAGATCAAGACCAGGCAGATCAACATCTTCGTGTTCAACACCCAGAACGCGACTCCCGACGTGGCGGCGCTGGTGACCGAGGCCAAGGCCACCGGTATCCCGGTGGCGACGGTCACCGAGACACTCGCCCCGCCCACCGCCGGCTTCCAGGACTGGCAGGTTGGCCAGCTCCAGGGCATCGAGCAAGCGCTGTCACAGGTCATCGCCCGATGAAGGCCCGCTCCGTGGTCACCCTGCGCGACGCGGCGGTCGAGCGAGCCGGCCGGCGGCTGTGGAGCGGGCTGGGCCTGACGGTCACCGCCGGTGAGCTCGTGGCGGTGTTGGGCCCCAACGGCGTCGGCAAGTCCACCCTGGTCCAGGTCGTTCTGGGGGGGTTCACGCTGGCCGAGGGCGAGGTGCGGGTGCTGGGTGAACCCGCTGGACGGGCCAATGAGCGGATCGGCTACCTGCCCCAACGCCGCAGTTTCGACCCATCCCTGCGGGTTCGGGGCCGCGACGTCGTGCGGCTGGGCTTGGACGGGCATCGGTGGGGGCTTCCGCTGCCTGACTGGTGGCCGGGCGGCACGGCGCGGCGAGCGGCGACCGCGCGCGTCCAGGAGGTCATCGACCTGGTCGGTGCCGGCGCCTACGCCGACCGCCCGGTCGGTGAGCTCTCCGGGGGGGAGCAGCAACGCCTGTTGATCGCCCAAGCGTTGGCCCCGGCACCCGAGCTGCTGCTGCTCGACGAGCCGCTGGACAGCCTGGACCTGCCGAACCAAGCCGCCATCGCGGCCCTCATCGCCCGGATCAGCCGTACCCAAGGGGTGGCCGTGATGATGGTCGCGCACGACGTCAACCCGATCCTGTCCCATCTGGACACCGTGGTCTACCTCGCTCCCGGCGGCTCGAGGATCGGCCCACCCCACCAGGTGATCACCGGTGCCGCGCTGACCCAGCTGTTCGGCACCCCGATCGAGGTGCTCACCGCCTCTGACGGCCGGTTGGTCGTGATCGGGCAGCCCGAACGGCACGAGGTAACCGCCGGGCGGCAGCCATGACCCTCACTGGGGGCCCGAGCTGGAACCCGATCATCGATCTGCAGCAGATGTGGTCGTTCCCGTTCATGGTCAACGCCTTCCGCGCGGGCACGATCGTCGCGGTGCTGGCCGGAGTGATGGGCGCCTTCATGGTGCTGCGCCGGCAGACCTTCGCCGGCCACACCCTGTCGCTGATCGGTTTCCCCGGCGCGGCCGGGGCGGTCCTGATCGGCGTCGCCGCGAGCTATGGCTACTTCGCGTTCTGCCTGGCCGGCGCCCTGGTCATCGCTGCGTCGCCGCGCGCGGGACCCGGCGGCTACTCGGAGGAGTCCGCGGTCACCGGCACTGTGCAGTCCTTCGCGCTCGCCTGTGGGTTTCTGTTCGTCGCCCTCTACAGGGGACTCCTCAACGGCATCGATGCGCTGCTGTTCGGCGACTTCCTCGGCATCACCACCGAGCAGGTCGCGCTCCTGGGTGTCGTCACCGCGGTGTCACTCATCATCCTGGGAGTCATCGGCCGCCCGCTGGCCTTCGCCTCGATCGATCCTGACGTGGCCGGCGCCCGCAACGTCCCGGTGCGCGCGCTGTCCGTGGTGTTTCTGGTGTTGCTCGGCGCCGCGACCGCCGAAGCCAGCCAGATCACCGGCACTCTGCTGGTGTTCGCCCTGCTGGTGATGCCCGCGGCCACCGCGCAGGCGCTGACCGCTCGACCCCTCCGCGCCCTGGCGCTGACCGTCGCCATCGGGCTGGTCGTCACCTGGCTCGGCCTGAGCGTGGCCTACTACACCCCGTTCCCGGTCGGGTTCTTCGTCACCAGCTTCGCCTTCGCCGGCTACGTGGGCGCCCAGGCGCTGCGTCACGTCCGGCCCCGTCGGTGGGCGGGCAGCGCGGCATCGGACCCGGGCGCGACCGAGATCGCGCGATGACCTGGCCGCCGTTCCTACTCCACGCGCTGCTGGCCGGCACCGCGATCGCCGCGGCCGCCGGGCTGGTCGGCTACTTCGTCGTGCTGCGAGCCCAGGTCTTCACCGGTGACGCGCTGAGCCATGTGGCGTTCACGGGCGCCCTGGCGGCGCTGGCGCTGGGCATCGACGAGCGGTTCGGGTTGTTCGTCGCGACCATCGGCGTGGGTGTCGCCCTCGGCGCCCTCGGCGAGCGCGGCCGCGCCGATGATGTCGTGATCGGCAGCGTGTTCGCCTGGATCCTCGGGCTCGGCGTGTTCTTCCTGACCCTCTACACCACCAGCAACAGCGCCGGCAACGGCAGCGCCGGCGTCAACGTCCTGTTCGGCTCGATCTTCGGGCTGAGCCTCTCCGAGGCCGTCACCGCTGCGGTCATCGCTGCGGTCATCGCCGCCGCCATGGTCGCCATCGCCCGGCCGCTGCTGTTCACCAGCATCGACAACGCCGTCGCGGCCGCCCGGGGGGTCCCGGTCCGCCCGCTGGGCTACGGCTTCCTGGCCCTGGTCGGCGCGACCACCGCCGAGGCGAGCCAAGCCGTCGGCGCGCTGCTGCTGCTCGGGCTGCTCGCCGCACCCGCCGGGACCGCCCAACGCCTCACCACCCGGCCCTACTCGGCGCTGCTCATCTCCGCGGGCCTCGCGGTAGCCGAGATGTGGGCCGGACTCGCGCTCAGCTACACCCTGCCCACGCTGCCGCCGAGCTTCGCCATCCTCGCCGTCGCCACCGGCGGCTACGCCCTCGCGCTGCTGTGCACCCGCTGCCGTGCACCCGCTGCCGTGCGGAGCCGGTTCAGCTCACGACGGTGACCTGGAGCTGGGGGTCGGCGGTGATCTGGCGCTCGGTGAACCGGTCGGTCACCCAGCGTCTCCGGGCGAACAGGGCGGTCTGGTCGCCGTGGTGCGATGAGCTGGGGTCGGCCGATTCGGAGTAGGTCAGGATGGTGCGCGCAACCGGGCCGGACGGCGCGAGGTCGACGGTCATGATGAAGCTCGATCCGAAGGTGACCGGGGGGAACTGTCCGTCATCGCCCAGGAGCGGCCTGGCGGCCGAGCCGCCGACGACGTCGTAGCAGCCCTCGTTGCCGGTACAGCCGGGCACCGCGATCGGCGGACCGCTGACGATGGTGTGTTGTGCCGCCGACAGCGGTTCGTCCAAGGGCAGGTGCAGGGCGCGCATCCGCTGCACGGCATCGGCGAATGCTTGGCGAACCCGGCTGCCGGCGGTGTTGAGGGTGTTCGGTGTGGTGGCCGGGTGCGCGGCGTCGAAGGGCACCGACCACAAGTCGGGGGCGGTGGAGGCTGGTGCCCAGAACTGTCGCCACAGCACGGCGCCCCGACTGCCCGGATCGCCGCGGAGGTCCCAGCCGGCCAGGACCGGACAGGCCGCACTCACGTCCACCGCCTTGCCCGTCGGTCGCGGTGAGCATCGGATGTGCGTGGCAGAGCGCGAGTGCGCCGTCGCGAACCAGCTCGCCGCTGAGGTTTGCGATCGCTCAGCTCGACCCGCTGCAGGCTGGACAGGGTGAAGCCCGGAGCGCCCAGCCCGTCGGAACCGTGCAGCCGCTGGTCGATCAGCTCCAGACCGAGCCGGGTGCGCAGCGAGCGCGGCGTGTCGATGTCACCGTAGATGCGGGGATATCCGGTCAGCGGCGCCGCCGGGTTGGTCAGCCAGAGGCTGTCGTTGCTGTTGGTGACGTAGTCGCTGCGGGTGAGCGTCGGATCGGTGGCCGGAGCGAAGACGCCCGGCTCGATCGCACCGGGATCGCTGCCCCAAGCGCAGGCCGAGGTGGACCCGTCCAGGATCGTCTCGCGGGGGTAGACGGCCTTGCCCCCTGGCGTGTCGACGCACCGCGCCGCCTGCGCGTCGGTCACGTGAGGCACCACCGACGCGTCGGCGAGGTAGGCGGTGCCCCCGCTGTCCGAGGCGATCGTGTTGACGAATGGGATGCCCTGGTAACGGTTCTGCACGGCGCGCAGCTGGGCGACGCTGTCCGCGCGGTCCATGTCCAGTCACTCGCTCAGCGCACGGACGTTGCCGACGTCGGCGCTGTTGCCGCACACTGCCGGCCGACAGTTGGGTTCTCATCTACGCTCGAGGAAGCAGGCAAGATCCCGGGTGACCTCAGCGGCGCCTGAGGCACCCGACCGGATGTTGATTGTTGACGCACGTGCGAAGACTCGCTACTTTTCATGATCGGCCAGTGCAACGCTGTGGTGGAACCATCCTCAGCTAATCCCGTATCCGATTCGGTAGATCGTCAGCCACATGGCGAACTTAACTCCCGGATAGGGGAGCTTACCCAGATTACGGAGCTTCGCAGGCTGGTTGAAAACACCTTGACACCGAGCTGCGGAAATTCAATTGAGCAAGCTTTGGAAAGAGCTGTTCATGGTCGGCGAGCTAAGCAACCTGTTCGACGTTCCCGGCAAGACACTGAGGACGCTATAGTGAGGATCGCGACTCTCGGGCCAGGTCTTGCGCCCCCAAATATCGATTGTGTCGTTAGTGTGATCGTAGCTATTCGGGATACTCCTTCTGTCGCGGGAGCCGCTGCGCTGGGTTGCCAGTTTGATTCGGCACGCATTGGTGATCGCCGAAATAGCTCGGCTTGTTCCAGAGTGTTAAGGAGTTGGTCCACGCCGAAGAATCTCTTTCTTGGGACTGGCTTCGACCCGCCCCCGGTCCCGTGTCCACGATGGATGGAGGTTCAATGGATCTGCGAAAGATTCCCTAAGTCGAACGTGGGGCGACGACTATGGTGTAATGCAAGCCTTGCATGGAGGGGTAGCAATGACTATTCGTAGAGTTGTCCGGCTAGGGCACCCTGTGCTGCGCACCGTCGCTTCGGAATGTAGTAAAGTCGAGCTTGGGTCATCGGAAGTACAACGACTTATCGACGATATGGTCGAGACAATGCGGGATTACGGAGGTGTGGGAATCGCGGCCAGCCAAGTGGGTATATCACTGAGGATCTTCGCAATGGAGGTCCGGGTCGATGGCTTTAAACACCCCGGACCCACTGAAATTCCGCTCGAGATTCACGTTAATCCAGAGGTTTGGACCGAGGGGGAACGCAGCGTCATGAGTCCTGAGGACTGCCTCTCCGTCCCCGGGTTTCGTGGCGTTGTGGCACGTTACCCGGCTTTGAGATTAAAATCCACGGATCGCTCTGGGAACTTCGTCGAGCAACGACTGGAGGGCCTCCCTGCGATCATTGTCCAACATGAGGTAGACCATTTGAACGGTCACGTCTATCTGGACTGCTTGGTGTCAAGTAGTGAACGCACCACCAGCTTCAACCAGCCTCGACCAGGAATGTGTTGAGGACTTCGGTCGGTTTCTTCCAGTTGAGTGTCT
>Ga0213882_10000068_pt1 | contig 50088 bp, 42 predicted proteins | sample BarmaccoBMER_R09_FD_160106 | JGI IMG/M metagenome (GOLD analysis project Ga0213882, IMG submission 160106) | Barbacenia macrantha exposed rock microbial communities from rupestrian grasslands, the National Park of Serra do Cipo, Brazil - ER_R09 ...
TGCCGAGGCTTTCGCGCGCTGATCGGGAGTGAGCACGTTGAGTGCCTTCGACGCGGCGAGGAGCGCGTTGTGCTTCATCTGGCGCTCGGCGTCGAGCTGTTTGTCGAGAAGCGCCTGAGCGCCGGCGGTGTCATTCGGATTGGCGAGCAGAACCTGCGCGATCGCCTGACGACCGCCGCGCATCGATGTGCGGAGCGGCTCGTTCTGCGTGCGAAGGTCGGTGAAGATCTGCTTGATGTCGGCGGACTGCTGATCGGAAAGCCCGAGTGCGGATTTGGCGCGCTCCAGACCGAACATCATGCCGCCGCGGCCGTGTCCATGTCCGCGCATGTGCTGCGCCATCGCGAACGGCACCGCGGCGAGCACGATGACGAGCGCCGCGGCTGCGAAAATGCGAGTGCGTTTCTTCATTTGAGTCTCCTTGTGTAGCTGGATGCGTTACGACGTTTGTGAGGGAACGTTGAACGTATAATCGGCAAAATAAAAGAGTGAAGGGTGAAGAGTGAAGAGTAAAAAGAGGCGGTTTTTTGACTTTCTTTTACTCTTCGCCCTTCACTCTTCACTCTTTGTCGTCCGCCCCGCTCTCGCGCAGCCGCTCCTATGCCCTCCTGTCGCCTCGGCTGCCGGGAAACCGTGCGAGCTGTTCCATTTCCATGTCCAGCTGTTCCGGCCGGAGCCGCGCGATTTTCTCGAGCTGTACGGCGTCAATCAGTTCGCGTCGGTGGCGGCGTGCGAACGCGCGCGCGATGCGCAGTTCAAGCGCAACATGAGCATCGTCGAGTTCATGCGTGCGCAGCGGCGCGACTGGTGGCAGGCCGACAAGTTCGGACCGTGTCATTGCGACATGACGGTGGAAAAGGCCAGCCCGAATTTTTTGTCCGAGGAGGCGAGGACGCAGCAGCTGCGCGATGCGGAGGAAGTTCGGCAGCGCGTACGCGAACGGCTGATCGACGCGAAGGCGTTGCCCGATTCGGAAGTGATGCGCAATATCGCGCCGCCGCTCAGCGCGACGCCGCTGATCGGTGGACCGAAGATGGTGCCGATGCCGGCGCCGGTCGCGTTGGCCGCTTCGAATTCGCCGGACGATTTGCAGATCACGAAGGCGGTCGATGCGACGCCGTCCTCCGCGACGTCGCTCGACCTGCCGCTGGCCGATATCCCGTTGCCGGGGATCACGCCGGTTGCGGAGACGGCGGCATTGTCGCCACAGATGTCGCCCGCCATGCTCGGCGGCGTTCCGCCGCCGCAGGTTGCAACCGTTGCTCCTCCGGAATCCCCGCAGCAGACGGCTCCGGCGCCCCCGCCTCAGCCGGCAGTCCAGGTTGCGGCCGAACCGGCGCCGATCATCGCCGACGATCCCGATCTGCCTGTGCCCGAGGACGTTGCCGATCGGTTTGTCAGCTACGAGTCGCAGCAGATCCAGAACGTGCTGCAAGTCAGCAATAAGATCGGAGACGAAGCGATCAAAGCGCAGGTGCTCGAAGCGTGTACGCAGCGAATCCAGCTTCTCTCGAACCTGCGCTCGATCATCGTCGGCTCGGGCGCGAAGAGCCGGCTCGTGGCCGCGGCGAACGGCGCGAAAAAGGAGAGCGACCGGCTTGCCGTGGCGACGAAACTCTTCGGCAGCGATATTGGTCCGCACTGGGCGCCCCGGAATGCGGCGGACGTGATCTTCGACCCCGGCGTCACCGAACCCGAACGCGTGCTGCGCGACGCAAGCGCGTCCGATGAGCAGAAACGCCACGCGCTTTACGCGCTGCTGGCGACGTCGTCGCCCACCGAACAGCAGCAGATGTGGCTGAGCACCGTGATCGAGGGACTCCTGAAATGATCGCTCTCCTTTTCGCCGCGGCCCTGGCGCAGCAAGCACCGGCGCCGGCTCCCGCCCCGCAACCTGCCGCAACGGCGGCGATGCCGCCGAGCGAGGAGTTCGTCAAAGCGGTCTATTTCGGGAAGAAGTTTGCCGACCGGAAGGACTACGCCGCCGCGTACACGAACTACGCGAAGGCCGACGCGCTGCAGCCGGACGTGCCGGGCGTGCTGTACAACATGGGCGTCCTGCTCGCGCGCGCGGGGCGGTTTTCCGAGGCGCAGGCGAAGGTCGATCGATACAACCAGCTGTTTCCGAATGGCGCGGAAAAAGCGCTCGTGATGAAACTGCAGCTCGATCTCGAATTCGAGCGCGAGCTGCAGAAAAAGCGGCAGGCGGACGAGGAGTACACCGGCCTCTTCACCCGCGGCCGTTTTCTGTTCAGCAAGGGCGACCTCCCCGCGGCGCTGAAACTGTTCCAGGACGCCGAGCAGCAACGTCCCACCGATCCAGCCGCCGTCTTCAACCAGGCCGTCGTCTACGAACACCTCGGCGATCTCGCGAAAGCGTCGGAACGCTTCCACCGCTACGAAGAACTGGAGCCGGACGCCACCGCCAAGTCCTCCGCCGACCAGCGCATCCTCGGCATCGACAGCGAGATGTCGGACATGAAGACGAAGATCGTCTGCCCGTTCTGCGGCTGGCGGCTTCCGATCGGCGCGCTCTGGTGTCCGCACTGCTGGCACGGTCCGTATCTGACGTCGCAGGCGCCGTGGAACTCGCGCCCGTGCGGCGACGGTGCGACGGCGACTCGCGCTACGTACTACGCCGATAACCGCTTCGCGAAGAACGATTCGCTGCCGTGTCTGTTCACCGGCACGATGCTCGACGCGCTCCGCTACACGCCCGCGCGCCAGCGTCAGGTGCAGGAGGCGCGGAAGGCGGAAGGCTGGACGTACAGCGGCGACGTGATTCAGGGATGGCACGACCGGCAGGGCAATGAAATCCGCTACGTGCAGGGGGCGGACTACCTGGAGAAGATCGTCTCGCCAAGCGGTGGCGACGTGCTGTTGTTTGCGGCGCATCGCGCGGGCGACATCTGGCTGCTGGATCGCGAAGATCAGGTTATCGACGGCCAGAAGTACACGTCGCACTACCTGTTCGACGCGCAGAACCGCATCGCCGGGCAGCAGGTCATCTACCAGAACGCAGCCGGCTGCAACGACGTCATCACTATGACCGCGGTGCCGTCCTACGCGAACGATCAACTGTCGGCCCTGAAAATCCGCGGCAACTACACCGGCCCGACCGTGCAGGGTTCGCCGCATGCCGAGTGGGAAGCGAATGTGACGTACGCGTATGACGCGCACACGCGCCTGACGAAAGAAGAGCTGGCGGTTGCGTCGATGACGAAGACCTACCAGGAGAAAGCGTACGGGATGCAACGGCAGGAGATCGCCACGCTCTATCCCGACATGCGCGTCCGCAAGCCGGTGGAACGCCTCCTCACGACCGGCGACCGCTGCGGCATCGCCGGCGGAACGATCCTCAACAATGAGATCGACCTGCGGCCGTTTTACGCGTTCAGCCCGAATCTGGCGATGACCCTCCCGCCGGGGGTGACGCGGGCGGCCGTGAGCTTCACCTATCCATAGCCGGAACGCTGGCGTCCTCGCCGGCTGGCCCGGCTGCGTCCTCGCTGCCGAATGCGAGGGCTCGCGCAGCAGTTGTAGGTAGAGGGTTTGGCGGTTCGGCGGCGGGACGCCGCCGGTCCAGCCGGCGAGGACGCCAGCGCTCCATTGCCGCTTCGCTCCCTCGTCCCTCGTCCCTCGTCCCTGCCTCACCCCTGTTTTTCCGGCCCACCGTTTGCTTACTCACCTCAGCAGTAGCGCAGACAAATCCACAATCAAAGCTGGAACCCGTTCGCATGCCCCGAACGCCAAATTCGAAAACTGAGAGCGTCGCCGACAAGCTCCTGCAGAAGACCCGGTTGGAGATGCCGGCCATCGGGATGGAGTCGGAATTCAACGTCTGGATCGACGAGATCGAGGTCGATCCGCGCGAGTATTGGGGCCATCCGGGCGCGTTCATCGACCGGCCCCTTCTACCGCGCGAGAAGTCGTCGCTGCAACTGCCGACCGGAGGGGCTGTGTATTTCGACCGCGGGGTCATAGAGGTGGTGACGCCGGTCATCGAGATCGCTCCGCACTCCACGGCGCGGATGGTGCGCAACCTGTGGGAGCAGATCGGATTCGTCCGCGACCAGTTGACGAAGTGGGAGAAGGCGAACGGCCACACGGTCCGGCTGAAGGCGTACAGCACGCACTACAACATCTCGTACGAGATACCGAAACGGGAGCAGAGCCCGAAACGGAACGAGAAGGCGCTGGCGCTGCTGCTGGCGTACATCCTGCCGGTTCCGGTGATGCTGGTCGCATCGAACCGGCGTTCGACCGGCGTGGGCGTGCGGCCGCGCGGCGGCAGGATCGAAGTGACGGTCGACTTCACGCCTGATCCCGGCCTGATGATTGCCGCGGCCACGCTGATCGTCGGCATCGTGCGCGAGGTGATGAGCTGGCCGACCTACGACCTCTCGGTGCTCAGCAAGCTCCCCATCCCGGTCGTCGACGGCGTCGTTCCCGGCAAGCACACCACGCGAAAAGGGTGGCTGACGAAGGATTTTCACTACCCGAGCAGCCCATACACCGCCGACGTGAATGCGCGGATCTGGAAGACGCAGTTCGGCGAGACGATGTCGCTGCGCACGATGGCGTCGCGCACGGCGTGGTACTTCCGCCACTCGATCCGCAAGTACTCCGATCCATTCAGCATGCGATTGCTGTTCGCCATCCTCTCCGGCCGCGCGCCGTCGCTGCTGGAGTTGGTCGATCGCCCCGCCGCCTACGACGACGTCGGGCACCTCTGCCGCTGGGGGCAGGTCATTCACGAGCTGAAAAACTGGGAAGCCGAGCTCGGTCTGATGCAGTCGAAGCGGCAGGCGTGGGAGCGGCAGTCGATCGACGAGTACGTGGTCGATCGCGCCAAAGCGCGTGACATCCATCTTACGGAGATGGAAACCGTCGCCGACGCGAAGTCGGCCATACAGCCTCCTGCGCAGCGTCCCGCCGCGCGGTTGAACAGCAGGCCCTCGAACGGCCGGCCACGGAGCCGCGCTCCGTTGTCGCGCAGACGCAACGACACACCCGGCAAGCTCCTGCCGCAGCGCCCGTCGCAGTATCTCGATCGCCGCGCGACGTCGTTGATGCCGGCCGAAACCACGAATCGCCGCCGGGCCGGGGAACGCCGCCGGAAGAACTACAACACGCCGTTCCCGGACCGCCGCCTGACCCGCTCCGCGTACGAGCAGGTCTTCCTCAAACTCGTCTCCGGCGGCAAGCTCCGCGTCGGCGACGATCTCTACAGCCCGATCGGGATGAAGGGTTGGTATCACGCCATCTTCCGCCGCGTCTCCGACGGTGCCGAACGGCTGATGACCATCGACCAGCTGCTGGAGAGGATGAACGACTGGCAGTGAGTGCTAGTGGATTAGTCGATCAGTGGATTAGTCGATTAGGACATCGTCGAAAACGAACAAGCGCTTCCACCTCTAATCTACTAATCTACTGATCCACTAATCTACTGATCCACCGCCTTTCGCCGTTCCAGATCTTCCTTGATCGCCATCCCCGGCGAGCGATTCTCCAGCCGCGGGCGTTCGAGGATGCTGGCCAGGAGGTCAGCCAGACCCCACGCAAGAAAGGTCGTCGCGGCGACCGTGAAGAACTGCGACGGCGTGTGCAGGCCGAGGAGAAAGAAGATCGTGGCGGGGACGGCGATCCCCATCACGATGATTCCGACGATCAAGCGAGGCCCTGACATCCGGCCGGTATTGTACGTGCGCTATTGAGTCGCGCCGGTAGCGTCTCCCGCTCCGTCGACTCGCGCGCCGAGGTCCTGCTGGAAGCTTCGGACCCGCTGAACGTAGTTTTGGGTCTCCTTGAACGGCGGAACGCCGTTGAAGCGGCGCACGTTGCCTTCGCCCGCGTTGTATGCGGCGATCGCCTTCTGTTGATCGCCCGAGAATCGGTCGGTGAGGTAGCGAAGGTACTTCGCCCCCGCCTGAATGTTCTGAGCAGGATCGTTGAGGTTACTCGCGCCCAGCCACTTACCGGTCTTCGGCACGAGCTGCATCAGTCCCATCGCGCCACGGTTGGAGCGCGCTGTCGGAACGAACTTCGATTCGGTATGAACGACTGCGGCGACGAGTTCCGGCGGAAGGTCATTCTTCTTCGCTTCGTCGTAGATGATTCCGCCGAACGGAACTTCCTTCTTGAAAAACTGCTGCCTCACCTGCTCGGCGACGTTGACGATTGCGCTCGGTGCCTGAGCGACCTGAGCCGGGGCCGTGGTCACGGTCTTCGCCACATCCTGCACCGCTCCCGTGACGCCACTGGTGATTCCGCCGGCGACCTGATCCGCGATCTGCTTGGCGGTGGCGAGGTCGCCTGTGATCTGGGCACTTGCGTCCGGCTGGACCGGCTGTTCAATGGGCTGCGGCGCACGGTGGCGTGCGTTGTTGTCGGCGGACTGGAGCATGTTTCCCAACTTCAGCGGGATCCCGATTCCGCCGAGGGCGAGCGACGCGCCCAACGCCCATCCGGCGTACTTGCGGCGCAACCCGCTCAGCTTCCGCGGCTTGACCTTCTGCACCTCCTGGCGCAACTGCGATCGGTCGAAGCCGTCGAGGAACCTCTCCTGGAACGGCCTGCTGGTTTTCGGCTCGGTCATCGGGGCTACCTCCGTCTCCGTAAACAGTTATTTTGCAAGTTAGAAGCCACGTTGACGGAATCGAAATAATTGAATCGATTAGAGTTAACTCAGCAATTGGCTTCGATTGGCTCGTCCGTTGAATTCCCGGGTAAGATGACCCGTCGTTTGTATGAGTAACCTCTCAAAGAACCTGATGTTGGGTGTAGTCGCGGTTGGCGCGTTCGTGCTGGCGGAACCGGCGCGCGCGCAGTCGTTCCTGTGCGAAGACACGTTCAAGCTGGACGACGCCACCATGCAGGCGTACCGCTTCGGGCCGGTCGTGGCGCCGCCCGCTCCGGCCCCGGAACCCGAGGTCAATCCGTTCAAGCTCCGCATCCTGAAGTACGCCTCGTTCGCGATGCGCCATCGTCTGTCCGGCCTCGCCAGCTACTACTCGACGTCGCTGGACGGCACGCTGACCGCGAACGGCGAGCGCTATCACAACAAGCAGATGTCCGCCGCCCACCTCACGCTCCCCCTTGGATCGTGGGTAGAGGTGACCGCGCGCGCGACCGGGCGCAAGCTGCGCCTGCGCGTGAACGATCGCGGCCCGTACGTGAACAAGTTCGCGATCGATCTCTCCCAGGCCGCCGCCCGCTTCCTTGGCGTGGACGTCGCGGAGGACCGATTCGTAAGCATCCGCGTCATCGGCCTTCCCGGTGAGGAGCCGCTGCCGCAGGACGTCATCGACGGTCCGAAGGCGCCGGTGATCGAAGAGACGGCAGCACTGACGCCTGCGGCGAAGTAGCTATCGCGGAATCGTCAGGCAGACGGTGCTGCCCTCATCGGGCACGGATTCGACACTGATCGATCCGCCGTGGCTCTCAACGATCCGTTTTGCGAGATACAGCCCGTAGCCCGGACCGCCGCCGCGCGCTTTGTCGAGCTTGAGGCCGAGATCGAAGATCTGATTCGTGTAGCGCGGATCGATTCCGATGCCGTTGTCGCGCACGCAGAGGCGGTAGCCGTCAGGATCGACGTTGCAATCGATGACGATGGTCCGCTCGCCTTTCGGCCGGTCGTTGAAAAACAGCGCGTTGGCTAAGAGAGCGCCGATCGCTTCGCGCATCTTTTCGGGATCGACGTTGACGGTGGGCAGATCGTCGGGGATGTCGATCTTCACACCGCCTTCCTCGATCTGGTAATTGCACTTGAGGATGACCTCTTCGACGATCTCGCGCAGCGGCGTGGGACGCGGCATGTTGGGGCGCGCCAGCAGCTTGACGAGGTGCGACATCTCATCGAGCACCTTCTTCATCTGTTGCGCGCTCGATCGGATGCGGCGAAGGAAGTCCTGCCCCTCCTCATCGAGCTTGTCGGTGTAGTCGCCGAGGAGAAGATCGCTGAAACCGTCGATGGAGAAAATGGGCGACTTCAGATCGTGCGACAGCACGCCGAAAAGCCGCGTCAATTCTTCGATGGTGAGAACCTGGCCGGCCGCGCTTTGCGTTTCGAGCGTAGTAATGATCGACCTCCGAAACAGGCCCGTCGGTGCAACTAGCGGGCCTGCGCCTTTCGAAACGCCGCGACGTTCCCGCCGCCGACGATTTCGGTCGATCCATCGGCGCGGATCGCCAGCGCCGTTCCTGCCGGAATGCCGATGCCGAGGTGCGTGTCGGGCACCGACATGAGCCGGCGCAGATTCGCATCGTTCTCCGGATCGAAGGCTGTGTCGATGACCGTGTTCGCGATCCAACCAAGCGCCGGAAGCGACGCCGCAATGCCGTGCATGTCGCGTGCGGCCGTTCCGAAGCACGACGCGGCCGCGCCGATCGCGGCGACGACGGCGCCGTTCGCAGCCGCCTCGCGCATCGCCAGGTCCGCCGCCGACTCGCGGAGCACGGCGAGCAGATTGTTTGTCACTCCGCCGCCGAGGTAGATCATGCCGGCCGCGAGGAGTTGCGTCAGATTTTTCTGCCGCCGGCTGTCGCGTCCGCGGTAAATGGGCACATTCACCGTCTCGACGGTCGGATCGATGCCCTGCAGGTACTTGCCGAAATGCCCCGCGTACTCCGCCGATCCCGACGCCGCGGGGATGAATGCGACGGTCCGCCGATCCGCCGGCATGTTCCGCAGCAAAAACTCGTCGACCTCGCGCGTCGCGCCAAACGAAAACTCGCCGCCGCCGATGAGGACGAGCAGTTGCGCGGGAACAGCAAGTTCGACGCGAAGAGCAGTCACAACAGCATCGTACTTCGAGTGCGCTAGCTCTTACGTCGACGCGTGCCCGGCGCAGTCACACGATGTGCAGCAATATGCCGCGGCAACCGTGCATCCTCGCGACGCCACAGGATGCGTGTGCGCGGCAAGGGTACTTCCCGAAGGAGAGCGCTCAAGAACGCCGAGCCGTCAGTCGACGCAGTGCCTACGGCGTCAACGCCTCGGTGCTCCTCGGCATCAGGAGCACTTCGTTCGCGTTCATCGTGAAGTCGATCCACTCCGGCATCGAATCCTTGTGGCGGATGAGGAACTCCGACAACTCGTCTTCGATGTAGCGTTGAATCGCTCGCCGCAACGGACGCGCTCCCGAATTCGACTCTTCCTCGGCGCGCGAGAGCAGCCAGTCGATGACTGAGTCGTCGATCGCGATCTGGACGCCCTTCTGGACGAGCGCGATGTTGACGTCGTCGACCAGCAGGCGGCAGATCGCGCGGAGCTCGTTCTGCGTCAGCGGGTTGAAGATGATGATGTCGTCGATGCGGTTGATGAACTCGGGGCTGAACTCTTTCTTCAGCTCCTGATGGATCATCGCCTCGGCGGACTTCTGATCGGCCTCGCTCGACTTCTCGCGGAAGCCCATGTGCCCCTTCGTCGTCAGGAAGCGCGTACCGAGGTTGCTGGTCATGATGATCAGCGTGTTGCGGAAGTCGACTTGGTTTCCGAGCGAGTCGGTGAGGATTCCGTCCTCGAGAATCTGCAGCAGGATGTTGGCGATGTCGGGATGCGCTTTCTCGATTTCGTCGAGCAGCACGACCGAGTACGGGTTGCGGCGAACGCGCTCGGTGAGTTGTCCACCTTCTTCGTGGCCGACGTAGCCGGGAGGTGAGCCGATGAGTTTCGAGACCGCGTGCTTCTCCATGTACTCCGACATGTCAAAGCGGATGAGGTGGCGTTGCGATCCGAAGAGAAACTCGGCCAGCCGGCGCGCGACTTCGGTCTTACCGACGCCGGACGAGCCGAGGAAGATGAACGATCCCATCGGTCGATTCGGCGACGCCACGCCGAGGCGGGAGCGGCGGATCGCGCGCGAGATGGCGCGGATCGCTTTGTCCTGGCCGACCACGCGCCGCATCAGCGAGTCTTCCATGTTGATGAGCTTCGCCGCTTCGTCGGCTTCGATCGACGTGACCGGGATGTCGGTCCAGGAGCTGATGATCTCCTCGACGTCCTTCTTGGTCACCTCCATCAGCTCTTCGCCGACGGCCTCGCGCTCCTGCTTAAAACGCTCAACTTCTTCCTTGAGCTCGATCTCGCGCTCGCGAAGGAAGACGGCCTTCTCGAAATCTTTGTCCGAGATCGCCTTCTTCATCTCCTTGACGATGGAGCGGATCTCTGACTCCAGCCGGCGCAGGTTCTGCGTGTCGGCCACGCGTCGAAGCTTCACCTTCGCGCCGGCCTCGTCGATGATGTCGATCGCTTTGTCAGGGAAGAAGCGGTCGGTGATGTAGCGGTTCGATTGGTAAACCGCGCTGCGGATGGCGGTGTCGCTGTACTTCACCTTGTGGAAGTTCTCGTAGCGCTCTTTCACGCCTTCGAGGATCTGCAGCGTCTCGACTTCATTCGGCGGCGCGACGTTGATGGCCTGGAAGCGCCGCAGCAGCGAGCGGTCCTTTTCGATATAGCGGCGGTATTCGCGGATCGTCGTGGCACCGACGCAGGAGATCTCGCCGCGCGACAACGCCGGTTTGAGAATGTTCGCGGCATCGAGCGATCCTTCCGCCGATCCTGCGCCGATGAGCGAATGGATCTCATCGATGAAGATGATGATGTCGGTGTTTTCCTTCAGCTCTTTGATGATGCCTTTGAGCCGCTCCTCGAACTGGCCGCGATACTTGGTGCCGGCCACGATGAGCGAGAGATCAAGCGAGAGAATGCGCTTGTTGGCGATGAAGAGCGGGACGTTACCGTCGACGATCCGCTGCGCCAGCCCTTCGACGATCGCGGTCTTGCCGACGCCAGGCTCGCCGAGAAGGATCGGATTGTTTTTCGTGCGGCGCGAGAGGATCTGGATGATGCGCTCGACTTCCTTCTCGCGTCCGATGAGCGGATCGAACTGCGCGGAGTGCGCCATCGCCGTCAGATCGCGCGCGTACTCGGCCAGGAACGGCAGCTCTTTCTTCTGCTTGTCGGCCTCGCGCTCTTTGAGAATCGAGATCGTCTCCTCGCGCACGCCGTAGACGTTGAGGCCCTTCGCGGTGAGGATGCGCGCGGCCGTGGACGACTCGACGCGCAGGATTCCAATCAGGAGATGTTCGGTGCCGACGTATTGATGCAGCATCGACTCCGCCTCGTGCGCTGCGTACGCGAGGATCTTTTTCGACTCTTCCGAAAGTGGCAGTTCAGCCGATGACGAGATGCGGTCGACGAAGAGCCGGTCGCCTTCAACTTCGCGCCGGATCTGTTCCGGCTTCACGTTGAAGCGCGAGAAAATCTCCTTGATGATTTCCTCCCCCTCGCGAAGGACGCCGAGGAGGATGTGCTCCGACTCGATGACGCGGGAGCCGAGCTTTGAGGCTTCATATCGGGCGAAGAAAAGAGCGCGTCGTGCTTTCTCGTTGTATTTTTCAAACATGGGCGTTGGACGTAGTTTAACCCCGGCTGCCAATGCTCATCTCGAAGACACGGTCACAGCGAGCAGCCAGATCACGATTGTGTGTGACGATCACCGACGTCAGACCGCGCTTGGCGTGACATTCCCGCATCAGATCAAAGACGCGCTCGCTCGTTTCGAGATCGAGGTTGCCGGTCGGTTCGTCGGCGAGAAACAGGATCGGATCCGCCAGCAGCGCCCGCGCGATAGCCACGCGCTGCTGCTCGCCGCCGGAGAGCTGATTCGGAAAGTGACGCGCGCGGGATTCCAGTCCCAACTCGCATAATAGCGAAGAGGCCTTCCTCAGCGCCTCATCTTTGTCGAACCTTCCAATCCATCCCGGCATGGCCACGTTTTCAATCGCCGAGAACTCCGGCAGCAGATGATGAAACTGGAAGACGAACCCGACGTTGCGATTACGAAACCGCGCCAGTTCGTCATTCGACATCGACGAGACCTCGGCATCACCAACCCGAATGCTTCCGGTGTCCGGCCGATCGAGACCACCAAGCAAATGCAGCAGCGTCGACTTGCCGATGCCCGATGGACCGACGACCGCCAGCATCTCGCCGCGTTCGACCGCGAGCTCGAGGTCGTTGAGCACCGGCACCGGAATCTCAGCGTTGCGATATGTTTTCGAAAGCGACCAGGCCTCGAGAAAGGGCATCAGGCTGCTATCTTATCTGCGGGCATCTGCGCGATCTGCGGATAAACGGTTCAGCGCGTCGTCGACGTCGACTGCAACGCTGGCGCGGGAGTGGCGCCGACACCGACTGTCCCCGTCACGGCGAACACCGGCATCTTCTGTTGCAGGCCCTTCAGCGCGAACTCGCCGAGCGACTCCGTTTCGAAGCTGCCCATGATTCGGTCCATGGTGTTCTGCGAGATCACGACCTGGCCGGGCTGGGCCACGCCGCTTTCGAGGCGCGAGGCGATGTTGACCGACGATCCGAGCACCGTGTAGTCGACGCGCTTCTCCGTGCCGACGTTGCCGACCACCGCGAGGCCGCTGTTGATGCCGACACGCACCTTCACCGGCGGCAGGTTCGTTTTCGCGCGCTCGACGTTCCACTGATTGACCATCCGCTGCAACATCAGTCCGGTCAGCACAGCGCGGTCGGCGTGATCGTCCTGCGGCATCGGCGCTCCGAAGAACGCCATCACGGCGTCGCCGATGAATTTGTCGAGCGTGCCACCGTACGCGAAGATCGACTCCACCGCGCACGAGAAAAAGTGCGACAGGAACTCCGCCACTTCCTCCGGCTTTTTCGACTCCGACATCGGCGTGAACCCGCTGATGTCGGCGAACAGGATCGAGAGATCGGTGCTGCGCACTTCCGATTCCGTCGAGATCAGGCCCTTGACGATCTCGTCGACGACCGCCGGCGAGTGGTAGCGCTCCATGCGCGAGCGGATCTTCTTTTCTTCCTCGATCTTCTCCGCCAGCTGCGCGCGCTCGATGGCCACGGCCGCGAAGTTCGCCAGCGCCGTGAGGAGATCGAGATCCTCTTCCGTGAAGCTGCCGATGTGGATCGGCGAATCGACTTGCACCGCGCCGATGACGCGCTGCCGGTTCCACAGCGGGACGCACATGGCCGAACGGATTCCGTGAATCGCAATCGACTTCCCGCCGAGAAGCCGCGCATCTTCGAGCGCGTTCGACGTCATCAGCGCCACCTGCTGCTGCGCCACCATCTTCAAAATCGTGCGCGAGATGGGGATGTCTTGCTGCTCCGCTCCGTCGATGAACTTGGTCAGCTTCGGAACGGGATTGCCTTCTTCGTCGAACAGGATGATCAATCCGCGCTCGACCGGCAGGTAGCGGAAGATGATGTCCATGACAGTCGTCAGCACGACCTGCAACTCTTCCGATGCCAGCAGCGCCTTCGCCACCTGCACGAGAACCTGGAAAATTTTCTCGCGCGACACGGCCGGCTCGCGCAGTCCCGGCTGCGACGGCGGCCGCGTGATCGGCCCCTTGCTCTCGAGTGCCTCGTTGATGTCCAGCCCGAATTCGGAATTGAAATCGGAGATGCGCCGGATGACGGTCCCCGAGGGGTTGTCGAACATCGAGTCGGCATTAAAGTCGACCGACGGCATCGCCCGCGCATCGAGCAGCACCGACCCCACCGACAGCTTGTCCCCCGCCCCCACCTGCGCCTCGGTGACGAGGTTCCCGTTCAGCTTCACCCCATTCGTCGACTTCAGATCGACGATCCACCAATTGTCGCCGCGCAACTCGAACCGAGCATGCTTCCGCGACACTGAGGGATGGTTGAGGATCAGATCATTCCCCTCGGTGCGCCCGACCGAAAGCTCATGCTTGAGGTCCATGACCCGCGGCACACCCAGATCAACGTAGTGAAGTTGGAGCTGCTCCATCAGAGGGAGAGGATTATAGCTGGGGCCTGCGATAGACCGGTCTGACCAACCGAGGTGCTACGATTCCGAGCATGACACGCGCTGCTAGTGATTTGCTGACTGAAGTTCTGGAACTCCCTCTCGACGAACGGGCCAAGTTAGCTGCTGAGGTTATGGAGAGCCTTCACGATTCCGAGGAGGGAGTGGAGGCTGCCTAGGCCAGAGAGATCGAAGCACGAGTGGCAGCCGCCCGTGCCGGTGAGCTTGAGAGCACCGACTGGCGAACGGTTCTCGACCGCGTCGAACGAGAAGTGCTCAGCCATTGAAGCCGATCAAGATCGTTGCGCTCGCGGAGTCCGAACTGCGGGAGGCAACGGCCTGGTATCGCGAACGTGCCCGCGTGTAGCGGAGCGGTTCACGGCCGAGGCACGAAAGACACTCCAGTTAATTAAGCAGTTTCCGCAAATCGGAGGACAGGTATCGGATCTTGAACACGATCGATCGATTCGGCAGATGCCGATCCGCACATTCCCGTATCACATCGTGTTTGTGAACCTGATAGACACCATCGAGGTTGTGGCATTCGCTCACAATCGGCGGCGACCGGCGTATTTCGTGGCGCGATTGAGGCGGTGAGCCTCAAGAAAGAGGATTATAGCTGCGGTATAAGGTAGACCGCCGCAACCCTCCCAAGTTCTAGAACTCCCGGTGTCACCCTGTCGTCGGTTGACCCTATAAGTCAGCCGGCGAAATCGCAGCCATGCCATTCCACCGAGCGATCTGGTCGCACACGCGAGGCAACGCTTGCGCGAGGTCTAGCCGACTCTCTAGAAGGTCACGCGTCAAATGCGGAACAACCGCCTCTGCCAACTCCATCTTGGCTCGTTTGTACTTTTCACCCAAACCCTGTCTCACCTGATTTAGCACTTCCCAGACGGTATCGGTGGCGGACACGGCGGGAACCGTTACTCCGACCACCTGAGACAGAACTGGCTCCGGAAGATAATTCTCGATTTCTTTTCCCGCCGTAACCCAAGCGATTCCGTCCAAACGGCCAAACTCGGCGACAATCCTACTCTTTGTCTCTGGAAGCACACGCTCTTCGGAGCGCAGGTCGCTGTCAAGCATAATCATCGCGTTACGATTAATCGTTAGAACTTGAACGCGTGTTGGGTCACACACGGGCTCATCGCACGAGATATGCTTCAACAGCCTACCACCGTAAAACAGGCACTGGTAGTGGATACCTTCAATGAGCCGGCCAGCGGACCAAATCTCCACCCATCTTCGGAAATAGAGGCGGTCCGACGGGCCCTCCAGCCAGACGAGGCCGTTAGCTTGCAGCATGTCGCTCGCTCTAATGTCTAAATCATCAAGTACAGCTCTATTCTGCTCGTATGCGTATACTGGTTGAACACGTGACTCTTTCCGGTCGTGGATGACATGTAAAATCTGACTGCTTGTCACGACTGAAGAAATCAATTGCCACGGTCGAATGCGTCGTCAAGAAGAATAGAGCTTGCTCGCGCAACGCGGTCTGGTGAAGGAACAGCAGCAGGCGACGCTGTAGCGCCGGGTGCGTATTATTCTCAAGCTCTTCTAGAGCAAACACAAAGGTAGAGAGCGCTTTGCCTTCGAGTTGCGGGATGACGAAAATCAGAAGCAAAACCAGCAGGATAGTCTTTAAGCCGCTACCAGAGTTAGAAAGGACGACACGACCTTTATCTTCCTCATCTAAGAAGACCTCCCAACGTTTGTCGCGGATTCGCTGGACCCCGATGCGGCTGAACTGAGCGTCGGGACCGAAGACGTCATTGAGTGCTGCGAGTAACGTGACTTCTATGAGCTCACTCGGGAGGTCGATATCGTGAATGTAGTGTTGAATGATATTCGTGGCGCCGGCCCCCGAGGACGACAGCTTCAGCTCGTCCACTTCGAATTCGGGCTGAAAGTCACGCTCCGCTGACAGTCGCTTGAACAGCTTTCCCGCGAGAGGGTTTCGCTTGGCAGAGACGAGTTGCGATCTAAATCGTGGATCGAGCGGTGGCGCATCCATGAGATCTACGAATTCATTATAGCCAGTGTGCGAGATTCTCCATCTGACGACCTTGTTGATGAATTGCTGACCGTAGTCGCTGAAACGGCCGATGTCTGATCCCGTAGTATCGGCTGGAAAGGTTCTTTTATAATCCGCATCCTCCACTCGCCCCATGCGTAACACTTCCGCCGAGCCACTCCTATTTCCCTGCAAAGGGAACGGTTTCGTTAGAAAATCGGCGAGATCTAGAAGCGATGACTTTCCTGCATTGTTACGGCCGATGATTATGTTGAACTGCGCGATTTCGTCGAAGCCTTGCGGTTCCGCGCCGAAGCATTTGTAATTCCGGATTTTGACCCAATTCTCCATGCGCCCATAGTACGCTACGTCGGTCCTGCCAAAACCAATGTTCGGATCTCCGCAGAACCAGAGGAACGGTCCCTGGCGGTCACCGCGACAACGAGCTGCGGCTACCCGATCGCCAGCCCCTCAATATCCAATTCGTGAACCGGCATGCCGAGAGTGCCTAGCGGCTCGCGAATCTGGGAGGCGTTGCCGACGATCACGATGATCACTTTTTCGGGGTCGATGTACTTTTCGGCTACGTGCTCGACGTCGTGTTTGGAGATTGCGCCGATGTTTTCGCGGTAGCGGTCGAAGTAGTTTGTCGGTAGGTCGTAGAGCTCCATGTCGACGAGGCGGCCAGCGATGTCGCTGGCGGTTTGGACGGTGGAAGGGAAGGAGCCCATCAGGTAGTTTTTTGTGTCTTCGAGCTCCATCGTTTCGACGTCGCCGGTGCGGATTCGGCGGAGCTCGGCCAGGACCTCGGTGACCGACTCGCGCGTGACTTCGTTGCGGACCGGGGCGCTCACCACGAACGGGCCGGGTTGGCGGCGGAAGGCGAAGACCGAGCGGGCGCCGTAGGTGTAGCCGTGTTTTTCGCGCAGATTCAAATTGATGCGCGAGTTGAAGACGCCGCCGAGGAGGGCGTTCATCACGGAGAGGGCGAAGTAGTCCTCGGTGCTACGGGCGATGCCGAGGTGGCCGATGCGGATTTCGGACTGGACGGCGGTGGGGCGGTCGATCAGGTAGATGCGGCTGGAGTCGAAAGACTTCGGCGTGATCTGCGGGCGCGTTGGGAGTTCGGCGGTGGGCCAGCCGGCGAAGAGGCGCGAGGCGGCGTCGAGCGCGCGGTCGGCATCGACGTCGCCGGCGATCACGATCGTGCCGTTGTTGGGGACGTAGTGCTCGGTGTAGTAGCGGCGGACGTCATCGATCGTAATCCGCTCGACCGATTCGGGATTGCCGATGACTGTGTTGCCGTAGGTGCCGCTGCCGTAGATGAGATTCGAGAAACGTTTGCCGGCGATGGCGCCTGCCTCGTCGCGTTGCTGGAGCAACTCCATCAGGCGCTCGGAGCGAACGCGTTCCAGCGACGACTCGGGAAGCGTTGGGCGGCGATTGACATCGGCGAAGATCGCGAAGGCCTCGGCGAACGTGCGCGAGAGCGTGTCGACGGAGATGTACGACGCATCCCAATCGGCGCCGCTGCCGAGCGATGCGCCGAGCAGGCCGAGGTCCTCGGCGAGTTTCACTGCGTCGCGGGTGCCGGCTCCTTCGTCCAGCAACTCGGCGGCGAGCGAAGCCAGGCCAGCCAGTTCGGGCGTGTCGTAGTCGGCGCCGGAGCGGATCAGCGTGCGGACGGAGACCAGCGGCGCGTTGTGATTCTCGGCCACGAGCAGGCGCAGGCCGTTGTCGAGCGTGCGGCGAGCCACGTGCGGGAAGTGATACGGCCGCGGCGGTCCCGGCTGCGGAGCGATTGTTCTGTCGATGGTCATACGGCCTCCGGGACGAACGTGCTGGTCACGCGATTGTCCGCGACGAGGTACTGCCGCGCCACGCGTTGCAAATCCTCGCCCGTCGCGGCGCGGTAGGGATCGAGCCACGTGTGGACCAAGCCCGGATCGTTGAAGTATGTCGACATCATTCCGATCAGGTCTGCGCGCGAGTCGTAGTTTTCGATCTGATGCGCGTACTCGACCTCGGCGCGATTCTTGGCGCGCGTCAGCTCGTCCGCGGTGACGCCGTCGCTCGCGACGCGTGCGATCTCGGCGTCGATGGCGCGTTCGATGTCGTCAACGGCAACGCCTTCATTCGCCGTCGCCTGCATCATGAAAATGCCGGTGGCCTCGGTGGGCAGCACGTATGCGGCAACGTCCGTGGCGATCTGTTGCTCGAGCACGAGCGCCTTCTCCAGCCGGCTCGCTTTGTCGCCGCTGAGGACGGTGCTGAGCAGATCGGCGGCGATCCAGTCGGGGTGCCCCATCTTCGGGAAGTGATAGAGCCGGTAGACGCGCGGAAGCTGGACGGGCGAGGGAAAAACTTCGCGGCGTTCGCCATTCAGCGGGCGGCGTTCGAGATCGAAGCGCGGGAACGAACCGCCGGCAGAAATCGGCGAAAAGTATTGGTCGACCAAGCGCTTTGCTTCGTCCGGCGCGAAATCGCCAATCAGCGTCAGTGTGGCGTTGTCGGGGCGGTACCAGGTGGCGAAGAAATCACGGATGTCGTCGAGCGAAGCCGCGCCGAGGTCTTCCATCGAGCCGATGGTGGGCCAGTGGTAGGAGTAATCGGGATCGTAGGCGAGATGCAACAGCCGCTCAAAGGCGGTGCCGTAGGGGACGTTGTCGTAGCGCTGGCGGCGTTCTTCCTTCACCACTTCGCGCTGGATGTCGAGCTTCTCCTGCGTGAGCGCCGGGAGGAAGTAGCCCATGCGATCGGATTCGAGCCAGAGGCCGAGCGCGAGATAGTTCGACGGCAGCGTCTCGAAGTAATTGGTCCGATCGAAGAACGTCGTCCCGTTCAGGACGCCGCCGACCGACTGCACGTAGCGGAAGTGCTCGTTGTTGCCGACGTGCTCCGAGCCGGAGAAGAGCATGTGCTCGAAGAGATGCGCGAATCCGGTGCGGCCGGGGCGCTCGTTCTTCGAACCTACGTGGTACCAGAGGTTGACGGCGACGAGAGGAGCGGAATGATCTTCGTTGAGTACGACGCGGAGTCCGTTGTCGAGGGTATACGTTTCAAGAGCGAGCATCGGGGGGCGGGTTGTACCACAGAGGCAGGGAGGTGAGGCAGGGACGAGGGACGAGGGACGAGAGGCCGCACCAACATTAGGGATTCGACCTCCGCGTCGTCCCTAACCCCTCGTCCCTCGTCCCTGAATCACTTATCCTTCCCACCGTGCCGCCGCTGCCGTTCCGTCATATCGCCGTCGAAGGGCCGATCGGCGTCGGAAAAACCTCGCTGGTGAACCTGCTGGCGAAGCGGTTCCGCGGGACGAAGATCCTCGAGGACGTCGACAACCCCTTCCTCGCCGAGTTCTACAAAGACAAGCGCGGTGCGGCATTCCGCTGCCAGCTCTTCTTCCTGCTGTCGCGCTACGACCAGCAGCGGACGATCGGACAGCGCGACCTTTTCACCGAGCTGATCCTGGCCGACTACTCATTCCCGAAAGACAAGATCTTCGCGTACATGACGCTCGAAGATTCGGAGCTGATGATCTACAACCGGCTCTACGAGATGCTGCGCGAGAGCGTGCCGAAGCCGGACCTGGTCATCTACCTGCAGGCGTCGCTTGATACACTCACCAAACGCGTGAAGAAGCGCGGACGGGCGTACGAGAAGTCGATCTCGCCACAATATTTGCAAGAGCTCAGCGAGGCGTACTCGCACTACTTTTACCGGTACGACGAGACGCCATTGCTGGTCGTGAACACGAACGAGATCGATTTCGTCAACACGCCCGAGCATTTCGATCAGCTCATCGAGCAGATCGCCAATGCGAAGAAGGGAACGCAGTACTACGTACCGCTTGGATCCTGAGTAGACGGACCGAGACGGGGGTAGATGAAGAGTGAAGAGTGAAGAGTGAAGAGTGAAATGAGTTGAGAGTGATTTTTCACTCCTCCTTTTCACTCTTCACCCTTCACTCTTCACCCTTTATTGCTCCTCCTGAACGGTCACTTGGAGGAGCAATGGAAGCCACGCCGAAACAGATTACCGTCCCCGCCGTCCGCGCCATGAAGGGCGCGAAACGCATCGGGATGATCACCGCGTACGACTATCCGAGCGCGAAGGTGGCCGACGCCGCCGGCTCCGACATCATCCTGGTCGGCGATTCCCTCGGCATGGTCGTTCTCGGCTACCCCGACACACTCAGCGTCACCGTCGACGACATGCTCCACCACACCCGCGCTGCCGTTCGCGGCGCGTCGCATGCGCTCGTGGTCGGCGACATGCCGTATCTCTCGTACCACGTGTCCGCCGAGGAGTCGGTCCGCAATGCGGGACGTTTCATCCAGGCCGGCGCGCACGCGGTGAAGGTCGAAGGCGGGAAGCCGTCGCGCATTCGCGTGATTGAGGCGATTCTCGATGCGGAGATCCCGGTGATGGGCCACGTCGGACTGACGCCGCAATCTGTCAACGCGTTGGGCGGATTCAAGCTGCAGGGAAAAAACCGCGATGATGCGCGGCGGCTCGTCGATGAAGCGCAGGCGCTCGATCACGCCGGCTGCTTCGCGATTGTGCTCGAGTGCGTGCCGTCCGAGCTCGCGGCGATGATCACCGAACGCGTGTCCGTGCCAACGATCGGCATCGGTGCTGGTCCTGCCTGCGACGGACAGGTTCTCGTCTTCCACGATCTCCTCGGCCTCTACGATGGCCACACGCCGAAATTCGTGCGGCGCTATGCGAATCTTGCGGACGAGATGCGCACGGCGATCGAGCACTACCTCGCGGATGTGCGCGACGGTTCGTTCCCGGACGATGCGAAGGAATCGTTCCACGCCGTTAGCGCGGACGAGTTGCGCGCGCTGTACGGCGAAGGCGTCGTCATCGAGATGCCGAAGGCGCAATGAGAGTGATCGACGTAGCGCCTCCGGCTCGGCGGCTGGACCGCCAGCGGCTCGCTGGCGATTGCGCGAACGGACTGCCGCCGAGCCGGCGGCGGTCCAGCCGGCGAGCCGCCGGCGCTACGCATGAGGCGAATCGATGATCGTCGCCACGACGATCAACGACGTTCGTGCCGCGCGGCCGGTCGCCGCGCACATCGGATTCATTCCGACGATGGGATTTCTCCACGAAGGCCATCTCTCGCTGATCGATGCCGCGCGCGAGGCTGGCGCGAACTTCATCGCCGTCTCGATTTTCGTGAACCCGAAACAGTTCGGGCCGAATGAGGATCTCGCAAGCTACCCCCGCGACAAAGAGCGCGACAAGGCGCTGCTGGAGTCGAAGAACGTCGATCTGCTTTTTCTGCCGGGCGTCGGCGTCATGTATCCGTCCGGCGCGCAGACGACGGTTTCCGTCGGAGCAGTTGCGAAGCCGCTGGAAGGTGAACGCAGGCCGGGACACTTCGAGGGCGTGGCCACGGTTGTCCTGAAATTGTTCAACATCGTCCAACCGGACATCGCCGTCTTCGGACGAAAGGATGCGCAGCAGTGCGCGGTCATCGATCGGATGGTTCGCGATCTCGACGTGCCGGTGAAACTCGTCTTCGCGGAAACCGCGCGCGAGCACGACGGACTGGCGCGGTCATCGCGCAACAGCTATCTGTCGGAGGAGGAGCGCAAGCTCGCGCCGGCGCTGCATCGCGCGTTGCGCGCGGGGGAGGAAGCGATCACGCACGGCGTTCACGACGTCGATGCCGTCGAAACCGTGATGCGGCGGATGATCGCCGAAACGCCGGGCATCGAGGTCGACTACCTCGCCGTCGTCGATCCGGAGACGTTTCTGCCGCCGGGCGATTTCCGTCGCGAGGTTCTACTCGCAGGTGCGGCGCGGATCGGGCGCACGCGTTTGATCGACAACATTTGCGTCCGATAAAGACTTTTCACCACAGAGGCACAGAGAACACAGAGGGATTTCTCTGTGACCTCTGTGTCTCTGTGGTGAAAAGCTTTTAGACTTCCGCAACTTGCGCACCCTCCTTCACGCCGTCATTCAGAACGCCGTCGTTACCAGTGCGGCCACGCTTTGGCCGGTGGCGCTGCGCGTCGATGCGTTCGTTCTGCGCGCGGCCGAGGTGTTGCCGTTCGAGGAAGTGAACGTGATCAATGTGGCGACCGGCGAGCGGTTCTGGACGTGGATCGAGCCGGCGGCGGAGGGGAGCGGCGAGGTGGCGGTGCACTCCGGCACGCGTTCGCCCGTGCGGGTCGGCGACACGATCAGCATCATGGCCTTCGCCACGTTTCATGAGGGGCAGACGCTGGCGCACACGCCGCGCATCGTCACGCTCGGCGCGAACAATCAGGTGATCTCGGTCGGCGAAGGATGAGCGGCCGCTGGTTGACGCGCATCGCCGCTGCGCTGTTGTTCATCTCGCTCGCCGCGTCGACGCTGCCGCGGCTCATCGCGATCGTGACCAACGCGCGGACTCTCCAGCCGCTGACGTATGAAGCGCGGCGTGAGCGGCAGATGGGTCCGTGGTACGCATCGATCGAAAAACTTCGAGCCGAATTGCCGAAGAAAGAGCCGGTCGCGCTGATTGCGCCGCCTCGCGATCTCGACGCGGCAGTGTTCGCGAACTACTACCTGTATCCGATCCACACGCGGCTCTTCGCCGGCCGTAACGCGTATCGCAACGCGGCGCCCGATCCGACGCGGCCGAAGGTGATCGTTGCCGTGAATGCGCTGCATGCCGAGCGGACCGAGTACGACATCCTCCGCGATCGCGATCTTCGCGCTGGGCGGCGCGTGGTGACGGTGCCGCAGCTCAGCGGCCCGATACCGGCGTTCATTCTCCCGATCGCGGCGTCGGTCGATGGTCCATCGCCGGATACCTTTCTGATCGAAGCGACGCTTGCGAATCCCAACGCCGCGCCCGCCGAGGTGCGCGTGACGTTCTGGCCGAAAGGGGTGGTGCGGACAATCGCGATCCCGGCGCACAGCACGGCCGGGTACTACGACTTCGTCTACCAACTTTTCGGGATCATGAGCAGCGGCTGGATCGACGTCGAATCGTCGCAGCCGTTGCGCGGCGCGTTCTATTTCGTGAATCGCGGACGTGGCGACGCGACGCTCCTGCCGAACGCCAGTCCAGCGACCGCGATCGAGCCCGGCGCGCTCTATCGCGATACGAAGCTATTCATCATCAATCCCAAAGGCACGCGCGCGACGGCGATCCTGAACGGCGAATCGATTCCGCTCGATCCTCACGCGTTCATCTCGAGGCCGATCGAGTCACTGCCGGCCGTCGGTGGCGATGTCTACGCGTTCGTTTCGACGCGCGAGCTGAACGGCCGCACGAATTTTCTGTGGCCGCAATGATCGGATTGATCGTCACGCTGGTCCTCTTTCCGCTCGCCGGACTGGCTTTCGGCCGGCGGAGCATCGGCGAAGCGTTCCTCCTCGGCGCCGGCATCACGGGCACGGTGCTCTTCGTCGCCGGCGTCGTTCACGTGCCGCTGGTGATCGCGATGGTGGTGCTCGGCGCCTGGACAGTGGGCCGTGGTGCGTGGGTGCTGAAGAAGGGTTTCCCACTCACCACGCCCCACTCTGCGCTCCCCACGATCCTGATGTGCATCCCGTTGCTCGCGTTGGCGTTCGGCGCCGCGATCATGCCGCTGAACGACTTCGATGGCCGCGCCTTCTGGGCGTTGAAAGCGAAAGGCATCGCGCACGAGCGCAGTATCGACGGGCCGTTTTTCCACGGCGGCACGCACGATCCTCGCAATCAGTATCCGGTCCTCATCCCGCTCGACGGCGCGGTGATCCTCAGCCTCGCGCACAGTCTCGACGACCGCAATCTCCGCTGGCTCTACCTCGGCATCCTCGCCGCGCTGGCGCTGCTCGTCCGTGAGCGAATCGGCCGGCTCGTTTCGCCTGCGGCAGGGGCGTGGTGCGCTGCGCTGCTGGTCTGGATTCCACAGTTCGCCGTCGAGCCGGAAGGGGGCGCGCTGTCGGCGTACAACGACATCGCCATCGCCGCATTCGCCGCCGGAGCGTTTTTCGACCTGCTCGACGCGGATGCGCGAAAAAGCGAAATCCGTTTCGGACTCTGGTTGGCCTTCCTCGTACTGACCAAAAGCGAAGGGCTGCCCCTCGCGCTCGTCTTCCTCGCCATCGGCGCATTCGTGTTTCGCAAACGCATTCTCGCGCCGTCGATCATCGCGTTCATTGCGACGTTGTCACTCATCGTCTGGCGATTGCGGATTCCGGCCGGCGACGAAGAAGACGTCTTCCGGCTACTGCCGACGCTCCCGGAGAAGCTGCACCGCCTCGGAATCGCCATCGCCGCCTTCCCGCGCCACATGCTGCTCATGCCGCGCTGGGGCGTTCTCTGGATTGCCGTGATCATTGCCGGAATCATCGCGGCGAGACTCGATCGGCGTGCATGGCTCGCGATCGCCATGATCGCGTCAATCCTTGCGCTCTACGCCGCGGTCTACGTCACGACCGCGTGGGTGCCGTCGGAACTGATTGCCGTCACCGCCGACCGCCTGCTGATGCACGTCATCGCGCCGTCGCTATTTCTTCTGGCGGTAGCGGGACGTGCAAACCGAACTTCGGCGGCGAAGCCGTCGTAAGACCCGTAGCCCACGGTTTCAACCGTGGGAATCACGAATGTAGCCAAATTTGTGAGCCCGCTTCAGCGGGCGAAAGAGCGAACGCACAAAAGGCGTTCTTTCGCCCGCTCAAGCGGGCTCACGAGATTGTGCACCGCCACCCCCCCCCAGCTGAAGCTGGGGGCTACGGCTCTTTGGGGCAGCTTCGCCGCCCGTAGAAACCGCGAGCGGCTTCGCGACCTACCGCACGAAGTCGATGAATCCGCGTTCCACGTTCACATCGATCAGCTTCACATTCACCTTGTCGCCGACGTCGACGCCGTGGCCTCCGTGCACGACTTTGCCTTCGACCGGGGGATGGAAGACGCGGACCCACGTGCCCTTCTCCGAGGCGCCCGTGACGATGCCGTCGAAGCGCTGGCCGATGCGCGGTTCGAGGATGCACGCCGCGGCCGACTTCCGCACCTGGCGCTCAACCTTATTCGCTGCATCCTCGGCTTCGGTGCAATGCGTGGCCAGCGCGGTCAGCTCGTCGTTCGTGTACGGCGGCTTCGCGCCGGCGAGTGCGGCTTTGATCAGGCGATGCGTGATGAGATCGGGGAAGCGGCGATTCGGCGCCGTCGAATGTGTGTAGTCCTTGACCGCGAGTCCGAAGTGGCCGATCGACGTCTGGCCCGGCTGTTCGACGACGTATTCGCCCGCGCCCATCGCCTTGACGATCGCGAGCGAAAGATCGGGGAAGCGCATCGGATCGGCTTTGCGGCGGCGGACGAGGAACTCTTCGAGCGCCTGAGAATCGGGATCCGACGGCAGCCTCTCGCCAAATTTTTCCGCGATTGCTTCGATGCGATCCCAACGCTCCGGCGAACGGACCACGCGGCGCAAACTGGCAAACCCTTTTCCCGCCAGAAAGCGCGCGCTGACGCCGTTCGCGGCGATCATGAAGTCCTCGATCAGGTTCTTGGCGTTGTTGCGCGCCTCGGCCTGCAGATCGACGACGTGGCCGTCCTTGATCACCGCGCGCGCTTCGATCGTTTCGAGATCGAGCGCGCCGTGCTCGTGACGCAGCTCTCGCATCTTGTCGGCGACGCGATCCTGAATCTTCAGATTTTCCGCGAGGCCCGGTACCGCCTTGATCTTGGCCGGCATCTCGCCCTTACCCTCGAGCCACATGCCGACGGCGTTGTAGGCGAGCTGCGCTTTGTTGTGGACGCGCGCGCGATACACGTCGCCTTTCGTGACCGAGCCGTCGGACGCGATGACCATATCCATGACCACCGCGATGCGCTCCTCGTGCTCGTTGAGCGACGTGAGATTGGTCGACAGCTTCTCGGGCAGCATCGGAAAAATTCGCGCAGCCGTGTAGACCGAGGTCGTGTTCTGGCGCGCGTGATCGTCGATGGGCGTGCCCTTTTTAACGAGCGCATCGACATCCGCCACCGCCACCATCGCGCGGACGTTTCCGCCGCCGAGGTCTTCGGCAACGGTGAGCTGATCGAGATCGCGCGAGTCGTCGTTGTCGATCGAGCACCAGATCAGATCGCGCAAGTCCTTGATCGACGCATCGCTGTCCGCCGCCGCGCCCGAAATCGACTCCGCCTGTTTCTCAGCCTCCGCCGAAAAGTCGGGCTGAAGTCCGCGGTCGATCATGGCCTGATGCGCGATGTCTTTGAGGATCGAGCTGTGATTGCAACTTGCGGTGTGAGCGTGGTCGTCGGTCATGGTGGGGCGGCACGTTACCATCAGCCGATATGCAGCCGGAAGTGACGCGCGCGGGCGATCGCGGCCTGCTGGCTGAGTTCGCCGCCGACGTTGCCGCGGCCGAATTGCACGCCCGCGCGGCATCGCTGCGCGCGCGAACGAACGTCGTCGCGTGCATCGTTGGGCAGCAGTCGTTGTACGTCGTTTTTGATGGCGCGCCATCGATCGATTTCGATGAAGTGCCGCCCTCCGCGTTCGAGCCGCGGACGCATGTGATCGATATCGATTTCTCCGGACCCGATATCGAGGAGTTTCTGGCGCACGTTCACATCACACGCGATGCGTTCCTGCAAACCGTTCCGTCGCTGCGTCTCACCGCGCGCTACCTCGGATTTCGCGCCGGCTTTGCATACCTCGAAGGGTGGCCGGAGGCATGGCGGATGCCGCGGCGGACGCGGTCACGCAATCTTGTTCCGCGCGGAAGTTTTGCGATTGCGGGCGTGATGGCCGGCTTCTACCCCGTCGATTCGCCCGGCGGCTGGAACCTCCTCGGCCGTACGAATGCGACGCTGTGGAATCCCGACTCCGAGCCGCCGAATCGTTTCGCGCCAGGTGATGTGATCGAGATTCGCCCGACATCCATTTCGCATTTCGACGAGCCGCCCGCGCCGCAGTTCGAAGCGGCCGGCGAAGTCGTGGCCGAGATCATCGCGCCGGGTCAACTCACCACGATCGCCGGCGCGCGCGATTGGAAGCGCGCCGATTACGGCGTGTCGCCGGGCGGACCCTTCGACGCATTTGCGGCGGCTCTTGCGAATCGCGCGGCCGGTAATGCCGATGATGCGCCTCTGCTCGAGTGCGTGCTGGTAGCACCGCGGCTTCGGTTTGCAACGCCGCGCCGCGCCGCGTTCTGCGACGGCAGCGGCAACGTGCAGACATTCATGCTGTTGCCAGGCGAGGAGCTGAACCTCGGGCGCTTTCACGGCGGCCTGCGCGGATACCTCGCGATCGAAGGCGGCGTCGACGAGATGCGCTCGCGCTATGCCGAGGCACCGACGATCGTGCGTGCAGGGATGTCGTTGCGTGCCGCCACGGTTCCGGGCGTCGCGAATCAAACGAAGGTCGATGATCGCAGCGACCGAAACACGATTCGCATCATCGCCGGGCCGCACGATGCTCCACCGCTCCCCGAGGAGTGGGAAGTGACGCCGGAGTTGAATCGCGTCGGGATTCGCCTTCGCCGCCGCGGCGATAGTCCAGCCGGTGAGCCGCCCCCACGCGAGCTGCCCTCGTGCGGGATGCAATTCGGGACGCTGCAATGGCATCCCGACGGAACGCTAGTAGCGATGGGCCCCGACCATCCCGTCACCGGCGGCTACCTGCAACCGGCAACGGTGGTCTTCGAGGATTTGTGGAAGCTCGCCCAGCTTTCGCCGGGCGAGCATGTGAGGTTCAAGGCGTAGGCAACGTAGCGCCAGCGGCCCGCTGGCTGGACCGCCGCCGGCTCGGCGGCAAATGTTCCGCGCGAACCTGCCAGCGAGCCGCTGGCGGTACAGCCGGCGAGCCGCCGGCGCTACGTCCGGTTAATCCCCGTATGAATATCCCGATCTTGCGCTGACCTTGAACTCTGGATTGCGCAGGGCGACGTTTACCTTCTGGAAGCCGCGTTCGCCGGGGCGCTTCTTTGTGTAGTAGCTGATCAGGTAATAGCCGGCCGTCTTCTTCTCGATCTGGTTGAGCGGCGAAATGTAGCTGGTGTGCAGGCGGAAATACTGGCCGTTCGTATCGCTGGCCATCGACGCCAGATTCTGGTGGACGAACTCCGGCACGTCGATGCCGCTCTGGAGCGAGATTGGATACAGGGTTACGTCGGCGCTGTTGAGCGACTCGATCATCGGCTCGTAATAACGGCTGCGGTTGAGAACGACACCGCCGCGCACATCCTCGTCCGGACCGACGATGCCATTCGAGAAGAGGATCACGTCCTTGCGCGCGCGGATCGGACGAAGCGCATCGCCGAGGAGGTCGAGCGCCTCGTAGACGTAACCGGAGCGGCTCATCATCCGTTCGATGTCCATGTTGCGCATCAGCGACGGGCCACTGCTCGACCCATTCTTCGTGAGGCCGGTGCCGTACCTCGTCGCGTCATTCATCGCGCGGCGGATCTGTGCTTTGTCGGACGTGAAATCGGTGTAGACCTTCAGCCTCACATCGTGACCGACGACGGCGACGCGATCCTCGGCCCGAAGATGATCTTCGAGGAAGCGCATGGCATCGCTGCGCGCGCGGATCATCTCGGCCTGCGATCCGACGTCCGAGGTGATCTTGTCGAAGAAGAAGATCAGGTAGCGGTCGTCATGCAAGCGCTCGACTTTGAACTTGGCAGCGGCCTCGGGCTCGGTGATGAGGCGGCGGTTGGTGAAGTAATCGACAGTGTCGACCGTCTGCTGCTGCCCGTTCTCGCGGACGATGAAATCGTCTTTGCCGAGGCCGAGCATCTGATTGCCGCGCGAGTCGGTCACGATCGCGTCCAACTGCACGAGATTGACGTCGACCTTCTCGCCGAATGGTTGTGAATTCTGCTGCGGCTGCTGCGCGAGAAGCGGCGCCGCGGCAAGGATGAGTAGCGCTGAGAAATGCTTGAACATTGAGGCTCCTTCCCGGGTGCAAACGAGGCCGCGAGAGGCCCTGATTCCGTGAGGCGGACGCGGGCGCACGGTTCTTGCTCGGTTGTCACCGCTATGTACAAGCTGACCATCGCACTTCTCACACTCCTCGCTGCTGCCCCGCTGGTGGCGCAGCACAGGATTGATTTCCTGATCGACGCCGAGGGCGCCCGGCGCACGGGACACAACGAGTCGTTCACGCCGGGTACGCGATTCGATCCGCAATTCGGCACCGGAGGCGGTGCCGGCGCCGGCCTGAACTTCTTTCTGAGCGATCGCGTGTCGGTCGAACTGAAGGCGGCGGCGTTGGAGTCGCGGCTGCGCGTGCGCATCGTCGGGACCGATTTCATCGCCACGTCCGATCTCGGGCGCGCGCAGATTTTCCCGATCTCGGCCGTGCTGCAATGGCATCTCTCCGAGCACGGCACGATCCGTCCCTACCTCGGCGCAGGAGTCGCGCACGTGATCCTGCGCGATGTGAATCGATCCGTCAGCCCGTCGGCCGCCGGCATTCACTTCAAGGATCCGACCGGACTCGTCATTGATGGCGGGCTCGAATTCAACCTCTCGAAACGCTTCGGGATCTACGGCGACGCGCGCTACATCCCGGTGGAAACGAAGTCGACGGCGACGTTCGTCCCGACCACGTCGGCGGTGCAGATGAACGTGCGGCCGCTGATCGTTTCGGGCGGAATCGCGTGGCGGTTCTGACGGAATGAACATCGGGGATGGCCGGTTTGACCCGGCTGCGCGGTTCCCCTAGAATCCGCGTCTCTTTTTGCGCCCCCTCGGCGCATCCACTCCCCGGGGCATAGCTCAGCCTGGTTAGAGCGCACGGTTCGGGACCGTGAGGTCGGAGGTTCAAATCCTCTTGCCCCGACCATGGGATTTGCGGCTCCGCGCAGGCGGGGCCGTTTTCGTTTGTGGTTCAGGCGCGGGTGAGGCTTCTGTCCTTAAAAGCTGAATGTTGAATGTTGAGTGTTCAATGTTGAATGTTGAATGAAGAGGCGAGCGATTCCTGACTCCGTCGTCTCATTCAACATTGAACATTCAACATTCAACATTCAACATTTGCTTTTCTGCGCGCGAAAGGCGCAGTCGCTTGAGCGCCTACATCGTCCCCGCCGGTTTCGCCGGTAGCGGCTTCCAGCAAACGCTCTCGTCGAGTGGGTCGGCCGAGTTGCCGGGCATGTGCTCGAACGGAACGAACGTCTCCGGATGCGCGGCTCGCTTGCGCACGACTTCGCCGTAATCGGCCAGCGCTTTGTTCATCGCGGTCAGGCGCTCGTGCGAATTCGGCTTCTGAAGCGGCAGCGTCACCACGCCCGATTTGTATACCTCGGCGCGGCTGTACGCGGTGCCCTTCACGATGGTGCCGATCAGCGTGTTTTTCAGATCGGCTGCGTTCGGTCCCTGTTCGCTTCTGCCGCCGACGACGTCCGGAGGAAGAAGTTCGGGATTGGCGATCCAACCATGCGCCAGCGCGACGTTGTTGCCGAACGCGATCAGCTCGTCGACGGTGTTGTTGAGCGCGACGTAATCGCGCAGCGGCAGCGGCGAGTCGCCGGTGCCGGTTTCCTGAATGTGGCCCGCGAGGTGCGGACTGGTCGCGCAGGAGGTGCCGAACGACAGCAGATAGTTGCCCTTTGACTCGTACATGTACGTGCCGGGATCGCCGCCGCCGGGAGGCGTGGGCGCGTCATCGCCACAATACGTCGAGTGAGACGACGTGTCCTGCAGCACGTGCAGGTAGATGCCGATGCGAGCGATCTGCACCGGCACCGGCGTCGGCGTCGGCGCCTTCCAAAGCGTGCCCGTGGTGCGCGATTTGTCGTCGAGCCACGACTTCAGTTCCGTGTAGGACGTCACGACGTTGTCGCTCGTGATGTTGAGCACCTTCGGGCCGGTAGGGATGTCGATCTGCACCGGCGCGTTAGCCATGTTCGCGTTGGCGGGAACGTTCTGCGGCAGCAGCATCGGGATGATGCCGCTGAGCGTCGCGCCGTGCATGCAGTGCTGGCCGCTCGGGCCGGTGAGGCCGACGACGCACAGTACGCCGGGATCGTCCGACGCCAGCATTGCCCAGCCGCGCATATTGGCGAGTGTCTTCTGGTACGTATCATCGATATGTACCGGGTAGCCGGGCGTCGGATAGTGCAGCGGATAGAGCGCCTGCACACCGCCGGCGCCGTGGACGTCGGTGCCCTGTCCGTTCGGTGAAAACGACACGGTGTAGTGATCGAGCGGACCGTCGGTTTGCTGGTTCGTCCGCTGGAAGCCGTTGAAATTCGCGGTGATGAAATCGCGCCCCGTGTTCGGCGACGTCTGCAGCGTCTTCTGCGCCTTGATCGCGTTTATATTCGCGGCCTGTTTGCCGCACTGGTCGATCGGAACGTACTGCGCGTAATCGGTGACCTCGTTGTACGCCGCGATCCAGTAGGCGACGTCACTGCGGTATCCGAGGGCGAGCGCGATGAAGTAGGTGGAATCGGCGTGGACCATGCTGCGGCCCGGCATCACCGTGAAAAAGTCGGCGATCTGCTGCGGACAGGCGCGATTCGGCTGCGGCGGCTGCGCGCAGGTCGGATTGAGGCACCACGAGAGCTTGCCCTTCGCGTTGGGGCGCGGGAGACAGAGGTCTTCGTAAAACGCGCCAGCGGATTGCGTGGTTGTGAAAACGATGAGCAGACAGATAGCGACAAAACTCGAACGGGCTCGCATTCGGACTTCCTCCCTCTTCGGTTAGGAGAGGATAAAGGAGTCCGAATCCCTACCCTCTTCACTCAAAGGTGCGTGAGACACTCACCGCATGATTTGCCGCCGGCTCGTGGTGTACACGTTCGCGTGCGTCATCGCGTGTGTGCGCGCCGGTGCGGCGGACCTCGGTCAAACGCGCGCGCTTCTCGACGAGGCCCAGCGCATTCGGGCGAACGATAAAACCAGGTCGCGCCAGTTGCTCGATTCCGTCGAGCGCGAGAAGCCGGCCGATCCGGAGATCGTGGCGCGTGTGCAGTTGCTGGAGTGCAAATGGGCGAATGCTCCGGCGGCGGCCTATGCCGCGGTGACGGCGGGGCTTGCGGCGGCGGAGCGGGCCGGCAGTTTCGGGCTTCGCGCGAAGTTGCACGCGTGCCGGGCAGCGGCGCTGGCGGTGGACGGGAAGGCCATCGCGGCGGAGCAGGAGTACGGCAACGCCCTCACGCTGGCGAGGCAGGTGCGCGACGTGTCGCTGGAGGCGGAGACGCTGGGTAGCATCGGCTACCTCCAGTACACCCGCGGCGCAATGGCGAACGCGCTTACAAATCTGCAGACGGCGTATCGGCTCAGTGCGCAGATCGGCGATGAGAAGGGGCGGCGCGAGGTGCTCTCAAACATTGCCAACGTTTATGCCGACGCGCACGTAGCCCAGTACGACCGGGCCATCGAGTACTACAAACAGCTGCTGGACGAATACGAAAAACATGGACAGCCGAGCGACGTCGCCGACACGATGTTCAACATCGCCAGTACGTACCAGACGAAGGGCGATTTCACGGCCGCAGAGCTGCACTACCGGCGCGCGCTCGCCGCATTTCAAAAGCTGGATCGGGCGGCTGACATCGCGTTCACGAAGCGGGACCTCGCCTTGGCGTTGATGAAGCAAGGCCGGACTGCTGAAGCATTGCCGTTGCTCGACGCATCGGTGGCGTTCTACGAGGGGCATGACGAGGAGAACGCAGCACACGCCAGGCAGTTCCGCGGCATGGCTTACCGACGAGTGGGGCGCCTCCACGAAGCATTGCGGGAGCTCGACACGGCGCGCCGATTCTACGAGGGGGAAAAGAACGTCCGCTTCCTGGAGAAGAACGCTGAGGAAACAACGCTCGTCTACGCGCAACTCGGCGATTGGCGGAATGCGTACGACGCTGCCAAACGACACGCCGCTCTCGCACAGACACTTGCAACGAACAGGAACGACGAATTGTCATCGCGTCTTCGCGTCGCGTTCGACACGGAAAAGAAGGATCAGGAAAATCGCGCGCTGGCTCGCGAGAACGCGCTGCGGTCGGCCGCATTGCGAGAAGCCCAACGCAGCCGGAAACTACAGATCGCGGTCAGCGCATTGATCGCCCTCCTGGCGGCGGCCCTGGCCATCCTCTTCTGGCGCCAGGTCGTAAACACGCGGCGGATGCGCTCCATGGCCATGACCGACGAGCTGACGCGCCTGCCGAATCGCCGTCATATCCTCGCCGCGGCCGAAATCGCGTTCGACGCCGCGAAACGCGAGGCGCGTCCTGCAGCCGTCATCGTGCTTGACATCGATCACTTCAAGCGGATCAACGACACATGGAGTCACGCCGCTGGCGACGCCGTGCTGCAGAGCGTGGCCCGCACCTGCCGCGTCGCGCTGCGCCCCGCCGATCTGATCGGACGCATCGGCGGCGAAGAGTTCCTCGTCGTCCTCAATTCGGCGTCAGAACATCAAGCCCGCGAGATCGCCGAGCGCCTCCGCCTCGCCGTCGAGCGCCTCGACTTCACCTCGATCGCCCCCAACCTCCGCGTCACCATCAGCCTCGGCGTCTGCGTCACCAGCGACTACAACACCAACGCCGCCATCGCCACCGCCGACACAATGCTCTATCGCGCAAAGGAGAGGGGCAGGAATCGCGTGGAGATGGAGATGGCGGTCGCTTAAACGTTGCCGGCGCCACCATCGCGACCGTACCAACCAAACGACGATCAAGACCAAGAGCGTGAGCCTCTGCTACGCTCCGCGAATGCGCAAATTAGTCGCCCTCGCACTCTTCACCGCCCTCTCCATCACCGCCCAAACGAAGCCGGCGGACTCCCCCGAAAGGCGCCTCGCGGCGCAGAACGCGTTGTTTGAAGATTTCTGGCAGATGAGTCTGAAGCTGAATCCGACGCAGGCTACTGCCGTCGGCGACTATCGATACAACGACAAGCTCGGGGACAACTCGCTCGCGGCGGTCGTGCGGCGGAACGAGATCAATGCTTTGTTTCTGGCCAAGATCAAGGCGATCTCGACGAACGGATTCAGCGAGGAGGATCGGACGTCGCACGATCTTTTTCTGCGGAACATGCAGGAGAACGTCGATGACTTCGATCTGAAGAACTACGAGATGCCGGTCACGGCGCAGGGAGGCGTGCACACGGGGCTGGCCGACCTGCCGAACGCCGTTCCGCTCGATTCGGTCAAGCATTACGAGGACTACATCGCGCGGCTCCATCAGATCCCGAACGCGTTGATGCAGACCGAGGATGTGTTGCGGGCCGGGGTGAAGGACCATCTGGTCATCGTCAAGTTCGTGGCGGAGAAGATTCCGGCGCAGTGCGCGGGGATCATTGCGGCGAATCCGTTTCTGAATCCGATCAAGAAGATGCCGGCTGACTTTTCCGACGCCGACAAGAAGCGGCTCGCGGATGCCATCACCGCCGCGGTGAACGACGAAGTTCTGCCGGCGTACAAACAGTTCGCGTCGTTCATCACCACGGAGTACGTTCCGAACGGCCGCGCCACGCTGTCGATTGAGAGTCTTCCGGACGGCAAGCGGCGCTATCAGGCCGCGATCCGGCGGCTGACCACGACCAACCTTTCGCCGGCGGAGATCCATCGCATCGGGCTGGCCGAGTACGACCGCATCGTCGGCGAGATGACCGCGCTGGCCAAGGCGAACGGCTACGCCGATCTGGCCAGCTTCCGTGATCACATCGAATCCGATCCGAAGTACAAACCGTCGTCGGCGCAGGCGATCGTCGACGACTTCGACCGCTACATCAAACAGATGCGGCCGAAACTCCCGCAGCTTTTCAACGTCATCCCCTCGGCGCCGGTGACGGTCGAGGCGATTCCCGAGTTCCAGAAGGCCGCGGCCACGCACTACCAGACCGGCACGCCGGATGGAAAACGTCCCGGCCGCGTTTCGGTAGCCGTCTCCGACTACACCAGCCGCTCGTTCATCAACGACGAAGCGGTCGCGTATCACGAGGGCATTCCGGGCCATCACATGCAGCTCTCCATTCAGCAGACCCTCAAGGGCTTGCCGGAGTTTCGCAAGCACGGCGGCAACTCGGCGTACACGGAAGGGTGGGCGCTGTATTCAGAACAGCTGGGGAAGGAGGTCGGGTTCTACCAGGATCCTGGCTCTGACTACGGCCGTCTGCGTTCGGAGCTTTTCCGCGCGGTGCGGCTCGTCGTCGACACCGGCATCCATGACATGGGATGGAGCCGCGATCAGGTCGTCGACTACATGCGCAAGTCGCACGCGGTCGACGAGCCGACCATCCAGTCGGAGACCGATCGCTACATCTCCTGGCCGGCGCAGGCGTGCAGCTACAAGCTTGGACAGTTGAAGATTCGCGAGCTTCGTGCGCGTGCGACGAAGCAACTCGGAACGCACTTCGACATCCGCCGCTTTCACGACGAGGTGCTCGCCGGCGGCAGTCTTCCGCTCGACGTTCTCGACGCGCGGATCAATCGCTGGATCGCGAGCGAGAAAAAGTAGCGGTGGTCGGCGGCACCAGCTCCGGCGGCGCGGGATGACCGTCCGATCGGAACTGGAAAACAAAATAGGGCGGGATGCAGAGACCGCGCTGGTCGTCCCTCGCGATCCACGCGGCGTCGGGACTCTTCTGACCGAAGTCATTGGGATCGTACGGGCGTTTGTTCACCTGCTGAAAGTATGGCGACGACGCCAGCAGCGTGGCCCGGTCTGCGAATGACTGCTGCGCCGTGGCGGGCGTGTAACCCATCGGCATGACGCAGATGTAGTCGTCGCGGCAGGGCGTCGCGGCGTTGCAGGCGCGGATGCCGGCGTACGACGTGAAGTTGCTGAAGCACGTGCCGATCGTGTAGGTCGGGTCGGAGGCCAGGCGTCCGATACAGCTATTGAAGCCGCTGGAGGCGATGAGTCCGCACGTGGCCTCCGGCGGAAGACCGATGCATTCAGAGAGCCGCAACATGCCGGCGGGAAAACCCCCGGTGAGGGCGTCGCGCCGTTCCGCGTAGTCAGTCGACGCGTCATTTCCCTCGTAGAACTCCTGATGCGCACCGTAGTAGGCGTTGCCGGCTGGCGGCGGCGACGGGAGGACCGAAGCCGGGATCCGTTGGTCCGGACTGACCGGCGCCGTCCGTGTGTACTTGTCCAATCCGTACGCTGCCGTCACGACGTTCCCACGCTGCAACGGATCGCCGACCTCGGCGCGGCCCGACGGGATGCACGTTCCGACATTGGGATCATTCGCAGACGTGAAGAGTTGCGTACACGTCAGGCCCAACTCTTCGCGGCACATCCACTGACGCTGCGTTGCGGGCAGGGCGGCGGGCATGATGCACGCCCCGCCCCAGCCGCCGACGAGCTGTGTATCGCGCAGGTTTTCGGCGAAGCGATTCATCGGCCGCGCCGAATAGCTCGTGGCCAGTTCATACTCCGACAGCCGGCGCCGCAGGCGCTTCGCCATGCGCGTCACGATCTCTTGGCGGCGCGGCTGATCGCCGTAGAACTGCGGCGAGCCTGGCAGCAGAACGGCGTTCACGGCCGGAGTTTCCGGGCGGTCTGCGCCGGGAAAGTGGAATCCCGCGATCGCTCGCGTTTGATGGCATCCGGTGCAACTCGTCTCGTTCAGCCGCGTGCGAAAATCCTCGACCGACTTGACGAAGCTGAACGCCACGCCCGCGGCACGCGCGGATGCCATCGCGGCGGCAATTTCGTCGTCGGAGATGACTTCTTCCGACGGCGTCAACGCTTTCCAGTACGGCTGATTGGCGGAGCGCTGCAAGCCGCCCGGCGAGATCGACAATGCGCGGGTAGCGAGCACACCGAAGTCGTACGGCACTTCGAGCGTCCCTTTGTCGATCGAGGCCATCACGTCGGGCCGGCTCAGGTGACGGACCAGACGCTTGCGCCGCTTTTGTTTTTCCGCGCACACCGTCTCGGTGTCCGACGCACTGCAGAGAACTTTGGTGCGGTCGATCTGATCGCGCAGAAACTCCGGCAGGAACAGTTTCAACCGCGGATCCCATTTGAAGACGCGAATCAGATACGCCGCGGCCGTCCCGAAATCGGTGTCGTCGCTGGACGCTCCTTTCCGGTAGGCCTGCATGTTCAATTCGAGCCGGATGAGATCGCGGCCATCGATGTACGCCAACGGTCCGTGCGCTTTATCGAGCAGGTCGGCGGCTTCCTGCTGCGGCGTCCTGCCCGGTGGCTTGCTGCCTTCGTCGAGCCAGCGCTGCGCAATGTCCGCACAATCGACCGACCGCGTCACGGACCGCGACGGCAACGCCGGAAAGACCATGTTCAGAGTGACGGGCAGCCGCGACGCCTGTTTGCCGTCGCGAATGGAGTACGAGAAGCGGTAAATGAGACTGACTTCGCCGCAACCAAGCTGCGCGTGAGTGAGACCGACGGTCGGATCTTTGATGAACTGACGGTCCATGCGATTGATGGCGCCGACCAGCTCCACGCGCGATCCGAGGTCGGTGAGGAAATGGGGATTGAGCTGGCCCTCAGTCGCACCGGCAGCGACGCGCACGTCGGTCAAATCCGATTCCACCGTCGCAAGGATCTTCGCCGCAACCGGGAGGTTGAAGGGATTCTGGCCAGCCGCGGTCTTCGGACTACGCGCCTGCATCAGGCGGGCGAAGTTCAGCTGCCCATCGCACGCGGCCGTCGGGCAATCGAGCAACATCACCACCGCTGGATCGGAGACGAACGGTCCTCGCAGCGACGGGGGGATGGCCCGCGAGTACGTCGACTGCTGCGCGTTTGCCCCGGCGAGACTCGCGACCGCAAAAAGCATTCCGCCTGCGAACCGGACGAGACGCATCGATACCTCCGCCTTCAGGCTACTTGGACGAATTCAGGCTGTGTGGAAGACCGGCGCGATTATAGCTGCATGCTGTTCGCGTTTCCGTCGAACGATCTCTCGCGATCCTCATTGATAATGACCACACGTGCTCGTTTCCATCGTCACGCCGTCGTATCAACAGGCCCGCTTCATCGAACGGACTCTCGAGAGCGTGTCGCGGCAGGAGGGCGGCGTCGAACACATCGTCATGGACGGCGGGAGCACGGACGGCACCGTCGAAATTCTCGAACGCTGGCGCGACCGCATCTCGTTTTCGAGCGGGCGTGACGGCGGGCAGACGGCTGCAATCAACGCCGGCATCGTACGCGCGCGCGGCGAGATCCTCGGCTATCTCAACTCCGACGACGTCTATTACGAAGGCGCAATCGCCGCAGCGGTCGACGCATTCGAACGCGATCCCGCCGCGGACGTCGTTTACGGCGATGCAGTCCACATCGATGCCGGCGATCGCATCATCGGCGCGTATCCGGTGGAAGAGTGGTCGATCGACCGTTTGGAGCTGGTCTGCTTCCTCTGCCAGCCGGCGGTCTTTTTCCGGCGGCGCGTTGTCGAACGATTCGGGCCGTTTGATGCGCGCCTGAACTACTGCATGGACTACGAATACTGGCTTCGCCTCGGCATGAACGGAGCGCGCTTCGTTCACATCCCGATGCGGCTTGCGGCGTCGCGCGTTCACGATGAAACGAAGACCCGCACAAGGCCGCGCGAAGCACACGCGGAGATCAACAACATGCTGCGCGAAACGATCGGCCATGTACCGGACAACTGGCTCTGGAACTACGCGCATGCCGTTCTCGACGCGCGCGGTGTGGCGCGTTCCACCGACCGCAGCTATCTCCTCCGCGCTGCGCTCCTGACCGCGGCCGCGGCGGTTCGCTGGAACGGATTTCCGTCGATGTCGCTGCTTCGCGGTACCGGATCGTGGTTCCTCCACGGATCATCATTCGTCACTCGGCCCGCTGAACCCGATGCTTGACCTGCTCGTTCGCCATAAGTTTCTCGAAGAGCTCGTGATGTCGACGCTCATCGGCCTCGGCGTCTACTCCTTCTGCGCGATGGTGGTGATCGCGGCCGAGCTGCGGCAGCGGAGCGACATGAGCATCTACGCGACTCGCAACGCGCTCAATGACCTCGCATACGTCGTCTTCTATCAGTGCAGCATCTACAACATCGTCGTTCTGCCGCTCTTCGCGTTCCTTGCGCCACGGCTGCATTTCGCGCGCGCCGGATTGCTGCTTCGCATGCCGCCCATCGCCGGGTTTCTGGTCTGCTGGCTGATCTTCGATTTCCTGAACTACTGGATGCACCGCCTGCAGCACGCGGTGCGGCCACTATGGGCGTTCCACAGCGTGCATCACACGCAAACGCGGCTGACCTTTCTCACAGCCAACCGCATCCACGTGCTCGAGCAGCTGTACGTAGGGATGCTGATGATCATCCCGGCATTTCTGCTCGGAATGCCGCAGCCGCGATGGCTGCCCATCCTCATGGTGCAGGTCTTCAGCGAAACGATGCAGCATTCACGGCTGACGTGGACGTTCGGCCCGCTGCGGCGCCTGCTGGTCAGCCCGGCCTTTCATTCGATGCACCATTCGACCGACGCGCGCGAATACAACGGGAACTACGGCCGCGTTTTTTCGCTGTGGGACGCCCTCTTCGGAACGTTCGTGCACGCCGACGAGCCGGCGCGAAGCCAGGGTGTGGAAGGGATGGTCGTGCCGGAGACGCTCATCGCGCAGTTCATCCATCCGTTCCGCGTTCTCGCCGGCGCGCGCGCTTCAGAACATCTCAACTCAGAACATCTCAACTCCGGCGAAGTCCACGTGTCCTGACGGCGCGATGTGGAAGTTCTTCACCTTGCGGCTTCGGATCGCAGTCGACGCGCCGTAGATCAACGGGATCAGGATCGCTTCCCGCTCGATCATAGTCGTGATCACCTTCCGATTGGCAGGCGACGGATCGGCGCGATAGGCGGCCAGCGCGGCGTCGGTTTCGGCGCTCCTCCAACGCGACTGATTGGTGAGGTACTGATCGCCCGTCGACACCTGCGCCGACGACAGCAGCGACTCGTAAAACTCGGCGGGATCGGGATTGTCCGCCACCCATCCGCCGATGCTCAGGTCATAGTCGCCGACCGTCAGCGAGCGGAAGTAGTGCTCGCTGCTGCGCGTCTCGAGCAGCTTGACCTGGATGCCGTACGCGCCAAGCTGCCGCGCGATTTCCTGCGCGGCCGGAATCGGCTTCGGCAGATACGGACGCGGAATCCAGGGGACGAGCAGCGTCAGGCTGGCCGGCTTCGCGGGATGCTTCCGCAACAACTCGCGGTCGCGCATCTCCGTCGAGCCGCTGGCCTTCCCCATGAGTGGAGGAATGAGGTCGCCGGCCAGAAATGCGAAGTGGTTCTTCTCGTAGCAGATCTCCGCGATCGGAATCGGATTGATGGCGTGCTGAATGGCGCGCCGCAACGTCACGTCGCGAAACATCGGCCGCTCGTTGTTGAAGAAGAGGATGCCGGTGGAGTTACCCGGCTGCATCATCGGCTGGTAGCCGTTGATGCCGTGCCGCAGGATGTCGTTCACGGAAAGATTGAGCGTGAGATCGATCTCGCCGCGCTTGGCCGCGTCGATCAAACGCCGCGGCGTACCGTCGGTGTCCGTCGGCTGAATGACGAACAGCAACTCATCGCTGACCGCCTTCCCGCGGTACTTGGGATTCCTCTCCAGCCGCGCCAATCCGGCATCATGCATCGACTGAATGGTCGTGCCTGCGGCCAGCCGATACGGTCCCGTTCCATACAACGTGCCTTGCCGCTCGAGAACGATTCCGGTGTTCCACTGGCAGATGACGTTCTCGAATCGCGGACTGGGGCCGCTCATGGTGAAGATCACCCGCCCGTCTCGCGCGGAGACGGTCGCGCGTCCGCGCAACGCTCCCGCGTTCGCCAGCGAGGTCGCCGCGATCTCCGCCGTGAGCTCGGTTCCATCAGAGAAGAAGATCCCCTTGCGCACGGCCGCGGAGTAGACCGGCTGCGCACCGCCGCGCTCCTGCCGCAGAAACTCCGCGAAGAGACACGGCTCCAGCGTCCCGGCCTCGGTCATCGAATACGCCATCTCGAAGACCTGGCCGAGCATCAGACCGGTGATGGTGTCGCCGGAATCGCGCGGGTCGAGAGTACCGATCGCTGCGAGAACGCCGATGCGCAGCGATTTGGTGGCGGTGGCAGCGGATGAGACAGTGTTCAGCGGTGAAAGCGAGGTCAATCAGTATCCTTTTTTCTGACGGAAGGATGCACGTTAACTGCCACCCGTCAGGCCGACGATGATCCCTCCGTAAACGTGTGTCGAAAGTGAAGGTTTCGCGCCAAAACAAAACGCCGGAGGGCGAGAACCCTCCGGCGTTTTCAAGTTGCGAACAGGAATGATTACTGGATGCGGACGCCGTCGGCGACGAACGTTCCACGATCCATGCGGCCCGAGATGTTGACACGGTCGCCGCGGCGGAATGCGTTGCGGCCACCGTACGCGTTGACGTCGACGTTGACCGTGCGGCCGTTGTCCGTCTGGATCACTGCGAGATTGCTGCGGCGATCGTACGAGACGACGGTGCCGGTGACCAGACGATCGTTGTATCCGTTGCGGCCGTTACGGTATCCGTAACCGTTGCGGCCATAGCTGTTGTCGTAACGCGAAAGGATCTCCATCGAGCGGACCTGCGCGTCGCGTCCATCGCCTTCACGGCTATAGACGTTCAGACGGACCACGTCGCCGGGAACCAGCATCGCTGCCTGGTAACGGCGGTTCTGATACATCCCCGTAATCGACGCCGGTACGACCACATCCATACCGTTGGTCAGGCGTACGTGCTCGCCTCCATTACGGGCGACGGCGACGGACGCAACCGTCCCTTCGACGGTGCGATTTGCATATCCACGATTGGCCGTCCGGTATGTCCCCGGATAGCTACCATATTGCGCGAAAGCGGACGATGCGACGAGGAGCGGCAACGCTCCAGCGAGCGCGACGTTGCGGATTAAAGCCTTTGTGTTGAGCATTTTAAGGTCTCCTTTTCTTGTGTTGCTGGGGCTATGTATCGCAAGGGGGAGGCCAAGTCTGGGGTAAAAAGGCGTTTCACCACAAAGACACAGGAAACCCTTTGTGCTCTTTGTGTCTTTGTGGTTCTACGGCTTTTTCAGGATGCTTACGCCGATGCCCCGCCATCAACGCACATCACCTGCCCCGTGATCGCGCTGGCGTCATCGCTCAGCAGAAACGCGATCGTGGACGCGACCTCGGCCGGCTTCACCGCGCGCCGCATCGGGATGGCGCGGATCATCTCTTTCTTCACCTCGGCATCCAGCGTCGCGATCATGTCGGTGTCGACCAGGCCGGGCGCGACGCAGTTGACGCGGATACCGCTGCGCGCCACTTCGCGCGCCAGCGATTTCGTCATGGCGATGAGCGCGCCTTTCGCGGCGGCGTAGTTAGTCTGACCGACGACGCCGTGTAGTCCGCTGAGCGACGCAACATTCACGATCGTGCCGCGGCGCTGCTTCATCATCGGCGTCAGCGCCGCTTTCGTCATCGACATTGCGCCGTCGAGATTCGTCTGCAGAACATCGCGCCAATCGTTGTCGCTCATGTTGTAGAGCAACGCGTCGCGGCGGATGCCGGCGTTGTTCACGAGCGCGTCAAGCGATCCGAATGTTGCCACGACTTCCTCGACGACCGCCGCGCTGCGCGTTGCATCACGAACATCGCCCTGCAACGCGAGGCCTTCCGGAAGATCCGTCGACGTCACGTACGTAAAAGCGACATTCCAGCCGTCGCGCGCAAGCCGCTCCACGACCGCGCGGCCGATGCCGCGGGCGCCGCCGGTAATCAGCGCGGTCCGCATCGGGGCCTAGCTCTCTTCCTCGTACTTGTCCTTCAGCGACGCCACGACCGTGGGATCGGCGAGCGTCGTCACGTCGCCGAGGGCGCGCCCTTCGGCGATGTCGCGAAGGAGACGGCGCATGATCTTGCCGCTACGGGTCTTCGGCAGGTCGACCGTGACCAAAATCTTTTCGGGCCGGGCGATGGCGCCGATCTTCGCGGAGACGTGATCCTTCAGCTCCTTCTCGAACTTCGCCGGATCGCGTTTCGCTTCCTCGGCACGTGACGATTTCACGATCACGAATGCCGCGATCGCCGTCCCTTTGATCTCGTGATTGATGCCAACCACCGCGGCCTCGGCCACCGCCTGGTGATCCACGAGCGCCGACTCCACCTCCATCGTTCCGATGCGATGGCCCGCAACATTGATTACATCGTCAACGCGGCCGAGGAGCCAGAAATAACCGTCCTCGTCGCGCTTGGCGCCGTCGCCGGTGAAGTAGATGCCCGGCCACTTCGCCCAGTACTGGCTCTCGAAGCGCTCGGGATCGCGCCAGATGCCGCGCAACATCGACGGCCACGGGGTGGTGATGGCCAGATAGCCGCCGCCGACCTTCACTTCGTTGCCGCCTTCGTCGAGGATCTTCGCGTCGATGCCGGGAAAGGCGCGCGTGGCGGAGCCGGGCTTGGTGGCGACCAGACCGGGCAGCGGCGTGATCATGATCGAGCCGGTTTCGGTCTGCCACCACGTGTCGACGATCGGGCAACGTTCGCGGCCGATCCACTTGTGGTACCACATCCACGCCTCGGGATTGATCGGTTCGCCGACCGATCCGAGCAGCCGCAGCGAGGAGAGATCGTGCGCCTCGGGGAGTTCGTGGCCCCACTTCATGAACGCGCGGATCGCCGTCGGCGCCGTGTAGAAAATCGAGATCTTGTGCTTCTCGATGAGCGACCAGAAGCGATCCTGCTTCGGCCAGTCGGGCGCGCCTTCGTAAACGAAGACGGTTGCTCCGGCGGCGAGCGGACCGTAGACGACGTACGAATGACCGGTCACCCAGCCGATGTCGGCGGTACACCAGTAAACATCGTCTTCTTTCAGATCGAAAACCCATTTGCACGTCGCATACGCCTCGGTGAGGTAGCCGCCGGTGGTGTGCACGATCCCTTTCGGTTTGCCGGTCGTTCCACTCGTGTAGAGCGTGTAGAGCATCTGCTCCGAATCGACCCACTCCGGCTCGCAGTCGGCCGAGGCCTCGCGCATCAGTTCGTGGTACCAGCAATCGCGATCAGGCTTCATCGAGACCGTGTCGTCCAACTCATCGGCGGCCGCGCGGCGCATCACCACGACCACGTGTTCGATTGATGGGCAGTCGTCCGCCGCCGCATCGGCGAGTTTCTTGAGCGGAACGAGATTACCGCGCCGATATCCAGCCGTGGCGGTGATGAGCACCTTCGCTTCGGCATCCTGAATGCGATCGCGCAACGCCTCGGATGAAAAACCGCCGAAGACGACGGAATGCGCGGCACCGATGCGTGCGCAGGCCAGCATCGCGATGACCGCCTCCGGCACGAGCGGCATGTAAATGGCGACGCGGTCGCCGAGCCGCACGCCGAGCGATTTCAAGACATTCGCGAATTTCGAGACCTGGGCGTGCAGCTCGCGATACGTGAACGTGCGCACATCGCCCGGCTCCCCTTCCCAGATCAGCGCCGGCTTGTCGCCGCGCGTGGCGAGATGCCGGTCGAGACAATTGGCCGAGGCGTTGAGCTTTCCGCCGACGAACCATTTCGCGTACGGAGCGTTCCACTCGAGCACCGTGTGCCACTTCGTCTGCCAGTCGAGTTGCTCCGCCCACGACGCCCAATACGCCTCGCGATCGGCGACGTCATAAACGGATTCATCATTCGCGTTGGCGTTGCGCCGGAACTCATCAGACGGCGGAAAACTCCGGTGTTCCTGCAGCAGGGCATCAATCTCGTTCGACATGGTGCGCGGATTCTAGCGAAAACCTTCAGGCCAGACGCTTCTCGACGAGCGTCTTTGCAAACTCATCGGCTCGTGAAAGCCGCACATCGAAATCGAACTCGTTCGTCACGCCGAAATGCTCGGCTGCGAGGAGCACATGCGGCGCGTGGATCAGCCGGTAGACGACGCCGAGTTGGTCGAATGGAACGGTGATCCGGAATCGCTGATACACGTAACGATCCTCGATCGACGCGGCGCGCAACGCCTCGGCCGCCGTCTCGCGATATGCGCGGGAAAGGCCACCAGTGCCGAGCTTCACGCCGCCGTACCAGCGGACGACGATCACCGCGGTGTCGTACAAATCCGCGCCCTCGATCGCGCTGAGGATCGGCTTGCCCGCGGTACCTGAGGGCTCGCCGGCGTCGGCGCTGCGCGCGCGAATGTCGCCATTCGCGAAGAGCCGGAACGCCCAGCAGAGATGCGTAGCGTCGTAATGCCGTTTCGTCAGCGCAGCGAGCTCCGAGAAAAACGCATCCTCCGTCTCGACAGGAAAAGCGAGGCCCAGGAACTCCGAGCGATCGATCTTCTGCCGGAACTCGGAAGCGGCGGCGAGGGTGCGGTAGTGGTCGATCAAGCGCTCATATAATCGCGCGCATGTTCAAGATCGAAGAGCTTTTCGCGCGTGAGATTCTCGATTCGCGGGGCAATCCGACCATCGAAGTGGACTGCCTGCTGGAGTCGGGCGCGCTCGGACGTGCGGCCGTTCCGTCGGGGGCGTCGACCGGTTCGCGCGAGGCGCTCGAGCTTCGCGACGGCGACAAGAAGCGCTACCTCGGCAAGGGCGTTCGCAACGCCATCGACAACGTCGACATCATCGCCAAGGAAGTGGAGGGGATGGACGCGCGCGAGCAGGCCATGATCGACCTGCTCATGAAGCAGATCGACGGCACCGAGAACAAAGGCAACCTCGGCGCGAATGCGATTCTCGGCGTGTCGCTCGCCGTTGCGCGCGCGGCATCCGAGGCCTCGGGATTGCCGCTGTTTCAATACCTCGGCGGTCCGGGTGCGCGCACGTTGCCGGTTCCGATGATGAACGTCATCAACGGCGGCGCGCACGCCGACAACAACCTCGACGTGCAGGAGTTCATGATCATCCCTGCCGGCTTCGAGACGTTCAGCGATGCACTCCGCGCCGGCGCTGAGATCTTTCATCATCTGAAAAACATCCTGCACGACCGCAAGCTGACGACGGCGGTCGGCGATGAGGGTGGCTTCGCGCCGGATCTGAAATCGAACGCCGAGGCGCTTGATCTGATCCTGACGGCCGTCGGCAAAGCCGGCTATCGCGCCGGCGAGCAGGTCTTCCTCGGGCTCGATGTCGCGGCGTCGGAGTTCTTCGAGAAAGGCTCGTACAACTTTGAAAGCGCGAAACGCAGCAGCGCGGAAATGGTCACGTACTACCAGGAGCTCCGCGCGAAGTACCCGATCATCTCGATCGAGGACGGCATGTCGGAAGGCGACTGGGACGGCTGGACCGCGCTCACCAAAGCGATGGGCGCGAACACACAGCTCGTCGGCGACGATGTTTTCGTGACCAATCCCGCAATCCTGGCGAAGGGAATCGCGCAGGGAGTCGGCAACGCGATCCTCATCAAGGTCAATCAGATCGGCACGCTCACGGAAACGCTCGATGCGATCGAGATGGCGAAACGTGCCGGCTATCGCTCCGTGATCTCGCACCGTTCCGGCGAGACGGAGGATTCCACGATCGCGGATCTCGCCGTGGCGACAAACGCAGGTCAGATCAAAACGGGATCGCTGTCGCGCAGCGAGCGCATCGCCAAATACAACCAGTTGCTGCGCATTGAAGAGGAGCTCGGCGACGCGGCGGTGTTCGCGGGTCCCTCGATCTTCCGATCACTTTGATTGAACCACAGAGACACAGAGGGCACAGAGAGATCCTCTCAGGGTCCTCTGTGTCTCTGTGGTTAAGCCATCGCGAACCGCTTCAGTGATTCATCGATCGCCTTCGCCACACGGATCGCCAGTTCCACGGCCGCCAGTCCGTCCTCGCCGCTGACGAGCGGGCGTGACCGGGTGCGAACGCATTCGATGAACGCTTCGAGCTCCGCGCGCAACGGCTCCTGCTTCGCGACGGTGACTTCGATCGGCAGAACTGTCTTGCCGGCCAGCCGGTAGCCCTTCACTTCCTGCTCTTTCGTGTCGACGGAGATGTACGCCTCGCGGCTGAAGAAGCGAATTTTGCGGACGCGGTCCTGCGATACGCGGCTGGCGGTCAGATTGGCGACAGCGCCGTTCTCGAACTCAATGCGGACGTTGGTGATGTCGACCTTCTCCGTCATCACCGCGACGCCAACTGCGCGCACGTCGACGACCTTCTGTCCCAGGAACGACAGGACGAGATTGAGGTCGTGAATCATCAGATCGAGCAGGACGTCGATGTCGAGCGAGCGGCCGACGAAGACGCCGAGGCGTTCGGCTTCGACGTAGAGGACGTTCTTCAGGATCGGCGCGACCGCGATGATGGCCGGGTTGTAGCGCTCGACGTGGCCGACCTGCAGGATTCGATTGTTCGAATTCGCGATGTCGATGAGGCGCCGCGCGTCGTCAACCGTCGGCGTAATCGGCTTCTCGACCATGACGTCGCAGCCGGCTTCGAGCAGCTCGCGGGCGACGTCGAAGTGCGTCATGGTCGGTGTGGCGACGACCGCGCAATCGATCTCGCGTGCGAGCGCGGCGACGGAATCGAAGCGCTTGATCTTCAACGTTTCCGCGATGTCCGCAGCGATCGCATCGTCCGGTTCGACGAAACCTGCGACGTCCGCTTCCGGCATCTCGGTCAGGATCCGCGCGTGCAGCCGGCCGAGGTAGCCGGTGCCGACGACTCCTATTGAAACAGGGACGAGGGAGGAGGGATGAGGGGAATCGTCAGCCGAGGATTGCGCCAGGAGCGAAGCGTCCCTCGTCCCTTGTCCCTCGTCCCTGCTCATCGGATGATGCCTCGCTTCGACGCGCGAACGAATTCGACCAGGTACCTGGCCTCGGGGAAGTTGCCGAGCTCCTCTTCGATCTTCTGCAGCGCCTCGTCGGCGCGCAGTTTCGAGCGGATCAGGATTTTGTAAGCGCGCTGCAGCGCCTCGACCGTTTCCTTCGAAAATCCTTTGCGCTCCAGGCCGATCGTGTTGATGCCGTACGAGCGGTTGTCGCGGCTGGCCACCGTCTTCGCGTACGGCATCACGTCCTGCGTGATCATCGAGCCGCCGCCGACGAAGGCATGCTCGCCGACGCGGCAGAACTGGTGCACCGCGCTGAACGCGCCGATCGTGGCGTAGTCGGCGATCTCGACATGGCCGGCCAGCGTGGCGTTGTTGGCGAAGATCGTGTACGAGCCGACATGGCAGTCGTGCGCCACGTGCGAGTAGGCCATGAAGAAGTTCTCGTTGCCGATCGTGGTTTTGCCGCCGCCGCCCGTGGTACCGCGGTTGATGGTGACGAACTCGCGGAAGACGTTGTCGTTGCCGATGGCCAGCTCGGTGTGCTCGCCTTTGTATTTGAGATCCTGCGGCGGACCACCGATCGAGGCGTGGCCGTAGAACTGGTTGCGCTCACCGATCGCGGCCGGCCCTTCGACACGCGTGAACGGCCCGATGAGGCAACCGCTGCCAATGGTGACGTTCGGACCGATGACGGCGTACGCGCCGACGACGACGTCAGGCGCGAGAAGCGCGTTGGGGCTGACGATTGCTGTCGCGTCGATTTCCGCCATCGTCATCACTCGGGTCTGTCGATCAACACGCTGAACAGCTCGGCCTCAGCGACCAGTTGGCCGTCGACGGTGGCCTTGCCATGGATTTTCACCGACGTGGCGCGGCGGTGCAGGACCGAACATTCGAGCCGGAGTTGATCGCCCGGGACGACCGGGCGGCGGAAACGCGCTTTGTCGACGCCGCCGAAAAGGAACAGCTTTTTCTCGCGGTCGGGCATTTCGCGCAGTCCGAGGATGGCCGCGCATTGGGCCATGGCCTCCACGATCAGGACGCCGGGCATGACCGGATTGCCGGGAAAGTGTCCCTGGAAAAACTGCTCGTTCGCCGATACGTTTTTGAGGCCGACGATCCGCTTGCCGTCGGGGTCAATCTCGACGACGCGGTCAACGAGCAGCATCGGATAGCGATGCGGCAGCAGTTTCATGATCTCGGTAATGGTAAGCATGTGGTTCCTCTGTCAACCTGATCTCGCGCAGCACGGCGCGGGATCTGCGATCGATTGATTTACGGTTGTCATCCTGACGCTGCCGGAGGCGCGGAGCCGCAGGCGGAGAGGCCGGAGCACGGCGAAGGATCTCAAGCCACGCGAATTGCGCTGAAACCCGGTTTCAGCAAATGCAGCGCATCTTGAGATCCTTCTCCGTCCTGCGGCACTCCGCCTGCGGCTACGTGCCTCCGGCGGCTCAGGATGACAAATCGTCATTTCTTCTCCGTGTTGCGACGCGCCAGCCGGCGCATCATCGCTTCGCGGCGCGCGAATTCGCGGAACGGTACCGCAGGAATGCCCATCACTTTCTCGCCTTCTCCCACATCACCGAGCACCGCACTTTTCGCGGCGACCTGTACGCGGCTGCCGATGGTGAGGTGGCCGGAAAAGCCGGACTGGCCAGCCACGACGACGTAGTCGCCAAGCTCGGTGGATCCGGCGATGCCGACCTGCGCGACGAGCAGGCAGTGTTTCCCGACCTTGACGTTGTGGGCGATCATCACCTGGTCGTCGATCTTGGTGCCGTCGCCGATCGAAGTCTCGCCCAGCGCGGCGCGGTCGATCGTGCAGCCGGCGCCGATCTCGACGTCATCGCCGATGCGCACGATGCCCACTTGCGGGATCTTGTGATGCCGGCCGCCATGCATCGCGAAACCGTAGCCGTCCGCGCCGATGACGGTGCCGCTGTGGATGATGCAGCGCCTGCCGATGATCGAGCGTTCGTAGATGGAAACCTGCGGATAGATGATCGTATCGTCGCCGATGACGGACCCAGACTCGATCGACACGTTCTGAAAGACGATGACGTTGTCGCCGAGGATGACGTCTTCTGAAATGGTGGAAAACGGTCCGACGGAAACGCCGTTGCCCATCTTCGCGTTTGATGCGATCGAAGCGCGCGGCGAGATTCCGACCGGCACGGAACGAAACGCGAAGAACTTCGTCAGGATTTGCGCGATCGCGAAGTACGGATCCACAACCCGGATAAAGCGGTCGTCGTCGCCGGTAGTCTGTTCCGAAACGAGGATCGCCGCCGCCCTTGTCGACGCGAGCTGCGGCGCGTATTTCGGATTGGAAAGGAAGGCCAGCTGCCTCTCGCCCGCCTCCGCAAGCGACGCCACCCCTTCGATGATCCGATCGGCCGGACCGTCATAGCGGCCGCCTGCGTACGCAACAATTTCGGAGATCGGAACGGCGGGCATTCGGGCGCGCATTGTATGCCGCAGCAAATTGAGTAGGGGGCGGGATTCACAGATCCCGCCTCCCTCTCACACCACCGGACGTACGGACCCGTATCCGGCGGTTCAGTGAGCGCGGTTAAGTTGCAACCATCGATCGTGGAGCCTGATCAG